>Ga0208373_1000799_pt1 | contig 48937 bp, 48 predicted proteins | sample RifOxyC2_FD_184036 | JGI IMG/M metagenome (GOLD analysis project Ga0208373, IMG submission 184036) | Soil microbial communities from Rifle, Colorado - Rifle Oxygen_injection C2 (SPAdes) | ecosystem: Environmental > Terrestrial > Deep subsurface > Rock core/Sediment | place: Rifle, Colorado...
TGTTTTTCGCAAATCCACTATATATCAAACGGCTGGGCTCTTCAACTATTTTTTTAATATAATTTCAATATGTTATAGTTTTTTTGCCTTCATCGGGTTGAATCCCGAAAGTTGAGTTATATGCCAAGCTGGTATTGTCCTAGAGATGGGCGGAGGGAAAAATTCATCCATAGTTTCTTCCCCCCAATTAGAAGACCAGTGTCGAGTTCTTAATGTTACTGTTTCACATCCACAACATTCAAACAATGTATGAATTTTGCTCCAGTTAACAGATATACCATCCTTTGAATAACCCTCTGAACGACCAACGATATTAATTCCTGTAACCTCTTTTTGAATGATCCCTACATGCTTGGTTTTTATAAGGCAATTATTGCAATGTATCCACTCGATAGATTTAGAAGAATTGATTTTGTCGTTCATATATCCTTCAGCATATTTAACAAATTACTGTGTGGTTCCGCATTTCGCTCAGAATTTTGATATCTGACTGGATAATCTACTGAAATTAATAATATCCAATAAAGATAATCCCTTGTCCTGAATAGAAAATTTCATATCACTGTTCTCATCGGTATGCAAAGTTTAAATTCAATTTGCTGCATGCTTAAAATAGTGTGCTTGTCCGCCCATTCAAACAATTCTCCATGAAACCGCTGGGATTGCAGCAGGCTGGAAACAAAAAGGGGGAGGGGTAACGGCAAAAGGGCCAGGGCGGTGATCCGCTAAAAAATGCAGGTCTGCCATCAAATTTCTTTTGTTTAGGGAAAGAATTATTTATACTCTGAACCATCTGCTCTCAATTCGCTGCTCTGATGACAAAACAAATTTCCAAGGTATTGTCGATAAGGAGACCGGTATGGCACAGACCCGTATTCTGATCGTTGATGATGAACTGGTCATCCGTGAATCCCTTGCCGGGTGGCTGAAAAGGGACGGCTATGAGGTCGGCACCGTGGCCGGCGGAGAAGAAGCCTTGGACCTGTTAAAACAGAAGGGGTTTGATATCCTGCTCCTGGACATTCAACTGGACGGGATGAGCGGCATGGAAGTGCTTTCCCATGTCAAGGAAGAATACCCGGATATCGATGTGGTCATGATCACGGCCTTCGGGTCTGTCCAGTCAGCGGTCCAGGCCATGAAATCCCATGCCTTTGACTATCTTTTAAAGCCCTTTGACCCGGATGAACTGGGACTCATGATCAAAAAGCTGGTCCAACGCCGGGCTCAGAAACAGGAAAATATATTTCTGAAGGAAGAATATGAGACCCGGACCCGGTTTGAAAGCATGATCGGACAGTCCAGGGTCATGCAGGATATTTTCAAGCTCATTGAAGATATCAAGGATGTGCCGTCATCGGTTCTCATCACCGGCGAAACCGGGACCGGAAAAGGCTTGGCCGCCAAGGCCATCCATTCCAATTCCAAATTCAGGAAGGGCCCCTTTGTCAGCGTGAACTGCGGTGCCATCCCGAAACATATCATGGAAAGCGAGCTCTTCGGCCATCGGAAAGGCGCTTTCACCGATGCCAAGGAAACCCGGAAGGGAAGGCTGGAGATGGCTTCCGGCGGAACCCTGTTCCTGGATGAAATCGGCGAGATCAGCATGCGTATGCAGATTGACCTTTTGCAGGTGCTGGAGGACCGGATATTTTACAAGGTCGGCGGAACCCAGCCCATTACAGCGGATTTCAGGGTGATCGCCGCCACCCATGCAAACCTGGAACAGGCCATCAAAGACCGGACCTTTCGTGAAGATCTGTTCTATCGCCTGAATGTGATTTCCTTTGCCATGCCGCCATTGCGGGAGCGAAAAGAGGATATCCCCCTTCTGGCGGAGCATTTCCTGAAAAAATTCACCCAGGAGGTCAACCGGGGGGTGGAGCGGATCAGCCGGGATGCCATGGATGAACTCATGCTCTATGAATGGCCGGGCAATGTAAGGGAACTGTCCAATGCCGTGGAGCGGGCCGTGGTGGTGTGCCGGACCCGGACCATCACGCCTTTGGATCTTCCCATCGGGACCTCCCGGGAAGAAGAATTGAAGACCCGGTATTTTTCCCTGGATGATGTGGAAAAAGAGCACATCCTCACTATTTTGAACCAGACCGGGTGGAATATTTCAAAAAGTTCCGCCATCCTCGGGATTGACCGGTCAACCCTGTACAATAAGATCAACCGCTACGACCTCAAACCGGAATAAAGAGGCTTTTACCGCACTGATGCCCATGAACCCGGAAGCGATCATTCTTATTTCACCCATCGGCGAGATCCCGGATTGGATCAATAAGGCTGTTGCCGAAACTGTTGAGGCGATTTTCGGATTCAGGACAAGGGCGGTCCCCCTTCTGGCAGATCTTAATTTTGCCTATGACGAAAAAAGAGATCAGTACTTTTCCACAGCCATCCTGGGGGCGTTGGAGAAAAAGCTGCCCCTGGACTTTATCAAGGTTCTGGCCGTGACACGGGAAGATCTGTTTATCCCGATCCTGACCCATGTCTATGGCGAGGCCCAACTGGGGGGCAGGGCGGCTGTTGTGTCCATCTCCCGCCTCATGGATTATCCCGGAGCCGGGGACCTGAAAAAGAGCCGGGAAAGAATCGTCAAGGAGGCTGCTCATGAGCTGGGCCATGCCTTTGATCTCCGGCATTGCGAAGATCCCCGCTGCATCATGCATTATTGCCGGAAACTGGAGGATGTGGACCATAAATCCGATCAATTCTGCCGCTACTGCAAGGTGCTTCTGTCCGACGCCGTTAAAGCCCTTGGACTATGAATTCTGTGACCAGCCTTTCCCAGGATGTAGCCGGAAGATTGCCGTAAATATCCGATACCAGCGTGCCGCCGTCGGCGGCCTTGATGCCGGCCTCTTCTTCAAGAAAGGCATAGAGCCGGTTTAAGGTGGTGTCCAGGAATTCCCGGGATGTCTCCATGAACAGGAGGCGTTTCAGATCCTGTTTCAGGGCCGGGCAATAGAGAAGGACCAGCCATCCGTCGGTATAGGGTGCCTCATTGATCAGGCCCGGTGTTGAGGAGATCCGGGGGTTGACATCCACAATCACGCCGTTGACGGGGGAGACAAAGGACACCTCATGGCCTTCCCGGGTCAGGGTCAGGGCAGGTTGATCCCGGGTTAGTTTTTTGCCCATGAGCGGGATGGACACGCCGTCGAATTTCCCGAAAAGCCTTGCGCTGAAATCATCAATACCCATGCGGACCATGCCCTGGTCTTCTATTTTAATCCAGGTATGGCCCGGATGGAGATAATATCCGCCGGGGAGGGAAATGCCGTGGATATCTTCAAAATCCACGGGTTTTAATACAGCATGGACTTTGAACTGGTCATAGAAATACTGCTCGAATTCGCAGTCAATGCAATGATAGGCCTTTGTGCAGGTTTTATAATCGATATGGCCTTTCATGTGATGGACGCAGGGCCGTTTGGATACCGGCATTTTCAGGAGCCGGTCCGTCCAGTAAACAAAGTCTGCGGTCCGCCCCTTGGGGGAAAGCCCGTTTTCCTTGAGCCGTTCATTGTTCCGGCACACCCCTGTCATGGCCTTATCAAACCGGCAAAAGGTGCAGGCGAATTCCTGGCGGCATTTTTTTTGGGGGACCACGCCTGCCTGGGTCCAGAGGCAGTCAGGCGTGGATTCTTGTAATAATGACAGGTTCATTGAGAATGTCTCCCTTATTTTCGGGTTCATCAGGATTTCAGAAATCTTCGGGTCAGGTTTTCCCATCCCAGGGCCGGAAGATTGCCGAAGACATCCTTTATAAGCAGACCGCCATCGGTGCTGAGGGGGCCTGTGACGGTTTCAATCATTTCTTCCAGGGTGGTGATTTCGCCATGGAGCCATGTCATGCTTTCCTCGTCGATCATGAGGTGCTTGACGGCCCCTTTGAGATCGGAATTGTGGACGGTGAAGAGCCAGCCGTCTTCATAGGGGTTTTGTTCCGGCAGGCCAGGGGATGAGGCCACGGCAGGATTGACCTTTGTGATGATGCCGCTGACCGGGGAAAGGATATCGGCCAGGTTCCGGTTTCGCTTGATGCCCCAGCCGGGTCTGCCTGAATTCAATTCCTGGCCCATGAGGGGTAGGTCAAATCCGTCGGGGCCGCCCAATACTTTAAAGGCAAAATCATCCATGCCCACCCGGATGATGCCGCCGCTGTCCATGCCGGCCCAGGTGTGGCCGATATGGAAAAAATACCCGTCCGCCAGTTTGAATCCTTTGATGTCTTTCATCTCAATGCCTGAACGGGCTTTGGCCGGAGACAGGGTGTCTTCAAATAATTGGTCAAAATCACATCGGGAACAATTGTAATTCATGGCGCAGGTCCTGTGGTCCGTCCGTCCGGTCAGAGTATGGCGGCAGGTTCTGTCCAGGCTGTCCCGCTTTCTCAAGGCTTCCTGCCAGGAGAGGTGCTTTCCGGCAACGGCCTGTTTTTCCATGGCAGTGTCGTATTTGCAGGTGGTACAGTCATGATAATGGGTACAGTCTTTTTTGGCGACCACACCGGCCTGCATCCAGATACAGGGTCGGGCGGTTTCGGCCTGTGAAAAAGTCCCGGTTCCGGAAAGGGTTTGCCGGGATGATTTGTTTTTAAGGGTTTGTGTCATGGGGGGCCTCCTTATGGGTTGTTGGTATGGATTTGTTCTTCGTCTTGTTATGAATACCATAGAGCAAAAAGGATGCCGGTCCGGAGTTTTTGGTATAAAATCGTGGAAGCCCTTATTTCAAAAGGGTTCTCAAGAATCCGCCGGGTTCAGGGACAAAAGCGGGTGAAAATTCGCAGGTGTGGGATTTTGCAGCAGAAGATACCTCCGGAATCCGGCCATTCTTTTGGAAACCGTTGGTAGAACTGAGGACACCTGACCTGCCGGATTTTACCACAGCCCGTCTTATTTCCCGGCACCCCTTGCGGGCCTTGGGCCTCATATGGTAAACATGATATATTATCCCAGCCCTATTATTGTTCCGGAGGTATGATGAACCTTCCCAAAAATGAAATGGAGACCATCTTTAACGGTATCCGGGATTTTATTCTGATCATTTCTCCCGACCGGGAAATCCTTGAAACCAATGATGCGTTTTTAAAGCATATGAATTGTAAGCGGGAGGATGTCATCGGCCGCAAATGCTATGAGGTATTCCGGGAGAAAACCCGGAAAAGCAGTAATTGCCATGAAAAATGCCCTTTGGAAACGGTTATCCGGGAAAAACGCCATTGCCGGGCGGAATTGAACCGGGTGGCAAAAGACGGAAAACCCAGGTATACGGAGCTGACCATCTTTCCCATCTGGGAGAAAAAGGGCAAGATCTCCAAATTTATTGAAATCAGCCGGGATATCACAAAACGCAAATCCGACGAAAAAAAGACCCAGGACTATCTCATGAAAATGGTGGAAGAGAGAACCCACCAGCTCAAAGAAAGTCATGAGCGATTGCTTCACCAGGATAAAATGGCCTCTCTGGGGAAACTGTCTTCGGCCGTGGTGCATGAAATCAATAATCCCGTGGCCGGGATATTGAATCTGGTGATGCTGTCCCAGCGGATTCTGAAGGAAGACGAGATCAAAGAAGCGGAGCTGGATCTGTTTCGCCGGTATCTTGGGCTCATGGAAACCGAAACCCGGCGGATCGGAAGGATTGTCGGCAACCTTTTGACCTTTGCCCGGCAGTCCAAGATTGAATTTGTCCGCTTTGATCTGAATGAATTGATCGAACAGACCCTGATCCTGAATTCAAATCTTCTGAAATTAAACCGGATACGGGTCATCGAAGAGCTGGAGCACAACCTTCCTTTAATCCGCGGTTCCGAAGATCAGATCAAACAGGTGGTCATGAACCTGCTTTCCAATGCCGTGGAAAGCATGACCCAGGTTTCAAGAAAATGGCTCACCATAAGAACCTTCAGCAAAGAACCGGGAAAAACCGTGGGCATAGAGATCATGGATACCGGCACCGGGATTCCCCGGGAAATGATATCCAAAATATTTGAGCCCTTTTATACGACCAAGAAAAAAGGCAAGGGTGTCGGGCTGGGGCTCTCCGTGGTATACGGGATCATCCAGGAGCATGGGGGCAAGATCTATGTGGATTCGACGCCGGGCAAGGGAACTTCTTTTTCCATCACCCTGTTCGAAGACCCGCCCCTGGAGAAAAAAGAATCGGATTCGCCTTTGGAAGGATAGGCTGCCCCCTCTTCTGTTTAGGCCTGAATTTTTGCAACAATGGTTTCCACCACTTTTTCAGCCGTATCGCCGAACAGGGTATCCACCTCCACCAGATTCAGATACCGGTCATCCCACTGGAAATTGCCGCTTTCAAGAATCCAGTCCTTGAGCCGGTTGTATTTTCCGCCCAGGGCCTTGATTTTCTTGAGGAGGGGGACATCCTCGGAGGATTTGAAGCAGATGTTCAGGGACAAGAGAAATCCAATGATATTGGGGGTGGCCGGGTTGGCCGAAATAATGGGGATCACCAGGATGTTCTTGTTGTCTTTCCGGCCCCGGCCGATATAGACATTGCCTTCCCTGACAATGATATTTTTCGTGCCTTTAAGCCTGGGATCGTTTTCCACCCGGGAGGGCTCTTCTCTCAATGCCCCGGTTTTATTAATGATTTGAATCTTGGTTTCCGGTGTCACTTCTCCCAGAAGGCTCAAACCCGAAATCTGGTAAACCAGTCCGCCGTTGACCCTGGAGATGACTTCCTGGAGGTTTTTAATGACCAGCACATTTTTATGGGTGATCTGGGAGATCTGGAAATTATTGACATTTAGTTCATTGAAAATGATACCTTCAAATTTTTCCGTGATCCTGCTGGTGCCGACGGTAACGGTTTTGGCCTGGTGCTTGATGGCATCCACCGGCCTTGCCATGATATTGATGGAATGGTTGATATTGGTGAAAAACGTATTCAGCATATTGGTCGGGGTGCCCTTGGTCTCAAAATCAATTTCAAAATCCGATACGGGCAGGCGGCCGGAAAGATATTTCAAGAGCAGGGTGAGATTGGCGGCATTGTCAAGCCCCATGGCGGCAGGAAAGCTTCCCTGGCGTCGCTTTTTGGAAAACCGGTTATAGAACTGGGCAATGGTTTCCCTGAACCGTTTTTCAAGTAGAATTTCGTAGACGTCATGCCCCATGGCGGTATATTCATCCAGAAGATCCTGGATTTCCGCCCTGGCGTCATACATGAACCGGGAGCCCTCATTGATGGCCAGGGCTGCGTAATATCCCCAGATATGACCCACCAGGGTATTTAAAACCGGGGCAAAATGCTCTTTGGTTTCCGGAATCTTGAACACATCCGCTGCATAGGGGTCGAACCGGTCTTCTCCAACGGTGGTGATGACCACCGGGGTTGCCTTGTGGGCCTTGAAAATGGCTGTATCCTTGATGATATCGCCCAGAACGCTTTCCCTTGTGCCGGCGGCACAGATGATGATAAGGGGCTCGCTGGAGAGGTCGATATGTTTTTTATCTTCAATAAAATCCGATGAAATGGTTTTATAACAGAGTTCGCTGAGTTTGATGCGGATTTCATCGGCCGAGGTCTTGTTGGAGCCCGAGCCCACGGTGGCCCAGTAATATTTGGATACGGCCAGGCGGTCGGCCGAGGCCTTGATCTCCTCCTTCATGCCGAGGATGGTTCTCATCTTGTCCGGCAGGGAAAGGATCTCATGGATTTCTTCGGTAATGAAATCGGCGGATCGGGTTTGGGTGAGGGCTGCCATGTGAAGACCGAAAACGGCGCCGGCTGCAATCTGGGAATAAAAGGCCTTGGTGGACGCCACCGACATCTCAATGTCCCGGCCTGAACTGGTGTACAGGACCCCGTCGGTCTTAAAGGTCAGGTCTGAATCCCGGCGGTTGACAATACAGAGGGTCCTGGCGCCGCAGGCCTTGACCATGTCCACGGTCCGGTTGGTGTCTGTGGTGGTGCCGGACTGGCTGATGGCCACCACCAGGGTATCGGTCATGGATTTTTCCCCGTTTTTCCCTTCAATGATACAGAAACCGGAAAGTTCCGAGGATTTCAAGGCCCTGATCTGGATGCCGATATCTCCGATATAATATTTTAAAAGATCGGCACAGCCCTGGGCCGCAATTCCAGCCGTTCCCTGACCGATAAAATAGATTTTTTTGATCCGCTGCTGTCTGAAATCCTCTTCGAGGGAGGAGGGAATGACTTTCGGGTCCAGGACAGTAGCAAAAAGGCGGGTTTCAGGAGACAGCCTGAATTTGTTCTCAAGGGTTTTCTCAACAGAGCCCGGGGATTCTGAAATTTCCTTTAAAAAATAGTGGGGAAAGTTCTGACGGTCAATGTCCCTGGATGTGATCCTGCTGGTCATGATCCCGGTTTCATCCATGGGGATGGGGGTGCAGTCATAATAACAGGACCGGATACCGGATATCCCGCCTGTGGATTCATGGTCCAAAATGACGATCTGGCCTCTGTCTTCTCCGTTGAGCTTGATATAATTCTGGGTTTCTTCCACAATGCCGTAAAGTTCGGACGCAGCCATATAATGATCTTGTGCAATTCCGACAAAAATGGCCTGGCCGCTTCCCTTCTGGGCCAGGAAGAGTTTTCCGGGCGCCAGGTCTGAATGCATGCTGATGGCATGGGAGCCTTCAAAATCATTGAGGGCAAGCCTGAAGGCATCTTCCAGGGGGTTTCCCTGTTTGAGATAGTGCTCGATCTGGAGCGGGATGAGTTTGGTGTCGGTATTGATATCGGTATGGAGTTTGTCATACCGGGCTTCATATTCGGTTTTGAGTTCCAGATAATTATCAATATCGCCGTTCAGGCAGACATGGATGATCCCGGTCTTTCCGATGCTTTTATCAGTCGGGGTATTGTCCTGGGGATGGCAGTTGGCAACGGTGATATCTCCCACCGAGGCCCAGCGGGTGTGGGCGGATACGGAGTTGGCCGTGAAATCATAATGGGCCAGCAGTTGCAGGAGATGATCATTTTTGATCTGGCTCCGGAGAAAGGCCACATTGTCCCCAAGGGCTCCGATTTCTGCGGCAAATTTATAGACAAAGGAGATGGACACAAAATGCAGGCCGTTTTCCGGAAAGGTGTCATGAATGGTCAGGCTGTTATTGGACAGGACAATATGGTTGGTTCTCTGTTTGAGCCGTTCCGAATGCCCGGCCTTGATGAGATCGTCCCTGAAATGTTCAAACTCTTCCTTGGTAAAGGTGAACAGGGCGCTGATGCCGGCGGAATCCCTTCCCCTGACCTCAAGCCGGTCAATGCTGTTTAATATGGCATTCATCCGTTTGAATACGCTTAACCCCTTGGCATTGCCTGAATTTTCAAGATCCGGGGCCAAATTTTCAATGGCGGCAATATTTTCCAGAATTTCTTTTTTAATGCACCAGGCTATGTCCCAGAGCCTTTCCAGCCGTTGAGCGATGATTTCGGCGTCAGCAGGGGAGAAACTGGACAGCTTATTTTTAAAATGGGCGTTCTGATCGGTTGCAAGCTTTTCCAGGCTGTCTTTTAAGAAACCCAGCAGATCTTGTTTGTCCCGGTTGAAAAAGATATCTGAAAAATATTTTTCCTGTTTTAATTCCTGACAGTCTTCAAGAAAGCCGTTTAAAAAATCGTCTCCTCCTAGGAAATCCTCTTGAATGGGCTGGGCCGGATCGGATAAGGTTTTTCCGTTTAAAAAAAAAGCTTTTTCCTTTAGGGTGTCAAGATAGGAGGGAGATAGGGCAGGGGTTCCTTTAAAGGCAACAAGGGCGGATATCCCGCAGAAAAAAGTGTTCGGCCGATGGGGCAGAAATATAAGGGTGTTTTCCTTGGCCGATGCAAGGGATGTTCCGATTTCAATGTCTATAGAAAAGAGTCGTCTGAGCCTATTCAAAAAAGCGGTTAAAGGCTTGAGCATTATTCCTCCCGGATAAAAACAGGTTTTTGGGTACTAAAGTTGGGCATGAGCCTCGGGTTGTTTCTTAAAATATTGCTTTAAAATCATATTGCCATAGGCACTGGATTTTGTCCCGATATATTCACCATGACCCACAACTATGGCCATGGCAATTTTTTTGTCCCCGTTTTTTTCTTTGCCGAAACCCGTAAACCAGTCGTATTTGATGGTGTGTTCCCGGTTATGCAGGGAACCGGTTTTCCCGCCCATGATGAGTTTGGACAGAACTGGGTCTTTGGATGAATTTCTGAAGGATTTCCGGGCAGTCCCGTTGGTAACGGTTTTCTGCATGATCTGCATCATGGTTTCTGCTGTTTGAGGCGTGATGGCGGAGGTATAGGTGGCCGGCGCACTTTTGTAAATCACCTCACCGGTTGAGTCGGTGACGTGTTCCACCAGGGTCGGCATCATGATCCGGCCTTTGTTGATGACGGCGGAGATGAGCATGGCGCCGAAAACCGGGGAAATGGTGGTATCATAATTATAACCGCTGCCCAGTTCAGCCAGATGAAATTCGCTGCTGTTGGTTTCAAAATTACCTGAAATAAAAGGCAGTTCCGAATGGATCAGTTGGTTGAATCCAAAGGCATTGGCATAGGATTCAAGCTTTTCCTTGCCCAGATAGTTCTTTCCGATTTTGCCGAATACCGGGTTTACGGATTCTGCAAAGGCGCTGGAAAAGGAAATCTGAAGGGAGTGTTTATTGTTCCCGTCCTGAACCTGACGTTTGTATAAGGTATATTTATTGCCGTTGAAATACAATTGCGTCTGGGGGTTATACCCCAGGGTTTCCACGGCAGCGGATGCGGTTACGATTTTGAAGATGCTGGCGGCCGGATAATCCGATTCCAGACAAGGATTGATGTCTGGTTTGCTAAGATCATAACCGGTCATGGCAATGATTTTTCCGGTCGCCGGTTCAATGACGACAAAGGCAATTCTCTGAGGCTTTCCCCGGGTAAGTTTTTTCATCTGACTGATAAGAGATAACAGATATTCCTGGAGAGGGACATCAATGCTGGTGGAAATTTTAAAATGGGTTTCCGGCGTATCCACCAGGAAAATATTTTTATCGGTCTTGGAAATGTCGGTTTTTGAAAGGAGGGTGAAAAGTTTTTCTTTTGAGAATTTATCGGTCTCGGCAGCAGGAGGGACCGGGGCCACCACCACTTCCGTGCTTTCCTCAGGGCTGGAAGATACCTTGTCTTTTTCAGGCACTTCGATATTTAAAAAGAATATTCCGGCAAACAGAAAAATAAGGGTCAGAACCCCCACACCGGATTTGATGGTTTTGATGAAATGCTCCCTCTTTTTTTTTTGAACAATATATTCGGATTGAAATTCCCGCCAGGAATTATCGGTGCTGTAATGATTCAAAAGGATACCCCATCTTTTCAATTAAAGGTTTCAACATGCTTATTTTACCGGATGTCCGGGCTTTACCGGTTTATCAAAACCGGAGAGTACCAGTCGTTTTTTTGAATCCGTGGCCAGAATCATTCCCTGGGACAATTCTCCCATAAGCATTGCCTCCTTCAGGTTGGCCACAACAATGACCTCTTTGCCGATGATGTCATCCAAACTATAATCCTTGGCAATCCCGGCGATGATTTGCCGGGTCTCGGCTCCGAGATCCACTCTCAGTTTTAACAGTTTATTGGATTTTTCTATTTTTTCCGCACCCATCACGGTTCCGGTTCTCAGATCGATTTTTAAAAAATCTTCAATGGTGATTTCTTCTTTCAGGGCCGGGGTGAACGCCTTTATTTCCGGGATAGGCGTCTTGGGTTCATGTTGTTTTGTATCAATCCTGGGAAATAAAATTTCCGGGGATTGAATTTGGGTTCCCTTTTGCACCTGTCCCCAAACCGAGGCTTCTTCCAGGGAATAAAATTCCTTAGTCTTTTTTGCGATGCCGAGGGCTTTTTGTATTTTAACCGATGTCTGGGGCATGATGGGATAAATCAGGCAGGACACCACCCTCAGCCCTTCGATGAGATTGTACAGAACGGTTTCAAGGACAGGGAGCGTGGCTTTGTCTTTTGCCAGGGTCCAGGGTTCGGTGGTGTCAATATATTTGTTCATGAAGCCGATATAGTGCCAGACGGCCCCCACGCCTTTATGAAATTCACACAAAGCCATGGCCTGTTTATATTCTTCAATGGTTTTGGCGGCTTCCGGGGCCAGGGAAAGATTTTTTTCTGTTTCGGTTTCAGGATGGGGCGCCTGAACCTCGCCTTTGAAATACCTTACCGTCATGGAAAGAACTCGTGAAAAAAGATTGCCCAGGTCATTGGCAAGATCGGAGTTGATCCGTGTCACCAGAATATCTTCCGTGAAATTGGCATCCAGGCCAAAGGCCATTTCCCGTATCAGGAAATAGCGAAAGGGATCAACACCGTATTCTTTTATGATTTCCAGGGGATCCGTCACATTGCCGATGCTTTTTGACATCTTGCTGCCCTTGACGTTCCAGAATCCGTGGACGTTCAGCCCATTGTAGATTTCGATGCCCGCAGCCTTCAGCATGATGGGCCAGTAAATCCCGTGGGGTTTGATAATGTCCTTGGCCACAAAATGGCGGGTGCCGGGCCAGAATTTTTTAAACAGATCCCCGTCCGGGTAACCCAGGGCGGAAATGTAATTGACAAGGGCGTCAAACCATACATAGGTCACGTAATCTTTGTCAAAGGGCAGGGTGATGCCCCAGGTCAGGCGGGTCTTTGGGCGGGAAATGCACAGGTCTTCCAGGGGTTCCTTCAAAAAAGAGAGAATTTCGGTTTCATATTGGGAAGGAGAAATGAATCCGGGGTGGGTTTTGATATGGTCGATGAGCCAGTCCTGGTATTTGCCCATTTTGAAAAAATAATTGGATTCCTTGATGAGCTGAGGCGCAACCCCATGGTCCGGGCACTTTCCTTCCACCAGTTCTCTTTCCTGGTAAAACCGTTCACATCCAAAACAATAAAGCCCCTCATAACTTGAAAAATAGATATCCCCGGAGTCATAAATTTTTGAAAGAAGGGCTTCAACGATTTTGATGTGGGACGGATCCGTGGTTCGTATAAAATGATTGTTTTCAACATTCAAGGCAGGAAGAAGATCCTGAAACAGTCGGCTGATTTTATCTGCATAGGCTTTCGGACTTGTATTCTGCTTTTCTGCGGCTTGAACGATTTTATCTCCGTGTTCATCGGTTCCCGTGAGAAAATAGGTATCAACACCGGCCATTTTTTTGAAACGCGTTGCCGTATCAACGGCAATGGAGGTATAGGCATGGCCCAAATGGGGCTTGGCATTGACATAATATATAGGGGTAGTGAAATATTGTGTTTTCATTTTAGTCCTGTCTTTTTTCATCCTCCAGATCATGGACATGCCTGTCAATTTCCGTATTGTCCTCCATACGGATGGTAACGGTTTCTTTCAGGACATTCTGGCGGACGACTTTTCCCGAACCCTCTTTTAAATTTATTTTTTTGCCGAGTTTGGGCATGTCCCGTTTCAGGCTTTTATAGGTTTCATTTTCAAAGGTCAAACAGCACATGAGTCTGCCGCAGACCCCGGATATCTTTGTGGGGTTCAGGGATAGACCTTGTTCCTTGGCCATTTTAATGGAGACCGGGTCAAAGGTCTGCAGAAAAGAGGAACAACAGATTTCTCTGCCGCATTTGCCGACTCCGCCGCAATGTTTTGAAAGATTGCGGATCCCGACCTGGCGCATTTCAATCCGGATATTGAATTCTTTGACCAGAAGTTTGATCAGCTCCCTGAAATCGATCCGGCCGTCGGCGGTATAGAAAAAGGTCAGTTTATTGCGTTCAAACGCGCATTCGACGCTGAACAGATTCATAAGAAGATCCAGATCATTGATGCATTTGAGGCAGAAATCAAAGGCATTGTTTTCAAGAATCTTGATTTCTTCCATTCTCAGGAAATCTTCTTTTGTGGCCATGCGGACGATCTGTTTGTATTCCTTGTCCTGATTTTCAGCTTCGGCCGGAGGGATGGCTATTTTCCCGAATCCAAGTCCCTGTTCGGTTTCGACAATGACGGCATCCCCTTCTTTCAGCACAAAGGCGCTGCTGTTGAAATCATATATTTTTCCTGCTGTTTTAAATTTAACGCCGGCTATTTTGATCATACACAAACTTTCCTTTTGTTCCCTGCAATTCTTAGGAAAAAACCGTCCAGGATCAGCCTCAGTGTGCAGTTGGATTCTATTTTTTGTTCTGCCTCATAAAGATATTTCAACCATTCAAAAGATCTGTCTTTATGCACTGATGGACTAATATGGTAAAAAGAATCAAAAAAATCAAGGTTAACTATTTTTTCAGGAAGAATAGGAAAGATCATGAGATCCCTGAAAAACGTTTTCATGATGGACAAGGCATGGTTTATAAATCCGGGTTCAAGACTTAATGCCTGAGACAACATCAATCCTTTGGATATGTCGGTTTTACCGTTTTGGACGAGGTCAATGAGGGTTTCGATGAGCCATTTTCTTCGTTTGATCCAGTTGAAGCCGTCTTTTTCAATGTTGAAATTCATACAGGCCAGGATATTGTTGAAATCCGTGTCAAGGGTCTCAGATACAATATAAGCCGATTCAGGATCTGTTTGAAATTCGGAAATGAGACGCTTTGCAATGATTTTACTGCTCAAAGGTTTGAACCTGATTTTCCGGCACCTGGAAAGGATAGTGGGCAGAAGAAAATCGATTTTTACCGCCATGAGAATAAAAAAAGTATGGTCCGGGGGTTCTTCCAGCATTTTCAACAAGGCATTCTGGGCCTGGATATTCATGGCATCGGCGTTTGAAATGAGCACCATCCTGTATGTTGCCTCATTGGGCCGGGAGGAAAGGGTATTTGCAAGCTCCCGGATCTGGGCGATGGTAATCATATTCTTTCCTGCCGGAGGGTCGATGAATATCATGTCCGGATGACTGTTGTTGTCAATTTTGCGGCAAGGGGTGCAGTTGTTGCAGAAAAGCTTGGTATTGCCTTTGCAATTGCATCCTTTTGCAAACATCAAAGCCGCTTCTTTTCTGCCGGTATTTTCGTGACCATTGAAAAGAAGGGCGTTTGGAATCTTTTTTGTCTGAATGATATGGGTTAATTCTAGAAAGGCCTCGGATTGGTATTGCATTTGATCAAAATCAGACGCAGTTTGATCAATACCCATGGGTTAATAATCCACCCTCTCCTTGAGTTCCTTTCCGCATTTAAAAAAAGGCAGGCGCTTGGGCGGGATAGTGACTTTTTGACCGGTTTTCGGGTTTCTGCCGGTATAGCTTTTATATTCTTTGATGTGGAAACTGCAAAATCCTCTTATTTCTACCCGCTCTCCATCTTTAAAAGCCTCGGAAAGCGAATCAAAAAACAGTTTGATGACCTCTGCAGCTTCGGATTTTGTCAAATTGGCCCGATCTTTTAGTGCCGAAATCAATTCTAGCTTATTCATACAACCTCTTTCTTTGTTTCGGGTGAACTCATATTTCTATTTTGTTGTTTCTATTGAAAATTGGATAAAAAGTCAAGGAGTTATGTCAGTAGTTCAGGGAGTTTTTCAATTTTATCTTCTTCGATCTCAGTTCCTGCATACTGGCCCAGAAGATCTATTTTAATTACCACGCGGCCTTGGCCCTTCTGCCGGATGAATTCTCCCCTGATCCCGGCCAGGGGACCTTCTATGATCATGACCGGATCTCCTTTTTTAAGTCTGATATTTGAGCCTGTGATAAGATCCATATGGGAGCTGGTCAGTATTTTAAGGGAGTCAATCTGAATATCCGGGACGGGCACAGGCCCGGTCTGATTCCCCAGAAGTCGGACCGCACCGGTTGTTTTCAGAATACTGAGTTGATCCGCCGGATGAAAGGTGGATTGGACAAAAATATATCCGGGAAAAAGAGGATATTCAATCATGAGCCGCCTATCCTTCCGGATGCTTTTCCGCCGTATCTGGGGCAGAAAAACCGGTATTTTCTTTTTCAGAATGCTGGTATACACCGTTCTCTCAAAATTGCTTCTTGTTAAAAGGGCAAACCAGTTCAATTGATCTTTCATGTTTTACTGAAATCTCTGATATCGTGAAGTTTGGCCGGAAACCAAGGTCTTCTTGGAACCGGTGCCGAGTTCTCCAAGGCCGTGAAGGGTGAAGAGAAATCCGATGCTGAGGTCGTTTGATGTTTCAGTTACGGCAAAATCAAGGGTCCAGCATTCTTTTGTAAAAATGAAGCCGGTCTGGGTCTGGACGGTTTTTTTATCCTCAAGGTTTTTTTCAAAGGCATAATAGGCGGTTAATTTTTTTGTCAGGGCAATATCGATTTCCGAATACAGGGATTCCAGGGGGGTGTCTCTGTTAAAGCGGTATTCAAGCGCCAGGGCATCTTTTCGCTTATCTTTGAGAAGCCCGCCGAGGTTGAATATCTGATACTCATTATCATAGGGGGACCAGGAAAAATCCGTGTTCATGCCGACAAATTCATTCAGGTCCAGTATGCCGTTCAGCAGGATATCGGAAAAAGGTTCCTTCTGATTTTCTTTTTCCTTTTTGATGTCATAGCTCTGTGAAAGCTTGGCATAGCCAAAATCGCGATAGGTCCGGATTTCTTTTTCCTGGGGCGTTAGAATGGTTTTCCGGGCGATAAAATAATTGGTCAGGCTCCAGGTGATGAGGTTCTGTTCATTTACCCGGTCCAAGGCGTCAAATACCGGCAGATCGTTTTGGTCCACCTCCGGGATATAGGAATACTGAAGTTTTGGAATCATTTCATGTTTGATTTTTTCGGCAAAGGAATTTTCCGTATTAAAAACTCTGAAAATCTTTGTGGAGATTTCCGCACCAAAATCGGCCATGTGTCTTGTCCTCAAAGGGTCGGAATCACCATCCGCCGATGTGAAATCATCGGTATACCAGAGGGTCTGCCGGGCGCCGAAGGAGGGTTCAAAATAAAATATTTTATTCAGCCGCATGGGAAGATAAACCTTGGGATAAATATCCGTTCTCTGTCCTTTCACCAAGGTGGCTGTCGTGTCCTGCCGGTAAAAAGACCGGTGTTCACTGTCAAGGGTATAATAGAACTGGGAGGCGCCGAGCTGTTGTCTGAAGGCGTCAAACTGGATGGCCGGTAGGGTCTGTAAGGTAGTATCATCAGTGTTTTGGGTTCTGGCAGTGATATTGTCATACCAGAGGGCATCCATATTCAATATATAGGTTGACCATGATTTATTGATGTTCAGCCGGTTTTTCCGGATGGTCCGGTCATATTCGTCAAGGCTTCTGCCGAATTCCGTTTCCAGATATTCTTTGGTCTGGGTATACCCTGAAAAACCATCCTGAAATTCCTGGAGATAGTCTTCATCACTGACCACATCCAGATCCAGTTTGGCGGAAAAGCCGTTGGGAAGCGCCTGATTGTGTTTCATCCTGAGCCAGTAGCGGTCCGTATTGGTTCTCCGGGGAGTTGAGGAAAAGCTGTAATCCTCCGTTCCTGCCGTCCCATCGTCAATTTTGCTGTCTTCAAGATAATCGAAAAACACGGTTCCCTTTGATTTATTATCCAGGATATACCGGTATTCAACCCCTGTTTTTGTTCCCCTTTCCGACATATAATCTGCATAAAGGGTGGCATCGCTGCTCTCTGAGATGGCGATAAAGAAAGGTTGCTCGTATTGGTATCCCTTTCGGATGGAGCTTGAGGCCCTTGGCATCAGAAATCCGGTCTGGCGTTTGGTTTTGACGGGGAACATGAGAAACGGGGTATAGGCCGCAGGAATTTCCTTTGCCCAGAGGACGGCGTCTCTTGCAGTGCCGTATCCTTCAACCGTGACCTTGACCTTTCTGCCGGAGATTTTCCAATCCGGTGATTCTCCGGAACAGGAGGTGATGCTTCCTTTTTCAAGGCTGTAAGTAAATTCACCCGTCTTTCTGATATCTTCACCATGGATATAAAAATTGTCTTTCTGGATAAAGATGGTGCCTTTATGGATGGTGCCGATTTCCGTTTCCAGGTTGATGCTCATGGCATCACAGGAGATGGAATCCTCTCCGGAAATAAGGATGACATTACCCTCAGCAAAGGCATCCTTTGTCTTGTTTGAAAATTCAACATAATCCGCCTCAAGACGGGTTTTCCCGCCGGTGATCACCACTTCTTTCTCGGCAATATAGAGGTCCCGGACATTGTCAAAGGTTACGGACAGGGCCGATATATGCCAGGGGATCTCTTTGGGGTTCTCGGGCAGAGGATCAGCCAGAACTGAAACCTGCAAAAAAATGAGACCATAAACAAAAGCAACTGCCGCTTGAAGCGGCAGGCGCTTTCTTTTTGAAAAAGAGATCATGTTCTTTCCCGTAAAAAAATTGCACATCCTCTGAATTTCCTGTATAAAGCCATTTTATACTTTAAAAGTCAAGCCTGAATACATGATTTGCATGGTTTATCAGGGCAGAGGTAAGGGGAAATGACATTTTCTATTATAGATTCCATCGGCAATACTCCCCTTGTGGAGATTACCAAAATGAATCCCGTGGAAGGGGTTCGGTTTTTTGCCAAACTTGAATATATGAATCCGGGCGGGTCCGTGAAAGACAGGGCAGCCCTTTATATGATCACCGAGGCGGAAAAGTCGGGGGAATTAACACCTGATAAAACCGTTATCGAAGCCACCAGCGGAAACACAGGCATCGGCCTTGCCATGATATGCGCCGTTAAAGGGTATAAGATCGCCCTTGCCATGGCTGAAAATGCCAGTGAGGAGCGCAAAAAAATCCTGCGCGCAAGGGGGGCAAGGATTATTCTCACCCCCAAGCATTTGGGGTCTGATGGCGCCATTGAAGAAGCTTACAGGTTAGCCAGGGAAAATCCGGACAAATATTTTCTAACGGATCAATATAATAATGATGCCAACTGGAAAGCCCATTATTATACCACAGGCCCTGAAATTATAGACCAGACCAAGGGCTCTGTTTCCAGTGTGGTGGCCTCCATCGGCACCAGCGGCACCCTCATGGGGCTTTCCCGAAGACTCAAGGAGTATAATAAGGATATCCGGATCATCTGCGCCGAACCCTATCTCGGCCATAAGATACAGGGGCTCAAAAATATGAAAGAATCCTATACCCCTGAAATCATGGACAAAAGCCTGATTGACGAAAAGATCAATATTGATGATGAGACCGCCTTTCAGACGGCCCGCATGCTGGCGGTCAAGGAAGGCATCTTTGTCGGGATGAGCAGCGGAGCAGCCATGGCCGCAGCCATTGAAGAAGCCCGGAAGATAAAAACAGGTGTCATTGTCGTCATTTTCCCCGACAGCGGAGAAAGGTATTTGTCCACCAGCCTTTTTTCCGTGGAGAATCATATCGGTTTATCCCTTTTTAATTCGTTTTCAAAATCAAAGGCGCCCTTTGAACCCCTGGAAAACGGGAAGGTATCGATTTACACCTGCGGGCCAACGGTTCATAAAAGGCTCAATATCGCCCAGCTCAGGCGCTATGCCTTTACGGACCTGCTCATCCGGTATATCGAATACCACAATATCAGCGTCCATCATATTGTAAATATCACGGACTATGACGACAAAACCATCCAGGGGTCGCACCAGGCAGGGATGACTCTTCCCGGATTTACTCAGCAGTATTTTGATATTTTCAGGCAGGATCTTGAAAAACTGGATATCCGGGCGGCAGATGCCTATCCAAAGGTTTCGGATCATTTTGATGATATGATAGAGGTGGCAAATCAACTGCAATCCAGGAAACATTCCTATGAAAAGCTGCATTCCCTTTATTTTGATATTTCAAGTTTGCCTGGGTATGGGGAGTTTTCCGGAATTGATCTGGATAAAATCAAACCCGGCGCCACCGTCGATCTTGACGAATACGAAAAACTGAACCCCAAGGACTTTACCCTATTCAAACGGGTCCGGCTTTCAGAGCTGAAAAGAGGGGTCGGAATCAAAACCCAATGGGGGAACGTCCGTCCATCCCTGCATCTTCAGTGCGCCGCCATTGCCATGAAATATCTGGGCAATGCCTTTGATATTCAAACCGGCAGCCGGGAGCTGATTTTTCCCCATCACGAAAATGAAGTGGCCATTGCAAAGGCGGCCGCAGGAGCATCTCTTGCCCGGTACTGGCTTCACTGCGCCCCCATTCAATATGACGGCTCCCTGGGCGTACCGGATATGGATTCCTTGACCCTTGACTATCTCACCGGTCAGGGATGGGAACCCAGAACCCTTCGTTTCTGGCTCATTTCCAATCATTACAGGAAAACCCTTCTTCTGTCCGAGCAGTCCTTGAAAGAGGCCCAGTATACATTGGATAAAATCAACCGGTGTCTGGATACCTTAAATGCAATTCAGGATGGACAGACATTTGAGGAGATTGATCAACTTCTCTATGATATCCGGTCCACATTTCTGAGATTTATGGAAGATGATTTGAAGATATCCGGCGTTGTGTCTTCATTGCTGGCCAATATAAAAACCATTAACAGCCTGATCAATCAGAGCCGGCTTGATCCTGTGAGCGCTAAAAAGCTTCTGGGATGTTTCAGGGACATGGATTCGGTTTTGAGGATTTTCAATTTTAATACACTGATTGACTATCCCGAGGATATCCGAAAACTCATAAAAGACCGGGAATCGGCGCGGGAAGAGAATAATTTTGACCTGGCCGACAGGATCAGGGAAAAATTAACGGCTCTGGGGGTTCATGTTCATGATAAAAAGGTGGAGGCATGAAAACTCATTGTATATTTTTCCCGTTTTCTCATATCTCACAAGATCAGCTTGCGGCACTTCAGGCCTTTTTTTCATCGTTTGCTTTTTTTCCGGCATCTGCGGATTTACAGCATTCTATCCGGTTAAGGGAGCTTGTGGATAAAGGTACGGCAGTTCCCGTCTTTGTATCCCGGGATGACCTGACCTTGGTTGATCGTCAATTTGAACAATACATGGACTGGGCCAAAATACATAAAGGAAATGAGCATAATCTCAGATTTCTGTTAAATGGCAATCCATATTTTACGAGCGATTCTGATCTGACGGCCATCAAATCACAAATCAGGGGCAAAAGAGAGAGCATAAAACCGCAACAGTCGCCCAAGGAGGCATTGCTGAAGGATTTATTGTTTCTAAAGATGGCAGAACAATGTGACCGGGATAATGAGAATACGGATCTCCAGCTCAAAAGCGTTGAAAAAAACACGAGCCGGATGCTTTCAACTCTTCTGGGGGAAGATGATCCGATGAAGGCAAAGGCATACGGTGGAAAACCCGGTAGCCCTGATGTGGGCACCATAATGACCCGGGAGCGGATAGAGGCCTGGGCAAGATGCATGATGCAGTTCAATGCCGGTGAAAACACCGCTGAAAGCTCGGTCTTTGCGACGACCAGTGAGGCTGTGTTTGATTATCTTGAGACTATTTCTTCAGATACGATAAATGCCCTTGACATCGATCTGATAAAAGTGCATGAAAATGAGTGTGAAAATAAAATCGGGTGGCAGCGACAGTTTTTTGAACAAGAGATATGCGCTGCAAAAGGTGATCTGGATCGACTGAATCATCTGCCTGAAGTGACGGATGAATGTTCGCTTTCAGGGCAGATAAAAATGAGTCTTTTTTCCGGGAATAATATTCACAATCTCTTTCATCTTAAAGATAAACAGATAAGGGTCTGTTGGATAAGGTTAAAGAGATAAAAAGCTTGATTTTAATGAATTACATGTTATAAATGCGTTTTTTATACAGATTATATTTAAAGAATGAATTTATAATATAATAATGTTAATTTTACTTAAGGAGGATATTAAAATGGGATTCCATCCAATCGTTGATGAATCAAAATGTGTGGGCTGTGAAGAATGCGTAGACGTTTGTCCGGTAGAAGTTTTTGAGATGCAGGATGAAAAATCCGTTCCTGTGAATGCTGAAGAATGTATGGGCTGCGAAAGCTGCGTTGAAGTATGTGAACAAGATGCCATTGTAGTTGAAGAAGACTAGGTTAACCCCTATCTTATAATTGACGAGAATGCCGGATGGGCAACCGCATCATCCGGCATTCTTATTCCCGGTAATCGCTAACCCCTCATGATAAGTCCACTTTTTTAAACTGTTTCATCTTATTTTCAAAACGGATTGGGCCGTATTGGTCAGATAAACGCCTGCGATCACCAGTATGGCGCCGGCCAGCAGCGAAATGGTTATCGGTTCATTTAAAATAAAAAATGACATGATAATGGCGCTGATGGGAACAAAATTGATAAAAATTCCGGCCTTCATGGGGCCGATTTTTTTGATGCCTTCATAATACCAGAAAAAGCCCAGCACCGTACCGAAAAAGCCGAGATAAAAAAGGCTTGCCCAGTCCCAGGGGCTGTAGGCCAAAAGATTTGTAAAAACCCCTTTATTCAAGGCCGGGAAAAAAAGCAGAGCCGTTCCGGCAATTGAGGAATAACAGACGGAAACAATAGGGGACAGATCGTTCATGGCCTTTTTCCCGAGAATGGAATAGATAACCCAGGAGACCACGCAACCGAAAATCAGAAGTTCGCCTTTTCCAATGCCGGATTCGAATATTTTGAAAAGATTCCCCTTGGATATGACGATGAGAGCACCTGTAACGGAAAGACAAAGTCCGATGATCTTCAGGCCGTTTAGACGCTCTCTGAAAAAAACAACTGAGCAGAGGCTGATGAAAATCGGATTGCAGGCAATGATCAAAGAGGCCCGGTTGGCCTGAATATGGTGGAGTCCTGAGAAAAAAAACAGATTATACGAAAAAATGCCGGTAAACCCGAGGGCTATGATGATCATAAGTTTACCAAAAGAAATTGCCGGAAGGCGGCCTTCGATTTTCAATGTCAAAAAGATGAGAAAAAACGAGGCAATTAAAAATCTTAAAAAGGCTGCCGAATAGGGGTCCACATCCACAGAAACCCATTTCCCCGCGATAAAGGTTCCGCCCCAGAACACAGCCGTCAATAACAGTTTCAGATAGGTCATTTTTCTCCTTTCATTTTACGCAATCCGGTAATCTGCCCAGACAAGCGGTTAAATGTCAAGAAAAAGAAAACAAGCCTAACCAATCGGTTTTTATAAAGCAGAGGAGGGGTCAAAAAAATAACAAAGCCTCTGAACATTGAATATCCAGAGGCTTTTTAAAGTTACCGAAATAACTTTTTTTTAAAGCAAATAAAACGGTTAACTAAATCACGGTTACATTTGCTGCGGAAGGTCCTTTTTGACCCTCTTCAATATCGAAAGAAACACGGGCCCCTTCATTGAGGGATTTAAACCCTGTGGTATTAATACCTGAATGATGTACAAATACATCCTTTCCACCATCTTCTCTTTCGATAAATCCAAAACCTTTTGAGTCGTTAAACCATTTTACGATACCAGTAGCCATGTTGGCAGTCTCCTAATAAAAAATAAAAAATTGTAGCTTCGAACTTTGGGGGTAATCACATTTGATAATCAGGGAATACGCCTTAAGGAAGAAACATATGTGCATCTCTTATATCCGCACACTCTGGCAAGTATATAGAGATATGAATAAAAGTCAAGCATTAATTTTAGTATTCATATCTCTTTTTGCCGCCTTCAAGAAAGATGTGCTTTTTCAATATATGCCGGGAGCCCATTCCGGATGAAGAACCTTGTATTTAAACGGTAGGTTAAAAAATGCGGCTTTACAATTTGATAGGCTGCCCATATATATAAGAGAGAAAACAATAACCCGAATGCGTCAGGAAAAAAATATGCAGAACCAAAAGGACAAACGATTTTCCTCCCAAAATATCTGTAAGGCGCTGATGACCGCCCGTCTGATTTCAAGGGAACAGGCTCAGGATCTCCTGAAAAAAGAAGGCAGGGTGAGGACGATTCTTTTAGATCAGAAGATAAAAGGAAAAGAAAATGAATTGTCCCAGGAACAACTGACGGACCTGATATCATTTATTGATATCATCCTGTATTTAAAGCCGGCAAGAAATGATGAGCCGGGGAAGATACTTGATGAAGACCTGATTTATTCAACCCTGGCGGAAGTCTGGAAAGTTCCCTATAAAAAAATTGATCCGTTGACGCTGGAACTGAATCTTGTCACGGGCACCATATCAAAATCCTTTGCTGCCCGGCATCTTCTGCTGCCTTTGATGATTGAGGAAGGTAAATTGATCGTGGCAACCCCTGATCCTTTTAATTATGAAGCGATCAAAGATGTTGAAATGGCATCAAAACTCAAGGTGAAAACCGTTCTCAGTTCAAAATCGGATATTGAAAAGCTTATCAATGAATTTTTCGGATTCAGGCATTCCATTGCTGCGGCCGAAGATCTTTTTTCCACAAGGGGCATTGACATCGGGAATCTTGAGCAGTTTGTCAGTTTAAAATCCGTTGATGATCTGCCCGCAACCGACCAGCACATTGTCAATGCCGTAAATCATCTGTTCAGCTATTCCTTTGACCAGAAGGCCAGTGATATCCATATCGAACCCAAGCGGGATATCTGCCTTGTGAGAATGCGGATTGACGGAGTGCTGCATACGGTCTACAAGCTTCCCAAAAAACTTCACAACGCCGTGGTCAGCCGGATAAAATCCTTGTCCAGATTGGATATGGCTGAGAAAAGAAGGCCCCAGGACGGCCGGATCAAAATGGAAAAGGATGAAAAAGAGGTGGAAATCCGTGTTTCGACAATCCCCGTGGCCTTTGGGGAAAAAGTGGTGCTCAGGATCATGGATCCGGATGTTCTTTTCCAGGATCTTGAATTGCTCGGGTTTTTTGAGGAGGATTTTGAAAGGTATAAAAAATTGATTACCATGCCCTTCGGCATTGTCCTGGTGACGGGTCCCACGGGGTCCGGAAAGTCCACGACCCTATATTCCAGCCTCAGGATGCTGTCTTCTCCCGAAGTGAATATCACCACCATCGAAGATCCCATTGAGATGATTCACGAAGAGTTCAACCAGATTGCCGTCCAGCCGGCCATCAATGTCACTTTCGGGTCGGTGCTGAGAAATATCCTGCGCCAGGACCCGGACATTATCATGGTGGGTGAAATAAGGGATCTTGAAACTGCCCAGGCAGCAGTCCAGGCTGCCCTGACAGGTCATCTGGTGCTCTCCACCCTTCATACCAATGACGCCGCCACAACCATTTTCAGGCTGCTTGATCTTGGTATCCCGCCCTATCTGATTCATTCTTCCCTGAATGGGATTGTGGCCCAGAGACTGGTCAGAAAAATTTGTCCCTACTGTTCCCAGAGTTTTGAGATGAGCGCCAAAGAGCTGGCAGACCTGGGTCTGAGGATTCAATCCCAGGGCATTGTTAAACTCAAACACGGCAAGGGATGTTCAAAATGCAGGAATACGGGATATAAAGGCCGGACCGGGATTTATGAAGTCATGCCCTATTCGGAATCACTTAAGCTTTTGACCGCCGGTGACGCATTGGATACACTCAGGAAAAAAGCAGTGGAGGAAGGCCTTGTGCTTCTGCGCGAAAATGGTATCAGAAAAATGCTGAACGGACAAACCACGTATCAGGAAATCTTAAGAGTGACCTGGGATTAAAGGTATCTCCAATTCTTGGGATTAAAGGACAAAGCCCAAGGCGTTATACGAATAACCTTAATTGACAATATCATCGGGGTTGATTTCATATTTGGATGACAGGATCATCACCGTGGATGAAATGTCTTCGGTGTGGAGGACAATCAGTTTGCCGGCGTTAATATTGTCAAATTTAACCTGACTCTTTGCATCTTTCAACCAGAGGTCCTTGTCGTCCGTATTGAGCACCCTCATGACGGAATAGATCTGCCCCGGCTTGACATGGTCGCTGCCGATGTCGATAAAGGCGATCCGGTTGTCATTGATCATGAGATCGTCATCCTCGGAACAAAGGATTTTTGCGCTGACGGGAGAAGGATTGTCGTCCACCGTTAATACAGGTTCACGGAGTCTGTATTCCATGATCATATCCCCTTCACGGATTTCCCTGTAAGCTTTTATTACTTTTGCGGTGGCATATGTTGTCTTGTGTTCACGAATTTCAATCCGGGCGCGAAGGATATGCTTTATACCTGAAAAGGTTTTTGTTTTAACCGGGCTGGTACTGAAAACATGATAATGGGTTCCAGGGATCAAGGTCCCTTTTCCGGAAGGTTTAATATAGATGATATCATTGGACGACATCATGATTTTGTTGTCCTGATCCCTGATGACACTTCCGATGTGAGGTTCTGCCGTTTTTCGGACGAACCCGATTCGATCCATTTCAGAAAAAGAAAAGGAAGGGATAATCTTTTCGGGCGGTTTTTCCTGTTTGACTTCCTCAATTTTTGCAAGTTTGGGTTTTCTGGCGGCGGTCTCTTTTAAAAAAATCCGAATTTTTTTTCCCGGATAAATCCAGTGGGGGTTTTTAATATCCTGATTCATTTCCCAGAGGCCTGGCCAATCCCAGTCAGAATTGTAGAATTTCTGGGACAGATCCCACAAGGTGTCACCTTTTTTAATCGTATAATAAAAACCCGAATCCTCGCCCGGAAGAAAATCCTTGTTTTCTTCGGCAAATCCGGATGAACAGAGCACAAATTCCATAATGGTTAAAACAAATGTTGCCGTCATTGTTCTTCCATACCGCATGTGGCCTCCTGATTTGGCAAAGTTTAAATTCGAATTCTTGACTTTATTTAAACTCCTGTTCTATAAAAAGTCAAGGACTGTTGCGATTATCATGGACATTGAAATAAATATGGAACACATTGCCAACCTGCTGTTTGAAGTTAGAATATTAAAGGATATCGTAAGAAGCGGATATGCATTTCTGGGTTCAGGGAAAGAAACCATTGCCGAGCATAGTTTCATGACGGCCTTTATCTGTTTTGCCATGGCCCGGCTGAACCCGGGGGTTGATAGTGAAAAACTTGTGGCCATGGCACTGGTTCATGATATTGCCGAGGCCAGGACCGGGGATCTCAACTATGTGGAAAAAAAATACTGCGAGACCGATGAGGCCAAAGCCGTTTCCCATCTGGTCAGGCATATTCCGTTTGGCGATGAAATCAAATCCTTGGTGGAAGAATTTAACCTGGGCGAATCGGAAGAATCAAGGCTTGCCAATGATGCCGATCAGATTTCTTTTATCATGGAATTGAAAAAGCTGATGGACACCGGTGTGAAAGGTCCTGAAAAATGGCTTCCCATCATTTTGGGAAGGCTTATGACGCAGACCGGGCAAAGAATGGGTGAGGCCATCCTCAAGACAGGCTGGGATGAATGGTGGATGAATGACTACTCCGAATAATGAAAAAATAATCCCGGAGCCCATTTCCCTTTTGCACGTAAAGGATGAAAGGTCCATCGGAGAGGATAAAGGATTTTCAAAGGAAAAGGGGTTTGTTCTTGAGATCTGCACTGATTTCGAAATCGCTTCTGAACTCGCGAAATCAAGACAGCCGGATCTGATCCTCATCGAGTCGGATACTGAGGATGCCGTGCGTGATCGTCTGGTCAAGAAATTATCTGAGTCGGAATATCATTTTAAGCCGGCGGTATTTTTGTCCCTTGCTGAATATCCTGCCCCCGCTTTGAGATTGAAATTTTTCCGGGAAGGAGTTGATGATTTTTTAATCAGGCCGTTTTCAACGGATGAAGTCAAAGAAAAAGCACGCATTTTTATTGATAAGAAAAATATCAGTCAAATGAACCATGCCCTGAACCAAAAGCTTGAAAAAACGACAGACTATCTCAAACGATTTAAACAGGAATTAAAAAAGACCAAAACCGAACTTTATGAAGAACGCCATTCCCTGAATAATGCTTTAAAACAGATTAACCAGATGGCAAATGAACGAACCCGGTTGAAACGGGATATCAAAACCACAAAGGAAACCCTTGACGGAAATATGGAAGGGTTCGCAGAAATCCTTTCGAGCCTGATCAAAACAAGGATAGAAAAAAACAGGGGTCATGGGGAGCGGGTTGCTCAAATTTCCAGCTTTATTGCAGAACAATTAAAAATTGATGAAAAAAAACTGGCAGATCTTCAAAAAGCTGCTATGCTGCACGAGATCGGCCTGCTTTTCATTCCGGAATCAACTTTGCAAAAAGAAAAAGACGAGCGTACGGAATTTGAAAAGGGTTTATTCATGCAATATCCGGGCAAAGGGGCCGTACTTCTATCATCCTGCACTGAATTTCAGAAATGTGCTGAGATTATCCGGCATCTGAATGAAAATGCAGATGGGACAGGACAGCCGGATGGTTTGAAAAAAAGGTATATCCCTTTGTTTTCAAGGATTTTAGCCGGGGCCGACGTATTTGATACCTTAAGAGAAGAACAGGACGTATCATCCCTAGAAAAATTTTTGATACGCCTGGAAGACTATTCCGGAACAAGGCTTGACCCGTCAATTGTGGCTCTGCTGGAAAAATATGCCGTTCTTCATATGGGATCTGATACGTATTCCATCAAGGGCAAGGGCATCCACCAGTTGGAACCCGGAATGACGCTTGGAACAGCGCTTTTTACAAATACCGGAACCAAACTTTTTTCAGCTAATACTTTACTTACTCAGGATGCAATTGATAAGATAAAACAATATTGCAGGGAATATCCTGCTGATGAAACTGTTTATATAAGGGTTTAGAAAATGGATATAGCTTCGGTTATCGGCGTTGTTTCAGGTATCGGATTTGTCATTGGAACCATACTGCTTGGCGGAAGTATCATGGCTTTTGTGGATATTCCGTCTATCTTAGTTGTTGTCGGCGGCTCCATGGCATCTTCCCTGATTGCTTTTCCATTGGCGGATTTTTTAAGCGTGTTTAAAACAGCAATAAAGGTTTTCCTTTTTAAAATTCAGCCGGCCGAAGACATTATCAATAATCTTGTTGAAATTTCCAATAAGGCCAGAAAAGGGGGCTTGCTGTCCATTGAAAGCGATATACAAACTACCCCTGATCCCTATCTTGCCCAAGCACTTCAGATGACTGTCGACGGTGTTAAAACCGGGGATATTGCCGCCATTATGCAGAAAAAAATGTCCCTGACCAAAAAAAATCTGGACACAGGGGTTAAGGTTTTTGAAGGGATGGGAGCCTATGCTCCTGCCTTTGGTATGATCGGAACGCTGATCGGGCTTGTCCAAATGCTGGCAAACCTGGATGATCCCTCCAGCATTGGCCCTGCCATGGCAGTGGCAATGATCACCACGTTTTATGGAGCAGTTCTCGCCAACCTGTTTTTTATCCCCATGGCGGAAAAATTATCTGGAAGAAATGAAGAGGAAATCATCAATATGAACATCATTTTCGAGGGAATCATTTCCATCAGGGAAGGGGAACATCCCAAACTGATGGAAGATAAATTGAAGATCTATCTGGGTGATAAGAAAAAACAGACCAAGGATGCTAAATCATAAAAGAGAATTAAATGGCTGAGGAAAAAAACAAGTCAGAGGGTGGTGAAGAGGAAAGTCGCCTTTCATCACCTCCTGAAGAGCAAAAAAAACAAAAAGCAGGTGCCCCGGCATGGATGTGTACGTTTTCCGATCTGGTAACCCTTTTGATGTGTTTTTTTGTTCTTCTGTTTGCCATGAGCACCACTCAGCAGGAAACCTATAAGGAACTTGTCCAATCTTTGCGAAGTGCATTGGGGGCGCAATCCGTCCCTGAGGCCGGCACTCGGGAAGGACTGACCATGCATGCGGTCCCTTCGGAAGAGCCAACTGAAAATCAAGAGATTGATGAACTTGGCGGCATGATCGAAAAAGAGATGGAGGAAATTGTCAGTGAAGTCAGGGAGCTGGTTCTGTTCAACAAGCTGGGTGGAGAGGTCAGTGTTATAAAGACCGAAGAAGGTATTGTGATTACCCTGTCGGATCTCCTTTTATTTGCAGAAGGGGGGACACACCTCTCTGAAAAAGGGCATGATATTTTAAAAAAGGTTGCAGCCGTTCTTTCCAAGCTGGCATATCATGTCAAAATAAAAGGGCATACAGACAGTTCTCCCATAGCCTCACCCATCTATCCTTCCAACTGGGAGCTTTCAAGCGCCAGGGCATCCATGGTGGTAAGGTTGCTGGTGGATAACGGAGTCCCCCCCCAGTATATTTCAGCCGAGGGATATGCCCATTATTATCCTGTTGCCACCAACGATACGGCCAAGGGCCGGGCATTAAACCGGCGGGTGGAAATCGTCTATGAAAGAGACAGCATTGCACGGCAGATGGCCGGCCTGGATACTGGGGAAAAAAAATAAGACATGGAGCAGCCGATTGAGTTGATGGATTATCAAAACAGGGATATTGATGAGATTGAGGTGACGTCCCGTCTTTTGAATATGATCCTTGAAATGAGTTTGGAACAGCAGTTAGCGCTTCTCAAGCAATTGGACGCAACCGGATATGATGGAGCAAGGCGGCATGCCAGAATCCATCTTAAAGCGCCATGGGCTGTTTTTTTTGATCCTGAGACGGATAAGGCATCTGCTGTTGATCTTATCAGGGACATCAGCCGGTGCGGGATGTTCATTGAAACCAGCCGGTCTTTTTCCGTCGGAGAAAAGATATCGGTAAAATTCGAGGTGCCTTCTAGCCGGAAAAGCTACAAAATTCTGGGAGAAATTGTCAGGTTTCAGAAAAAGGGGATGGGGGTAAAATTTATCCGCCGGATCCCGGTTGATTGATCTGCAAATCAGTTTTTTGGGATGGACATACTGAGATTTTCTTTTTCACGTCTCACGATTCTTTCAAGTGCTTCTTTAGGGATGTCTTTTTTCATTCCAGGACATGAATTTGCCATCATATTCCAGTTTTCAGGATAGCGGATGACAGCTTCAATAAATGGCCAGGCTTTGCACATATAGGGCTTGACCGGATGAATGGTGCATTGTTTTTCCCGGTCAAAAAAAATACAGTAACCCTCCTTACCGCAGGCCAGGACATACCTTGATCCGGATTTTTCACAATACCGGGCCGAAAACCGGTCCGGATCAAAACCGATATAGGCCGATATCCGGCCGATATCCCGAGCCGTGACATAGGTTCCGCCAAATCCTTTACAGCAATCACCGCATTGGCGGCATGAGAAAATATCATCCCCGGTAGCCGGTTGTTCAGAATCCATATCTTTTTTCCATGGCTTTTTGCATGGTCAGGTGATCAATGTATTGCAGATCTCCTCCCATGGGAATTCCGGAAGCAATCCGGGTGAGCCGGATATTTGTTTTTTTCAGTTTTGCCAGGATATAGGAAGCGGTTGCTTCCCCTTCCACATTGGTTTTTGTGGCCAGGATGATTTCCTTAATTTTTTCGGGAACGGCTCTTTTCATCAGTTCTTTGATCCGGATATCATCCGGGCCGATACCGTCAATGGGAGAGAGAAGCCCGCCCAGGATATGGTAAATACCGTGGTACCCCTTTGATTTTTCGATGGCGGCCATATCCGTTGGGTTTTCCACAACACAAATAATGGATTTGTCCCTTGAAGGATCAGTGCATATCTTACACCTTTCCTGATCGCTGAAGGAGAAACAGATTTCACAAAGCCGGATACTGCTTTTCAGCTCGATAATATCAGCCGCCAGGGTTGCAGCTTCCCCGGATGAGGCGTGAAGGATGTGAAGGGTCAGCCTTTCCGCCGTCTTTTTACCTATGCCGGGAAGCCTGGACAGGCTTTGAATCAGTTTTATGATCGGTTCAGGATAGTGGGTCATGGCAGGGTTAAAAACCAGGTATATTTAATCCGCCGGTCAGTTTGCCCATTTCAGATGATACCATTTCCTGGGATTTGGCCAATGCATCATTAACCGCCGCCAGAACAAGGTCTTGAAGCATTTCAATATCATCGGGGTTCACCACTTCTTTTTCAAAGACAATGGATTCGATTTTCTGGGCCCCATTGGCCACAACCTTGACCATGCCGCCGCCGGATGAAGCTTCAATGGTCTTTGTCGCCATTTCCTGCTGGGTTTGCAACATTTTTTTCTGAAGCTTCTGGGCCTGTTTCATCATTGCATGCATATTGTTCATCATGATTTAGATCCTTTTAAGAATTGATGATTTCTCCGTTAAAGAGCCGCTGGGCCTCAACCACCAGGGGGTGGTTCAAGGCAGCCTGCCGGGCTTTGATTTCATTTTTTTGCTCAAGGGAGTCATTGAGCCTGTTATCCTGCAATATTATGTTAATCGTCAGGTTTTTTCCTAGAAATTCCCTGCACAGATGTTTGAGTTCATTCTCTTTATTTTCAAGCCTTTTTTTATCAAAGGAAGAACAATTTTCAAGTTCAACAATGATTTCACCATGGGGGTTTTCTTTGACAGATCCCTTTGTGAGAAGGGCAAAGATAAAGGGCTGGGTTTGTTCTATTTTTTTTAAAAAATTTTCCCAAGTGTTTTGCTCGGATATTGAAGAAGTATCTTGAGAATAGTTTCGGTCCGGAACAGATTCCCGGGGTATATCCGGAGTTTTTTCAGCCGGCAGCGGTTTTTCTTCTCCCCTTAGGGAATGCGGGTCTGATTCCGGCTGAGGTATCGGACCCGGTCCGATGTCCGATGCCATGGAACCGATCTGTTTTGCAAGGACATCCAACTGATGAATAATGTGATCAATCCCGGCTCCGGAATCCGTCTGCAAGAGTTTCAGCAGGACCATTTCAATGGCAATCCGGGTATGGGACGAATACCTCACAAGGTTTTCCTCTTCTAAAAGGATCTCCAGGATGGCCTGTATATGTGCCATGGGGACATCGGAGGCCCTTTGAAACAAGAGTTCTTTTTCCGATTCCGCGATACTGACGGCAGGGCTTTGCCGTCCGCATAGCCGGATCACGCTGAAATTTCTGAAATAGAGAAGGATATCGGCATAAAATTTTTTCAGATCAATTCCGGAATCATTCACCCGTTCAATGAGTTCGATGATTTTCGCCCCGTTCTTTTTCAATATGGCGGTGCAGATATCGTGCATCATCTGATGATCTATAACGCCAAGGGCATTCAGGACCCATTGGGGGTCAATTTCTTTATTTGTCGTTGAAGACAATATCCTGTCCAGAAGACTTAATCCATCCCGTATGGAACCGTCTGCTTCACGGGCGATGAGATCAATACTCTCTTCTTTTATAAGAAAGCCTTCTTTCATACAAAGACGGTTTAAGTGGCCTGCAATCAATTCAACCGGTATCCGGATCAGATCGTGCCGCTGACATCGGGACAAGATGGTTGATGGAATCTTATGCACTTCGGTTGTGGCAAATATGAACATTACATGGTCGGGGGGTTCCTCAAGGGTTTTGAGAAGGGCGTTAAACGCTGCTGTAGACAACATATGCACTTCATCAATGATATAGATCTTATATTTTGCCGATGAAGGCATATAAGTGACGTTTTCCCTTAGGTCCCGGACCTGATCCACACTGTTATTGGATGCTCCGTCAATTTCAAAGACATCGGCACAGTGTCCTTCGATGATATCCTTACAGATCCGGCAAGTGTTGCAGGGAAAAGCCGAAGGGCCGTTTTTGCAGTTCATGGCCTTGGCTAAAATCCGGGCAATGGTGGTTTTTCCTGTTCCCCTGGGCCCTGTAAAAAGAATGGCATGGGCTACCCGGTCGGAGGAAACGGCATTTTTAAGGGTGGTAATGACATGATTCTGTCCTATCACATCATCAAAGGTCTGGGGGCGGTATTTGAGTGCTAATACTTGGTATGACATGCTGTCCGATATGGTTAGTGGCGGAGAAGGAGGGATTCGAACCCTCGGTACCCTTTTGGAGTACACACGCTTTCCAGGCGTGCACCTTCAGCCAGCTCGGCCACCTCTCCGCATTAATTCTGATTCAGGGCAAAATAGTATCTTTTTATAATTGTGTCAAGATCTAAACAGGGAAAGATATTCTTTGGTAAATTTATTTTCCGGGGTATAGATACAAAGGGGCGGGGATAGAGAACATCGCGTGCCGGGGTTTTTCACGGCTCGAACAATGACGCGCTTAGCTTTTGTGCCGGGCTTAATATGAATAGGCCGCATAAATTCAGGATAAAACTGATGCCGGGTCAGGGCCGTGGACAGGTCCGGTAGCCGATCAAAGGGAAAAATAACGAAAAAAAGCCCCTGATCACTGATCAGGCGGCTTGAACATTCAACCAGCGCATCAATGCTGAGGGCGGTTTCATGTCGAGCCATGGCTCTTTGGGGATCTGGGTTCATCCTGCCGGTTCCGAGTTTCTTATAGGGGGGATTGGAAACAATGATATCAACCCCGGTATCTATTCTGCCCGATTGAAAGGTTCTGATATCCTCACAAAGAACATGGATATTTTTTTCAAAGCCGTTGACAAGAATGTTTTTCCGGGCAAAATCATATAATTCTTTCTGGATCTCAATGCCTGTAATTTTCAAATCCGGATATCTCCGGGCCAGAATAAGAGAGATGATCCCGCATCCGCATCCCAGATCCATAACGGTTTCATTGCCTTTGGGCTGGATATGGGCTGGAAGAATCATTGAGTCCAGGGAAAAACGATATCCCTTTTCCGGTTGGGAGATATTGAGTTGATGGACGTCATCAACCGAGAATTTTTCCAATTTTAAACCTGATTTTTTTGACCAGGGGTTGGTCAAGGTGATTGTTGATATTCAGGATCATTTCTTTTTCAAGAAAACTAAGCTGATGAATCCATGTGGAACTTGATACATTCACGATGAGGATTCCATCCTTGAAGGAATCTGGTTTGGCATTCATGGCAATGGGTTTGCCCACAGCAGCTTCCCAGATATCCCAGATCCGCATCATCCATGTGTCCTGAGCCGGTCTGAATTTTCCCAGGGCGGAATTTAAAATATCACTGATATGAATCAGGTTGCTATTATTCTTTTTGTCCAATTTGAATTTATCCTTGATCACCATGAGACCCTCTATTCCATATCATATAATTCTTATTGGATATACCAAAAATTACATGGCCGAGTCCGTTCAAAAATTTTTACCGATGAGCGGATTCCAAAAAAATATTGCCTTTTGGGGTTGATCCATATAAATATGACTATATTTCAAGCGCTATACTTTAAAGAAATCAAGATACAGGACATTATTTATGAATTGGGATTGGGATAAATTAAGGGAAAACCAGCAGAAATACGAGAACAAAAAAGAAGGTGGCGGAATGGGCATGCCTAAGCCACCCCAGATGGATGAACTGGTGGAGCGATTCAGAAATCTTAAAAAATCAGGCATCGTCCCTATTGCCCTTTTGCTTCTGGTTGCCCTTTTGGCTGTTTCAAGTGTTTTTACAATTGCAACCGACGAGGTAGGGGTTATTCAGCGATTTGGGAAGTATACCAGGACGGCCCAACCCGGATTGAATTTTAAATTTCCGACCGGGATTGAAAAACTCACAAAAGTTAAGGTAAAAAGGGTATATCAGGAAGAATTCGGGCTTGATACCGAGAAGACGGCGGCCAATTACAGACCGGGCAATGACAGCGCTTCCCAGGAAACCCCCCTGATGTTGACCGGGGATCTGAATGTTGCAGTGGTTCCCTGGATTGTTCAATACAGAATTTTAAACCCTTTGGATTATCTGTTTAAAATCAAGGATGTCACGGCCATTTTGCGTGACATGTCCGAAGCTACCATGAGAACCGTTGTCGGTGACCGAAGCATCAATGAGGTCATCAGTAAACGGGAGGAAATTGCTCTTGCGGCAAGGGAGATCCTTCAAAAAGAGATGGACCGGGCCCAGTCCGGTATCAGCATCATTACAATCGAGATGAAAAAAACAAATGTTCCTGATCCGGTTCAGCCCTCTTTTAATGAGGTAAATCAGGCCACTCAGGAAAAAGAGCAGACCATCTATAAAGCAAGGGAAGAATATAATCAGGCAGTGCCGCTGGCCCGGGGTGAAGCGAGGCGGGTCTTAAAGGATGCTGAAGGGTATGCCATTGACAGAGTCAATCGGGCCAAGGGCGATGCCGATAAATATACGGCTATTTTTCAGGAATATCTGAAAGCCAAGGATATCACGAAAAAACGACTCTATCTGGAAGCAATGCTGGAGGTTTACCCGAAACTCGGGACAAAATATATTATTGATTCCGACCAGAAAAATTTGCTTCCATTATTAAATATGAGCGGTGGAATTTCGCTTCCCCAGAACCAGACACCTTAGATAAAGAGGCGGGATAGGAATAATATGATAAAAAATATAATTTTGATTGTTTTTGCGGCAGGTATTTTTCTGGCCTATAATGCAGCTTATATGGTTGATGAAACAGAGCAGGTGGTTATCACTCAATTCGGTAAGGTGGTGGGTGATCCCATCACCAGTCCGGGCCTGAAATTCAAGCTGCCTTTTTTTCAGAAAGCCAATATTTTTGCTAAAAACCTCTTAACCTGGGATGGGATCCCCGGCCAGGTACCGACACAGGATAAAACTTATATCTATGTGGACAGTTTTGCCCGTTGGAAAATTGTCGATCCGATAAAATTTATTCAGACCGTGAACAATGAGAGCTCTGCCATTGATCGCCTGAATGGGATTATTGATCCTGCGGTAAGGAATCTGATCACCTCACATCCATTGGTTGAAACCGTCAGGAATACAGACCGGTCCATGGATACATTTGAATATGATGTTGATGAAAATGTTCAGCGGGTTCAATATAAAATCAACATTGGAAGGGATGAGATTACAAGGCTCATCGTTCAACAGGCTAGTGAAAAATTAAAAGAGTTCGGTATCGAGTTGGTGGATGTAAAGATTAAGCGAATCAATTATATCGATAATGTGCGGCAGGCTGTTTATGAACGAATGATCGCAGAAAGAAAACAAATCGCAGAAAAATACAGGGCCGAGGGAGCAGGGGAAGCAAGCAATATCCGCGGAGAAAAGGAAAAGGAACTCCAGGTTATTAAATCCCAGGCATACAGGGAAGCCCAGAAAATAAAAGGGGATGCCGATGCTGAAGCTGCAAGAATTTATGCGAGCGCATATGGGGCTGATCCGGAATTTTATTCATTTGTGAAATCCCTGGAAGTATACAAGGAATCATTGAAAAAAGATACCACCCTGATCCTTTCAACCAGTTCTGATTTCATGAAGTATCTAAAGGGGATTGGAAAAGAGTAAAGAGTTGAGTATTGAGTTGGGTTTTTTGCAACTCAATACTCCAGGTATGGTAAAAGCTATTTTTTCTTTCTCTGGTGTCTGGTTTTGGCAAGGAGTTTTTTATGTTTATGCTTTCTCATCTTTTTTCTCCGCTTTTTCATTACACTGCTCAAAAAAATCACCTCCTTTTATTTTAGCCTATATTTAAATTGATTGAGTTGACTGGGCACTATAACATAGGATTTTGCCAAATGTCCATTTTTTTATTCATACAGGAAAAGACACAGGATGCATCAACCTGAATATTTTAATAGAGAAGAGCTTTTAAAGGTGGAAGAGGCTGTTAAAATTTCAGAAGAACTGGTGAACAATTTTTTTAAAATGTCATCGGGCCAATGGCTGCGAAACCGGTATGATATTAAGACGGCCAGGGGTCTTGAAGGGCATGAGCAGGTAGACGGTCCCTTTGCCCAGGTGATAAAATATGAAGCGCGGAAAAAAGAGGCATCTCTCAGTTCGTCTTCTTACACTCTTTATAAGGTCTGTCTTCAGGACAAGGCTATACTTTGTGCGGTTCAAAGGGAAAATTTCCTTCTGGAACCCTTCCTTTTATATATCCTCAGTCATGAACTTGTGCACATTATTCGTTTTTCAAAATATAAACAGCGCTATGAGAATAAAAATGAGGCAGATGTCACTCTGGATGAAGAAAGACAGGTCCATCTTCTGACCTATGAAATTTTAAAGCCTTTTTCTATTCCGGGTTTGACGAAAGTATTTGAATTTTATAAGGATTGGCGCAAGGGCCATCTCTGAAATTCTAGGCAAAAAAAATATGAACAAACTTTCTTGACAAGGAAGAAAGGCGAGTTATTTTATGAATGATTTTTCGAGAGGACCAAAAAGAACGGAGAATTGGAAAAATGCCGGTTTACGAGTATCAATGTAAAGATTGTGGGAAAATAGAAGAGGTGTTTCAGAAAATATCAGATCCGGTTCGAACGATTTGTCCTCATTGCGAGGGCAAGTTGAGCAAACTCATTTCACAGAGTTCATTTCATCTTAAAGGATCGGGCTGGTATGTGACTGATTATGGCGGAGCAAAAACAGGGAGTGAAACAAAACCAGAAACAAAAACCGATACAACATCCAGCGAATCAAAAAAGGTTTCTGCTAAAGATTCAGACTAAACGAGCAGAGCCTCAAAACAAATACACCAAATACATTAACGCAACAAATAGGATTTAAAGGAGAAATTGATCATGAGTTTGAGACCACTAAGTGACAGAATTCTGGTTCAGCGTGTGGAAGAGGATGTTAAAACAAAAGGCGGGATTATCATCCCGGACACGGCCAAAGAAAAGCCGGTAGAAGGAAAAGTCGTGGCTACAGGCAACGGCCGTATGGGTGAGGACGGAAAACTTCTTCCCATGGATGTAAAAGTCGGTGATCGTGTTCTTTTCAGCAAATACGGCGGAACCGAAGTGAAAATCGACGGTTCGGATTATCTTATCTTACGTCAGGATGATGTTCTTGGAGTTATTGAATAACCATACAGATAAAGAAAGAAATGGAGATTATTAAAGATGGCAAAAGAAATTAAATACGATGCCAAAGCCCGTGAAGCAATGCTGAATGGCGTAAAGGCACTTGCAGATGCAGTCGTGGTCACTTTGGGCCCAAAAGGCAGAAACGTGGTTATTGAAAAGTCCTGGGGATCACCCAATGTAACCAAAGACGGTGTAACGGTTGCAAAAGAAATCGAGCTTGAAGACAAATTTGAAAACATGGGTGCCCAGATGGTGAAGGAAGTCGCCAGCAAAACCTCTGATATGGCCGGTGACGGGACAACCACGGCGACTGTTCTTGCAAGAGCAATCTATGAGAATGGTCAGAGACTGGTTGTTGCCGGCAACAACCCCATGGGCATCAAGAGAGGTATTGATAAGGCTGTAGCCAAAGTTGTCGAATGCCTGGAATCCATGGCAAAACCGACTAAAAATCAGAATGAAATTGCCCAGGTCGGGACCATTTCCGCCAATAATGATAAAACCATTGGTAATATTATCGCAGAGGCCATGGACAAAGTCGGTAAAGAAGGCGTCATCACAGTAGAAGAAGCCAAATCAATGGATACAACCCTTGAAGTTGTTGAAGGGATGCAGTTTGACCGGGGTTATCTGTCCCCTTATTTTGTGACGAATTCCGAAAAAATGGTAGTTGCTCTGGACAATCCCTATGTATTGATCTGTGAGAAAAAAATATCCTCCATGAAAGACCTTCTTCCGGTCCTTGAAGCCATTGCAAGAACCGGCAAACCGCTTCTTATTGTTGCTGAAGATATTGAAGGCGAAGCTCTTGCCACCCTGGTTGTCAACAAGCTTCGCGGTACATTGAATGTCGCTGCCGTCAAGGCCCCTGGTTTTGGTGACAGAAGAAAGGCCATGCTGGAAGATATTGCCGTATTAACCGGCGGCCAGGTGGTTTCAGAAGATATCGGAATCAAGCTTGAAAATGTTACGCTTGAAGATCTGGGCCAGGCCAAATCCATTACTGTGGACAAGGATAATACCACCATTGTTGATGGCGCAGGCTCCAGAGAAGCCCTTGAAGGCAGGGTCAAAATGATTCGGGCCCAGGTGGAAGAAACAACTTCCGATTATGACAGGGAAAAACTCCAAGAAAGACTTGCCAAGCTGGTTGGTGGTGTGGCCGTCATTAATGTCGGAGCAGCTACTGAAACCGAGATGAAGGAAAAGAAAGCCAGAGTGGAAGATGCTCTTAATGCTACCCGTGCAGCCGTTGAAGAAGGTATTGTTCCCGGTGGTGGAGTTGCTCTTGTCCGTTGCATCAAGGCCCTTGAGGAGCTTAAACTTGAAGGTGAGGAAAAACTGGGTGTGGCGGTTATTGCAAGAGCCATTGAAGAACCGCTTCGCAAAATTGCTGAAAACGCTGGTGTGGAAGGTTCTGTTGTTATCAATAAAGTTAAAGAGGGTGAAGGTGCTTATGGTTACAATGCCCTGACAGATGTTTATGAAGATCTGATTGCAGCAGGTGTTATGGATCCGAAAAAAGTGGTTCGTTTCGCACTTCAGAATGCAGCCAGCGTTGCATCTGTTATGTTGACCACAGAAGCCATGATTGCCGACAAACCGGAAGAGAAATCCGGCGGAATGCCTGGTGGAATGCCCGGCGGCGGAATGGGTGGAATGGGCGGAATGGGCGGAATGATGTAATCCGTCATTAAAATGACCCGATTCATTTGAGTTTATTTAGGCTCCTGCATATTCATTGTGCAGGAGCCTTGCCATTTGGGCGGGATGGAGGATTAAAGCCTTTTGTCTCAAGAGAAAAGGCTTCAATAAGAACTTGACATGGAAAGTCTGCTCGTATACTAAAGTCTATGATTTTTTTGTTTTACACATATCAGGAAGGTAAGCTCTAAGAGAGGTTATATGGCCACTGAAAGTATTGGGCTGTTTTATATGCTGAGTGAAGCAGGTCCGATTGTTAAGTTCATCATGCTGCTGCTGCTGTTTTTTTCAATAACATCATGGGCGATAATCTTTATAAAGATCAGGTATATCCGGAAAGCATTTAAAGATTCAGCAGATTTTACGGATATTTTCTGGCAATGTAGGAACCTTGCCGATGCATTTTCAAAGGCAAAGGCATTAAGATCAAGCCCCCTGGCAAGAATTTTTATTGCTGCCTATATGGAAATGGCAAGGTCCGACGGCAAGGAAACAAGAAAAACAAGCATAAAAAAAACAGAAGGGACCTATTTACAGAACATCGGAAGCATTAACCGGTCTTTGAAAAGATCCATGAATGTTGAAAATAGACGATTGGTTCAGTTGGTCCCCTTTCTTGCAACGGCAGGAAATACAGCCCCGTTTATCGGTCTTTTCGGAACGGTCTGGGGGATTATGGATACTTTTCAGGGGATTGGTTTGAGCGGGTCCGCAAGCCTTGCCGTTGTTGCTCCCGGTATTTCCGAAGCCTTGGTGGCAACGGCAGCAGGACTGGCAGTGGCCATCCCCTCAGTAATTGCATATAATTTCTTTAATGACCGGATTCGGGTTCTGGATTCTGAGATGCAGAGTTTTTCTTCAGATGTCTTAAATATAATGGAACGCGATATCCAAAAGCAAATGGAGGAATAATGCAAGCAGGTTCAGGTAACGGTCAATTCATGTCTGAAATCAATGTCACCCCTTTTGTGGATGTCATGTTGGTGCTCCTGATCATTTTTATGGTCACGGCCCCCATGATGGTACAGGGGGTAGATGTTAATTTGCCCAAAGCGACTGCAAAAGCCTTAAAAAGCAGCGAGGAACGCCTGATTATTTCCATTGATAATGAAATGAAAGTGTATATCAATGAGCAGGTGGTCAGTGTCGAATTTCTGACCCAGAAACTTACGGCCATACTTGAAAACTTAGAAAATAAGGATGTATATCTCAAGGCAGATAAAGAGATTCCCTATGGAATAGTCGTTAATGTTATTTCCAAGATCAAAAAGGCGGGTGTTGACAGTCTTGGGATGATCACGCTGCCGGATAATGAAGATGAGTCCTGATAAACAGGTATGAGTTCCCTGGAAAGTTTCAAAAAGAAAAAGGCATCTCTTCGATCACCCTCAATGGACCAGGATAGAAGAACCGGGATTATTTTTTTAATTGTTTCGATTGTGGTTCATGGTTTGTTTTTCGGAAGTCTTATTTTTTTTCAGGATTTTCATTTTGCCAGATCCATGCCTCCGGTTATTCAGATCGACCTTGTTTCTTTCTCACCGGTTCTAGGGTCGGATAAGCCCGGAGGGGGTGGGGGAGGTCAAGAGATTGAGGATGAAAAGGAAGAGATACAAAACGAAAACCAGGAAGCAGGGCCACCTGTCCAGCCGGCTGAAGTAAAAAAAGAGGAGCCGCCCCCTGTTATCAAACCGGATATCAGTTTAAAAGCGAAACCTAAAAATTTAAAAGACCTTTTGGCAGAGCAGGAAAAAAAGATCAAGGAAGAGGAAAAGAAAAAAGAGGAAAAAACCGATAAAAAACCTCCCCGGACGGAAACCGATGCCTCAAAAACAACGGCCAAATCAAATGACAAAGCGGATGAGAACAATATGTCCGAAATCCTAGGCCGTCTGCGCAAAAAGGTAGCAGAACAGGGCAAATCAAGACAAGGGGATGGCGGAGCAGGTGAAGGCAAAGGGGGGTCTCCGGAAGGAACTGGTATAGGCGGTTCCACTCCCTTACAGATTTATCTGATGGAGATTGGATCTCGAATCCAGCAGAACTGGGTGTTTAATGAGAGTCTTGCCAGAATGGACCGGAATCTGGAGGTTAGGATTATTATCAAAATTTTGAAAAGTGGAGAAATAAGGGATATTATTTTTGAGACACGATCAGGGAATCCATATCTGGATGACTCTGCAAAAAAAGCGATTCTAAAGATCAATCCTTTAAAGCCCTTACCGGCAGGAATGTATTCCTATGATCTAGGGTTGATTTTTACCCCTCAAGGATTGAAATAAAATCTTAATACTAAAAATAATATGGTATTTTTTATGATGAAAAAAAATGCTCTACAGGGTTTATTTTGTGTTCTGTTTATCGTGTGTTTCTGGGTACCGGTTTGCCATGGCGTTACATATATCAATATCAGCAATCCGTTGTTGAAAAAATCACCCATTGCCGTGCCGGAATTTAAAGCCTTTAGCAACAGTGCGGAAGAAGTAAAGGATGGAAAAACCGCAGTTCAGATACTCAATGAGGCATTGAATTTTACAGGCTATCTGAAAACCATGGACCCGGTTGCGTTTCTGGCCAATCCGGCTCAATCCGGAATCCAGCTCTCTGAGATCAATTTCAGAGACTGGACCGGAATAGGTGCGGAATTATTAATAACAGGCGGAGTCCTTGTCGAAAGTCCGGGAAATGTTAAATTTGAATTACGGCTTTTTGACACCTTTAATTCTAAGCTTCTGGTGGGGAAGGTGTATACCGGCCCCGAATCACAGATCCGAAGGATGATTCATATGTTTTGCAGCGAAATATCCTTTGTCCTGACAGGGAAATACGGTGTCTTCAATACTGAGATGGCATTTGTTTCAACCGTAGATGGGAATAAGGAAATATTTACTTGTGATTTTGATGGGCAGAATATAAAACAGATTACCTCGCATAAAAATATCAGCCTCTCTCCATCCTGGTCATCGGATGGTAAATGGCTGGCTTATGTTTCTTATGCAAAGGGAAAACCGGATCTTTATATTAAGAATCTTAAAGAAAATCGGGGGGCTATCGTTAATTTAAAAGGAATGAATATCTCGCCGGACTGGATGCCGGGCCAGCTCAAACTTGCAGCCGCATTAAGTTTTTCAGGGGATCAGGAAATTTATCTATTGACCATCAATGGAGAAGTGATTAAAAGATTAACTGACAGTTTGGGGATTGATGTATCACCAAAGTTTTCACCGGATGGTCAGAAAATTGCGTTTACATCAAAACGTGCAGGAACTCCCCAGATATATATTCAGGATATTGGATCCGGAAGTGTTAAAAGGCTGACGTTTGAGGGTTTAAATAATACCTCACCGGCCTGGTGTCCGGATGGTAGAAAAATTGCCTATGTGGGCATAGAAAAGAATCGAATCAATATTTTTGTGATGAGTATTGACTCAGGCGTTCCGGTTCAGTTGACTGCGGATTCAGGTGATAATGAAGATCCGGTCTGGTCACCTGATGGAAGTATGTTGGCCTTTACGTCAACACGTGAAGGAGACATACCAAGGATCTTTGTCATGAATGCGTCAGGGACCGACCAAAGGAGGCTTTTGAGCATGAATGGCAAGCAGACCCAGCCGGACTGGTCAATTTCAGATAGTACAAGAGAAGGTATGTAGTATTTAATAATTAAAAGGGGGAAAAAATGAAAAACAAATTTTGGTTAAATGTATTGATGGCAGTTCTTGTTTCAGGTCTTTTTCTGACGGTTTCATGTGCAAAAAAAGCAGTTGTTTCTGATGCCGGTACCGTATCAGGCGCAGCAACCACAGAAGATCCGAATGCAAAGGCAAAAGCTGAAGCTGAGAGACTTGCCGCAGAAAAAGCAGCAAAAGAACGAGCAGCAAAGATCGCTGCTGCAAGAAAAGCGTTTGAAAACGAGGATGTCCATTTTGACTTTGATAGTTCAGAATTGACAGCCGCTGCTAAAGCTTTGTTAAAAGAGAAAGCTGCATGGTTAACGGAAAATGTTTCCGCAGCAGTCACCATTGAAGGTCATTGTGACGAACGCGGTACAACCGAATACAACCTTGCCTTGGGTGACCGTCGTGCAACTGCTGCAAAAGCCTACCTGGTAGACTTGGGTATAGCTGCATCCCGCATGAACACCATCAGTTACGGTGAAGAAAAACCAGTTGATGCAGGAAAAACAGAACTCGCCTGGGCCATGAACAGGCGCGCTCATTTTGCCGTTAAGTAGTCGATTGGATATTCGTTAATAAGTTCAGGCGTAATGCTTTGATAGATAAAGTATTGCGCCTGAATCATTAGGACCTTTTGACTGATGGAGTTGGGTTATGAAAATTTATCGTTTTTTTTGTATTGTAATTGGTTTCCTTGCTCTTTACGGATGTGTTGAACCTCAAAAATTTGTAGCCCTTGAAAACCGGGTGGCTGCAATGGAAATGGAAAGGAAAAAACAATTAAATGCACAGACTGAAAAAGATAAAGAGATTGAAACCATTCAGGAAAAAGTGAAAGAAGGTATCAGGCCTGAAGATTATGCGGATATGAAATACGATATTAAGGTCCTGAAAGAAAATAATCAAAGGCTTGAGAACGCTTTGGAAGAAATGAATCATAATCTTGGAAATTACAGTAAAAAGGATAGGGAAGAACTTGAAAAGCGACTCGAAAGATTAGACAACGCAATTTCCCAGAATTATGAAAAATTGGTAGAGCTGGAAAAGTATCTGGGCCTTGAACCATCCCGTGCGGTAGATGCCTCCCCAGGAGAGAAACCTTCTGAAAATAGGACGGTAGATGAAAACAAAGCTGAAAACAGACCCCCTGCTTCAGTCGAACCCAAAAGCGAGAATGAAGAACAGGAATTATATGCAACTGCAAAAAAAATGTTCGATGAGGGGGATAAAGCAAATGCACGCAACCAGTTTGAAGAGTTTATAAAGAAATATCCAAAGTCTGATAATGCGGATAATGCAAGATTCTGGATTGCCGAAAGCTTTTATTCTGAAAAATGGTTTGAAAAAGCAATTCTTGAATATCAAAAAGTTCTTGAAAATTATCCAAAGAGCAATAAGGCTGCCGCATCAAGGCTTAAGCAAGGATATTCATTTGCAGAACTGGGTGAGAAAGCCAATGCAAGGCTAATCCTTAATGAATTGCTGAAAAAACATCCGGATTCAAACGAGGCAAAATTTGCTAAGGAAAAATTAAAAAGCTTACAGTAAAGCATTATTCCCATGATTAAAGTAGTAGGGATTGATCCGGGTCTTGCGGGCACGGGGATAGGTGTCATCCAGGGAAGTCAGAGAGATATTCTGGGTTATTCTTTTGGCAGTATCGCAACAGAGGCAAAAGATCCGATTCATTTCAGGCTAAACACGATTTATTCTAAAATCTTGGAATTCCTCTGTGGGCAGAAACCTGATTATGTGATCATAGAGGATATTTACTCTCTTGAAAAATATCCTGAATCCGGTATTATGCTCGGCAAAGTGTCAGGAGTTATTCTGCTGGCAGTCCATAAGGCAGGCTTAAATATGGAAGAGATACCTGTCCGTGAGGTAAAGAAAATCATTTCCGGAAACGGAAATGCCGACAAGCACCAGATGGAACGGGCCATTCGAAACCAGTTGAATCATGGTCAGCCCATCCGTCCGTTTCATGCTTCAGATGCATTGGGGCTGGCGTTAACAGGATACTACAGGTATAAAAACAGACCATGATCGGATACCTTGAAGGATCCATTCTGCATTTTGAGACGGACGGTATTTTATTATTGGCCGGGCATACCGGCTATGAGGTATTTTTGAACCCCCAGGTTCTAGAGAGAATCAGATCACAACATTCCCATAACGACATTATTGCGCTCTATATTTATTATCATCAGACCGAACGTCAGCCCAAACCGGTTCTGATCGGCTTTCAATCCCTTGAGGATAAAGCTTTTTTTCAGGAATTTATCACTGTTGATGCCATCGGTCCCATGAAAGCGGTAAAGGCTATGGGTAAGCCCATAAGTGATATTGCGCTGGCCATTGAAAAAAAAGACACCCATTTTTTAGCAGGGCTTAATGGAATCGGAAAGCGAACGGCTGAAAAAATCATAGCAACCCTGAATGGAAAAGTTGAAAGATTTATTTCTGCTGTTGAAGGCTATGACTCGGCTGACACTCCCCCTATGACCGATGATATCAGGGATATCCGTCAGCAGGTCGAAGATGTTCTGGTAGAACAACTGGGCCATTCCCTTGCATCGGCAAAAAGGATGGTCAAGGAAGCCTTTGAAAGAAACCGAGCGATTTCAACACCTGAAGAACTGTTTGATGAAATTTATCAGGAGAACAGATAAATATGGGAGACTCAATACTTTCTTATTCTTCTGATGACTCGGATAGAAAAGGGATCGTCACATCAAAAAAGACGGTGGATGAGCTGTCTTCCGATATCATTTCTTTAAGACCCACATGTTTTGAGGATTATATCGGTCAGAAAGATACTGTTGAAACCCTGAAAATTGCCATTCAGGCAGCCAAAATGAGAAATGAATCCTTGGAGCATATTCTTCTTCATGGCCCACCCGGGTTGGGGAAAACAACAGTATCCCACATCATTGCAAATGAAATGGGTAAGAATCTGACCGTCACTTCAGGTCCGACCCTGGAAAAAGGCGGGGATCTCATCGGGATTCTGACCAATCTGGGTGAAGGGGATATCCTTTTCATCGATGAGATCCATCGAATCCCAAAAATTGTTGAAGAATTTTTATACCCTGCCATGGAAGATTTTGCCGTTGATTTTGTATTTGATAAAGGAATTCATGCAAGAAGTCACCGGTATCGCCTGAAACAATTTGTTCTGATCGGAGCAACGACTCGCGTAGGTCTGTTGTCTTCTCCATTGAGAGATCGATTCGGAATTTTTCGTACCCTTGATTTTTATTCGCCGGACCAATTGATAGTGATTGTCAAACGGTCTGCGGCTATTTTAAATACCATTGTTACCGATGACGGTGCAAAGGAACTCGCCGAGAGATCCAGAGGGACTCCAAGAATTGCCAACCGGCTTTTAAAAAGGGTCAGAGACTATTCGCTGGTTAAATCCCATGGGAGGGTCACCCTCGAAAGTGTTAAGGCTGCACTCAGTCTTGAGGGTATAGACCATCTGGGATTAACCTCGCTTGATAGAAATTATTTAAAAACGATACTGGATTTTTACAAGGGAGGTCCAGTCGGGATTGAAGCCATTGCCGCAACATTGCAGGAAGAAACCGATACACTGGTGGATGTGGTTGAACCGTTTTTGTTAAAAATCGGTTTGGTCCTTCGAACCTCCAGTGGCAGAAAAACCTCGGAGAAAGCATTCGATCATCTTAAGCTTTATCCATAAACAAAGGGTCTATTTCAACGATTGATGGAAACGAAAACAAATATACAAAAACAATTTGGGTTATATCTGCTCATTTTATGCTTGGCCGGTATTTTATTTTGTTCGAAAATTTTCGCAGAAGACCATATCCACCCGTCAGAAATCATTAAGCTGCCGGAAAACGAGAATGCCATTTTAATTGAAAAGAAAAATCAAACGCTGTTCCTATACCGTTCCGAAGCCGGTGAGGTGCAGATTCAATATAAAATTCCCTGTTCCACCGGAGAAGCGGCCGGAGTGAAGCAGAAAGCAGGTGACCGGAAAACGCCGGAAGGGATTTATTTTTTAAAGGATGAGTATGAAGATCAATACTTGTCCCCGATATATGGAACAAAGGCTTTTCCTTTGGATTATCCGAATCTGATGGATAACAGACTCGGCAGAGACGGCTCAGCCATTTGGATACACGGCACCAATAAAGTTTTAAAACCCATGGATTCCAACGGGTGTATCGCACTGGAAAATTCAAATATTCAAAAATTGGCTGAATCTATAACCCTGGACTCAACTCCGGTTATCCTGGTCGAAGAACTCAGAAAAATAGACAGGGAAACGCTTGCTAAATATGAACAAGAGATCAGTTCCATGCTGGATCAATGGCTTCAATCCGTTGAAAAAGGGAGTTATCATGAGTATCTGTCCTTTTATTCAGATGAATATCTCCCGGAGATTGACTGGTGGACAAAATGGATGCAAATACGAAAAGAATTATCCGGAACCGGTTCAAGCTTTAAAATAGAAAGAGACAAAACCGGCATTTATTATCAGGGCCATGTCTTTGTGACGTTGTTTGATTATTCAATAATAAAAGACAACGAAAAAATTCTATTAGGGAAAAGAAAATTGTTTCTTGAGAAAAAAGGACAAGCCTATAAAATTATTGGAGAGGCATTTCAAAATATCTCAAAGGAGTTTATGGCTTCTCAAACGCCTTTGATTGCAGCTGCATTAAAAACCGGCAAGCCGGCCGCAAAGCCGGAACCGGCAGTGGAGACAAAACCGGTAACGGCATCCAAATCCGTCAAGGAAGAGAAACCTGTTCCAACAACCCGGCCTGTTCAGGAAACAGTCAACCAGTGGTTGGCAGCATGGTCTGCAAAAGATATGGACAAATATGCGTCTTTTTATGCGAATCATTTTTATTCTGACGGGATGAACAAGAAAA
>Ga0208373_1000800_pt1 | contig 48847 bp, 40 predicted proteins | sample RifOxyC2_FD_184036 | JGI IMG/M metagenome (GOLD analysis project Ga0208373, IMG submission 184036) | Soil microbial communities from Rifle, Colorado - Rifle Oxygen_injection C2 (SPAdes) | ecosystem: Environmental > Terrestrial > Deep subsurface > Rock core/Sediment | place: Rifle, Colorado...
ATGACGAAAGGAAGTCTCTCTTGTGGCACGCATGGTGCAGGGATAGATTTGACCTCTCGTCACCCTCATCATTGTAGAGTGATCTTCTCATACAATAACAACTTCTTACAGAGTGCTATCTGTATACTAGGTGATATGAATTTACTACCAGGCCGGTTGTTCTGCTCTGTACCAAATCTTCTGAATCAATTCCTTTTACCGCGCCTCGTGTGGCATCTGGGAAAAAAACAGGGAGTACGACGCTGCCATGATTTGTATCAAGTTTCTGTATAGAAAAAGGTTTCATAGAAATAAGTATAGCGTTTTTTATTCACCTTACCTATCTATATAAAAAACTTCTATTGTATTATTTTTATAATATATTATACTATTTTTATATAAATTTATATTATTTTTTAACAGAATTAAAATATTTATGGAAGATTTAAAAATAAAATCATTTCTAGAGATACCATATGGCGAGTTGGAGGAAATGAATTTGAAAGCAAAAAAGAAGGCTCAGGAAGGGAGTGAACAAGAATTACAGGAAGAATATTTGGCATATTTAGCAAAAGAAAAACGAATTAAAGCAGTGGTAATTGCCTTTTCTGATATTGAAGGACGGTTTCATATGTTAGATTATGACAAAAAACAAATTATTAAAGCACAAAATAATTTAACATTTGATGGATCTTCTGTGCGAGGGTTTAGTGAACAGAAAGAATCAGATTTACGTCTGAAAATTGATTGGAGCAGCTTTCGTTGGTTGCCTGCAGATGTATTTGGAGCAGGAAAAGTATTGTTGTTTGCTAATATTTTGAATAGAGATTTCACGCAGCATGAATCAGATTTTCGTGGGCGCCTTAAGGAACACACACAGCAGCTAAAAGAAAAAGAGGGATTAATGATTAACGTGTCACCTGAAATTGAAGGATTCTTAGTGAATGGGAAAAATGCAGAGCAACACTATACAGAAGATATGGGGTTTGATCTTATTTCAAGCAGTGGGTATTATCACTCATTGCCATTAGGAATACTAAAACAATTTATTGATCGTGCAGCAGAGGCGCAGCGCGCAATGGGATTTGGAAATGAAAAAGATCATCCGGAGGTTGCACCAGCACAGTTTGAACTCAATTTTTCGTATACTGATGCATTGAGCGCGTGCGATCAAATACAACTCTATAAAATTATTTGCCGTCAGATAGCTGACAATATGGGAATGACCGCCACGTTTTTACCAAAGCCGACTTCAAATATTAATGGCAGTGGTATGCACATGAATTTTTCGGTGAGTAGAAAAGGGAAAAACATGTTTTATGATGCAAAAGGGAAAGATGGATTGTCATCATATGCATGGAATTATATTCAGCGTTTACTCAATCATGCTCCAGAGTTATGCATGGTGTTGAATTCGAGCGTGAATGCATATCGAAGACTTGATCCACACTTTGAAGCGCCGAATCAAATTATGGTTTCTGCAATTGATAGAGGGGCAATGATTCGTATTCCTATTGCAGATGAGAAATCTGCTCGTATTGAAATACGATCTGTTGCGCCCGATGCAAATCCGTATTGTATACTGTACTCTGTATTAAAAACAGGGAGAGAAGGAAAGCCGTTACAGAAAAATGCCAAAGCAAGAGATCGGGTGCGTTTTTTGCCCGATAACTTATATACTGCCATTCGTCTCTTTAAAGCAAGTAATTTTATGACAGAAATTTTTGGAGAAGACGCAAAAGAAAAATACATTTTGCGCAAGCAATTCGTTGCAGATCGAAGCCCCAAAGAATTAGGAAAGCACGTGAAGCGTTCAGAAATCGTTTATCACCATGAAGTAACCAATCAGATATTGTGGAATGATTTTTAGTGGTGGACGGTACAAGATTTGAACTTGTGACCTCACGAATGTGAATCGTGCGCTCTAACCAACTGAGCTAACCGTCCTTAGGCACTGTTGCAAAATAATTTGTGCGGAATGCGTAAATTATTTTGAAACAGTGGCTTAGTAGTGTGCGGGTGCTGCTAGTTTCGATTATAGGGGCGGCCATTCACTCACTGCACGCTTGCGCTATTGCATTGAGTTGAATGGCACCCAATCGAACGAAGCTACTGCCCACTCACAATAATTTAATGATTACAATGGTCTAACGATTTCAATATGTTCAACATCATGTTGCGTATTGTTCGCATATTCTATCATACTTGCCACATTTTTTCTAGAAATATTTACAACTGCATGCGGAAGATGTGAAGGAATGATATATGCCACAAGTTCACCGGGATGAAACAGCATTTCTTGATGTAGTACGCCATTTTCTTGCCAAAATAATTGTAATTCAGGTGATAATGCAATACATATTTCTGTTCGAGGATGCATGTGGTTTCCACCAATGGCTTGCGGAGGTAATACAATCACCATTTTTTCACTTATTTGAAATTGTGGTAATAAAAATGGTGAATCAATTTTCAACTGAAGAATATTTCCACCTTTTTTGTTGATGGTTAACGCCGGAATTCGTTGAATGCTCATGCATTCAGTATACCATTATTCCTGGGGTCGAAACCAGAGGCGTCCTTGTTCTAACATCTGCCGCTTCCATTTATAAAATTGAAAATATTCACATAATGTAAGGGGTGTGGTAGAAGAGATTAATTCAGTTTGTTGTTTGCAGAGTACGCTGTCTGGCGTATGATAATCTATTTTGCGCGTTTTTTCACCATCTTTTTTTTGCACTTCTTGATTGATGTATAAACCGAGTTCATGCATACCGAGAATATTTTGGTATTGGTCTCGGTCATCAAATATGGAATGACCTTCAAATGTATTTGGCACATTAATGTTCAACAAATGTAGTACAGTCGGAGCAAAATCTATGCCAGAAGAATAGAACGATACTTCTTTGGGAAGAACGGAATCAGGAACATACAAAAGATGTACTGTTTCATCATAATAGCTCAAATTTTTTGATTCATCTGGAAATGTTTCTTGAAGATTTTTTGATGGAAAAGCAGCATGGTCAGCCACAACAATAAATATGGTGTTTTTATATAAGGGACTTTCACGAAAGAAATTCCAAAATTGGAACAGTGCGTCATCAGTGGTGTGAAATGCGTTTAACAGTGTGTTGTTGCCATCTTGATATGGCACCTCATCTTTTGCCAAGGTAAATGGTGCGTGTGTATCAACAGTTGAAACCATCAGCAAAAAAGGAGATTTGGTTTTCGTTTCTATAAAATCTGGCAAAAAATTGAAAATTTGATGGTCAGAAAATCCCCAGGATAATTCTTCACCAGGAATATATTGTTTCAATTCTTCTCTGCCAAATATTTCGTCAGTACCCATGCTCGCAAATAAAGAATCTTTATTGGCAAATTCTTTTTCAACAGAAGTAATATAGGCGGCATAGGTATACCCGCCTTGTTCACGGAGTATTTTTGGTAAGCAGGATAAACGTAAATTTTGCAATTTTTTTTGTTTTTCAATTTCACCGTGCCCAGTAGGAGGAAGAGAGGAGCATAATTGTGAAATAATGCCCGTAATGGTTGGGGTGGAACTGTTATACGTATTTTTGATTATGGTTGTATGTGGGTCTTTTGCAATGGTTGAAAGGCCAGGAGTCACGCCAGAAATAGTAGGATTATACACATCACTCAATCGTGCAGAAAGAGATTCAACAAATACAATAATGATATTCGGACGTGAATTCGCTCGTTGTTCTGGAAGCAGTTGTTGCTCTTTTTTGAATACACGTTCATGGTAGGCCACATCAAATCTGCTGGTGTCGTACTGCAGGCCAAATTGTTCTTGCAGTTTTACTTGAAGAGCCTGAGGCAATTGAGCTGGTGGTTCTTTTGCTATGTATCGAGTATAAAAAGATTTTAATACCGTATATTCTGGTGTTTGTGTGAGTGGTAAAAATCGGGTAAGGGCAATACTGCCAATAATAAGAATAATACCATGGTACAAATACCAATATTTGGCTGGTGTTTTTTTATGAGCAGCAATAATATGTTGCAGTAGAACAATAAATAATACAAACACTCCAATACCAATCAGAACGAGAACATATGTGAGTTTATTTTGTACCACCCCTATTGATCCCCAAAAATGGTCGAGAGCAACAGGATTGAGGTATAATCCAGAAAAATATAAAAGACCAATATTTACTGCCCAGAAGACAAGTTGCAAAATAAAAATAATAATCCATAGAGTGAGAAAGAGGTACCGAAATCGATTGCCTATACTACTGTACAAAATGCTCGCCAATGAAAAAGTGGCGAGCCAGATGAGAGTCATTGAAATAGAACGTAATAATACAATATGAGCACTTTCTTGATGTGAATCAAGAATGTACAGTTGATAACCAAAATATTGACACGTAAGTTGAAACGTAAATAAGAAAAAAATAAGAATAAAAAATGTACGTGTCACGATAATCCAGTGAGTTGGTTCTGGATGTTTTTGTAAGTAATGATGTAATAAGAGATAAAAAATGATGAGAAGAATGCCTGTATATAGCAACCCAAAAAACTCACTTTTAATATATACCACCCCATACAGTAATGATGCACATCCAAAGAGTATATCTAATGCTCTAGTAAATTGTTCTTTCCAAAATGAGTGTTTCTGTAATTTTGTCACGAAATAGGTGTATACCCATTTTGCAAGAAGATACCCAATATATATCGCTGCCCACGCAGCAAAGGACTTCCAATTAATAAACCAATCGAGTAAAAATCGATAAATAGGTAGTTTTTCATATTGGTAAAAAACACTAAATGCAATAAAACCGGATCCAAATAAAGCAAGAAGACAAGTATATAATTGCGACGAAAAAAATTTGGGAAATAGTTGTTTCATTTTTTGAATTCAAGTAAATACGTTGGTAGATGTTTTAAAATGTGGACTCGAGCGGGGTCGAACCGCCTACCTCGGCAATGCGAATGCCGCGCTCTACCAGATGAGCTACGAGCCCATATATAAGCACATAGGAGCCAGTGCCCTCGAGAGGAATTGAACCTCTATCTAGACGTTAGGAGTGTCTTGTTCTATCCGTTGAACTACGAGGACGTACTATATGCAGCTATGACCGAAGGAGAAAATGATAGAATGCATTTGCCCACCCACTGATCATATGTTGCATTGAATCAATATACGCAAGAATCGCCATGAACGCAAAAAGAACGACCATCAGGAGGAGAATAGTTAACAGGTCCCGTTTGATAAATTGTATTTTCTGCATAAGATACTGTGATTAATATGTTTATATTAAAGAGGTTTTTTTCACTTTTGACAACCATGAAGCAATTCGATAGGCTGTGAATGAAAGATAATATATAAATTTTATGGCTTTATTTACAAAAGAAACAGAAGTAACGCACGGTGCACAACCTACCGCATCAAAAACAATTATTGGATCTACCGTAAAAGTAGAGGGTACTATCCAAAGTGATGACAACATCATTATTGAAGGACAACTTGTCGGAAAAGTCGTGACGAGCAAGAATATTACGGTCGGGAAAGATGCAAAAATTCAAGCAGATATGCAAGCGCAATCTATGGACATTGCCGGTGAAGTACGGGGAAATTTGAAAGCCGTCAGTGATATTCAACTTCATGCCTCTGCACATGTATACGGCGATCTTGTTGCAAAAAATATTGGCATAGAAAGCGGCGCAGTATTGCAAGGTCAATGCACAACAGGAGAAAACAAAGAGGCAAACGCGGTACCTACGGTGAAACAACAATCATAAAAGGATGCACATATGGAAAGCGTAGAATATGTATTTTTACTTTTTTGACAAGTGCGCACTAGAAAAACGACATGATACACTGCGTAATACTATTGAAACGCGGTTAACAGATCTTGGTATTCATGGGCGAACCGAACGTATTTCTATTTTTAAAAACATGCGTGAGCTGTTGGAAAATGGTATCAAACAAGGTGCACACACCGTCATTGTAGTAGGAGATGATCATACATTCGCACAAGCAGTCAATATTGTTGCACCTCACCAAGTTGCATTAGGGTTTATTCCTATTGTATCTCATTCACAATTTGCACGAGTATTAGGAATTGATTGTGGCGAAGATGCCTGTACAGTTATTTCTCAGCGTTTGTATAAAACAGTAGATGTAGGTCGTGTTGGATCATCATTTTTTCTTGGTGCACTGGTGCCAACCGATCGACAGCAACAATTGATTGTTCGGTGTGATCATCTTTTTTCCATTCAATCTCTTCATGCTGAAAATGGTATTGAGATATTGAATCTTGGCAATATTGTAGAAAACGATCCTGTACACTTCTCTTCAGCGCACGATGGAAAACTGGAAGTTCGAGTCGTACCACCAAACATGACACATTTTTTTCCATTAAAAAAAGCAGTAAAGGAAAAACAAAGTGTTTTTTTAGCTCAACATATTTCCCTCACCTCTTCTGATGACGCTCCTGTTCATCTCCTGGCAGATGGGGTTACCCCGCTGCACACTCCTTGTGAAGTGAATTGTATTTCCTCTGCATTAAAATTGATTGTTGGTCGAAGCAGATTGTTTGAATAATCCGCGTTCTGTGGCAGAACCCGCGAAACAATAGGGTTTTATAATTGACAAGTGATGGGAATGTAGATATTGTGATAGTTATGAATGTAAGTGAATTATATCGAGAATTAAAAATGACAAAGGATGAGTTTTTTACTTTGGTAAAAGAACTCGGATTTAGTGTTGGCGAAAGAGCAGTAAAAATTGATGATCGTGTTGCCGTCAGAATTATTGATGCCATTAAACAAAAGCGTCGTGCAGAAAACAAAAAAAGCATTTTTGGAGCGCAAGTTGATGAGCAAAAAAAACAAGAAATAACATCGCAAGAGGAAAAGCCTGTATTATCTCTTCCTGAAAAAATTACAGTAAAAGATTTTGCTGATTTATTGCACAAACGTGTTGCTGATGTCATTGCTATTCTCATGCAAAATGGCATTATGGCAACGATTAATGAAAAATTGGATTACGAAACAGCAGCAATCATTGCTGAGGATATTGGGTATACTCCGCAACTTTCTTTGGAAAAAGAACAAATAGATACTCTTGCAGTGCGTGCTGAGTTAGTTTCACAAGTGCTCGCACAAGAAGAAAAAACCACCATGCAATCTCGCCCTCCTGTTGTGGTTATTATGGGTCATGTTGATCACGGAAAAACAACGTTATTAGATGCGATTCGCAAGACCAATGTAATCGCAAAAGAATCTGGTGGTATTACGCAACATATTGGCGCATATCAAACTATTCGAAATAATCAGTTAATTACTTTTATTGATACTCCTGGTCATGAAGCATTTACCACCATGCGTTCACGTGGGGCACGAGTTGCCGACATTGCTATTTTGGTGGTTGCAGCAGACGATGGTATTAAACCACAGACGATCGAATCAATTCATATTATGGAAGAAGCAAAGCTGCCATTTATTGTTGCGATTAATAAAATTGATAAGGAGGGTGCCGATATTGAGCGAGTAAAAAAAGAATTATCTGAATTAAACGTGATTCCAGAGGAATATGGTGGTAAAACGATTTGTGTTCCTATTAGTGCAAAAAATAATCAAAAAATTGATGAATTACTGGATACCTTATTGTTAGTGACAGAAATGGATAAGGAATCCATTACAGCAAACCCAAAAGGAAAAATGGTTGGCACCATTATTGAAGCACACGTCGACAAACATACTGGACCTGTAGCAACAGTGCTCATTCAAAATGGTACGTTGCACATTGGTGATATTGTACAAATTGGTGCAATTCCAGGAAGGGTACGCTCTATGCAAGATTGGCAAGGTAAAGAGGTAAAAACAGCCGAACCTTCTATGCCGGTGCAAGTATTAGGTTTAAAGAAAGCACCGATTGTCGGTGATATTTTACAAGTAGTACATGACCGAAAAATTTTAAAACAGAATGTGAAAGCATATAATTCATTTTCTTTTTTGAAAACACAACGAAAAACAGAAGACGCAGATAAGAATACTCTTCCGATTGTGTTGCGCGCTGATACACTTGGTTCATTGGAAGCGATTGTGCAATCATTACATGCTATTCAACATAAAGAGGTGGGTCTTGATGTGATTCAAAAAGGATTGGGAAGTATTTCAGAAAATGATATTGCTCTAGCAAAAACAACACATGCATTAGTGATTGGATTTCACGTGAGTGCTTCAGCAGGTGCAGATAAGTTTGCGCGTGATGAGGCAGTGCCCATTAAACGATACACTGTTATCTATAAATTGATTGATGAAGTAAAAGTTGAATTACAAAAATTATTAAAGAAAGAAGTATCATATAATAAAATTGGTACGTTACGTGTGCTTGCGGTTTTTCGTGCAGCACCATCTCATATGGTTGTTGGTGGTCGCGTAGAAGAAGGTGTGATGAAACAGAAAACTCCGGTAAAAATTCTTCGCAAAGGCACAATGATTGCCGAAGGAACTATCACGCAATTACAAAAAGAGAAGAAAAATGTGGGAGAAGTAACTTCTGGAAGTGAATGTGGTTTACGTATTGATGGCACTGCTACTATTTTGGTGGGTGATACTGTAGAAGCATACGAAGCAGAAGAACACGAACGGACATTAGCATAAAAACGAGTATGGGAATGGAACGCATGCGTAAAGTTAACGCGCAGATTCATCGGCTTGTTTCAGAGATTATAGCAAGAGAAATTGAACTGCCACTTGATGTGTTTGTTACGGTGACAAAAGTTGAAACAGATCGTGATTTAAGAAATGCAAAAATATTAGTGACCGTTCTTCCAGACAATCGGCGTGTTTCTACTATTCACCAGATCGAACGATGCAGAGGACTGATTCAGAAGATATTGGGTAGTCGGTTACAAATAAAATTTACCCCGCATCTTCATTTTCAGTTTGATGAATCTCAAATTAAAGCTCATCATTTATATGATGTTATCGATCGTCTTAAGCATAAAGATGAAAACGAAAAAAAGTAGTAGTGTGAAAAGGGCTTGACAATGAAAATAGAGGAGATATACTGTGTTGTTCCCTTAAAAAAGGGGCACATTTTATGATGGAGACAGACAAAGAAATATATAAACAAATATTTACTGCTATTGATCGGTCAAAGCATGTGATGCTAGTCATGCATAAACGACCGGATGGAGACACAGCTGGCTCTTGTTTAGCAATGGCACATTATTTGGATGTGATTAAAAAATCACACACCTGTTTTTGTATTGACGAATTGCCAGGAAACTTACATTTTCTGCCCGGGAAAGAAAAGGTTTCTACAGATATCGCGCACTGGCAGCCGGAAAAAGCACAATTTGATCTGCTTATTGTGTTTGATGCGGGTGATTTAAAATATAGTGGTATTGCAGATTATGTTGATATGCTTTCACATAATTTTACCATTATCAATATTGATCATCATACAACGAATGCTCATTTTGGGAATCATAATTTAGTAGTAACCACTGCTTCCTCCACCTGTGAAATTGTTCATGATCTTTTGCATTCTATCAACGCGTTAAATAAACACATGGCTACCTGTTTACTCACAGGACTTATGACTGACACCGGCGGATTTACCAATTTAGCTACAAGCGCATCTGCAGTGAGCGCTGCATCGAAATTGCTTGCAAAAGGAGCAAACATGCAAAACATTACCAAACGTGTATTCCAAAATCGCTCGATTGCTACCTTAAAATTATGGGGACGCGCATTAGAGCGTTTGCGTGCGAATTCCTCTGGTATTGTTATTACTATTATTACTCAAAAAGATTTGGAAGAGTGTGGAGCACCTGAGGAAGCCATCAACGGTGTTGCAAATTTTTTAAATTCTTTAGATGACCAAATAGATGCAAAAGCAGTGCTCGTGTTATCGGAAATAGAAAAAGGAATGATAAAGGGAAGTTTTCGAACGACACACCCATTGATTGATGTCTCAAAATTTGCTATGCTATTAGGTGGAGGTGGCCACAAAAAAGCAGCAGGTTTTACCATTTGCGGACAACTGAAGCATGCTCAAGGCCAATGGAGTATTGAACCACTAACTACAACACATGTCTACAATAAAAAATAACTATTTAATTCCTACTGTTATTGAAAAATCGAATTATGGAGAGCGAGCATACGATATTTACTCTCGTTTGCTCAAGGAACGTATTATTTTTTTAGGTTCCCCCATTGATGATGGTGTAGCAAATACTATTATTGCACAGCTATTATTTTTAGAATCACAAGACGATGAGAAAGATATTAAACTGTACATTAATTCTCCTGGAGGCTCAGTAACATCCGGTTTGGCTATTTATGATACTATGCAATACATCAAACCACATGTTTCTACCATTTGTGTTGGTATTGCAGCTTCAATGGGTGCTATTCTTCTTGCTGCCGGTGAAAAAGGAAAACGATTTACGCTCCCCAATGCAGAAGTAATGATTCATCAAGTCATGGGTGGTACTGAAGGGCAAGCAGCAGATATTAAAATTGCCGCAGAACATATTTTACGGGTAAAAGATCGATTAAATAAAATTTTAGTGAAACACACAGAGCAACCGCTTGAACGTATTGAAAAAGACACAGATCGAGATTTCTTTATGAATGCAGAAGAAGCGAAACGTTATGGCATTATTGATAAAATTATTAAATAAATAACAACGATATGGTTTATCGTTCAACTCTCCCCATTACGTATATCACCGATTGTCGAGATGATAATACGCAAGGTCGCTTAAAGGCGCGTGTTTCTACTTATTTTCCTGGAAGTAATGTCGTGTTTGTTGGTGTCACTAGTGCGTTGGAAGGGGCGGATTTGGAAGCTGCTATCAATCTTGTTGATATTATTGATGCGTATGATGGAAATCCGGGCATTATTCTTGCAAACGTCGCACCGAGACACGGTAAAGCAAAACAATGGCCGAACGGTACACCATTTGGCTGGGTAAAAGTTGGAAATGTAGATATATTTTCAACAGTTGATGGATATACATTAAGCTTGTTGCAGAAATTGTTACAGAAGAAACTTCGTGTCAAAGTGTATGATATTCCTACTGTTGTTCCTCATATGGAGCTCGATAAAGAAACTCAAAAACGCATTATTCACACACAATTTCGCAGTTTAGATTATCTCCCACGTCTTGCCGCAGCACTGATGAGCGGAAAAAAACTGCCGTACCAAACGTATTCTAAATTTGCAGACATGCCTCTTGCCATTTGTTGGGTGGATTCTTTTGGCAATTTGAAAACAAATATATTACCAGAAGAAATTAAATTTCGTGTGGGAAAAAAAATTGTTATTCGTGTAAGCGAAAACAAACAGTTACGTTTACCGTGTTTTGCTCGATTGAAAGACATTCCTGATGATACCGTTGCATTTACGATTGGAAGCTCAGGAATGGAAAATCGTCGATTTATTGAAATAATGCAACAAGGAAAACGAGCATCATATGCTCTTGGTATTGATGGTGCAACAATGGTTGAATATGTGCCCTCTTAATTTTCGAGTAGAAAATTTTCCTTATTAAGATATACGAAACCCTTTGTTTATGAGTTTTATGTATCTCACGTACTGCTACCATATTGATATGCTTGACCACGTACGAGGAGTTGTATACACTGATAAATGCACACTTAACTATTAAGGATGAGTATTCGGTATCAGTTGAAGCGAAAGATGTGTATGACTTTCTTTTTTCTTTATGCACAGTCTATCTATGCAGTATTTCTCTAAAATGCAATTGAAGTTTTTGATCAGAATGGCGAGATAGTCATCAGAGTCTTTTGTTACACATGATATCAAATTCATCTATTGAGAATATATATGGATTTTATTATTTTTGTGATTGCCCTCATTATTGGTTTTTTTTGCGGGTGGTTTTTGCGGCATGTCAAAGCTTCAATGAATCAGAATTCAGCAGAAATGAAGGCAGAGAATACGTTAAAGGAGGCGAAGACAAAGCAGCAAGAATTATTGCTTGCTGCAAAAGAAAAAGCAATTAACATTATTGATGAAGCAAAAATTGAAGAACAGAAGCGTCGTACAGAAATTCAAAGTACACAACAGCGTTTAGAGAAGCGCGAAAGTATGTTTGACCAAAAATTGTTGACTTTAGAACAGAAAAAAGAAGTGCTTCAGAAAAAAGCTGAAGAAATTGAAGGTTTACGCAAGGAAATTGTTGATGTTAAAAAAGAACAATTAGCAAAATTAGAACAAGTGGCCGGGTTAGATACAGAGCGAGCCAAAGAAGTATTATTAAAAAATGTTGAAAAACGCATGGGCGAGGCGTTGATGTCCCGAGTGAAAAAACTGGAACAAGAATCAAGCGAAATTTATGACGAAAAAGCACGTCGTATTTTAATAGATGCTATTCAACGCTGCAGCATGTCACATGCTTCTGATACGACCTCTACTGTTATTGCACTACCTTCTGATGAAATGAAAGGGCGTATTATTGGTCGCGAAGGACGCAACATTAAACGCATTGAGGAATTAACCGGCGTTGAAGTGATTGTTGATGATACTCCGGAATCCATTTTGATTTCTGCGTTTTCGCCGATTCGACGGCATCTGGCAAAACGCGCCTTAGAAAAATTAATGGATGATGGTCGTATTCATCCAGCCCGTATTGAAGAAGTTATAGAAATTGTAAAGAAAGAGTTATCCGGAGAAATTCGTCGCGCAGGTGAAGAAGCATTATATGAGGCAGGAATTGCAGGCATTGATCCAAAACTTACACAAATATTAGGTCGACTGCGTTATCGCACGAGTTATGGTCAAAACGTGTTACGCCATTCTATTGAGGTGTCATTTCTTTCTGCGCTTATTGCTGAAGAATTGGGAGCAGATGTTGCACTCTGTCGAAAAGCCGGGTTGTTTCATGATATTGGGAAAGCATTGGATCATGACATTCAAGGAACGCACCCAGAAATTGGCCGTGATATTGGAAATAAATTTGGATTTAGTAAAGAGCTTTCTGATGCAGCTTTTTGTCATCATGATGATTATCCTCCAACGATTGCGGCAGTTATTGTGAAAGTAGCAGATTGTATTTCTGGTGGTCGTCCTGGTGCACGTAAAGATTCTTATGAACAGTACGTTCAACGGCTTGAAGAATTAGAAGATACCGCAAAGAGTTTTGAAGGAGTACAAAAAGTCTATGCCATTCAAGCGGGTCGAGAAGTGCGCGTATTTGTTGAGCCGGGAAAAATTGATGATTATGCAGCGCATGAATTAGCACGTAATGTGGCGTTAAAAATTGAACAAGAATTGAAATATCCTGGAGAAATCAAGGTTACTGTTATTCGTGAAATGCGTATTATAGAATATGCACGATAACCAACTATATGCATATTCTTTTATTTGGTGATGTGATCGGCCGCCCTGGGAGGGCGGCTTTGAAATATGTAGTGCCACAGTTGCGCAAACAACATCATGTCGATCTTGTTATTGCGAATGTAGAAAATCTTGCTCACGGATATGGTATTACACCAGAAACAATTACAGAATTACGTGATGCTGGAGTGGATGTTTTTACTTCTGGCAATCATATTTGGAAAAATGGGAAGGGCATTGCATATCTTGCAACCAATCCGGATGATATTATCGTTCCAGCAAATAGTTCAAAAGAACAGCCAGGAAGACGATATCTTGTAAAACAATGCGGTGCTGTTTCTGTAGGTATTCTCAATTTATTTGGCCAACTCTATACTCCCGGAGAATTTGAATCGCCTTTCGTGACGTTTGATTCTTTCTATGAGCTGTATGGAAAAAATGCAATTACTATTGTTGACTTGCATGCAGAACTTACTGGTGAAAAACGAGCATTTGGATGGTATGTGGATGGACGAGCTTCGATTGTAGTAGGCACTCATACGCATGTACAAACAGCAGATGAACAAATTCAACCAGGTGGCACTGCATATATTACTGATATAGGTATGACAGGAGCAGTTGATTCTTCATTGGGAATGGATAAAAAGTTGGTTATTCAAAAAATTGCGCATCAACAAAAAATCAGTTTAGAACCGCCAAAGCACCCGGCAGAAGTCATGGCATCCGGTGTATTGGTAGATATAGATACACAAACAAAAAAGGCACGAAGTATCCTGAGAATTGACCAAAAAATACGATTATAATATACTGATAGTAGTTCTATTAACCAAAGGAGGTATATATGAATAAAGTAAAACTCGCCGAAACCATTTCGGAACGCACCGGCTTATCAAAAAAGCAAGCAGAAGATTTTTTAGAAGCATTTGTTGAAGTGGTAAAAGACACGCTCGTCAATCGAGAAGAGGTCACTTTAGCTGGGTTTGGAACATTTATGCCGAAATTTCGCAGCGCACGTATGGGCGTCAACCCACAAAAACCGGATGAACGCATTCAAGTGCACGCAGTGATTATTCCGAAGTTTAAGGCAGGCAAGAATCTTAAAGACGCTTTGAAAAACGTTCAAGCAGAATAAAAAATAAATTGAGAAGTATTTTTATTCAAGAATAAACCCACAGTTGTTTTTTATTGACGAAAAAGGAAAAAGAAAATATGATAGATCATGCACATGAGCGCCCGTAGCTCAATTGGATAGAGTGCGTGGCTTCGGACCACGAGGTTCTGGGTTCGATCCCTGGCGGGCGCACATGGGTGCATAGCTCAGCTGGTTAGAGCAGTTGCCTCTTAAGCAATTGGTCGAGGGTTCGAATCCCCCTGCACCCACAAATTGAAACTTGCGTCAAAAAAATAGCGTGTTATTATTAGGGACGTAATGAAAAAAGTATTAAAAAAATAAAAGGACGAACATGCCAAAAGTACGTTTTAAAGATGACGACCTTGAAGTAGATGCTGAGGTCGGATCGAACTTAAAAGAGGTTGCGCAAGCAGAAGGCTCAAGCATTCCATTTGGATGTGAGCAGGGTGTTTGTGGCACCTGTTTAGTCAATATTGTTGAGGGAGAAGACAATGTATCTGATCCAACGGATCAAGAAAAAGAAACACTTGCTGCCATGGGTGCAGAGCCTGGTCAACGCTTAGCTTGCCAATGTCAAATTGATGGTGATGTCACTATTGAGAGCGCCCATTAAGTTGTATATTCAAATAGAGAGAGTACAATAATTGACGGAGCATACAAGTTCCGTCATTTATTTATATATCAGTATATGAAACAACAACCCATCGCACTGGTGACTGGTGCTGCAAAAGGGCTTGGCGCAACAATGGCAAAAACGCTTGCAGAACAGGGATATATTGTTGTGCTTCATTTTTTCACCAGTACAGAAGCAGCAGAAAAAACACTGCGTATTGTACGTACATTTCAACCAGAGTCGTCGATGATATCTGTTGATCTTCGCAATGCATCAGAAGTACAACGCATGATTCGTCTTGTTATACAACGGTACAAACGCATTGATGTGGTAGTGCATATTGTTGGAAATTTTATCTACAAATCACTTGCACAAACAACTACAGAAGAGTGGCATGATGTGATCGCCTCAAATCTTGATGCGGCATTTTATCTTTCAAATGCAGTATTGCCATATATGCGTAAACAGCGAAGTGGACGCATGGTTCATTTTGGATCGGTTGGTTTGAACAAAATAAAAAAGCGATCAAATACTACCCCGTATTATATTGCAAAAACCGGTTTACATATGCTCACGCAGCAACTGGCATTTGAGAATGCACCATATCATATTACCGTGAACATGATTTCTCCAGGCATTTTGGAATCATCTGTGATGAAGCCAAAAACTCCCACTGGCACAACAATAAAATATGCAGATATTATTCGAACACTTTTATTTCTTCTCAAAGAAGAGAATGAATGCATTAATGGAGCAAACATTGAAATTGCTGCCGGAATGATGTTTTAAAATTTGGTACGAATAATACTATTGGTATAGTAGGTATTGTATGTTTGTATGCGAGCATCGCTCATGCATAAAAAATACAATACCTCAGATACAATGTGTTTTGAGAAAAATAGCTCTTATATTTTATGATTGGTTGCACGAAACACAATGTAGCGGGATAAAAACTTTAAAAATGGAAGTGTGTGTAGTATATGCTCATCCATTTTTTGAAATGTTCTGTTTGCTTTTCTACGACGCAATTCTTCATCTTTTTCACTTTTCCAAAATGTATTGGCAAGAAATGTAAACAGCGGTTGGATTTTATAAATAAATGGACTAAAAATACGATACGGTTGATACTCAATATCAGAAAAACTTTTTTGTATGAGTTCTAAATCATCAGAAACCAGGATACGTTCTGTAGGAGTTTCTTGGCGAACTGGATACAGCTTTGTAACAAGTTTCGATGTTCGAATACGTTGAATCGTTTTGGAAAAGACAAACGGTTCAACAGCTATAAATGATCCGTTTGGCTTCAATATACGTTTTATTTCACGCATTGCCTCATTAACTACTAAGTGGTGCAACGAAACATTAATAAACACAATATCAAAAAAATTGTCATTGTATGGAGTTTTTTCTCCAGGTGCAACAGCAAAATGTGTTTGTTTTTCTGTTCTATTTTCTTTTGAACGTTTTTCTGCAATGCGAATGCTTTCATCAGAAATATCAATTCCATAGACTATTGCGTCATTTTTGGCAAACCATACGCTTAACTCTCCATTGTTACACCCAATTTCTAGCACTGTTTTTCCTTGCAGGTTCCCCATGTACTGCTTTGCTGCATCAAATAAGTCTCCACTATACCAAGCAAAAGGTGGCTCTATGATATCAACTGTTAACGATTTATTATCCCATTTTTTATGAACGAGGGAATTATAATATTCTTGCTCAGTACGTTGTTTTTTTGTAATAGACGATGTGTGATGATCCATATAGAGTATTAGATGTATATTATAGCGCACCTATAACTTTTCTGATATACTTATTCACATGCAATTAAACAAATGTCAATGGAAAATTGGAGGAGCTGCAGGATTTGGTATTGCCACAACTGGTCTTATTTTTTCGCGAATTTGCGCACGTGGGGGCTTAAAAACATTTGCGTACCCCGAGTATCCTTCACTCATTCGAGGAGGACATAATACCTATCAAGTTGTTATTAATGAAAAACAAGCAACTTCCCAACTGCATGATGTGCATGTTCTCGTTGCGTTAAATAAAGAAACCGTAGAATTGCATGCAGATGAACTTATTTCCGGTTCTGCTGTTATTTTTGACCCGCATGATTTTAAGGAACAAGCACCAACGGCGGCAGACAAAGAAATAGTATGGGTTCCGGTAGAAATGAGTCGTATGGTAAAAGAACATCAGTCTGGTACAGTCGGCCGAAACATTGTTGGAGTTGGAGCGTCATTTGCGCTTTTAAGGTATCCATGGGAAATAGTAGAAGAGGTAATACGCGATTGGTTTGGGACAAAAAAACCAAAAGTTACTGAGTTAAACATTGCTCTCACAAAAGCAGGTTATGATGCGGTGAAAGGGAAATATGAGCAGTTTGCCCATCGTCTACAATCCCAAAAGCAACCAAAAAAGCAACTGATTGTTTCTGGTAACACAGCCATTGCACTTGGCGCATTAAAGGCTGGCATGAAATTGTATGCAGCATACCCGATGACTCCTTCTTCAGATATTTTAGGGTATCTTTCAAAGCAGGAGCGTGTCATGAATATTGTCGTAAAACATACAGAAGATGAAATTGCAGCAATTAATATGGCAATTGGAGCAGGTGCTGCAGGCGTTCGTGCCATGACAGCAACATCAGGTGGCGGATTTGCACTCATGGTTGAAGCGCTGGGTATGGCAGGGATTGCTGAAGTGCCAGTGGTGGTAGTTCTGGGGCAGCGTCCAGGGCCCTCAACGGGTTTACCCACTTGGACTTCACAAGGTGATTTGCGTTTTGCTCTGCATGCTTCTCAAGGAGAATTTCCGCGTATTGTGTTAGCGCCCGGAGATGTAGAAGAATGTTTTTATATGACATTTGAAGCATTTAATTTAGCAGAAAAATATCAAACACCGGTGATCATTATTGTTGATAAATATGTTCAGGAATCTTGGCAATCCATCCCATTGTTTGATGAAAAGCAATTAAAAATTCATCGAGGAAAGATTATTCCACAAAAAGAAATCGTCAGAGAAAACGGTTCATTTAAACGCCATGCATACACAGAAGATGGTATTTCTCCGCGTACTCTTCCTGGAATGCAGAATGGAGCGTATCTTTCGTCCTCGTATGAGCATGATGAATATGGCCACACAACAGAAGATGAGCAGGAAACCATCAAGCAAAATGATAAGCGGTTCCAAAAAATGCAAACATGTATTGAACAGGATGCAAAAGCTCCAGTATTGTATGGTCCAAAGAATGCTGATGTGACCATTGTTGGTTTTGGTTCAACGAAATTACCTGCTCTTGAAACTGTACGTCTCGCACAACAACAGAATTTTTCTGTCAATTATTTACATTTTGTGTATATTGATCCTCTGCCAATCACAGCAGTTATTGATGCATTCAAGCAAACAAAGAAAACTCTCTGCGTAGAAGGAAATAAGTTGGGTCAGTTTGAAGGTTGGCTCAAAGAACAAGCAGGAATCCATATGGATGCACATGTGCGCAGTTATGGTGGTCGGCCATTTTATCCTGAGGCATTACTTGCTAAAGCAAAAAAATTATTATGAGCATTTCTCTTCTTGATACACAAACTAATCAAACGCCAAACTGGTGTCCTGGCTGTGGAGATTTTGGTGTATTAATGGGTGTAAAAAAGGCGCTTGTTGCTTTGAAGCGTTCGCTTGATGAAACGTATGTTGTGTCTGGTATTGGTTGTTCTGGAAAAATATCGCACTATATTAATTCCTATGGTTTTGAAGGTATTCATGGTCGCACACTGCCTATTGCTACAGGTGTGCATTTTGCCAATCACACACTCAATGTTGTTGCGATCAGCGGAGATGGCGATGGATATGGTATTGGCATGGAACACTTCATGCACACGATGCGCAGAAATTTGAACATGACATATATTGTACACAATAATCAAGTGTATGGGCTCACCAAAGGACAATATTCTCCAACAACAGCGCCAGGAACTGCCACCTCTTCTTCTCCTTACGGCGCTGTAGAAACACCAGTGAACCCCATCATACTTGCACTTGCTTCTGATGGTATCAGTTTTATTGCGCGCGGATTTGCTGGAGACATTAAGCATCTGCACACATTGATTTTAGAAGGAATGAAACATCGTGGATTTGCTCTGATTGATGTATTACAACCATGCGTGACGTTTAACAAAATCAATACATACGACTTTTTCAAATCTCGAGTCTACAAGTTAGAAGAAGACAGTACATACGATAAAACAAATAAACAGCAAGCAATGGAGCGGGCTCGTGAGTGGGATGAACGTATTGCAACAGGAATTTTTTATCAAACAGAACAACCATTGTATGAGGATGCTCTTCCAGCATTACATCGGGCACCGCTTGTTGAACACACTATAGATACTGTAGATATTACGCCACTGTATTCAGAGTTTATGTAGTAGTAATGTGCTCAAGTGTTGTTGGGTTTGCCATATAACTTTGAGCAACGTCTTTAGAAATAGCTCCTTGTTTATATAAAGCAAGAATATCTTGATCCATAGTTTGCATACCTGCAGCAGAATTTGTTTGAATAACTAGTTTAATTTGAGAAATTTTATTTTCACGAATCAGATTTGATACTGCGGGTGTGTTGAGAAGGATTTCTCGCGCAGCAACGCGACCTCCATTCATTTTTGGTAATAATAATTGAGAAATAATGCCACGTAATTCTAACGAAAGCTGAACTCGTATTTGTTCTTGTTGATGAGGTGGAAAAATATCTACAATACGATCAATCGTTTCTGCGGCACTCATAGTGTGCAAAGTTGCTAATACTAAATGACCGGTTTCGGCAATAGTAATGGCAGCGGCAATCGTTTCAAGATCACGCATTTCACCCACCATAATAACATTTGGATCTTGGCGTACCACATGTTTGAGTGCTTCGGGAAACGAAAGAAAATCAGAATGAAGCTGGCGTTGGCGAATCAGTGAACGTTTTGAAGCATGAATATATTCAATCGGATCTTCTAGTGTGACAATATGCGCTTGCTGTTCAGTATTAATCAAATCAATCATTGCCGCAAGTGAAGTGGATTTACCACATCCGGTAGGACCGGTGACAAGCACCAGTCCCTGCCTTCCTCTAATGAGTTTATACACTACTTCCGGGAAAGTGAGTTCTTCCATAGTTGGTATTTGATTTGAAACCACACGAGCAACCATTCCCATATGATCTCGTTCCCAATGGATGTTTACACGAAATCGACACAACCCAGGAAGTTCATACGATAGATCTAGTTCTCGATCTTTTATAAAATATTCTTGCTCGCTCTTTGTGAGTATTGATAGAATTAATTCCTGCAAATCTTTTGGTGTGAGCTTAGGATATTGTGTTAATTCAACAAGCTGACCATCAATACGAATAGTGGGCGGAAAATCAACTGCCAAATGCAAATCCGAAGCCCTACGATGAAAAGCTTCTTGAAACAATGCATCTATTTTTTTTATTTGGGTATTTATTTGATTCATTATTATTATTTTATCAAATTATGGATGAGAAATCAAGTGTAGTCTTCTCTAGACAAGAGCATATTTTTTTGATATACTTCAATAATTAAAATATGTGAAATACACATACAATTATCATATGCAAGAAGGAACATTCATTCGTCATCGTGGTTTATGCTTAGAGTCAGAACGAAAAACACCAAATAGTTTTGAAGCATTGTTAGACCAATACGGCGTAGGAATGGAATGCGATGTTTTTTTATTGAAAGATGGAAATCTTGCAGTTATGCATAATAATGATTTTTCTCAGGAAAAAAGAAAATTATCTCAAGAAGAAGTTGAAAATATGACTCTAGAAGACTTGCAAAAATATCACGTGATTGATAGAGCAACGAATCAAGAGGGAGGGGCAGTTCCACTGATGGATGAATATATATGGAATGCTGTTGACCGTGGGAATCCATTAACGATTGAAATAAAAGCCAGTACTCCAGAACGCGCAGAACAAACAGCACGTGCACTCGTAGCAAAAATTGCGCAGTTAAAACAAGAGGGTGCATTTGGCGAGAGTCAGCGACGCGCAGAAGACCCAGAAGAGCTACTGAGTCTTCATTCTTTTTCAGTAGAAGCATTGCAAGCAGCACAAAAAGAAATGGTTGAGCAGCACCAGCAATTTCCTCTGGGTTTGTTTTGGCCATCTGCACCTGAACGTGCACGAGATATGAAAATATCACAAACTGCATTGGAATATGTAGAATATACAGAAGGAAAATCAATGCATTGGGCTGAAACAGGAATTGAACTTGCTAAAAAAATTGGCGTGCAATCTATTAATCTTCAAGAAAGTAACATTACACCTGAAGTTGTCGACAAGGCACACGCTCTAGGTTTGAAAGTATATGCTTGGGTTGTCAATAGTCCAGAACGCGCACAGCAACTCATAGATATGCATGTTGACCATATTATTACAGAGACGCAACCCTCATTTTAAGAGATGAACCAGTATTTTTATTGAACAGAGAAATACTGATTGATAGTATGAAGTAATTCTTGCGGAGTCTCAACAATCGCATGCGGATTTCCCTTTTCTAAGGTTTTCCGAAAATGAAAACCCCAAGTAACGCCGATAGAAGAAACTCCTACGTTTGTTGCTTCATTCATGTCGCCTAAAGTATCGGTCACGAAAATACAATCCTGTATCTCCAATTTGTAATCGTCCAATACCATTTGAATCTTTTTTATTTTGCTTGTGTGTACATCTGCACCCATAATGGTTGAAAAATAATCATACAGGTGATGCTTTTCTAAATACGATTGTACTGGAGCATTAAGTGACGATGTCACAATCAAGAGTGTGTAGTGCTTATTTAATTCAGTGATCGTATTCATCATTCCATCATATACCGGCAGGTTTAGTAATCCATCTATATATTCTTCATAAAATTCTGTATCTCGAATCAGTGGCAATGATTGCGCCTTAACTGTGTCATGAATATTGCCTTCCGATAGTGCCCGAATACTTTGTTTTGTGCATGATGCGTCGATTTTTTTACATACGTTATACGCTAAATCAAACGAATCTACGATAACACCATCGAAGTCAAATAATATAAATCGCTCATTTTTTAAATGTTGTTTTGTCATATGAAAGTATTATATATGTAAACATCATAAGAGGATTTTCTCGGAATTTACGAAAAATTCTTGTTACTATTTCTTTGATACTGGTAACGATATTTTCTGAATTAAAGCTTCATATCCAGAGTAAGAGAACATTTTGGAAGAATCATTCTTTTACCGCTTAAAAAATTGGTTGAAGAATCCACTCTTGTGCTCAGGTGGACGTTTTGTCTTTTGCTGTAACTCTAAGTAGCGCTCCACATCTTTGGTGTTTTCTGCAACACGCTCTTTGAGTTGCTCAACAATTTCTTGAGGCAAACTAGATTTTTCTAACAAGTTCAAAAATACCTCTTTGTCGTTCACTGCCAGGTTCAGCACTCGGCATGTTGCTATGTCAACATATTGAAAAAATGTCTCCACTAATGGGAACTGGCCACTAGCATCACAGTTATAGGTCATAGTGTGCGCCTGGGTATCAACGGTAATGCTTGCCTCTCCAGCATTACCAAGTTTAAACGAGAATTTTGTATAATCAGTATTTATTAGCGCTGAATTGTTAAAGCTCATCTGCTTTCGCAATTCTGCAAGTTGCGCCTCATTGTATTTTGCTGATAGTCGAATCATATTTTTTATTATGTACCCGCACGGGGAATCGAACCCCGATTGCCAGGATGAAAACCTGGTGTCCTAACCATTAGACGATGCGGGCAAATAAAACTACGTCATTTTTAACGCCTTCGTATTATACGGAAAGCAGCACTCATCAGTCAAGCGAAACGACTTGCACAGAAATAGAAGAGTGAGTATAATTTGGCTAGACACATATTACGTGGTCTTTATGAAAAATTCTAGTATATTTACCAAAAAAATAAAAGAGCTTACCCCAAACGAAGTCGAATATACCGAAGACTTTTTTAAGCAAGCATTTGGAGAAAATGCAGACACTACCATTGCTCTTGAACAAAGCGCAAAAGAAGGTCCTCAGGATCTTTCCCATCAATTTACTGATCAAGATATTGATGAAAATTGGTTGAATCAAACAGAAACATTTGAGGGTCAACTTGCAGTAGATGTATTGCAAACAAAGCAAGATATTTATATTATTGCCACAGTTGCCGGGCTGCGAGCGCATGACCTCGACATTGATATGAATGGTGATATGATTACTATTCGTGGCGTGCGTCGTCATCGATTTCTTACCGCTGTATCAGATGAAGATTATTTTATTCGGGAATGTTATTGGGGTGGATTTTCCCGCTCTATTATTCTACCGGTAGATATTCAGTATGATGGTGTAGAGGCAACCTTAGAAAATGGTGTGTTAACTATTCGACTTCCAAAATCTAAGCGATCTCGTAATGCCAAAATTGAGGTGGTCGATATTTCACAAGATTGACTGTTGCTATCATTTCATTAGTTGTTCTATTATTATTTATTTTTGTCACATTATTTCATTTTTTTGCGTATATACATATGGTACCTTTTATAAAAGTACAAGTGGAAAAAGTATTACCTAATCATTTGGTTCTTTCTTTACCAAATGGAGAAACACTTCTTTGGCCAATGGAAAGCATTGATGATTCAAACAGTGCTCTTGTACCTGGTATGGAACTTGTTTTGACGCTCACGCATTCTACGCGCATTATTAATGAATTGTTAAGCGATACTCATGGCAAAAACCAAAAAGAAAATAACAAATAATAGCGAAACTCATACATCGCACGGGGCACAATCACATAAAAAGCGCAGGCGATTCCTTATGGGTGTTATTATTATTTTTGGGATAGTATTCGTTTCTGTCACTATGGTTTTAGGAGCGTATTCATATTTTTTGAAACAATATGAACAAAAATTCTATCCGGGAGTGATAGTTGGAGAAACAGCTCTTGCTGGGTTAACCTATGCAGCAGCACTCGATATAATAGATGCAAAATACGCAGCATTGGAAAAAAATGGTATTGTTGTGCAATATAAAAAAGAGAGTTTTGCTTCAGAAGAAACACTCGATGATGAGTATCCTACTATACATATTACACCTACTCTCGTACCGTTAGAAGCTTCAGGAGATGAAAGAGCAGTCTATTCAGTGGATATTCAAAAATTACTTACTACTGCATACCAAGTTGGGCGTCAAGGAAGTTTTTTTGATAAAACAAAACAACAGTGGATTGCTTGGCGGCATGGTTTTCGTATTGAGCCAATATATCAGCAGGATTATCAATTTGATTGGGACATTATTGAAAAATTGTTTACTGATACCTTTTCTACATATGAAACACCAGCAATCAATGCAGATATTACATTAGCAGCTGATGGTACTATTCAATCTGTTGAAGAAAAAAGTGGTTTGACGTTTGATTATAATGAAATTGCACACCAAGTAGAGAGTCAAATAATGCAGCTAGATAATTCACCCATTTCTATTGAATTGATCACTGATACACCACGTGTGATTCAAGCAGATATTGAAAAGCAAATACCAAAAATTGAAACATATTTAGAAAAAGCACCGCTTCAGTTAACAAGAGAAGAGCAATCGTGGGAATTTGATAAAAAAACCCTGAGTTCATGGCTTTCATTTCAAGAAGGGACGCTGGTTGTTGTCTCAAAAAAATTAGATGATTCTCTTTCTGAGATAAAAGAAGACGTTGAGGAAGATGTACAAGAAGCAAAATGGAAAGTAGAAACGAATGCTGAAGGTTTAGTTACAACTATTTCTGAAATTCAACCAGCACAGGAAGGTCGAAAAATTAATATGGAAAAGACCGCTGCTGATATAATACATTGGCTCATCACAAAAGATTCCACCAGCACAGTTGCTCTTGTTATAGATGTGGCGAAACCGAAATTTACTCCAGAAAATATTAATGAACTGGGCATTACTCATTTATTGGGAACAGGTCACTCGAGTATGGCAGGAAGCCCCTATAATCGACAATTGAATATTCGTCGTGGAGTGGAGTTATTGAATGGGTTGCTCATTGCACCAAAAGAAGAATTTTCACTCCTTGCTGCATTGCGCCCGTTTACCTTAGAAAATGGATATCATTCAGAATTAGTCATTGCAGGAAATAAAACAGAACCGCAAATTGGCGGTGGGTTGTGTCAAGTAGGTACTACAACATTTCGTGCTGCCATGGGAGCGGGCTTAGATATTACTTCACGTCAAAATCATTCATATGCTGTTTCGTATTATGCAGATGATCGTAACCATCAGCCTGGAACAGATGCAACGATTTACGATCCAGCTCCAGATATGAAATTTATCAATGATACACAGAATTATATTTTGCTTCAAACACGCATTGAGGGCACTCATTTGTATTTTGATGTATGGGGAAAAAGTGATGGCAGAAAAGCAGATTTTACTCCTCCAAAAACATATAATTGGATTTCTCCACCTCCGACAAAAGAAATTCCGACAACATCTCTTGCTCCAGGACAACGGCGCTGTACTGAATCTGCTCATGCAGGTGTGACTGCAGAATTTACCTATAGCATAGATTATGCAGACGGTACAAAACACGAAGAAGTATTTAAATCTGTATATAAACCATGGCAAGCGGTCTGCCAAGTTGGCGTTGCGCAAGAAACGCCTGTAACACCCAGCGATCAAGAAACAAAAACTCCATCAGAACAGAATACAAACAGCAATAGCAACAAAACCAACTTAAATAAAAATACTCATTCTTCGAATGCCAATAAAAAGAATTAGTTACTGAAGATTTGCGCTGCTATCAACAATAGAATATATTTTTGCGTTGCTATTTGATGTTGTTGCATCTATATATATTTTAAATGGTTTTTTTGTATTTGTTTCTATTCCGCGAATAGTATACACTGGCAATAATTGGTATGTTCGATTTTGTTCTTCGACTTCTTTTTGTGTTCCTATTTCATATTGAAGAGAAATGGAAGTAATGTGAATAGAAATTTGATTATTTGGAATATCAGGGTATCCAAGTTCCCACACGTTTCCAGAAAAGGCATAAACATTATTCCATTCATAGGGTTTGATATTTCGCTCTATATCTTTGAGCAATCTATTATAGGCATCGATTTCCGAAATAAGATCAAACGTTTTTGGTGATGATGGTTGATATGCTGTAGGAGCAGCACCAAATAAAGAAACCAGTTGTCCATTTTTGGTACCAACACTCCATCCAATTGTTTTGAATGGAAGATTGGGCACATTTCCTTGTTTTGAATAAATCATATAATACGTATCATAAATAGAAGTTTCATATTCTGATGCTTGCTCAGTGACGTTATGAACTTCTAGTTGGTTCGTGTGTAAATGGCTGATGGTCGAAATATAGGAAAGCGCCTCTGTAATGCCATCAGTAGTCTTGTTTTCTCCCTTTTTTTCTATATGTACGAATCCAAGATTGTTTATATATATACACGGGAAGGAAAAAGATCTTTCTTCTATATATCGATTGATGCATGGGTCAGAATTATATTCTGAATATTGATTAGTGATATATTTTGTTGATGCTGCATAATCTTCGGAAGTATAAAAAGTCGTCGATGTAGAATCAAAACCCAAAGCTGATGTCAGATCACGCATTTGTTTTTCTGTAAGATGGCCAATAGGTAACAGCGGAATATTCGTCTTATAACTTGCGGCCATTGTTGGCGGTTGGATTATTTTCCATTCTGAAGGAACAAGCTCAGGACCACCACCACCAAATCCGCCAATTAAATCACGGATGGAAATGACAGAAATTGATGCAGTATTTGTTTGTGTCGATGGAGTGGTGTGTTGTGGCGCAGGAGAAGACACAGTAGGAGATGCTGCTGAAGTACTTGCGGGTATTGCTGTTGGTGTAGGTGTAGGTGTCTCTGTTACACTTGGTGTTGGGTTGCTTATTTTTACAGTTTCATTTTTATTTGAAGTGGCTAATTCTGCAGTTTGTGTTGTTGTTGAAAATTGATTATTCCAGTTGAACACAATAATCAATAGAGCTGTTATTGCTGCTGTTCCACCCACCACCATCCATTTCCACGCGGCCATAAATTCAGCAAATACGGTTTGTTTTTTTTGCTTTTGTTGTGATACAGAAGATGCAGTATACAAAATATGTTCAAGCATTTGATCTTTACTCTGAGCAGAAAGTTGCTGTTTTTTACGTTGACTTGCTGATAATAATTGTTCAATGAAATATTTATTCTGCATATTGTTGTTGTAATTTATCCAGTGTTCTTGATACGAGCGTTCGAATAGCGCCTGGTTTCTTTTTCATAATGAGGGCAATTTCATCATAAGAGAGATCTTGAAGATATCGTAATTCAAATATTTCTTGCACATTTTTTGGAAGTTTTGCTATTTCTTGCCAGAGTAGTTGGATATCAGCCCTTCTATCAGCTGTCACAGACAGATCGTCTTTGACAATAATTTCATCAATATCCGTTACTATAGGTTTTTTATAATGTTCTTGACAGACGGAACGGGCGACTGAATAGAGATATGTTGAATACGGAAATCCCTGCCACGTAAAAGTTGAAATGTTCTTTAAAGAACGAGTGAAGGTTTCTTGTGTGAGTTCTTCAGCTGTTTCTGTATGATTACCTACGCGATAATAGATGAACTGAAAAATACGATCAACGTATTTATAATATAATTGGCTAAATGCTGTTGGATTTTGTTGTGCAGATTCGATAAGAAGTTGATCCTCGTGAGGCTGCATAATATATAAGTGTCAGTGATCATTTCTGTTACGCAACAGTCAGTATATTTGATGATACATAGTAAAGCAAGATCAATACTGGTTTGTGTGTGCCCTCTTGTATGTAATGCGTTCTATTAAAAAATGCCCCTCACTATACAGCAGGCAAGAGAATGTATTATTGGAAGATTCGAGCCAAAGCCTGAATTTTCCATAGAAACACCTTCCCATGCTTGTCGTGCCTGCTGAATAGTAGGGGGCACTACATTTATTGTGTCAATTCGTAAAGAAAGCGAATATCATAATTGTGCTTTCCTTCAATGACAAATTACTATAGCGCGATTTTATGCATTTGTCAATAGAGAAGTTGTGAACATGTGTATAGAATCACTTGCAAAAGTAATAAAAATTTGGTAAAATAAATAAAAATGGAGGAGAAAAAACAAAAAAACAATCTAACCTTAGCAAAAAATAGAAAAATAAATTTTTATACAATATTTTTTTTATTATTTTTCTTTTTTTCGTTATCTACACCCTCATCTGCCCGTGCATTTCATACAGACTCTACTCAGAAAAATACGAATGAGTCGCTTTTGAATTTGCATTCAAAATATGCAACAAATACAGTAGTTATTCAATATGATGCTTCTCAAATGAATATGCAGAAATTTTTGTATTCATTACAGCATTCATTTTTTGCAAATCGAGCACAAACAAAACAACTGGTATTTGCAAAAAAAGAGTTTATTCAAATGTCACTTCCGACAGATGATATACAGGCCGCAGATGCAATAGTGAAGCAGTTGCGTGCTCAACCAGGCGTTATTTCTGTTGAGTATGATCAATTACGTCGTATTACTGTTACACCGAATGATCCCCATCTTTCCAGTCAATGGCATTTATTAGAAGCTAATGCAGGAGGCATCAGTGCACGACAAGCGTGGGATGTAACACGTGGGTCACGAGATGTGGTTATTGCTATTGTTGATACAGGAGTTGATTTGGATCATCCTGATCTTGCTGCAAATATATGGGTAAATAGTGATGAAATTCCAAATAATGCTATTGATGATGATAAAAATGGATATATTGATGATGTGCATGGATACGATTTTGCCAATGAGCATTCAGATCCGAATCCGAATCCTGATGGAAAAGATAATGACGGATATGGAGGAGCGGATACAGGCATTGTACATGGAACGCATGTTGCAGGTATTGCGGCAGCGGTTGGGAATAATGGTGTGGGTGGGAGCGGCGTTGCATGGGAGGCCTCTATTATGGCTGTGCAAGTATTAGACGACGAAGGGATCGGATCAGATAGTGATATTGCTGAGGGTATTCTCTATGCAGTAGATAATGGCGCACATATTGTACACATGAGTCTTGGTGGATATGGTTCAACGAATATTTTGTATGAATCCATACAATATGCTTTAGATCATGGAGTTTTGGTAGTCGCAGCAGCAGGAAATGACGGAGTCAATATTGATGACAATCCTTTTTATCCAGCCTGTTATGATGGTGTATTAGGAGTAGCCTCAACAGATTCTGATAATACCGCATCAGTATTTTCAAATTTTGGCACATCATGTGTTCGTGTTGCAGCACCTGGAAAATCTATTCAATCAACGCTTTATGCAAATGATCCGGCGCATAATTTTACAAAAGAATACGGTGTATTAAGCGGTACGTCCATGGCAGCTCCTGCTGTGAGCGGTGTCGCTGCGCTTTTGCTTTCAGAAAATCCTGGATTAACACGTGCGGAATTGATGGACCTTCTTTCATTAACAGCAGACGATGTTAATCTTGCTCCTGTGTATGGAAGCGGACGGCTGAATGCAAGAGCGGCTCTTTCTCAGGCACATATTGCACAGTATCCTTCAGAACCAACTGCTATACGTGCCTATAGTAATGCAAGAAAAAAACAAGAATATCAAAAAGGAAAACGATATACTGATACTCAGCCATTTTTTTTGTGGTCCGAACCAAATATTGAAGATATTGTTGGCTATTATGTATATTTTGGAACAAATAAAAATGCTCATCCTGAGGAAGAAGGTAGTTTTCAAGTTGAGCGCACGTATTCACCAAAATCTATAACTGGCAATAGTACAGCGTATTATCTTCGTGTGGTTACAAAAAATTCTGCAGGACTTACTTCTGCATCCCCTGCAATATTTCGTTATATTGTCGACACAAAAATCAAACAACCAAAAAAAGTCAAGGTGCGTGTGATCAGTAATGGGGTAAAAATACAATGGAAAAAAGTGAAGAAAGATCACGTGAAACAGTATGTCGTGTTGCGCGCGCGGGTATTTAAAAATAAGAATCAATTAGAATTTCGTAAGATTGCGACAGTGCGCAAATCAAAATATTCGTATATTGATACATCCATGCAAGTCGGAAAAACATACCAATATCGCATTCAGGTGATTGATGATTTGGGTAATAAAACATCATCTGTAACACAGCGAATTTTTATTCCAAAAGGAACGGTATTTCAGTTAAAAACACAAAATAATACTGGTACATTATGGGCAGACAATGCTTCAGTTGCGCATGGTTGGTAAAATGATATTAATTCAAGATAAAGCGATTGTTCTTTTTAGAAAAAAATGATAATTTGATTAAAAATAATTAATTATAATGATTATGGGATTATTTGATAAATTAAAACAAGTAGTTGGTATTGGTGGTGTAAAAGTGACACTCACCGTGCCAAGCGCAATTCAAAAATCAGCCTTAAATTTTTCTGGTACCGTTACCTTAACCTCGAAATCAGATCAGCATATTAAACAAGTTACCGTAAACTTGGAAGAACGTCGTTTAAAAAAATCTGGTGGAACGGAACAAATTTTAAAAGAATATACGCTTGGTAATGTTGAAATAGCTAAAGAAATGGATATCAAAGCCGGTGAAACCAAAACTATTGAATTTACTTGTTCATTTAATTTTGATCATTATGAATGGAGCAGAAAACGTGAGGAACAAAGTGCTACAGAAGGTGTGCGTAAACTGGGTTCATTTTTAGATGGCGAACGATCAGTGTATTCCGTAACGGCAGCGGCATTCGTGAAGGGAACAGCTTTAGCTTCTACAGATGTAGAAGCAGTCACATTAGTAGGTAATATACCCGGTAGTGTTGGAGATATGATTGAGAAAGCATAAATAATAATAGATAGTATATGAATGCTCATCAAGAATATAAACAATTTGTACAGAAGTATCTGGCACAAATAGAAAAAAAATGTATAGCAAAAATTAAAAAAATTTCAACTCAACAAGTGGTAGGCGAGTGTGATGAAATAAATTTTCAAGTAAAATATAAAGAGTTATTTCAAGATTTCCCGATTACTTATTGTTATTATTTTCAAAATGCCCAAATGACTTATGAGAAAAATGGAATGACTTTTTTGCGGCCAGCCTACCCTTTATTGCAAGATAAATTACCGAAACGGCAACTGAATAAATTTTTTGAAGCCGGAGTAGAAACACTTGAATTACACGTACCGCTCATTCGAAAATGGTTTGTTGCTTGTTGGAAGAAGGCAAAAATTAAAAATTGTCTTTATACGGTGACAGTCTTATTAGAAGATGATCGCCTTCCTGCAATACTTTTTAAACGGCGTGACTTAGACAAATGATATCTGCCACTTGCCCTTTCCTGATGAATTGAGTATTTTTATAGACATGATTAAAAGAGTGCTAAAAAAATGGATTCCAACTGTATGGATATCATTTTATCATAAATGCTTGTCGCAACTTGCTGCAGTGGTGTATGGTTTTCCTTCACAAAAAATGATTATTATCGGTGTTACGGGCACAAAAGGAAAATCATCAACAAGTAATATTTTGTGGAAAATTTTAACAGATGCCGGACATACAGTGGGACTCACCGGTACATTGAATTATCGTATTGGTCACTTCAATACCTTGTCTCCATACAAAATGACCATGTTGGGGCGATTTAAGCTGCAACAATGGTTGCATCGCATGGTGAAAGCAGGTTGCGATATTGCCATTATTGAAACTACTTCAGAAGGCATTAAACAGTGGCGTCACTTGGGTATTGCATACGATATTGTAACATTGACGAATTTAACTCCAGAACACATCGAATCACATGGAGGATTTGAACAGTATAAACAAGCAAAACAACAGTTATTTTGGCACATTGCGCATCTTCACCCCAAACAAATTCGCGGTCATATAGTACCCAGAGCAAGTGTCGTGAATATGGATGCAGAATATGCCAATGAGTTTAGCGCTATTGGTGGTTATCAAAAAGTGCACATTGGTTCCACAAAAGGAAATACTCTTATGTTATCTGATATAGCAGAAGAATTACAAAAAACAAATTTTGTTGTCAATGGGTCACCGGTCTCTCTACCATTATTAGGCTCGTGGAACGTGCTAAATGCAACAGTAGCAATGGGGGTTGGATTTGTCTTAGGGATTTCTTTGACTGATATGATTCAATCAATACAAACTGTTGATCAAATTCCAGGAAGAATGGAATTTATTGATGAAGGTCAACCATTTACCGTTATTGTTGATTATGCTTATGAACCGCGAAGTTTAGGATTATTATATCATTTTTGGCGGGAAAAATTGGGTTTCAAACATCGTATTATTACATTAATCAGTTCTACAGGGGGTGGTCGAGATGTGGCTCGTAGAAGAAAAAATGGATATATTGCAGGTTCTTTGTGTGATATGGTGATTGTAACGAACGAAGATCCTTATGACGATAATCCACAAGCTATTATTGATGAAGTTGCGGTAGGAGTGTCTGAGGCTGGAAAAATAGAAGGAACGAATATGTGGCGTATATTAAATAGGCGCGAGGCTATTGGTCGTGCATTTCAATTTGCTCAACCGGGAGATGTAGTATTGTTGACTGCAAAAGGTGCGGAATTAAGTATATGTGTTGCTCAAGGCAAAAAAATACCATGGGATGATCGAGCAGTGGCTCGTGAAGAACTTCGTGACTTAGAGAATAAAAAAGTTATAAAATAATGGTGTGTATAACTTTGTGGAAAATGTGGGTAACTCGCCTGTGTCATTTTTACTTTTATGTGCTTGAAAAAATTTAATCATCTATTTTATACTAATATTAGCGTAAAAATTTCTGTGGATAACACTCTTGACAAAAAAAGAGGGATGCCCTTGACACATAACGAAAAACTTTCTACAGTAACTATTGGTTTTCAAATATTGAACGTCGAAGCCACAAACGTGTTCATTCATCATCACATTCTATAATTTAAGCTTATATAAGCTTGTTTCCTCATCATTGAGGAACCACGTGTTCTTTTTTATTATCTCTACCATGCTTCATTTATTGTGAAGAAGCGTGGTCTATATGAAACATAATAGCTAATCCTCACCATATTACTATGCCTACATCTTTATCGAAACGAAAGTATTTTACCACCAACCATGAGGCTGAAGAGCTTCCAAATCTTATTGAAGTGGAAAAAACTTCCTATGATTGGTTTTTACAGGAGGGATTAAAAGAATTATTTGATGAAATTTCTCCCATTGAAGATTTTACAGGAAGAGATTTAGAATTACATTTTACTGACTATTATTTAGATGAGCCGCGTTTTGATGAGGTCACTGCAAAAGATAAAAATTTAACGTTTGAAGCAGCATTACGTGTTCAGACAAAGTTAGTGAATAAGCGATCGAATGAAGTGAAAGAACAAGAAGTGTTTTTAGGAGATTTTCCATTAATGACTGATCGTGGCACATTTGTCGTAAATGGTATTGAGCGTGTTGTTGTTTCACAACTGATTCGTTCGGCTGGTGTATTCTTTACGTCTGAATTTTTAAGAGGAAGTTTGTATTATGGAGCAAAAATTATTCCAAATCGTGGTGCATGGCTTGAAATTGAAACAAATCACGATAATGTGATTTATGTAAAGGTAGATCGTAAACGTAAGGTAGCTGTTACTGCGTTATTACGTGCATTTGGATATGGAACCGATGAGGAATTGATTGAACTGTTTAAAGACGCGGATATTGATCCAAATAATCAATATATTCGAGCCACTATTGAAAAAGATATATCAAAATCAGAGGGCGAAGGATTAAAAGAAGTGTATAAACGTATTCGTCCGGGTGATCTTGCGACTATTGATAATGCTCGCAGTCTTATTCATTCGATGTTCTTTAATTTTGATCGTTATGATTTTGGTCGCGTTGGTCGATATAAAATTAATAAACGTTTTGGCTTTGACATTCCAAACAATCCGCAAACACGTATTTTGCGTCGTGAAGATTTGGTCGCTATTATTCGTGAAGTCATTCGTCTGAATAATACACAAGAAGAAGCAGATGATATTGATCATTTGGGAAACCGTCGTGTTCGAGCAGTTGGTGAATTGGTACAGAATAAATTTCGTATCGGTCTTTCTCGTATGGAGCGTATTATTAAAGATCGTATGTCAACCAAGGACATTGAAACGCTCACACCAGGTCAACTCATTAATGCTCGGCCAGTTATTGGTGCGGTAAAAGAGTTTTTCATGTCATCACAATTATCACAGTTTATGGATCAAACCAATCCATTGGCTGAGTTAGAACATAAACGTCGTCTTTCGGCAATGGGGCCAGGAGGTCTGTCACGTGAGCGTGCAGGGTTTGAAGTACGTGATGTGCACAGAACTCACTACGGACGCATTTGCCCGATTGCCACGCCGGAAGGTCCAAATATTGGATTGGTTGGTCATCTTGCTTCGTTTGCACGCATTAATGATTTTGGTTTTATTGAAACTCCATTTCGAAAAGTGATACACGATCCAAAACCAACAGATGCTGTTGGTGAAATTGCACGAGAAGATATTAAAGTTCATGATCGTGTTGTGGTACGAGTTGGTGAAAAAATTACCAGCGCACAGGTAGAGAGCATAAAAAGTTTGGAAACAGTGCCCGTTAAACCACGGGTGACAGACGAGGTTATTTATTTAGATGCATTCACAGAAGAAAAAACAACATCAACGGCTGCAACAACGCCAATTGATAAAGAGGGATATTTTGTGAAGGATCGTGCAGAGGTGCGTCACCATATGCAACCTATGGTGTTGCCGGTAGAAATGATTGATTATATGGATGTTTCCCCAAAGCAAATTGTTTCGATTTCAACAGCCTTGATTCCATTTTTAGAGCATGATGATGCCGTACGTGCATTAATGGGTACAAACATGCAACGTCAGGCTGTTCCTTGTATTGCTCCTCAGTCTCCGGTTGTGGGAACAGGCGTTGAGTATCGCGCAGCAAAAGATTCTGGACAAGTGGTGGTTGCAACAGAGGGTGGAATCGTTGTGGGGGTGCAAGCAAATAAGATAACAATAAAAACCACCTCGGGCGCTCTTCAAGAATATCGTTTAAAACGTTTTGTTCGTTCGAATGCATCTACTTCTATTAATCAAAAACCGATTGTTGAAAAAGGTCAAAAAATACAGAAGGGTGATGTGCTTGCTGATGGTGCTTCAACTGATCACGGTGAGCTTGCACTCGGACAGAATGTGCTTGCTGCCTATATGCCATGGGAAGGCGGTAATTATGAAGATGCTATTTTGATTTCTGAACGTATTGTTCAAAAGGATCGATATACCTCGGTGTATATAGAAGATTATTCTGTAGATGTTCGTGATACGAAGCTTGGGCCAGAAGTGGTAACGCGTGATATTCCGAATGTTTCTGAGGAAAAGTTGAAAAATTTAGATGAAGATGGGGTGATCCGGATTGGTGCACAAGTATCTTCTGGTGACATTTTGGTTGGGAAGATTACCCCAAAAGGAGAAACTGAATTATCAGCGGAAGAAAAATTATTACGAGCCATTTTTGGTGAAAAAGCAAAAGACGTGAAGGATTCTTCTTTATACCTTTCACATGGTGAGCATGGCAAAATTGTAGGTGTGAAAATTTTTACCAAAGAAGGTGGCGACAAGCTTCCTGCCGGTGTCACAAAAACAATTCAAATATCCATCGCGCAATTACGTAAAGTTCAGGTGGGAGATAAAATGGCCGGACGTCACGGAAATAAAGGTGTGATTTCTCGCGTTGTACCAGTTGCTGACATGCCATTTCTTGCTGACGGCACTCCAGTTGATGTGATTTTGAACCCTCTGGGTATTGTATCTCGTATGAACTTAGGACAAGTGCTTGAAGCGCATCTTGGGCTTGCAGCGCATGCGTTGGGATATAAAGTGGCCACACCAGTGTTTGATGGTGTGCCAGCAGAAACCATACGTGAAGAACTGGAAAGAGCTGGATTTCCAAGAACAGGAAAAATTGAATTACAAGATGGTCGTACCGGTGAAAAATTCGATCAGCCAGTTATGTGTGGTATTGCATATATGATGAAACTCAATCATATGGTGGAAGATAAAATTCACCAACGATCCATTGGGCCGTATTCTTTAGTCACTCAACAACCTCTTGGCGGAAAAGCTCAATTTGGGGGTCAGCGTTTTGGAGAAATGGAAGTGTGGGCATTGGAAGGATATGGTGTTGCACATATTTTACAAGAAATGTTGACTATTAAATCAGATGATGTGAGTGGTCGATCGAAAGCGTATGAAGCAGTTATTAAAGGTCAAGAGATAGAAAAGTTAAATGTTCCAGAATCATTTAATGTATTAGTACGAGAATTGAAAGGACTGGGGTTAGATGTAGAATTACTGAACGAATCTGGAGAACCTATTGATATGATCAATCATTCTTCTGAGAGAAAACAAAAACCAATGCGCAATGAAGAAGAAAATGAATATTCTCCGGAAGAAGGGGTTATTAAAGCGCAGACGACAGAAGAACGTGAATCACAAAATAAATAATAACGAGTTACGACTATGTCATTTTACGATAATACAACACACGTAGCAGACTTTTCTGCAATTCGTCTAAAACTCGCTTCTCCAGAAGATATTCGACAGTGGTCTCATGGAGAAGTTACGCGTCCAGAAACCATTAACTACCGTACTCAAAAACCCGAAAAAGATGGTTTATTCTGCGAGAAAATTTTTGGTCCATCAAAAGATTGGGAATGTTATTGTGGTAAATACAAGCGCATCCGTTATAAGGGAATTATTTGTGATAAATGTGGAGTAGAAGTCACTCGATCTATCGTCCGTCGGGAACGCATGGGGCACATTGATCTTGCTGCGCCGGTAACGCATATTTGGTTTTTACGTGGAGTACCTTCAAAAATCGGATTGCTTTTGAATTTATCTACGCAAAGTTTAGAAAAAGTAGTGTATTTTGCAAATTACATTATTACCGATGTGAATGAAGAAATGCGCGAGCAAACTCTTGAACAAGTAGATGCTGAATTGGAACAAAAAAAGAAACAGATCCGTAGTGAAAGCGCGCAACAAATGGGTGATATTAAACAACGTCGTGCGCAAGCCAAAAAAGATAATGCAACACTCAGTGCAAAAGAAGCAGCAAAAAAAGAAAAAGCATTGGAACAAGAATTGATCAATGCTGCGATCATGCGGGATGAGAAAATTAAGGATATGGAAGATGCAGCCAGTATTGCTCGCAAAGAACTTTCTTCTTTACAACCCATGCAGATTATTTCAGAGAGCCAATATTATGATTTATCGTTAAAGTACGGTCATGTATTTGAGGCATCTATTGGTGCAGAAGCGATCAATATACTCTTGACACGCATTCATTTGGCGGAAATGGAAAAGGCATTAGAACAAGAGTTAGAGGTGGCGAGTAAAAATCAACAACATCGCTTACGTCGACGATTAAAATTAGTAAAAAATCTTTTGCGAAATAATATCCGTCCTGATTGGATGGTTATGCAAGCAATTCCGATTATTCCTCCAGATCAACGGCCAATGGTGCAATTAGATGGTGGACGCTTTGCCGCATCTGATTTAAATGATTTGTATCGACGTGTTATTAACCGCAACAATCGGTTGAAACGGCTGAAAGAATTAAATGCTCCAGAAGTAATTCAGCGCAATGAAAAGCGTATGTTGCAGGAAGCAGTAGACGCATTAATAGATAATGGTGCGCGCCATGGTAAAACAGTCACGGCCTCTACCGGTCAAAAGCGACAACTAAAATCACTTGCTGATATGTTAAAAGGAAAGCAAGGACGATTTCGTCAGAACTTACTTGGTAAACGTGTAGACTACTCTGGTCGTTCTGTGATTGTGGTTGGCGCTCACTTGAAACTGCACCAATGTGGTTTACCAAAGAAAATGGCACTGGAGTTATTCAAATCATTTGTTATTGCCAAGCTCATTGAACGCGAACATGTATATAATGTTCGTTCCGCAAATCGGTTCATTGAATCCAATCGGCCAGAAGTATGGGACATTCTTGAAGAAGTGACAAAAGATGCACACGTATTATTAAATCGTGCACCGACGTTGCATCGCCTTGGTATTCAAGCATTTCAACCATTATTGATTGAAGGCAAGGCTATTCAAATTCACCCACTCGTGTGTACCGCATTTAATGCAGATTTTGATGGAGATCAGATGGCAGTTCATGTGCCACTTTCTCGTGAAGCAAAAGAAGAAGCAAAGAACATCATGCTTTCTACCCATAATTTATTGAAACCAGCAACAGGCGAACCAATTGTCACCCCCTCACAAGACATTGTTTTGGGCGCATATTATTTAACCTTTGCAAAAGAGAAGAACGAGGAAAAGAATTTATTGGCATTTGCCTCTTCAGATGAAGCAATTTTCTCTTACCAGATTGGACGTACACATTTGCAAACTACAATAAAAGTAAAAATTGATGGGCAAATTGTTGAAACAAGCGCTGGTAGAATTATTTTTAATCAAATTCTTCCAGAAGATCAGCAATTTTTGAATGAAGTAGTTGACAAAAAGGGGTTAAAAAATATTATTGCTTTTTGTTTGCATCAACATGGTCGTGAGCGCACTGTTCAACTATTGGATGATGTGAAAAATTTAGCTATTCACTATATTACCTCTTCTGGAATGAGTTGGGGAATGGATGATGTGGTGGTGCCTCCGCAAAAAAAAGAAATGATCAAAAAATCAGAAGCAGAAGTTGATGTGGTACAACAGCACTACAACATGGGGTTATTGACAGATGAAGAACGACGCACAAAGGTTATTGAAATTTGGACGAAAACAAAAGATGATATTATGAAACTGTGTCAGAAAGCATTGGACAGAAATAGTCCTGCTTATACCATGATCAACTCGGGAGCTCGTGGTTCTTGGGGTCAAACAACGCAGATGATGGGTATGAAAGGTTTAGTGATTAATCCTTCAGGAGAAACGATTGAGTTACCTGTGAAAGCAAATTTTAAGGAAGGGTTTGATGTTTTGGAATACTTTATTTCTACACATGGTGCTCGTAAGGGGTTGTCTGATACAGCGCTTCGTACTGCAAACGCCGGATACCTGACCCGTCGTTTGGTTGATGTGGCACAAGATATGGTGATTAATTCTGAAGATTGCGGTACACATAAGGGTCTTCGGATTACCGCCAAAGAATCAGATGAAATGGGTGAAGAATTAGTTGATCGTATTTGGGGGCGTGTATTAGCTGAAGATTTATGTGATGCAACTGGAAAAGTATTGCTCAAAAAGGGAACATTGGTGAGCACCCAAGATCTTGAAGATATCAGAAAGAAAGATATTCAGGATGCATTGGTTCGCTCTGTGCTGACCTGTGAGTTAAGTCGTGGAGTGTGCCAAGCGTGTTATGGCTATAATCTTGGTAATAACATGCCTGTGGTAATGGGTACTGCGGTTGGTATTATTGCTGCGCAATCTATTGGTGAGCCTGGCACACAGCTTACTATGAGAACCTTTCATACAGGTGGTGTGGCAGGTGCAGACATCACTCAAGGTTTGCCTCGCGTTGAAGAATTGTTCGAAGCACGACCATTAAAAAAATCTGCAATCATTGCAGATGTTGATGGTACAGTTCTAGATATTCTTGAACAAGAACGAGAAAAAACTATTCAAGTGACCTATGTAGCCGATGTGCAAGAAAAATATGCAGTTAAAAAGGATGAAAAAGTATTTGTAAAAGATGGAGAAAAAGTTCGCAAAGGCGCAGTATTATATGAAACGGAAGAAGGTCCGGTAAAAGCACGTGTAAAAGGCGAAGTGAAAGTAGATAAAACAAAAATCACACTATTTGGCACTGAAGAAAAAGTAAGAGAATATGCAATACCCGCAGGATATGGTGTTTGGGTAAAAAAGGGTGAATTAATAACCGTAGGACAACAGTTGACAGAGGGTAATTTGGATCTGTATGAAGTGTATGCATTGCGTGGCGTTGAAGCAGTGCAAAAATATATTCTGAAAGAAATTCAATATATTTATTCTTCACAAGGTCAGAAATTGAATGATAAACATATTGAAATTATTATTCGTCAAATGTTTGCACGATTAATGGTATTAGATCCAAAAGATACTGATCTTGTTGTTGGAGATGTTATTTCTCGCACAACATTAACAGATGCAAATGAGGCTGCAAAAGTAACAAAAAATGGTAAGCCCGCAGTGGTTGAACCGGTATTGTTAGGCATTACTAAAGCTTCGTTATCGGTAGATTCCTTCCTTTCGGCTGCTTCTTTCCAAGAAACTGCGAAAGTATTAATTGAAGCCGCAGTATCGGGTAAGGTAGATGAACTTCTTGGATTAAAAGAGAATGTGATTATTGGAAAACTGATTCCTGTGGGTACAGGCTTTGCCGAGCGAAAACAAATATTAGTGGAAAAGAAACCAACAAAATAAGCGTACATCCTCCCTGGTTCAAATAAATGTGTAAACGTTTTTATGAATATTCTTGGTATTGAAACATCATGTGATGATACAGGAGTTTCGGTTGTTCAGGTACACAAACACAATCATGCATTACAGTATGTTATTCAATCAAATATTGTTGTAACACAAAATCATGCACGCACCGGTGGCATTGTGCCGGAGATTGCAGCGCGCCGTCATGCGAGTACTATAATACCTACTATTCAACAAGCTCTGAAAGAAGCGCAGAAAACAATGAGCGACATGCATGTGATTGCTGTTACGCGTGGGCCTGGGCTTATTGCACCGCTTTTAGTTGGTGTAGAGACTGCAAAAACCATTGCAGTAACACGCAATATTCCGCTTATTGGTGTAAATCATATGGAGGCTCATATTGCTTCCACCTTTGTGGAACATCCGAATATTCAATTTCCCGCTATTGCATTGCTCGTCAGTGGGGGGCATACGATGATTGTGTATTTGGAACGTTTTGGTTCTTATCGTATACTTGGAGAGACTCGTGATGATGCAGTAGGAGAAGCATTTGATAAAGTAGCAAAAATGCTCGGACTTTCGTATCCCGGAGGTCCTGCAATCGAGCGCCTTGCAACAGGTGGCAATCCAGAAGCATATACTTTTCCTGCTCCTATGATGTATTCCGATGATTTTGATTTTTCATTTTCCGGTTTAAAAACTGCAGTGTTGTATACGATTCGCGATTTGCATACAGATGCACTGACAAAGCAACAGCAACAAGATATTGCGGCAAGTTTCCAAAAAAGTGTTATTCAAGTATTGGTAGAAAAAATTTGTAAAGCTGCAAGAGTTTATACTGCACAAACAGTTATTTTGGGGGGTGGAGTTTCTGCTAACAAAGAACTGCAACAACAATTACAGCGATCTTTTTTCACACATTATCCAAACATGAATGTTATTATCCCTTCTTCTGGATTATTTACAGACAATGGAGCAATGATTGCAGTTGCCGCAGCAGAGCGTGCGATGGTTGGCAATTTTGATTCATGGACAAACATCCACGTTGATCCGCGGTTATCGTTATAACGCGGAAGTATCCATTCAATTCACTGCACGCTTACGCTATTGCATTGAATTGAATGGAGCATCCCCGCGAATTTTCTCGCTTGCTATTTTATGTATTTATCTAATATTCCTTTCATTGAATATTGCGGTTTGCTTTGATCTTCAAATGGGTACGCACCTTTGATCAGATCAATCACTTTTCCAGATTCGTCTACAACGAGTGAGTATGGTGTTCCACTTCCGCCAAATGTTTTCTCTTCTGCATGTTCTGCATATACTTTATCTTTGTATTTGTCTGACGCAAAACACGAATCAAACTGTGAACGATTCAATTGAATCTGATCAGCAAATTTTGTTAAATCGCTTTCTGGTAATTTATCATTAGAAGGAGTGTTGGCATAAATTAAGTCCATATATTCCCAAAATTTTCCTTGTTCTCCTGCACATTCTGCTGCCATCGCTTCACGTGGAGATTTTTCATGAATAAACGCATGTTTATATGCCCAACGTACTTTCCCTTCGTATGTTTTGATCACTTGTTGCATGGTTTCGTGAAATTTTTTGCACCACGGACATTCTGTATCAGAGAAGGTGACAATGGTAATTTTTCCATTACCACGTACATGGTCTAATTTGCTCATATCAACTGCTGTTGTAGGAAGGCCTGTTTGTGTATTGGTGTTACTGATTTTGTTTGTATTACTCACTGCTGAGTTTGTATTTGCGTTGGTTGTTGTTTCTGGTTTTTTGAGAAGTAAATTGAGCATGACCAAAAATCCAAGTAATGAAACAGCTGCAACAGCAGTAATAAAGCCTGCCCAAAAGGCAAATTTTGGTGGCATGGCACTAAAAATAGATTCGGGTTTTTGTTCGGAAAGATGATGGGGATGTTTAGGTGTTTGTTTTTCTTCCATAAAAAATATAAATAATTACTATTGCTTTAGTATACGATACGGTATATGATGGGCTTTGTCAATCAGTATAACGATTCCATAATATGGAGTATTTTCTATGAAATATACAGATTCTATTTACGGACAATTGAATATTGAAGAACCAGTTATTGTAGAGCTTTTGGCATGTGAACCGGTACAACGTTTAAAAGAAGTGAATCAATATGGTGCATCATTTTACCGTTTTCCTCATTTAACCACCTCACGATTTGAACACAGTGTTGGCGTCTATTTTGTATTGCATTATTTTCACGCTCCATTGATTGAACAAGTGGCGGGGTTATTGCACGATCTTCCTCACACAGCCTTTTCGCATGTTTCTGATATTATTTTTTCTGATGTATCACAAACCTTTCATGAAAAATTTCATGAAAAGATTATTTTTGAATCCAACATTCCACAGATTTTAAAAAAACACGGTCTTTCAATATGGGAACTATTCAATAAAAAAGCATTCACACTAGCTGAGCGTGACCTTCCGGATTTGTGTGCAGATCGTATTGATTATTTTTTTCGTGATTGTGTGATTGATAAACAAATTGAGCATTCTGACGCATTACGTTTATTTCATGACATGATTGTTTTTGATGGTGATATCGTATTTCAAACTCAGTCATGCGCAGAACAATTCACTGCAACCTATCGTTTAGCAAATGAAAAATTGTGGGCACATCCATTACAATCGGCTTTATATTATTTACTTGCTCAAGCAATGAAGCTTGCGCTTGAAGATGGGGTTTTAACTTTTAATGATCTTTTCACAACTGATCAAGCAGTATACAATAAAATGAAATATTCAAAACACAAAGAAATCAAGAAATATTTAACTGATATGGAACACATAACCATTGAAGAGAATCCGCAGAATTATGATTATGTTATTCAACCGAAAGTTCGTGTTGTTGATCCGTTTGTTCTGGTAAAGAATGAATCAGTACAACAAAAAATACGTTTAAGTACACGTTCATCAACAGTAAAGCAAGCAAATGATATGTGTACAGAGCGTATGAGAAAAGGGTATTATGTAAAAGTCATTCAATAATACTATGGAAAAAGCATACAATTCAAAACAATACGAAAACGAAATTTACAAACAATGGGAAGAGTCTGGATATTTTAATCCAGATAATTTGCCAGGTGATCGACAAGAGTCGTTTAGCATTATGATGCCACCGCCAAATGTGACCGGCGTTTTGCATTTAGGGCACTCTTTGGAAAATGCCATCATGGATATTGGAGTTCGATATCAACGCATGCTTGGAAAACGAGCGTTGTTATTGCCAGGAACAGACCATGCTGCTATTTCAACACAGGCGCGTGTAGAAAAGAATTTAATGGAAAAGGGTGTCAAAAATCCACGTAAAGAATTTGGCCGTGAAAAATTGTTAGAATTGATTCGTGAATATGCAGAAGAGTCGAAAGCAACTATTTTAAGCCAAATTCGAAAAATGGGCGTAAGTTGTGATTGGTCACGCCTTGCCTATACGTTTGACGAGCCACGTTCTAAAGCGGTGAACGCATTATTTAAAAAAATGTATGATGATGGATTAATTTATCGTGGATACCGTGTGGTGAATTGGACAGTAAAAGGCCAATCTACCTGCTCTGATGATGAAGTAATTTATGTAGAACAAAAAACAACAATATATACGTTTAAATATTCGGTTGATTTTCCTATTGTTATTGCAACTACTCGGCCAGAAACAAAATTAGGAGACACAGCAGTTGCCGTACACCCGGAAGACGAGCGGTATAAACAGTATATTGGCAAGCAGTTTACAGTGAATGTGGGTGCAGCAAAGCCGTTAACGATCACCATTATTGCAGATAAAAATGTTGACCCAAAATTTGGAACCGGCGCACTTGGTGTAACGCCGGCACACAGCATGGTGGATTATGAAATGTACCAAAATAATAAGCAGATTGGCTTGATCCCAGTTATTGGTTTGGATGGCCGCATGACAAAAGAAGCGGGCGCTGCATATGAAGGGCTCACTGTTTTAGAAGCACGCGAAAAATTTGTAGAATGGCTGCGTGCAGAAGGATTGCTATTAAAAGAAGAAGAAATGACGCATAGCGTTGGCACTTCAGAGCGCTATGGAGATGTGATTGAAGTGTTGCCCATGGACCAATGGTTTGTGGATGTGAGTAAAGAAATTCCTGGGCGAGGAAAAAGTTTAAAGCAATTGATGCGTGAAGCAGTAACAACTGGGCATAACGGCGACCCAAAACAAAAAATAGCGATTACACCAGAGAATTTTTTGAGAGTGTATTTGCACTGGGTAGATAATTTAAAAGATTGGTGTATTTCTCGTCAAATTTGGTGGGGGCACAGGATTCCAGTGTGGTACCGCGGTACAGAAATTATAGTAAGTGATGTAGCGCCAGAAGGTGATGGTTGGGTTCAAGATGAAGACACCTTAGATACCTGGTTTTCTTCCGGTACATGGACATTTTCTACGCTCGGTTGGCCAAATAAAACAGCAGACTTAAAAACATACCACCCGACTTCGTGGATGCAAATGGGATATGAAATTTTGTCTTTGTGGATGGCGCGGATGATTTTAACATCGACCTATGCGTTAGATGAGATTCCATTCCGACAGGTGTATATTCATGGCATGTTGCGTGACAAACAGGGAAAGAAATTTTCAAAATCCAGGGGAAATGGCATTGACCCATTAGATGTGATTGAGCAGTATGGTACAGATGCATTGCGTTTGAGTTTGATTAAAGGCAATACGCCGGGCAATGATTCGAAGTTTTATGAAGAAAAAGTTGAAGATGCACGTAATTTTGTAAACAAATTGTGGAATATCTCACGATATGTGTTAACACAACCAAATACTGTAGGGACAGATCATCATCTGTCCGTGGGGGGCAGTAAAACGCTGGCTGAACGTTGGATTCAATCAAAACTCGCTCGTCTTATTCAAGAAATGACCACGGCATTGAATACGTATCAGTTTAGTGCTGCAGCAGAAAAATTGTATGAATTTGTGTGGCATGATTTTGCAGATTGGTATATTGAAATTACAAAATTTCAGCCAAACCAGCAATTAGTGCGAGAAACACTTGAAACTATTTTGAAATTGGCGCACCCGTTTATTCCATTCATCACAGAAGTTATTTGGCAACAAATGCATGAAGGGGAGTTGCTCATGATTCAGGAGTGGCCAAAAGTGAACGAGAAGTTCATAGATCAACATGCTGAAGAAGAATTCAACAATTTACGCCAGGCTGTTGTTGATATACGAAATATCCGAACTCAACACAAAATTAGTTACAAATATACTATCCCAGTTTTCCCACCAGTTTTTAGCGCTCTAGTTGATGGCAAAAATGTTTTAGATGAAGTGCGTCGACAGTTTAATGCCGCTAAACCGATTATCGAGAAGCTAGCAAGAGTAATATTTAGAAATACATTTAGTGATCATTTAGAACAGAAAGCTACTATACATACACCACTATATAGTCTTACAATAGATTTGCTGGATGCTCCTGCTGATGTCGCTATTACCAATGATGAAAAACAAAAAAAATTGGAAAAAGAGATACATGAGCTCAATACGTATATCGAAAGTCTGAAGCAAAAATTAGCAAACAAATCGTTTGTTGAACGAGCACCGGAACAAGTCGTAAAGCAAGAGCAGGACAAACTCGCGACAGCCCAAGCGAAACGCGATGCAAAACAGCAAGAATTGAAAAATATTGAGGCAATACGGTAACAAACCGAGCACATCACTATCATTTATATCTAGGTTAAATGAATACTATATTCCTCATTTAACCTAGATATTGACAGAATTGCATGCATAATATATACTTATTATATGAATTGCACGACATTTTATATAGTATGATATTAAAATGCATGCCAATATAATACTATGATATCACGATTATTCATACCACCTCAGAATCATTCTTTCTTTTTGTTTGGTCCTCGTGGTACTGGCAAAACGACACTCATCAAGCAATCTTTATCTGCAGAACAAACGTACACGATCGATTTATTAGATTTTGATACAGAATTTCGTTTTTTAAACCGACCGCAGGAGTTTAGCGAAGTATTGGCTGCATTACCCGAGACCATACAGTGGATTTTTATTGATGAGGTACAAAAAATTCCAAAATTACTTGATGAAGTACATAAACATATTGAAATGAATTCACGGTTTCATTTTGCACTGACCGGATCGAGTGCGCGCAAGTTAAAACGTGGTCAAGCGAATTTATTAGCTGGTCGAGCATTTAGTTATTCGTTATTTCCATTAACAGCGAGGGAATTAGGCGCAACTTTTGATCTTCAGCAGGCATTACGTTTTGGCACATTACCAAAAATTTTCTCATTTTTTCAAGATGAAGATAAAAAAATATTTCTTCGTTCTTATGCCAATACGTATGTGCAAGAAGAAGTACAAAATGAAGGATTGGTGAGAAATTTGCAAGGGTTTCGACGTTTCTTGCCAATAGTGGGTAAAGAAAATGGGAATATACTTGTGTTACAAAATATTGCTCAGGAAGTGGGTTTAAGTGCTATGACTATCCGTTCGTATTTTGAAATATTGGAAGATACGCTACTCGGTTTTTTGTTGCCAGCATACCGTCGGTCCATTCGTAAGAGGCAAAAAACACATCCAAAATTTTATTTGTTTGATACTGGCGTGAAACGTGCACTCGCTCAAGAATTACATATTCCATTAGTACCGGGTACCAGTGAGTATGGGAAAGCGTTTGAACATTTTTTCATCACAGAATTATTGCGGTTGAACGCCTATGCACAAGCCGATTTTTCTTTTTCATACTTTGCCACTCAAAATATTGAAATTGACCTTGTAATTGAGCGTCCAGGCAAGCCATTGTTGTTTATTAAAATCAAATCTGGTGAACATGTGAACAATAAGGAGTTACGTTCACTCATTTCCATTGTCCATGACACACCGCAGAGTGAAGGTATTTGTATTTGTCGTGAACCACAAAAAAGAAAAGTGGAATCCGTGTTAGTGTGTCCGTGGCAAGAAGCAGCTGAAGCTATTGGGTTATAGCTATTTGGTTGGTGAACATGCGCTCCATAACAGTTCAAATTTTTGGCGTTCCATGCAAGCGAGTTCGGCACTTTCAATGATCACACCCATTGGTTCGGGGTGTGGGGAAATGTAAGAAAATTTGTTTTGGTAAATCATTTGTGTACTCGCGAATTTCACGCCACCTGGAAGGAAACGTGTTTCACGCAATTCTGCTTTGTCATTTTTAGATAACACTAACGTGCGCGGGTTTTTAATGACCAGTGCGCGGTAACGGATATTCTTTTTGATTCGAGTTGGAATATAGTGATTCGCGTCGTATTGCGCAGAAATGAGTTTATAAATATCAGTGAGAGAACTCATAAAGAGAATTTCGCTGTTTGGAACCATCAAACTATCTTCACAAATATCGAGAATGCCTTGCTTGCCTTCATAAAAACGGACAGTCGGTTTTGTTGCGCCTTTGTTTGCAAGCGCCAAGAGCTCTGGCATCGCTTCATGGAGCCTTCGCTCTTTATCATTTAATAAGTGCAGTAGGTGGTCAGGTTCAGTGGCAACAAATTGAACACTGGATTTTTCTTTGAATTCAGAAAGTAGACCTTTGAGTTTTAAGGATTCAGCAACAAGGTACACTGTTGTGCGTTTGATTTTGGCTTTGTCAGCAATCTGCTGCACTTTGGCTGGCCCTAATTCTAAACAAGCTAAATACACGGCGATTTCTTTGTCGTCGAGGCCATAATGTTGAAGAGCTGAAAGAGTAACTTCTTCCATAAAATAGGATATAGTATGTGCTCCCTTAAGCCTTCGCAACCGCACCCTCGTGCTCACTTAACGTTCCGCGCGGGAGACCCCCGGTTGCTTTCGGCATTCGGTCGCAGCTTATCATTATATTTGTCGATATTTCTGACAACAATTCTATTAAAATTATACTCTTATTTTTTAAAACGTCAATATTCCAATAAAATATAAATAAATATGTACACATTGTTTTGGCTAATATCGGTATAAATTAGTCATTTTTTATAACAAAATATTGAAATAAAATCAATTTTTCGCTATACTGTCCTGTTGCTCATTCAACTTTAGGTGAGTATGAACATGAACAATTGGTTTAAGGAGATATGAAATGCAGTTGATATTGACAGTGAATTATGATGATCCCAAATGGTATAAAATTGATCGTTGGCAATATTGCCATTGCCATTTGGACATCACAATCAGGC
>Ga0208373_1000801_pt1 | contig 48766 bp, 54 predicted proteins | sample RifOxyC2_FD_184036 | JGI IMG/M metagenome (GOLD analysis project Ga0208373, IMG submission 184036) | Soil microbial communities from Rifle, Colorado - Rifle Oxygen_injection C2 (SPAdes) | ecosystem: Environmental > Terrestrial > Deep subsurface > Rock core/Sediment | place: Rifle, Colorado...
AAACCTTAGATACCTTTTCAACTTTGATTACTGGTGACGGCATAAACTCAAACCTCTTAATTCAAGAAAACGTCATGAAATAGATATATAAATGTTGCGGTTTCATGTTGCTGAAAATTTATTTGTTTATAAGAATCCTATTAACTTTTTCAAAAATAATCCGGAATTCTCGTATATTTTCCGATTTTTCTTAAGAAAATCTTATAAAGAATTTAGTCTTATCATTTTCAATGCGAATTAAAGACATCACATTAGAAAACAGGCCAAGAGAACGATTAGAAAAGCAAGGACCTTCTGTTTCATCAGATGCTGAACTCTTAGCAATTATCTTAAAAACAGGCAATAGAGGAGAAAATGCTATAGATATGTCTAATCGCCTTATTTCAAAATATGGCTTTGAAAAACTCTCAACGTGCTCCCCAAGGGAGTTGCAAGAGATTAATGGCATTGGCTCAGCTAAAGCTTGTCAGATAGTTGCACTTTTTGAATTAAATAAAAGACATTCATATTCTAAAACAAATGGAAAATCAATCAAGACAGCTAAAGACGTGTTTGAGTACTGCTCTCCTAGGATGTCTTCTTTGGATAGAGAACAGTTTATAATATTACATTTGGATACGAAAAACAGAGTGATTAAAGACGAAATTGTGTCTGTTGGTGCATTGACTGGAACAATAGCACATCCACGAGAAGTATTCAAGTCGGCAATAAAGGAGAGCGCTCATTCAGTCATCTTAGTTCATAATCATCCTTCAGGAGACCCGACACCATCTGATGAAGATCTGAAGATGACTGAAAGGCTATTTGAAGCAGGAGAAATACTAGGAATAAAGGTGCTGGATCATGTTATTGTTGGGAAAGATGGATGGTGGAGCTGGAATGATCATAATTTGAATGTATAGACCCAGCTTTGTTTTTCTTCAGGAACAATTTTTGAAATGTTTTCTTTCAAATCTTTTTCGGATTGGCCACTTGCAACAACACTATGAATCAATACTGCAAAGCAACCTTTTATTCCTTGTTCTTTAAATTCTTTTTTGGGATGCCTTGCAAAATCTCTTGCCTCTTCCCGATAATAAACGGCCTCTAATTCTTTCGATTTATTCTTTAATTTACGGATTTCTTCTTCATATCTCATCTTGTTATCGAATGATTTCATGTAAAATCCGAGCATCTCTTCATCATTCTGCTCTTTTTCTTTAGAGATAATAGATAAATCAGTTATTATTCCAAACCTTTGAATTGCCGCCTCAGATTCTTGTTTTAAAGAAGAACGGATTCCTCCTCCAAATGAAATATTGTATGGTGCAAACAACCCGTCATAGATTAGATGCTCTTTGAAAGGTATTAATGTTATATCCACCATAACCGGAGCATAACCTCGGAATTTTTCTTCGAAAGAATCAGTTATCCCTTTGACGCCGTAAACTTTTTGATTGTCTGGATTGAAGAACAAGCTGTATTCTTTCACGTGCTTTATTACAATGAATTTGTCTGTTTCGTATTTTTTCCAAGAGGCAATTATTTTAAGCTCTTCTTGATTCAGAGTATCAGGATTTTCTCGTATGTAAGTGTCCATAAAGTTGTATTTATCTGAAAATATCTTTTTTCGTATGGGTTGTGTTTCAGCAATATCCCTATTGAAAAGATCTTTTAATGTTGTCGCATTTTTTATAATACCTGTTTTTTTGTTTACAAAAAATAATAAGGAATTCATCAATTTATGAAACAATAATGCATCTTCTTTTGATAATGTGTTCATTGTGTTTACCTCATTTATTTGAGCGGATTTAACACTACCATTTTCCGCTCTTAATTTCATTTAAGCATTCATCAAAATCTCTGAATATGAGAATATTCTGCCATTTACCAGTATGTCTCATATAATCAACACTCCAGCTTTCAATTCCTTTATCATTTTTCACAAGGCAAATCCTTATATCTGCAGTCTCACATTTTACTTTTTGAATGTTAACGTATTCTCTATAAAATATAAAGTTTCCTTTTTTACAAGCAAATTTAGATATTTTTAATTGAGGATTCTTCTCAATAAACAGTTCACATTTTTTGCTTAATACAGGAATACTAATCCAACCCATTTACTTTTCCTCTTCGCATATCTGCTAAAACACACTATATTTCCGCATAACCGGTGTCTGCAGACAATTCCTTGGCTTCTTTTGCAGAAGGAATGTATTTGAAATTTTATCTTGTACTAAAAACCAATATAGGAATAGTTCTTTTTCTTTTCTTTGGTGATCTTTGTATTTTTTGCTCACTAATTTCCAGTAGTGTTCATTATGTTTTCTCTCTATTAAATGAAGTGTTTCATGATGGATCACATATTCTATTAAGAATTTTGGTAAGTGCTGCAGTAGACTGTTTACCATTAGGTTTTTGCTTGAACTACAGCTTGCCCATTTTGAAGTCATTTGTTTAAAGTATATCTTGTTTACTTTTAGATTGAGTTCTGTTAAATTCTTTTTTAATATTTTATTTACTAATGTTTTGAATTCTTCTGGAGTTCTCTTGACTAGTTGTTTATCTTTGCTTTTGTTTAATGAGTGAAGTATTTCTTTGTGTTTTTTGTATATCCAGTCTTTATGTGTATCTATTATTTTGCTTTCGTTTTTATAGTTTTTTGGGAGAATTAAGTGTAAGTGTCCTGTTCTGAATTCTACTCGTGGATACTTGACTGGTCTGCGATCTACAGTGTAGTCTATATCCATATCGTAGATTTTAGTTTTCTTTTGCATAGGCTTTCACTCTATCGATGAGCTTTTCACATAATAAATTGATATCATCTAAGCTTTGATTGTACCGCTTAATGTATCTTCTCATAAACAGCCTAATGGTTTTTTCTACTTCTTTTTGTGCAGTTGGTTGTGATGCCCATCCTGGATAGATTAATTCTTTAAGTGATTCTGAAAGTTCGCTTATATCTTTTAGAAGTTGCTCATCTTCTCCGTATTTATCCTCTAAAACAAGGAGTATTGAGTATTCTGTTTTTGATAGGTTGAGTTCTTTTTGTCTTTTTGATAAGTCCATAAATTCTTTTAATGTTTTTACTCCTTCTTGATAGACTTTTTCATAATCTTTTGTTTTTTCTTTCCATAGTTCTAAAAGTCTTTGGACTTTTTCACTTAAGCTTTCTGAGACTGGGTTTTTGAATTTATCAACTAAAACAAATCTGTTTAATGTGAATACTATGTTTGCAGCTTTCTCTTCTTTATTTTTCACATGTTGCTCTAGTTTTCTGAAATAGTTCTCGTCAAATTCTATTATCGGCAAGGATTTTTGTATCTCTTCAAGTTCTGTTGTTTTGTGAATATATTTTATTGTCTTTTTGAAGTATTGCTCAAAGTATCTATTATCTTTGGCTTGGCTTCTTAGGACAAGTCTAGTGTAATAAGTGTATATGGCACTTATCCATTGGTATTCTGAGAATAGTTCTGCTTTTATTGTATCAGGCCCTAAGAGCTCAAAGATCTTAGTCATATGTTTGTAATCATCTAAGAATGTCTTGCTGTTTTGATCATTTGAAGTAAGTATTCTTATTGCTTTTAGCATTGTTTGCCTATCATATTGGTTTTTAGGTACTTCTTTGAAAATGTCTAAAAGTTTGTTTACTAATTGCACGAATTCTTTTCTTATCTCTTCAATGCTATAAAGTGCTCCGTTGATTTCTTCTTTGCTGTAGATCTCAAATGCTCTCTTAAATTCCTTAAGAATTCCTATATAATCTAAGATTAATCCTGCTTCTTTTACGTCTTTGTATGGTCTGTTTGTTCTTGCAACAGCTTGTAATAGTCTATGTTCTTTTAGTGGCTTGTCCAAATACATCGTCTGTAGTATTGGGGCATCGAATCCTGTTAGGAGCATGTCTGTAACAATCATTATTTTTGGCAGTTGCTCTTCTTTAAAGTTTTCAATGACATCTTTTCTTATATCTTCAAACTCTTTTCCGTACTGTGCTGTTTTTTCTTTAACGTATAATTGTAATCTTTCTGGCTCGTTTCTAGCGCCAAAGCTAATGACTACTTCTGAATATTCTTTTGGAAGATGTTTGTCTAATTCTCTTTTGTATAATTCGCAGGATTCTCTATTAACAGCGACGACCATTGCTTTGAATTTTCCGTCAACACTTTCTTTGAAATGTTCAGCAATATCTTTTGCTACTTTTGCAATCCTTTGAGGATTTTCAAGATATGCTTTCATCAAGCTAATCTTTTTCTTAACATCTTCTTTAACTACATCTCTTGTGTCTTCAGGTATTTCTTCAAACTCAACATCTAAGAATGTGTCAAGCATTTCTTTATTTAGGTGAACTTCTTTTTCTAATCTTGGCTGATAAGCAATCTTAACAGTGAATCCGTCATTGATAGAATCTGTTATGAAATATTTGTCAAGATATTTTTCTTCAGGAGGATAGCTGAAAACATCATAAGTGTCCACTCCATGTTTAGGTTTGGAGACTGGTGTTCCTGTAAATGCGAAGAAAGAAGTGTTTCGTAGTATTGCTCTCATTTGTGCAGCTAGTGTTCCGTATTGTGTTCTATGTCCTTCGTCAACAAATGCAACAACATTCTTTCGTGTAAGTATTGTTTCTTTTTTGCTTGATAATTTTTCAAGTTCCTTTTGTAATACTGATAATTCCTCAGGCCTAAACTTATGAATTAAAGTAATAAATATTCCTCTCTTGCCTCTGCCATCATCATGTTGCAATACTTTTCTCATCTCAGTAACAGAGCCGATAAGTTCAGGAATAGTAAGTTCTAAAGCAGTAAACTCATCATACAATTGCTCTTCTAAATCCTGCCTGTCAACAATTAAAAACAAAGTGGGATTCTCCATAGTTTCAGAACGATACAATTTATTTGCAGCAAAAATCATTTCTAAAGTCTTTCCAGAGCCTTGCCAATGCCAGATAAGGCCTTTATTCTTTTCTTCAATTCCTCGAATATTATTAAGAACTCTCTGGACAACTTTATTGACAGCACGATACTGCATATATCTTGGCAAAACCTTTGTAGCCTCACCAAATTGAGTTCTTGCATAAACAAAATTATTGATTATATCGAGTAATGTTTCTGGGATGAGCATCTGAACAATTGAATCAACAGGATCAAACTCACCAGATTTCCACTCATCAATTCTTACATTATCATTCCATGGCACAATAGGAAAATACTTAGCAGTCTGCTCAGCTGCAACACCAATCTGAATATACTTGTAAAGCTCAGGAATATCCTGCTCATAAGACTTAATCTGCTTAAATGCATCATACCAATTCTCAGAAAAACTCGCAGGATTCTTACACTCAACATCAACCAAAGGAATACCATTTATGTAAAGAATTATATCTGTTCTAATCTGCTTATCTCCCCTAGTATAAACAGCTTGTCTAGTGACGATTAAATCATTATTTTTAACGTCAACATAATCGAATAACTTAATCTTTTTTAGAGTCCTATCTTTCTCTAACTTAATAGAAATACCTTCTTTAAAGTACGTTAGAATCTGTTTAATACCCTCTTGAGTGCTAGGCTTAAACCTCAATTCATTAATAACAGTCTTAATATCCTCATCACTCAAGTCCACTGCATTAATCTCTTTCAATTGCTTGATTAAAATCCTTGTAAGAATAGGCTCATCAAAACTATCCCTCTCCAAAGCATTGCCAGGAACATAACTCCAGCCTCTCTTGACAAGCTCATCAACAATATAATCCTCAACAACAGACTTCTCATTAAACCTTGGCATCTTAATTATCCCTCGTAAATTGCTTAAGTGTAGAATTATTTAGTGATTTAGTTAGTTTTGGTTCATATGCTCCAAAATCCTGCTTCCAATCATCCTTGCTTCTTTCAGCCCATACTTTTAATGCATCATCTTCAAATTTCTGAAAATCTGCTATTGAACATTTGTTCACATTACAAAAATGTTTGATTACATCTTCTTTAGTTAATCCTTCTTTTATAAGCATTCTTTCTCCATCTTCAGTATGTAACCATAAACCTATATGTTTAATCTTATGGCATAATCTACATAGATGATGAATTGCATCCAATCTTTGAATATGCTTAACATCATCATACTTCCAAAATTCATGAGCATCTAAAGGCTTTGATTCTTTTTCACAAATCCAACATTTGTTTCCTTCCTTAGCAAATAATTCCTTTTTTATTTCAACCCATTTCTGAGGATTATTTGTCTTCTTATAATACTGATAAATACTAGCATACCAAACTGTAGAAGGTACGAGTTCAATTGTCAATTTCAAAGGAACAGGCATTTTAATCATTCACCTTAACTCTCTTCTTTCCAGTGAGTAAATCATCCATCAAACTCTTTTTCACACGTTCTAATTTAAACTTTTTATTTGATTGTATGGTAATCTTTTTGTCCAATGTAATTAATATTTCTGCAATTCGATTTTGTTCTTTTAATGAAGGCAATCTAACTTCTTGACCATAAGCTAAGTCCCTATTCAATCCAGGTATTCCTGTAGCGGTATTTAATTTTGATAAATTCAAAGTAGTAAGCAAATAATAAACCCATTTAAGATTTAGATCTTGTTTAAGAACTACAAAATACGAAGTATCTATTGGCCAAAAATCAATTTCAGACATGCAAACTTCGCCAATAGAACCTTTTCTTCCAACAATAATGCCTGGCCCTTTAACTAATGAAGAAGTATGATATCCGATAATCCCATTTGAACCATATACTGCAAATTTCCCACCTTTTCTTTCTTTCTCAGATAACCCTTTTCCATATTCTAAAGATATAATTTCTCCGAGTTTTACTTTCTTCCACTTTCCATCGAACAGCTCCTTCATGAAGCCCACCTTGAGTCGCTCGATACTTCGTCTCTCTCTCTCTACGATGTCAAGACGTTTGTCAATAGTATAAAGCACTTCTGAGATCGCTTTTTGCTCACTTAGTTGTGGAAACTGAAGTTCTAAATTATCTACTAAAAATTTACTAAGGTTTGGTTGTCCTGTTCCTTGTGTAGAATTGATTAATTTATTTGTTTTAGAAGATAAAAGATAATACATGAATTGATAATGGAATTTATTCTTATTATTAGGTACTGCTAAAACTGCTTGGTTAGCAGTTCCTTTTACTTTCAAAATACCAACTTTTCCAGCTGTAGCACCATACATTGCGACTAAAACAGTATTTTCTGGGATTTCCTTAACACTACTATTTTTCAGAGCAGTTTCTGTTATCTTTTCCCCTGTTTCAAATATTTCTCCTAAGTTTATTTCTCCAGACTTCACCCATCTAATATTGCCATTGTAATACTCTTTATGAGCTCGAGAGGGAGTTCCTCCTGCGTAAGTATCAGAAACCTCCCTTATGTTTACAACATCCCAATCCTCTGGAATCATTCCTATTTCAGTTTGTTTTAGTTTCTGTTTCATCTTTATCCTTTTTGAATATACTTACAATCGATTTTATTCTTTCATAAAGTTCATCAAAAGCAATTATCTCAATATCTTTAGAACTATTTCTAAAAAGTTCAAATGATTTTAATTGTTTTTTATCAAAGTCAGAGATCAAACCAATGATGATAACACATTTCGGATTGAATGTTTCGTAATCTCCTCCTTGATGAACAGAATTAAATTGTTTTCCGTATGTATCTTTTTGATCCAATATCTGATTAATAGCACCACTAAGTTCTTTATCCAAATGAAAAACGTCAGATCCCCTATAAGGCTTTTTACTCATGATTCGCGATTTATGAGTCTTTATCTCAATTAGTGCAGAATTCTTAGTAAGTTTATTTTTGTAAAGAAAATCAACGATTTTCCCTTCTTTATTATCAATAGTTTTACCACCAACATATGCTTTGTCTTTAAGCAAAACAGTAGGGTATGCAAATAGTTGCGAAAATATCCAAGAATTACTTTTAAAAAAGTCTTGCCATACTTCTTCTTTTACTCTTTTCAAACCAAGTAGTCTTTCAAACTCCCTTAAAACATCTTCGATATAAATCTGATCAATTGTCTCTTTTGTTTTTATAAGTGTTCTTTTTTCAAATAATTCTTTTTTATTTAATGATAATTTTTCAAACAGATTAAGTAATGCTTCTTTATCATCTGCAGAAAGATTATTTGATAAGTTATCGTACTCTTGTAAAATGTTACATATTAAACCTCTTTGATAAGTTTTCCTTATTTGCTCGAATGTTGAAGGTAACAATAAAGCAAAAAAGTTATTTACATTTACTTTGTTATTTTCAGAGCATTTTCTCAACTCTGCACTGATATATTTCCTTATCTTTTCTAAATCTTTAAAATTAACTATAAATGCAGTGGCATTGATTTCAGTTTTTCTTTTTTTAGAAACCATAATGTTTTGAACTTCAAGATTTGATTCTACAAAATTTATTAATGGCTTTAGCTGTTTAGTAAACCCATATCCCCTAGTATACGATTTTATAAATCCACCCGGTAAACTATTTTTAAAACCCTCATAGGTTATTGATTGAATTTTTCTATATTTTTGTTTTATTTCATTTTCTTTATTTATATAGAATGGATAATAAGTTGTTTTGTCTTCTTTTTTATATACTTCTTTGGATAGTAAATCAAGTCTTTTAGTTTGATCAACATAATGATACATAGTTTTTGTATCATTATCTGAATGAACCACTTCATTACTTGAATTTTGATCTTCTACCATCTTATTTTATCTCCTTTAAGTATCCTTCAATCTTTTTATCGACTTCTGCTTCTTCTTTTTCAATTGCTTTGAGTTCTGTCCATTCTTTCATGACATCTATTGTTTCATTTTCTTCTTCAGGATAAACATATAGAGAAACGTTTAAGTTATAGTCGTTCTTTCTTATCTCGTCAAGTGGTACTGCTCTTGAGAATCCTGGCTCTTCTTTCCATGTTTTGTATGTGTCTGCAATCTTTTTGATTTGCGGTTCTGCAAGCCAATTTAATTTACGGACATCAGGATGCTGTTCGTATTCTGAAGAAGCATTAATGAATAAGACTTCTTTTTTTCTCTTCTTATTCTTGTTGAAAATAAGTATCGCTCCTGGAGCTCCCGTATTATAGAATAGTTTTTCAGGTAGTAAGATTACTGCTTCTATAAGATCTCCTTGTTGGTGAGCATCTCCTTCTAGTGTTAATTGTCTTATTATTTTTTCTTTTCCTCCTCTAAATAAGCAACCGTTATCTATAACGATTCCTACTTTTCCTTTTGAGGATGAAAGCATGTGTTGTATCCATGCCCAGTCTGCTGATTGTTTTGGAACAAAACCATATGGGAATCTTTTCTTCCAGAAATCTCCTTTTTTCAGAACAAATTCATCATATCCGTCTTGATTCCAAGGCGGGTTTGCAATTACAACGTCAAATTCTTTTACTCCGTCAGCTTCTTTGAATTTTGGATAAAGAAGTGTGTCTCCGAATGCTAGCTTGGCATTCTTAATGTCATGTATATATAGGTTCATTCTTCCGAAAGCAAGTGTTTTATGATTGGCTTCCTGGCCGAATAAGAATAATTTATCTGCTTCTTTCTTTCCTTTCTTTTCCTCGACGTGTTTATAGGAAATAATAAGCATTCCGTTTGATGCTGATGCTGGATCATAAACGCTTTGTCCTGGCTGTGGGTCTAAAACTTCAACAAGTAATTTTATGACTTCTCTAGGCGTGTACACTTCTCCTTCTTTTGCTTTATCTGGAGCAAAATATCTAAGGACCCATTCGTAAGCGTCTCCTAGTATATCTGCAGAAACATGATGGAATTTTCTCTCACTAAACAACTCTACAAGTTGCCTTAATATTTCTGCGTTCTCTCTATTGGTTGTGAATTGAATAAAGTCTATATTGTCAAGAACATCTTTGAGTTCTTGATTTTTTTCTGCAAGAACTTTGAGTGCTTCTGAGAATTTCTCTGGGAGTTTTGTTACTTCTTTTCGTATATTTTCCCAAAGGTAATCTTCTGGAATTATGAAATCGTGATATGTTGAATTCTTTGCTTCTTGTTTTGCTTCCTTTTCAGTAAATCCATCTTTTATTGCTTGATCACATGCATGTTGAAATTCAAGTTCCCATTTATCACTGATTCTTTTATAAAATAATAATACGAGAATAAATTTGTAATCGACTCTTGTTCTGATAAGATCTGCTGCTTTTTTGAGTATTCCTTCAATATCTGATCTTGATAATGTTTCAACATTAAATATACTTTTTACAATATCATCTTTACTTTTTAAGTGATATATACTTTTTCGTGCATCACGGCTATCTGTTTCGACTACAACCCAACCTGCTTTTCTTAGTTCAGATAAAACCACTGCTACGCCTTGCACTTTGTCTACGTCGCTTTTCTGGAGGATTTGTTGTGCATCCTCCATTCTAAACGTGGTGTCTTTTAGCTTGTCCCAGAGAGCCAAGTATTTGTTTTCTAGCCATGTTGGAAGTTTAGGTTGTGTCATAATGATTGTAGTAATTTAATCAATTATATAAACTTTTCGCTTATTTAATAAGTAAACATATGTTGTAACTTATTGAATTTGTCAAATCCACATAAACGAAACATTTATATAGAATTACGACTTTTAATCTTTAAAATTTGTGATAATATCACAAAGATTAATATAAAATAAGCCAAAATGGAGGTTTTGCAAAATGTTAATCGAATTCAGCATCGAGAACTTCCGTTCTATCAAAGAGAAAGTAACCTTTAGCATGATCGCTACAAAGGACATTTCTTTAGATGGAAATCTCATAAAAGACGTATTAAAAGAAGACACCTTGCTTAAAAGCGCCGTAATTTATGGTGCAAATGCTTCAGGAAAAACTAACGTAATCTTAGCTTTAGGCTTCTTAAAAGCATTAGTTATGAATTCTCATAACCATCAAAAAGGCCAAGAAATAAGGTTTACTCCATTCAAATTAGACAAGAAATACTTAACTAAACCTACAAAGATGTCGATTGTCTTCATGAAAAATGAAGTAAAATATCATTACGAAGTATCTTTTGATAATGAAAAAGTAATAGAAGAATCTTTGTACTATTATCCTAACAATAAAAAAGCAGTAATCTTTTCTAGAAGTGATTCTAAAGGATTCAAATTTACAATAGATGAAAAAGAACAAAAAGTAATCTCAGAAAGAACATTGCCTAATGTATTGTATCTTTCGAAATCTACTCAAGAAAATTACAAGAAAACTGCAGAAGCATTTGATTGGTTTAAAGATAATCTACAAGTTGTTGGAACAACAGATCATCCTGCATTAGCAAACTTTACAATAGAACTAATGAAAAAAGATGCAGAGTTAAAGAGTTATGTACTAAAAGCTCTTCTTGAAGCCGATGTTGGAATAGATGATGTTTCTACAATTTCAAAGAAAGTTTCTCCTGAAGACTTGAAAAATTTACCGCCAGAAGTAATTAAATTAATATTAGGAGATAAGCCTGAAATTGAAGCATATCAAATCCAAACATTGCACAAAGGAGTTGTTTTTGATTTTCAAGATGAAGAATCAGAAGGAACTAAAAGAATATTCTCTTTAATTGGACCTTGGATAGATGCTTTAAAGAATGGAAGAATATTAGTTGTTGACGAAATAGACACAAAACTTCATCACTTATTGAATATATTTTTAATAAAACTATTTCATGATCCAACACAAAATAAAAGCAATGCACAGTTGATATTTACAACTCACAACACTAACTTGTTAGATCAAGATATTTTTCGAAGAGACCAGATTTGGTTTACTGAGAAGAATCCTGAGAAAGGAAGCAGTGATTTGTATTCATTGACAGAGTATAGTCCAAGAAAAGACAAAGATATCGAGAAGGGATATCTTGCCGGAAAATATGGTGCTCTGCCATTCATAAAAGAAAACAGGATCTTCTAATGGCCAAAGGATACAGCAAAAGAAAAACAAACATAAGGAAAGAAGAAACAACATTCTTAATAGTTTGTGAAGGCCAAAAAACAGAGAGAATATACTTTAACAGATATCGTGAAAGAAACAACGGACTCCTCATATTCACTCCGAACTCTTCTGTTACTGATCCTGAAAATCTTGTTTCTTTTGCATTAAGCCAAATAAATAAGTATGATATTGACTTTGATAATGGTGACCAAGTCTGGTGTGTATTTGATGCAGACCAAAACACAAATGAAAATATTGAAAAAGCAAAAAAATTAACTAATAACAAAGTGAAATTATGTTTATCAAATCCTTGTTTTGAATTATGGTATCTTCTTCATTTCTGCTATTATGATCAACGAATTACAACTGAAGACCTACAATCAAAACTTGAAACCCATATAAGATATTACGATAAGGTAAAAGATTATTTTGATGAGCTTCTTTCAAAAAGAGATGCCGCAATCAGACAAGCAAATAAGCTAAATCAAAAATTTCTTACCGCGGGACTAGAATTGCTCAGCACTCAAAGCAACCCATCAACTCAAGTCGTGCACCTTGTCCAGGAAATGCTTCAAATAATCACAGAGAATAAGGAAAAAACTAAATAACATTTTTACAAATAAACCCATTTAAAATTTTTGAGCACTATGAAAGGATTGCTTAAATTCAACTTCTTGATTTTCTTTATGACTAATTATTTCTCTTATTTGGTGCTCATCCATATTTAATTAGTAGTAATTAGAAGCATTTAAAAGTATTTCTATTTTAAGTTTTATCGACCATTTTAGAAGTAAATTAGAAGTAATTAGTAGTAAATAGAAGTATAAATTTGATTTAAACACAACTATAAATCATTCTCTAAAACAGGTACAAGAATTGTAAAATTATTTCTTAGCTATCTTTTCAACAACCGGTTTCACTTCAACGCTTCCACCGGCATTCTTGATCTTTTCTAGTGCGCTTGATGATGCTGTTGTGCATTTGATCTTGTATTTTCTTGTCGGATTGCCTGATCCAAGTAGCTTGTCTGCTCTGAAGTCTTTTAGATCTATAATAAAAAGATCTGATTGCTTCTTGATCTTTCCTTCTTCAAACAATGTATCGAAATGATCTTCTATATAGAATATGTTTATGCCTTTTGAACTTGTTTGTGGCTGGAATCCGTGTCTTCCAAAATATTTAGTATCCTTCCATACTGATGGCTTTTTCTGGTCTGCTCTTTTTCCAGTCCCTGCCATTCCAACACCGCCTTGATGTCCTGAACCTCTATGTTTCTTCTTGCTTCCATATCCATGAGTGTGATGTCCTCTGAATTTCACTGTTTTTTTTCTTCTGTTAAGCATTTTTTTACCTCAATTATTAGCATCATAAGGCGAGCGAATATCTCTCCAACATTCTGTTGGTAGGGGGACATGTCCCTTACGGGGATGCCAACCTTTGATTGAACATTGATTAGAGCGAACAGATGCTAATAATTATAACATCTTCTTGATCAAATCATTGACCTTTGCTCCTCTATATCCTAGAGCTCCTTTCATTGCATATGCTGCCTTTAATCCTCTTTTCTCAAAACCGCCTTTAGGTGGTTGTAAATGGAAATAGTTCATTAATTTATCATCTTTCTTAATGCCCCTCTTATCAACAAGCATCTTATATGTTTCATCGTCAATCTCTCCATATGTAACGTAATCCTTGCATTTCTTTGCCATACCAAGTATTACAGGATTCTTATCATAGACAACACAGACATGTTTCTTCAACAATTTAAGCATCTTCATTGTATCTACCATCTTATAATTCACATCATCAGTTCCTCTGATCCTTATGATTGCTAATCTTTCCATATTGCCCTCTTAATCCTTTCCTCTTGATCCTGACCTGATAGCAAGTGCTTCAATATGCTTTTCTTGTATCTTAGTTGAATTTAATTTCACCAATGCCTTTCTCAAGGCCTCAATCACATTTAATTTATTTCTTGTCTGTCCTCTGGTTTTGCTCCAGATATCCTGGATTCCTGCAAGCCTCAATACTTTTGCAACTTCACGCTCTGCTTTTAATCCAGTTCCTTTTGGTGCTGGCTTTAATTCAACAGTTACTGAACTGCATTTTCCCATAACAGCAAATGGTATTGAATGAGATGTCTTACAACCGCATTGCCATGATCCGCAGCCTCTTGAGATCTTCATGATATTAAGCTTTGCCTTTCTCAATGCTTTTTCTCTTGCTGGAACAGTCTCTTTAGCTTTTCCAAAACCTAAGCCAACAAAACCATCCTTATTGCCAATAACTGAATATGTAGAAAATTTAGGCTTATTGCCCTCTTTTGTCTTCTTCTGGGTCTGCCTAAAGACCCTTCTTGATCCACCGCCAAACTTACCTTTTGACTGACCGATCATCAAAAGATCTGACTCTAAATTTGAAAGCAGCATATCAGTTATTTCAGGCTCTAATATGGGTTTGCCTGAATCTAAAACAGCATTGATGTCTGTTATTTCCCTATTCTTTACTTTTCTTCCTAAATCAGTTTTTGGATGCCACTTCTCAATATCTGCACTTAATGCTATAGTTTCAACTACCTCTTCCTCTACTGGTTCAATAACAACATTTTCCTCTACAGGTTTCATTTGTAGCCTCGTAATTTTCTTAAATTTAATTTTTATTTTTTAATTTATCAATCTTGATAATTATTTTCCAATATTATTCTTTACAGTCTCAAAATCCTTTTCAACACCAGATTGTTTGTAAGCATCAATATGTTTTCCTTTAATCCTGTCCTCTTTAGGCAATGCCTCTTCAGAGCAATTAATCTCAAGGCCTGCATCAATAGCGCCTTTGACAGCAGCATATATCTTTGATCCTTTAGCAGGAATCTGCAATCCGAGATCAACAATTGCCTTCTTGGCTTTCTTCTTTACAGCCTTATGGCCTGCAAGCATTCCTGTCAAGTAAGCAGCAGGGATATTTCCGCAAGCATGATTCCATCCATACTTCTTTAATTCAGAAGATTTTGCTGTAACAATAACTTTATCTCCGTTTGCTTCATAATCCACTACTTGAATAGTAATATGCTTATTGCTTTTTCTAATTACTATTCTTGAAGTGCCACTGATCAGCATCTTTAATCTCTTCCGGTAATTAGTTCTGCCTTCACGTTTTCTTCTATATTGAACAAATTTAATTCTCTTCTTCATTTTCAGCAACTTTTTCTTTTAATATTCTTTTTTTAACACTCTTTGATTCTGATTCAGGTTTAATAACTGATTTCAATGCCTGTTTCTTTGCAATCATCTCATCATGCTCTTCAAGGAATAATTTAATGTGTCTTTTGCTTCTGAAATAACCGCCTTTGCTTTTCAGATACAATTCCCTGTATGCTTTTCTCAAAATAACCCCTTTATCGACTAACTCTCTTAAGAATGCCCTCTGGACTCTTAACCTAGTCATCCATTGATCCTTAATGTTTACTCTCGCATTATGGCTTCCTTTATGTGATCCGGGGCCTTTTCTCCTGCCTTTGCTTTTCTGAACTCTTATTTTTCTTGCCCTAAACTTTGATGTGGCATTCATTGGTTTCTTAATGATAGCTTTTTCTCCAATAAGCAATTTCAGGTCCCTATTAGTGATAGCCTGCTTAATGTCCCCTAATCTATCAGGATCAAACGCAATCCTCTTTGGACTGCAATTAAGTATCTGTGCTGCAAGCCTTTTCTGTACTTTTAGTATCATTTTAACCACATAACACACAAAGTTATTCTTTATGTATCAATACCTCATCTTTTGCTTTTTTCTCTTCTGCCTTTTTCTCTTCTTCAGTCTTGTCTTCAAGCCCTGGTTTTTTCTTTTCAGCTTTCTTTGATGAATCCTCAATAGTCTTCTTTTTCTTTGCGTCTCTGTCCTTCTTAGATTCTTGTTTTGATTGCTTCAATAACTCATGTTTCTTCTTAACATTATCAATCCTTAAATTTAATACTGTTAATCCTTTTTTCTCAGCGGCCTCTAATAAGATCAATTTTTTCCTCAATCCGACACTGCTTTGGATTATTAATCCTAAATCCTTGTCAGCTGATTCAATATCCTTCAATGTCCTGACAAGCAATACCTTAAGGCCTTTTCCGTGATATCCTCTGATCTCAACAGGACTTCTCCAACCTTGCTTGACTCTCCTATTGTAGCCTTTAAACTGATGCCTCATCTTACTTTGCAATCCAGTAGGCCGCTTCCATTTCTTAGAGAGCCTTCTCTTCTTATGATAATCCTGCTGGATGAATTCTGGCTTCTTGCCTTTGATCTTTTTCCTTACTTCAAGTAATTTATTCATTTTAACCATCAACTCAAACAATAATCATGAATTCATAATTATTTTATTAGTGCGATTTTTGTTATTTAACCTCAATGCCGTCTTTTAATGTAATGTAAATTCCATCCTGGAAGATCCTCCTATCAAAGTTTGCCCTTCTGCAGATCTGCTCTATTGCAGCTGCTGTCTGTCCTGAAAGCTCTTTATCAGGGCTTGTAACAGTGATTTCAGGCTCTTGGATTTTAACATCCACGCATGGCTTGATCTTCAATGTTCTTGGAACTGTCTCTCCCATAAAATTCTTTACCTCAATCACATTTCCTTTTAATGACACTTTCATAGGAAAATGTCCTGAGCATATCTTTAACTTATAGATTGAACCTTCAAGCACTCCTTTAAACATATTTTTCAGATGAGCCTCTGTTGTATATATTGCTGCTTTCTCTCTTTTAGTAGGCTTCAATGCTAAAAAATATATAGCATTATCCTTTTTCTCTATCCTGATTTTTGGGAATATGAATTTTCTTTTTACTTCCCCTTTTGCTCCTTTGACTGTAAATAAGCCGTCTTTAACATCAACAGTTACTTTCTCAGGGATTTCAACTTTGTATTCTATTTTGTCTAGTTTCATTTTGAATTGTAATCATTATGCTTTGCATTATGCATTAATAGCAGTAAGCAATAAGTCTTCCCCCTAATTTAAGCTCTTTTGCTTTATTATGGATCATCATGCCTTTTGAAGTTGAAACAATTAGTACGCCGAAATCTTTTGCAGGGAGATATCTCTTCTCAAACTTCTCAAAATCATCTTTCTTTACATTGAATCTTGGCTTTATTACACCGACCTTATTGATGTTGCCGAGAAGATTTATATGCAACAGCCTTCCTTTACCATCATCAATCTCTTCATAACTTCCCACATAATTATTTTCATTAAGCACATCAAGGATCTTTCTGATAATCTTTGAATTATTGCCTACTGTTATCTCTTTTCTGCCGAGCTTCTCATGATTATTTATATAAGACAAAACATTTGATAATGGGTCATTTAACATTTTACACCTTATTGAATATCGATTTATTTTCTGAGTTTAATCAATTGAATTTCTTGAATCCTATCTTAGTGGCAATATCCCTGAAGCATTGCCTGCATAGATGCAATCCATACTTGCTTATATGGCCTCCTGTCCTTCCGCATCTCGCGCACTTCCTATTCAAGACTCCTCCTATCCTTTTCTTTGGAACTGAATATTTCGAATGCTTGATAAGCTTTCCTGGCTTATCCTGAAGCTGTTTCAATACCTTTGTATGATCTGTTGTAGTCATATTTCCTCCTCTGATATAAGTTTGACATTGAAATTCTTTTTCATGAAATCTATTGATTCTGCTCTTGAAATCCTGTGCCTCATCGGAACATTTTTTTTCATGATCTTTCTTTTCTTTATCCTGAATCCAGGCCTTTCCAATGTAATGCATGCCTGCAATCCAATAATGCCTATTGCAGGATCATATTTTGCATCCTTGATATCAATATATTCCTTTATGCCAAAAGAGACATTTCCATTATCATCAAAATTACTGTCCTCAAGCTTATTGTCACTTGCAGCCAATAATCTTGGTATCATCTCCAATGCTTTTTGATTTCTTAAAGTGAGCTTGCATCCAATAGGCAATCCTGGCCTTAATCCCCAGGCAGCAATCCTTTTCTGGGTTATAGTCCTGACAGGAGGAATTCCTGTGATCTGCTTAAGCAGTTTCTCTGCTTTTTCAAGCATCACTTGATCCTTTCCAGTGCCTATATTCAAAGTCAGTTTATTCACTTTGATTTCACGCATTGGATTATTTTTTTGAGTCATTTTGTATCCTAATTAAAACATAATTTAGTAAGCGACAAAAGTTTTTGGTAATAATTTAGCATCTCGAGACTCAGAAGTTATTCTGAGTGCCCGCTCGAACATGCAATAAAATTGCATGATTCGAAGATGCTAAATTACCAAGCATTTAAGTCGCTTACTAATTAATTCATTATCTTGTTAATTTAATCAATGGCTTGTCTTTCCCGACTATCAATATGTATTCCTTACTAGTCTCATAGACTTCTGAGCCTGTCTTTAATGTGACTGAATTCTTCTTTACATCCTCAACACTGCCTATCTTTCCAATATGTTTTCCCCTATACAACAATACAAGCATCCCTTTCTCAAAACTTAAATGCTCTTTAACAACATGATCAGGGATTGTGACAAGCAATGAATCATTGACTTTGTAATGATGCTTCTCAAACAATATGTTTCTTCCATCCATAAGATTCAATTGTGTTTTGCCTTTGACAAGGCTTTTTCCAATAATTTTTATTATCTTTAATTGAGACTCTTCTTTGCTTATAGGAATTATCTTAAGCATTCCATCAGTATCAATGATTAGCCTGAAATTGTCTTTTGTTGCAGGTATCGAGACAATGTCTATAAAACATACAGGATATCTGTAATCATTTATTTTTTTATGATTCACAAATATTTCTCCTTTTTTTATCAGGTGCTTTACCTCTTTAATGTTGCCTGCAAGTTTCAAGTCATATTTTAGGATGTTTGAAATACTTGTTGTCAGATGCTTATCCATGCCTCCGGGATTTGGCCTTGTAATGAATTTATTAGACTTTCTTTGGATATTCCATGTCTTAGGCGCATTGATTCTTTTTAAGTGTCTCTTAATCATCTTGTCCCCTATTATTCGACTTTTTCCCCTACAGATTTATTTTCTGCAGATTTCTTCTCCACAATCTTCTTCTCTACAGACTCCTTCTGTTGAGACTTTTTCTCAGCAACCATCTTTTCAGGCACCTGTTGAGGTTTGTCTGAGCTCTTCTCTGATTGTTTTGACTCTTTTGGTTTACCAGATTTCTCAGACTTTGCAAATCTTCTCTTATCATCAGCGTTTAATTCAACAATCAAGACATTTGAAGGCTGTATCGGATATCTTGCCTTGGTGCCGTCTCTTTTTGTATGCTCGACCTTTGCAACATAAACAACACTTTTCTTGATATCAACCTCTTCAATCTTTCCTTCCTGTTTCTTGAATTGACCTCTCATGATTTTTACTTTATCACCAAGCCTTAGCCTTAATGATCTTGTCTTGTATTTTTGTCGTAATTCTTTTGATAAATGCGCATTAAGGAATTTTCCTTTGATATGAAGAGGGGCATTGAACCTGAATTTTCTCTGCTTATTAGGCTTTTTGCTTGATTTCCATGATTTTGAAAAATCTTTTTTCATCTTAATTCCTCATGATATACAATACATTATACTATAATACTTGCTATCTTAGCAATTGCAGGCCATCTGTCTGCAACCTCCTTAGCTATAGGCCCCTTGAATATTGTCCCTTTAGGGTTGCCTTTCTCATCTTTCAATACAACAACAGCATTATCCTCGAACTTGATCCTCATGCCATTGTTTCTCATATAGGATTTTTTCTGTCTGACAATGATTGCATAAACAACCTGTTTTCTCATATCAGGCTTGCCTTTCTTAACAGCACACATCACAAGATCTGAGATGCCTGCTGCCGGCTTTTGGCCTTTTCTTGTCTTATGACCAATGACTGAAAATATCTTCAGCTGTTTAGCTCCTGAATTGTCACATGCCTCTACATAAGTTCCAACTGGCAATGCTTTTGTTATGTTTGCTTTTAATGCTTTCATTTTATTGTCGATCTTTATTTCTTATGAATCATCCTGATTTTTTTGTCACAATTTCAATTATCACAAAATGTTTTGTCTTTGATAAAGGCCTTGTCTCTACAATCCTTACAATATCGCCTTGTTTGGCATTTATTGATTCAGGATTATGAGCTTTTACTCTTGACCTTCTGACTTCGAATCTCTCATATTTCTTGCTATATTTTCTTCTTGGCCATTCTACTGTTGCAGTCTTCATCATCTTATCGCTTATAACAGTTCCTGTAAATATTCTTCCTCTGACTTTCAATGAGCCAAAAAAAGGATCTTTAGGATCATGATTCTTTGATTTTTCTGGGTTTTTTGCCTCAATGCCGATGTTTTTTGCTGAATTTGTGTTTTTCATTTTGATCTTTCTGCTTTTTTATTTAGTCTCTTAGTTTTATTCTATCTTCAGGCCTTTTCATTATCTTGTTGCCATCAAACAATTTTTTTCCGATCATGAATGTATTGCCTTGTTTCATTATTACCTTAAACTCCCGAAAATTTCTCTTGTTGACAAGCATCTTGAATGAATTCTTTGTTTCATCAACTATCTTTCCCTTTAATCCAAGCAATTGCTTGTTTCTGGTCCTAACAATCTCTGCCTCTTTTCCAATAAATTCATCCCTTATTGAGTTAGTCATTTTGCCTCGTTGATTTTTTAAACATATTTTTTTATATTTCTTGCTTTGTGTTGATGTGATTTTTTCAATTCGCAGTATGCCAATAACTTGCCAATAAACTTATTACCTAAGTTGAATCGTATCAGGAGCAAATCCTAAATCAATCAAGCCCTGCTGCACTTTGTTAAGATGATTGCCCTGCAACTCAATATAGCCATCCTTGGCTGTTCCGCCACAAGCTAACCTGTTCTTGAGTTTTTTTGCAACATCTTTGATATCGATTTCATTAGTATCGATACCTTCAATAACTGTGTATTGTTTTCCGAATTTCTTCTTGACAATCTTTACAGTTATTGTCTGGCTTTCTCTTGCTATTTGCTCACAGACGCAAAGTTCTTTCGGCAAACCACATACATTGCATATATCAGTCATGTTTTTAGGTGTGTTTGTATTTTTTCTTTTTTTTATCTACATTAAGCTCAGCAATGTTTTCCTTAAACTGCTGCATTCTTAATGTCTCGAATCTAGCAATATTCTTCTTCAATTCTCTGATCATCTTGGTGCTTTTTGGCGTTGTTCCTATAGCGACTTGAGCATTCAGCTTCATCAGCTCTGTCTTCAATTCTGTGAGCTTCTTGTCAAGCTCTTCTTTCTGCAATTTAGCTAATTCCTTAAATTTCATTAAGCACCTTGAGCATTATCATTATTGTCTTGATTAATTAGTTCTGAAGTTTTATCAGGCTCTTCATTAGTTTCATTATTAGTTTCAGACCCTGAATCAGGATATGCAGTCTTTGGCTTGACTTTCTGCTTAGCATCTGAATTGTGTTCAGATATATTGACCTCTATATCTTCTTTGTCTGCTTTTCTCTTTCTCTTTTTTGGTTTTGGTTTTTCCTTGGCTTGTTTCTCTGGCTGTTTTTTCTTTTTCTGCTTTTCAGATTTAGCTGATTTCTCAGTTGATTCTTTTTCAGATTTTTCTAATTGTTCTGTTTTTCCTGTAGCAGTATCTTCAAGTGCAGCATCTGCAGGAACAATATCATCAGGAAGCTTTGTTGTTGAAGGCATTATCCTTACCTGGACTCCGACAATCCCTGTCTTTAATTTTGCCTGTGAATATGCCATATTGACTCCAGAAACAGCAATGTCTCCGGATTTCTTCAGATAACCCATGTAAAATCTCCAGGTCTTTGCCCTTGCTGAAGGAACTTTTCCTGAAATCAAAATCTCCACTCCTCTTGCTCCAGAACTCATTATGTCTGTCATTGCCTTATGTCCAATGCCTTTGAATCTTGATGTGCCAAATCTTTCAAGGGAATTGGCAATAGATTCTGCAACAATATTTGCATTGAGCATAGGATTATCTGCCTCTAAAAGCTCAATCTGAGGATTCTCTAATTTGAATTTTTCCTTTAATTCCTTTGTTAATTTAGTAATGTTTGATCCTGATTTACCAACTATGATTCCCGGTCTTGATGAACATATCAATATTTTTTCTCCTAAAGGAGTTCTTTGCATCTTGATGTATGCTAATCCTGCTTTTCCAAGTACTGATCTTAAATATTCTTCTATCTGGAACTCTTTAAGATTTTCTGCAATGAATTTTCTCTCTATCACTCTTTCACCTTTGATTCTGATTTAGATTTTTGTTCTGGCTTAGATGATTTATCTTTTTTGACTTTATCATTTAATCCTTTGACTTCTTGAAGCACAACTTCAACATGGCATGATTTGAATATTGATCTTCTCTTTCTGCCATAATGTTGCTGTTTTCCGGCTCTATGAGCAGCAATATGCACAACCTTCAAATCAGCAACATTCAATGCCTTATTCTTTGCATTAGCTTCTGCTGATTCCAAAGTCTTAAGTATCTCTTCACATGCCTTATTCATGAATCTTCCAGATCCCATTCCCGGCTTGTGTCCAGGCCCATTTGTGAATCTCTTCAATGGAATAGGTTTCTCAAATTTAACTGATTGATTAAGCATGGCCTTTGCTCTTGCCAATGGTTTTCCTCTAATATAATTGCAGATCTCAATTGCATGTTTTGGCGAGATATTGATATTTCTAGCCAAAGCCTTGACCATCTCTGGTTTCATGTTTTGGAATGAGTATCCTTGAGGCATGTTGATCACATTGCTTATCATAATTTATTTCATAATTTGTTTTATCATTTATTATTGCATAATCTATTTATTACCTGTATTTGAGGAGCTCTTTGTTGCACCAACACCAGGACTGTTATGTGTCACTTTCTTTCTTGTCATTGCAAGCTCTCCAAAAAACATTCCTACCATATCCTCCTGAATGATTACAGGAGTGAATTCTTTTCCATTATGGACTTTAATTGTCTTGCCGACAAAATCAGGCAGCACAATCATATCCCTGACATGGGTCTCGATAGAGTCTCTTGATTGCAATTTTTTCATAATCTTCTGCTTCTCATCATTAAATCCTCTTGCAATGCTTCTTCTCTGCCTTGAAGGCAAAAGCTCTGCAAGCTCTTTCAATGAATACTTCTTAAGTTCATCAATTGTTTTTCCGCGATAAGTGAATATTTTTTTTGCCATTTTTACCTTAATAATTTATTGTCCTATGAACTTTGTTCTTGATTTTGATTGGCCTGTCCTTTTCGGTCTTATGTAACCCACTTTTCTTCCAGGAGGAGCATTCTGTGGTGCAGGCCTTGCCTTGGATTTTCTTGAACTCCTCTTATTACCGAATGGATGATCAACTGCGTTCTGTGCAGATCCTGACATTACAGGATACTTCTTGTTTCTTGCTTTCATATGGAAATGCATCTTTCCTGCCTTCAGGAATGGCTTCTCTTTTCTTCCAGCTCCTGCCGGTACTCCGATTGTTGCCCTGCAGTTGAAATTGAATTCCTTGATCTTTTTTGAAGGAAGCATTACCTGAATGCTTTTCTCTGTCCTTGCAATAAGTTTTGCAAAGCTTCCTGTTGTCCTGCAGAATCTTCCGCCATCTCCAGGCACTCCTTCAATATTGAATATTAATGTTCCTTCAGGAATATCTTTTAGCATCAATGAATTCCCTAATCCGGCCTCTGCTCCTTCACCAACCTTAAGCTCTTGTCCGACAAAGACACCTTCAGGAGCGATCATTAATCCGGTTGTATTATCATTATATTTAACTTCAAGCAATGGTGTTGAATGGCCTTGAGAGTTTTTAATGTCTAAAATAAGGGCACTATTAACACCATGTTTTAGCTTAGCTTGTCCTAAATACCTGAAACTAGGAGCAATATATCTAGGACCGCCTTTTCCACGTGCCTGTTGAACTAGATTCTTACCCATGAGCTTTTTACGAAAAACCTCGGAAAACACAAAGAAATGTTTTGCATTTCTTGTGCGCAAGAAAGCTTTACTTTCTTTGCGAGTGATGAACAATCACGAACTGCGTGAGTTCATCGCAACTAATTCCTTCGTACCTCCGATTCTGATTGAATGTTATATGTGTTCATTTTATAACCTTATATTAATCCTAACTTCGTAGCCACATCTATTGCTGGTGTGTCTCTGCTGAATTTTACATAAGCTCTTTTCTTTGCATCAGGACCAATCCTTGTCCTGACTGTTCTGATCTTAACTTTAAAAAAATCTTCCAGATCTTTCTTTATTGCATCTTTTGTTGCACTCTTATCTACTTCAAATATCAGCATGTTCTGTGATTCCATCAATCTGATTGACTTCTCTGTTGATAATGGATTTTTTGTTATTTGCATTTTATTTGTTAGCGCCTAGCGAACTTTCGATATTATCTGTCGATGCCAAATAACTCGAAACACAATAAATATAACATCTATGTGAGCGCGCTAACCTCCGTTTTTCTTCAATACTTAAACATCTCTGCAATCTTGTCAACTGCAGCATCTGTATACAATGTCAATCTTCCAGGCTTTGTTCCTGGAGCAAGCAATTCTGCATTCAGATGATCTGGAGTAACAATGTCGACTCCTGATATGTTTGCTGCTGAACTGTTTAAAGGACATTTCTTTGAGACAACAAACAATACAGATTTCTTTATCTTATAAGGCCTTGCCCTGTTCTTGCCTTTGCCTGCTCTTATTGTTTTGCTGTCTGTCCTGTCAAGCTCTTCTTTAAAGCCTAATGCATAAAGCATTTTGATGACATCTTTTGTTTTTGAAATTGATTCGATGTTACTTGAAAGTATGAATGGGAATTCCTTTGGCAATAAATGCCCTCTGGACTCGATTATTTTCTTATCAACAGTTGCTGATAATGCTGAGCATAATGCTTTTTTTCTCTCTTTTGCATTAAGCTTTTTGCTCCATATCCTCTCTGGCTTTGGAGGATGCGATCTTCTTCCTCCTCGTGTGTTTGGAGCTAATGCACCAACCCAATTGAATCTTGTTCCTCTATGGCTTAATGATTTTCTTGGAGTCCTTGCCATCCCGTGCCCATATGATCCTTTATAGTCTCTTCTTCTTCTTGATAGTTTTGCAGAGACATTCATTCCTGCTAATGCATATGATCCATAAGGCTGCCTGTTGTTTGACTGGACTGTCATTACTGCCCTATATATTAGGTCATTTCTTACAGGCTCAGTAAACTGTTTTGGCAATTCTTTTTTTGCAATTTCCTTTTTTTCGTTATCGAAAACAGGCACTTTCATCATAAATCTCCATTATTGTTTTGATTCTTTGCTGATGTATGTTATTGTAGGCAAGGATTCAGCAGCTCTTGACCTTAATGATTTAGTGAAAATAATTGCGCGTTTTCTTGCACCTGAAATACTCCCTTTTACTAAAATAAAATTTGATTTAACATTTCCATATCGTGGGAATGCACCTTTTGGATTTACTTCCTCTGGCTTGTTTGATATCTTTATTATCTGCTTATTATGCTCTGTTCTCATATGATAACCCATCTGCCCTGCATGAGGTACCCTATATAGTGTATGTCCCTGGCCGCTCCATGCTCCTAATGTTCCTACTCTTCTTACGCCTTTCTCTGTCTTGTGTGGCTTGAATGCAACACCAAACCTCTTTACAGGGCCTTGAAATCCTTTGCCTTTTGTTATTGCATGAATATCAACAAATTCTCCTTCTTTGAATAATGATGATGCTAACAGTTCCTTATCATGATTTTCCTTGACAAAATTTATCTTATCATTGATTGATCCGGACAACCCTATCTCCATCAATTCAGGTTTTTTCTTCTGTATGCCTGTCATGCTCGGCTGTGTATAGACGAGAATCCTTAGATCTGTTAATTCATCTGGATTTAATTGCGAGTAATCAACTGAATGCACTTTTTTTGGGACAATCATCTTTCTGGATAATGATTTGTCAAGCTTGAATAGAAAATCTTTGAAAGGCTGATCATATAGATACTGTTTTTTATAGACTCTGAATCCTGCAATCTTCATAGGAGGGCATTCAATCACAGTTGTCGGGATTACAATCTCTTCACCTTTGCTTTGAGATGTTTTTCTTGTATCAATGCCCATGATATGAGTCATTCCTGCCTTATAGCCAATGAATCCTAGAACATGATCCTTTGTATTCATAGACCAGGATCTGACTCTTGCCACTGTGCTTTTAGCCCTTACTCTAGGCCAATACTGCATACTTCCATGTCTCGGACTATGTGTTTTTGCCATCTTTTGCTAAATATTATCAACTATACTATTAAGTATAATTATTTCATTTTGCATTCGAGGTGTGCATACGCAGCTCAAATGCATAATAGAGCCTTTCCCTGTAACCCGTTCAGAACATTTGTTCTCAGATCACTTTTCAGGCCGTGCATAATTGACTTGATAAAGAGTCAATCCCGACGATAAACGTCATTGTTAATACAGAGAAACTTTATATTATTTATAAAGGTTGTTGTTGGGGAAAGGGTGGTGAAAAATCTTTTAAAATAAAAGAAATATAATTAAAAAAAATTAATTTACATATTCTGCAACTTTCTCGAATTTATCTAATACTATGCGCTTTATTTCTTTAACTTGGGATTTTGAACGAGATTTTTTTCCTGCTTTTGGTTCTTCATCAACAATTTCTCTTGATTTTTCTTTGATTGTTTTATCAATAGTATCATCAATTTCAGAGACAGGGACTACTACTTCAGTTGAGCAAGCTCCATTCTTACAGCCAAATTCGCAATAAATGCTTTTCTGATCAACATATCCTTGATCATTACAGAAAAATTCATTGACATATTTTGGAAGTCTACAATGATCCTGCAAAATCTCTGATTGATATCTTGCTCCCCATGTAGTTAATCCTTGTATTGTTGATCTTGTCTTTTCATCTTGTCCATCATCATCTAAGCATGGTACTTCACTTGGCGTTTTTGGCAGAACTGTATCCGCTGTGCATAAGAATCTCACTTTATAATCTTTGCATTTGTTGTCATTCAAATTATTGTAACATACTAATCCTTCTTGTGCATTACATATTACGTCTTGTCCTGCATCAAGGAAATCAACACCATCTAGAGTCTTACATTCAACTGCTAATGGTGTTTCACACGCGTCTGGGAAGTTCTGTTTATGTTCCCAGTCTCCTGTTCCTCCAGGATTATCTCTATCAAACCAATCAGTCCAATAAGTAGTTATAATTATTGCGCGTGATACAGCATCTTCTACATCCAAGACTTTTGGCTCTGAACTAGAAGCTATATTTTCAATAACTTGAGAAGCCGAATATTCCGGATGAGCAGCCTTAACTAATGCTACAGCTCCTGATACTATCGGAGTTGCCATGCTTGTCCCCGATAATTTTCTGTACTCCTGATTCTTGTATGTGCTGAACAATGAAACTCCTGGAGCAAACACATCAACCATGTTTCCTTTTCCAGAAAAACTTGTGACGCTATTGCTTGAATTAACTGCTCCGACTGTCAATGCAGAACTTATACATCCTGGTACAGAAACTCCCTGAGCGCCATAATTCCCTGCTGCAATAACTACAACAACATTTTTGCTCAATGCATATTCTATTGCTGTTTTTGCTGAGGTAAATATATCACAACTAGTATTATATGTATACGGTGGACTTGTTCCTATGCTTATGCTTATTGCATCTGCATTAGGATCATCTGCTGTCCCATAAACACCATCATCCCCATTTACAGCCCAATATATTGCTTCAACTGTTCTTGATAATGTGCCTGTTGCATTTTCATTGAGGACTTTTCCTGATATGATCTTTGTCTCTGGCGCAATGCCTCTTGCTGTTGCATTTATGCCATCTGCAGTGATTAATCCTGCCACATGAGTCCCGTGTCCATTATCATCCATTGGATCATAGTCCTTATTGACAAAATCATATCCTCCTAAATAACTTGAGCTTAACTCAACATGATCATAATTATATCCTGAATCCAATATTACTATTGTTCTTCCTTCACCTAAATTTCCTGCAAGATTGACAGGATCAGCATTTACTTGTGTATTGGCATTTATGTCCATTGCTTTCACTTCAATATCTATTTCTAATTTATTTATCTTAGCAATTATATCAGGACAATCTAGAACATCTATATATCTTAGACTTTCAATCTTCTTGCAACCCATATCTTGAACATCTGCAGTATTCTTCTTTTCAGAGATGACATTGATTGCATATATAGGCATAGCCATTACAATCAAAAACATGAACAGTATAATTAATTTCTTCATTTTTAACCCCCACGAATACTTAAGCACAATCTGTGCTTAATTAGAGTGTTATAGTAGAGCTTATTTATAAATCTTTCGATTCTTAATCACTGAGAAGTGATTACAGAACCTGTTAGAGTGTTTTGAGCTACATTAAAAACATCTAAGCAATCACTAGTCAATGCCAATGTATAAAGGCTCTGTGTTCCAGGATATAATCTATTATTGATCTTCCATGTAGGATAGCCATCAACGCCAGCAGCTATACAATCATTCCTTGCTTTATCACAGTCAACATAATTAATGTATTGGAACGATTTTCCGAACAATTCCTTCTGAGCTTTACAATGGCTACACCATTCTGTACCGTACATTGTCGCTCCCTTCTCTGTCAAGCATTGAGCTAGTGCATCATAATTAGCCACAGGTTTTTTGCTAGAGCATCCTGCGAGCAGTATTGTTAAGACAATAAATAAGCCAAACACCCATTTCATTTTATCACCTTAAATGAAAGATTAATGAATGTTTTTTAAAGATTGTGAATTTACAGAGTTTTTCGAATAATTCTTTTTTTGAGACTTTTTAGTCTCAATAGTGTTAATAGGTTTTGTCTTAGTCCTATTATTAATCCGTCTTTTTCTCTGTTGTCATCCCTTATGCTGTTTGTGTGTATTATTTTTGCTCTTGTTGCTGCACCGTAGAGTGTTTCTACTGTATCTCTTAAGTCTTTGTATAATCTAGAATGGTTTCCTTTCCAGACTTTTTTTAAGCGCAATTTTGCGCTTAATTTTTTTCTTACTTCTTTATTTTGTGGCTTGTATAGCGGAATTAATCCTTTCTCTTCTGTTTCATCTATTAAATCATATGTCTCATATGCGCCATCTCCTAACCCATATCCGCTAATATTCTTCTTTTGTTTTAGCATTATTCTTGCACCTTCAGCATCAGACGTATGCTTATCTGATGCAAGCATATTTTCTACAACAATACATTGATTTGGCGGATCATATCCAATCATAGTATGAAATTTGGTCGTCAATAAAACTTTATTTCTAGTCCCCTGATGAATTCGTTCCTCACGAACAGAAGTACTTAATGCAGTACTATCAAAAATATGTATTTTTATCTCATTAAGCAATAACTTTATCTGTTCTTCCAGCACCAGATTAAGAGAATTTATCTGCTCGGCAGATAAATTAGTGTAATGATACTGGAATAAACTATGGTCATAATGTCTATCGAGAAATAATTCAGAATTTAATTCCATCTCTTCATAACCATCGCCAAATATTTTAGACCACAATATAAAAGATATTATTCTCTCTTTAGGAATTTCACATGGTCTACCACGAAAATTCTTAGATAATATGCCTGAAAAAATAATCTGCTCTGTTAAGAGCAAAGTTATCTGCAAAGCAGAAAACTTTTTTAATGCCAGATCCCTACGCTTGCGATACGATACGATTGGTTTGATGGGGACCACCTCCCAAAGGTGCAACCCCCATCACCTAAAATTCTATAATCTGGATGTAATTAAGAACAAAATAGAACTAGATAATATATTTTTAACTATTTATTCGAAAAACTCGAATTTACAAAAAAAATAAAAAAAGAACGCTTATCCCCTATTTCTTTCAACCGCATATACGAAGTCATCTTTTTCCCAGTTGACAACTTCCTTAAATACTCTTTTTCCTCCTTTGACAATTACTTTGGTGTTGTCAGCTGCAACCCCGTATTTCAGCGCAATATTCTTTTCTTCAACATTCACATCATCATTGTTGAAATCTACTCTAAAGCCTATGACATCTCCATAATCCATTGAAGTAAATGCCTTTAATGCCTGAGCATTATCATTAACACATGCATCATTCTTGAAATTATAGAAATTCAACAATATCAATTTATCCTCTTTGACTGCAATCTCATATGCCTCTTGTGTATATTCTATATAGAATGATTTTTTTCCTGCGAGCCAAATGCCTGTGTATCCTGTTATCACTTCAGGCTCTGGTTCTGGAGGAGGACTTGCAACTTCAGTAGTTGTATTTTTTGGAACTTCTGGTGCAGAAGTGTCCTCAACAACAGTGGTTGTTGTACACCCGACTATAAACAAAGAAAGCATGATTAATAATATCGCATATCTCATAATACCACCTAGGTAAACAGCATAATTGTTTATCATTAATAAATTTTATGTATATTGTATTGTTCAACACAAAACATTTAAAGGAGCATAATTCTCAGTAATTATGGCTGATAATTCAGATGATGGAAATGATAGGAATGATGAACCAAAAGACATAGGAGTAACTGTTAAGAAATCAGAGGATTTCAGTGAATGGTATCAACAAATAATTCTAAAGTCTGAAATGATCGAGTATGGGCCTGTTTCTGGATGTATGATAATAAGACCTTATGCATATAGTATTTGGGAGAAGATACAAAATTTTACCAATAGAGAAATAAAAAGTATGGGCATACAAAATGCCTATTTTCCTATGTTGATTCCAGAATCATTATTTAACAAAGAAAAAGAACATGTCAAAGGTTTTTCTCCTGAAGTTGCATGGGTTACACAAGGTGGAAATTCTGAATTGCCTGAAAGATTAGCTATTAGGCCAACTTCGGAAACGATTATGTATGACTCATATAGCAAGTGGATAAGATCTTGGAGAGATCTTCCATTAAGACTTAATCAATGGTGTAATATCGTCAGATGGGAATTTAAGCATCCTATACCCTTCTTAAGAACCAGAGAATTTTTATGGCAGGAAGGACATACTGCTTTTGCAACAAAACAAGAAGCAGAAAAAGAGGTTTTCGAGATACTCGATCTCTATCGGAGAATATTTGAAGATCTATATGCTGTACCGATGCTAACAGGAATAAAATCAGAAAATGAAAAATTTGCTGGAGCATTATATACAACAAGCGTAGAAACACTTTTCCCTAATGGAAAAGCTATTCAAGGAGCAACATCGCATCTTCTAGGACAAAATTTTAGCAAATTATTCAATATATCGTTTCTCGATGCTGAAGGTAATAAACAATATGTCTGGCAGAATTCTTGGGGCATAACAACTAGAACTATTGGTATAATGATAGGGGTACATGGTGATGATAAAGGATTGTTAATACCTCCAAGAGTAGCTCCAATACATATAGCAATAATTCCTATCCTATTTGAAGATTCAATGGACAAAGTCTTGAGAAAATGTTTTGAGATAAAAGAAGGACTATCAAAAACAAGATATCATGAAGATCATCTTAATGCAATTGTTGATGATTCTGATGACAGGCCAGGATATAAGTTTAATCATTGGGAATTGAAAGGAGTTCCTCTGAGAATAGAGCTAGGCCCTAAGGATCTGGAAAAACATCAGGCTGTATTAGTAAGAAGGGACACAGGAGAAAAAACAATAGTAAAGATATCTGAGATCAACGAAATATCAAAAGAACTGCTTGATGACATACAGAAGAACCTTTATGAAAGATCATTGAAGATACTGAATGATTCTATTTCAAAGACCGATAATCTTGATGATTTCAAGAAATTAATTGAGGAGAAAAAAACTGTTCTTGTGCCATTCTGCAATAATCCGGAATGCGAAGATAATATAAAAGCAATGACAGGAGCAAAGTCATTGAACAGCCCATTAGATCAGAAAAACAATGAGATGAAATGCTTCTCTTGCAATGCTTTGACAAAGACATTATTCTATTTCGGAAGAAGCTATTAGAAATCAATATTTCGCAAACTTTATTTAGCCGATAATTATTCATAATATATGGAGAAATATGTTTTCAAAAAATATTCTCATGAATATACTGCTCTTTTCTTATCTGAAAAGAAAAAATTAGCAAAAATCCTCGGTAAAAATGCTAATATCGAACATATTGGTTCAACAGCAGTTCCAGGCCTAGGAGGCAAAGGGATATTAGATATTATCATAGGCATTATAGGACATAATCTAGATGATGCAAAAAAGAAATTAATAAAAGCAGGTTATGAATTCCGAGCCATAGCGAGTGTGCCAGAAAGATTATTTTTTAGGCGAGATTATAATTATAAAAAAGAAAAAAGAAGAGTGCATATCCATCTTATAAAATTTAAGAGCAACGATTGGAATAAAATGATCAAATTCAGGGATTATCTGATTAAACATCCAGAATCCGTTGAGCAATATATGAATATTAAAAAACAGGCAGTTAAAAAAGCCTCTGGAGATGGTGAAAAGTATAGAAAATACAAAGAAAAATTCATTAAAAATATTTTAAAGAAAACAAAATAAGATAAATTTTTATACTAGTAGCGTTATTGATAAATTTTAATGAAGCTCAATAATCTTATAGAGTCGCAGCAATTGGATGTTGCCACTATTTTTGCTCTTTTTCATAAGGCTGATGAGCTCAGGATATCTGTGAAAAAGCCTTTGAACGGAAAGATCCTTGCAACACTTTTCTATGAGCCCAGCACCAGGACAAGGCTTAGTTTTGAGTCTGCAATGTTGAGATTAGGGGGCAATGTCATCAGCACAGAAAATGCAAAAGAATTCTCATCGGCAATAAAAGGAGAATCAATACAGGACACAACAAGAATAGTATCAGCATATGCGGATGTAATAGTAATAAGACATTATGAAGATGGTGCTGCAAAAAAAGCAGCCTCTGTAAGTCCTATTCCAGTGATTAATGCAGGTGATGGCAAAGGACAGCATCCTACACAGGCTCTTTTAGATCTATATACAATATGGAAAGAGATTGGACATATAGAAGACATCACTGTTGCTATGGTTGGAGACTTAAAATATGGAAGAACAATAAGATCATTGTGTTATTTGCTTGGAAAATTCAAGAATATAAAAATAATCTTCATTGCTCCAGAATCTCTTTCTGTCAATGATGATATTAAAAATTATCTGAAAAAATACCATATTCAATTCGAAGAACAAACAGATATGAACAAAAATCTGCCACATATTGATATCCTATACATGACTAGAATCCAAAAAGAGCGTATGACAGAAGAAGAATACAAGAATTCAGCCGGAAAATATAGGATTACAGAAGAGAACATAAACTTATTGGAAGAATCAGCAAGATTAATGCACCCATTGCCTCATGTAGAAGAGATAGAATTAAATCTTGAAACAGAAAAAACAAACAAAAGAGTAGCTTATTTTAGGCAGGCAGAGAACGGACTATATATTAGAATGGCATTATTGTCATATTTGTTGGAATAAAAAATTTTTATTAATATCAGAACCTATCTATTCAACTTCAATGCAGCATACAATATAATTAAATACATTATCAATCCATAAATGCATGTCGGCAATAATAAAGGCCATTTGCATCCTCCAGGGCATTTTATCACAAATAATTCTTGGATCGCGAAATATAAAGAAAATAACACGCCAATAATTGAAACAATCAACAATATCTTTTTAGTGAAAGTATCACCTTTCTTGAAATGAAGCATTAATGACGAGAAGAATAATATTATAAACATTATAAACCCATAAGTACAAACAGGATAACCCCATAGAAAAGGACATCCTCCGCCAACAGGACAGGTTCCAGTAAGCAATTGTCCCACTGTAAGATATCCTGAAAAAAATAATCCGATTAATGAAAATATTATTATTAGCATTCTATGCCTCACCTAAAATTTAATAAAAAAAACGATATGAAAAGTTAACGAAAAAAAAAGAATTAATCATAACTCACTAATCTAAAATTTCTATAGACAATATTCGGCATATCATTATCGTAAGTGCTGCCTGGTCCGCTTCCAAGCCAAATCTTGAAATCTACAGGATACCATGGATAAGGTGATGTCGATGGATACTTGTCTCCAGCAAAGGGTTGTCCTCTGTCCTTCTTCATATCCCAGACTTCTTGACCATCCCTATAGACTTTGAAATCCTTATTATCATTATCCCAGACCACTTTAATCTTATACCACCTATTAGGATCCCAAGCAGTCTTTATGCCAGTAGGCTCATTCTTCCAATCAGCAGCCGCACCACCTTCACTATCCATAGCAAATACTGCTTTGCCATTATTGAGTGTCTGCGAAGTTGTCGGAGATGCAAGTAATATTTTTCCTTTGAATGCATCTCCCGTCTGGAATTGTCCGGGGACAGTATATATAGGGCCTCTATAGACTACCTCAAACCTGAAATAATTATTTCTATAATTTGGATTGTACTCTATAGGTTCAGGTATCCCTCTCCCATCATACATTGCAACAAAAGTACTGGATTCACTAGAGATACTTGCATTAGGAGGAACAGGGAAATAACTATAATCAAAACCCTTAACCTCAAACTCGACATAACCATTATAGACCTGCCGAGGAACATCATAAAGAATATGGTTCTCTCCTAAACCAGGCCTATAGCCTTCAGAAGTCAATGTGCCACCAACCTTAACACCTTTTGTAATTCCTAAAAGAGTATCATTGATAATGACATCTACAGGGATTTCAGGACACGGAGTTCCTGTGGCTGTCTGCTTTAGATGTAGAACCCAATCATTTGAGTCTGGTTTTGTGAATGTTCTCAATGCACAACCTTCTACGGTGGTGGCTGAATTATATACACCGGTTCTCGGATTATAGAATCTAGCACTATATGTTCCAGAACCAAGAGAGACACTCAACTGCGTCTCAGTCTCAGAATATGCAATATATTCAGTATTAGGATTGACAATACAAGAGTCAGAAGCGCATGCAGTAGGCACTAGTTTCCAATACTCCTTATCCTGGAAGAAGTTATACAGATAAGTCATGTACTTCGCCCCAGGAGAGGTGGCATACTGTACGCTGGCAAATGGTTGTGTACGTGCATTATAAGTGCCTGTATTCCCGAATGCAAATCCTGATGCGCCATGCATCATGACCTGCCATGTTGCTTTCCTTACCGTATCAGCGTCAACATGGTGCTCATGTGTAGCCCCACGACCACTATTCTCATAGAAAAATTCTTCATTCATCACAGGTTTTCCTGATGCCCTATCCCGTGTTATCCAGTTCCATTGATAGCCATATTCCTTAGTTGCATGCGGAACTCCTGCTTGTTGCATCTGCCAGTCAAGCCAATTTTCATTGGCAAACTCTGTATCTGAAGGATTATTTCTATTCCATGCAGTTGAATCCAATGTATGCATTGATTGCAGATGATTATGTACACCATACTTCTCAATCCAGTTGCCAATAGAATTTCCTAGTACAAGATATCCGGGAGTTGTGCTTCCCTGTTCCTCGATCTCTGCCCTTCCCTCCCAATTGACATTATATGCATCATATCTTGCTGCAAGATATCTTACATATCGTTCCATCTTCTGATAATTATTGTTATCCCATCCGAAGAATTTGACAAGATTATCCTTATCGCTTCCGACCAATAGATGCATTGTTATGCCTTGTGAATTCGCGTATTTAATCCTCTCATCTACCTGCTTGAAATATTCCGGATTAACCTTGTCACGATCCCAAAGCAAAAATGCTACGCCTCCTTCATTGATATGTTGAGCCTGACTCACAGGATTAGGCAAGTCCTGATAGATTGGAACGATATAACTTCTTATGAAATTGAATTTCTGACTGGCACGCTTATCTATATACTGTCTAAATATATCGTGTGTCAGATTGCCTCCTACATTGCTGAAACAATTCCAACAAGTATCACCCATCAAAAAAACATGTTCGCCTGTCCCAGAATATTTGAATGCATAATTATTGCTCGGATCCCTGATTATGAATCCTTTATTTCCTGTATTGCTTGCTGTGAAACTTCCTGTTTTTGCATTTAATCCGGCATCTGCAGATTTAGTGATGTATGTGTATGTCCCTACTTCAGTCGGAGCGATCCTGAACTTCCATGTTGTCCCACCATCCCAAAACATAGGCACTGTCAACTTTTTCCCACTCGGCGTAGTCACATTTGCATCAGCAGTCACATAATAATAAGGGTTAGCATATGTTCCTGAATGTGTGAATGATTGTTCATAGACGGTATATAATCCTACATCAGTAGTATTCTCGCAACTATCAACACAATCAGTATCCTCACAATCAACTAACTCATCACAATCATTATCTTTATTATCACCACAAACTTCAGGAATACACCAAGGATTCTCAACTTCTTCAATCAGCCTTGATCCCCAAGGACACCACGTACATTGTCCAACAGAATATTGTGCGCAGTATTCATCAAAATGATTCTCTAACCACGACATACCCCCATCACATAACTCCATCACCAATTGAAAAAAAACGATAGAATCCGGATCTAAGTAATAACTCCATTGAGAATTATAATCCATAGTTCCATTAAAAATGTAGCCCATAACCCCCGTCACATCGGTCTGTTTTCCAGCTAAAATATCTCTTGCTTCTTGAATTTTTGCAGGATCTGTTAATTTAAAAATAAAAGTTTCTGGTCTTGGTGGATAATCAAATTTAAAATAAACCTCATTAATAACAATTGAACATGTTCCATCTGCCTGACACACTTGTCCTGTCGGACATCCACATAAAGAACACTCATCAACTAACGCATCACAATCATTATCCTTACCATCATTACAAACTTCAGGATTATCACACTTCCCACCGCCAACCTTATTTGCGCAATACTCTGTAAGAGAAGGATTAACACCTTCCTGCAAACAAGCACCATCAACACAACCAAAAGAACAATTAAACTGAATCAAATTGCTATTAACATATTCTCCGACAACACACGGATTAACACAAAAATCAGAAACAAAAGCAGGAGAACAACCACTTACAATACTTGAACCTTTAACAAAAAAACTAGCATCAGAATCAGAAGCAAAAGAAGGACAAGAAGAAACAACTCCGCCAGTAACACCATCATCAAAAACACTAACAGAAAAAAACATAAAAACAACAGCAAAAAATGCAATCAATCCGACACTAGCCAAAATTTTGTCATTAGCTTCCATCAAACACCTTCAATGAACCTTCTTACTGTGAGAAAATTTTATCAAAATCATTCTAACTCAGGAGTCGGATTGACTTCAGGAGGAATGACCTCAACCACACGTACAATCAAACTAGATGTTCGGAATATATCGCCTTTATCATCATAAACCTTTGCATAAATTATGTGGCTACCAACAGTTAATCCTGAGACTGAAAATTCGTATAAACTCTCTGAATCAACAGCATAAGAAACATCATCTGCAAATAATTCTACACTAACAACACTTCCGTCAGAATCAAAAGCATCAACAATCACAGGAATTGCATCACCTGAATTGAATTGTTCATCATTAACAGGACTAGTTATTGAGCCCGTAGGTAATTGATTGACAACAGGAGGAACTTCAGGTGTAGCTTCGGGAGGAATTTCGGGAGGGACCTCAGGAATAACTTCCGGCTCAACTACGACTTCAGGAGGAGCCTCTTCACCTTGAACAAAAAAATTTTGTTGAATACCTGCCTGATATATTTTTAATATGTCTGAGGCAGATAATGCTTTCTTATATATAAGTACTTCATCAATCATCCCATCTATATTTGATCCCCTTCCAGGACTTCTTCCCCCGATTATATACTCATTTGGTGATGGACATAATGTTAATGGAATCCCTTCTCTCTCTGTTGCCTTAAGTTCACCATTAACGTATAGTTTCATGAAATCTCCTGGAACATAGACACCGACAATATGCGTCCATTGACCAACTATATCACTTGAATACTCGACCAGATACTGATCACTGCAATCAGAGCTCACTTTGAATGATAAATATTTAGGTGCTGTGGGGGGCCAATTTTCATAAACAAGATCCCATCCTCTGCTCCCTGGCCAGCCACTTCCAGAAAGAATTCTTGGGCCATCTTTATCATTTATTGAATTGACATAAACCCATACGACGAGTGTAAATTCAGAATCTAATTGAAAACCTTTATTAAATTTTATAAAATCATCAACACCATCAAACACATACGCCCCTCCAATTTTCCCAGAGGATGTCCATGTTGGACTTGACAGCCCATCTTGATTGCCTAATAGTCCATCATTTCCATAAGTGGAATAATCTTTTACAGTATATGTATTTATCGGCTGTTCATCAAAAGTCATGTTTAATAATAAATCACTTACTGTACCGACTGGAGGGAATGAATGTGGATTCGCATAGCCTGTTCTTTCACAGTAAGCGGCCAACCTAGGATTTTGATTAGTATTAGCCGCATTATAACAACGCCCATTTGAGCATCCGTAAGAACAATTAACTATCCTAAAATAACCCGGAGCGGCATATTTGGTAGTATCATATTCCTTCAATGTACATCTGCCAACACAAGTGTCAGTGTATGTAGTATTTTTACAAATACCAAAAGATAATGTTCCTTTACTATATTGATTACTACCATCTGGATCAGTAACCGGAAATTGACTGCTGCATATATTCAGATTCAAATCTCCGAATACTTTTCCTGCCTGATCCTGCCTTATCACACCAACTATTATAAGCAATGCTATTAATGCAACTGAAGCAACAATGAATAACAAAAGATAATTATGATTAAACTCTTTTTTGACTATTGTTTCCCTGCTAGCTACTTCATGTTTGGGTTTTTCTTCTGCTAATTTAGCTTTATGAACATGTTTTGCTTTTTTTGATGCAACATTATGTTTTTTCTTCATGTTTACTCCGCAGTATTAAGGTTGTCCTGTCCCCACACTTCAGCTTCATATAATATTATTGAGCCTCCTGATGTAAATGTAACTCTTACATATCTTGCATTTCTTGAATTGAATGTGCTCTTGACCCATCCAGTATTTGCATTTCCAGTGACAGCAGAACTCCAACTTGTGCCATCATTTGAAGTTTCTACCTTATAAGCATAATTTTTACCAAATTTCATATTTGTTTCTGAAACAGTTTGTGAATATCCGAGATCAAGAGTAATGCTGTTTGGTGTTGTAGATGACCAGTACGTGCTCTCATCAAAGTCAACTGCCTTTATTGGCTCATTGCCATCTTGGATAGCATCATCACTGGTAGAGACACTTTCGATAAATAATAATCCTGGCTCTATTTGTGAACAAGTTTCACCGCAATCAGCAGGACAGTTGCATCCATCCTCTGATGCAGAGCATCTATTGTTTCCGCAGACTGCTTCAACAACAATTCCTGAGATATCAGAAGTCTTCTCTGTTACACCAAATAATGCTTTCGCTTGTATCAAATATGTTCCTTTACTAGGTGTCCAACTGTATGTATGTGGCGATGAAGTTCCTGTTGACTTCAAAGCACCATCCACGAATAACCTTATATTAGTCAATTGGCTTGTAGGTGAAGCAGTAGCAGTCAATGGTATAGTGTATCCTTCATCGAACACTGAATAATCTAATGGGTTTGTCAATGAGACTGTTTGTGATGAGCTAACAAGAACAAAAGTACGTATTTTTTCTACAGTATTAACACCATCATATACTCTAAGCCACAGATAATAAGTTGCGCCAACAACAGTAAGATTAACAGGATAATTATTAGGATTCATTTTAACACCAGTCATAGTCAAGCTACCAGAAGTGGGACCGGGAGCCTGAGTAGTATTCTTTATTAAAGCACCGGCCTGATTATCACCAATCCTATCAATGTACCATAAAACATTAAGTGAAGGGTTATCATCAGAAATACTTCCAGCATAACTCAAAACAGAACCAACAACAACACTCGAACCATTAGATGCAGGACTAGTGATTGAAACAGTTGGAGGATTATTAACACCAGAATTAACATTTACATTAACAACACCAGAAACTGTTGAAAGACCTAAAGTATCCCTGGCAGTAGCCCTCAAACTCAACACACCTGGCTGAGCATCATCAAACTGCCAAGTGTAAGGACCAACAGACTTAACACCCATACTACTCCAAACAGCACTACCATACCTATACTCCAAAGTAACATTCTTCAAATTATTATTAGCATCAGAAGCAGAAACCTGTATAATAACATCACTACCTTCACTGATATTAGCACCATTACTAGGACTGGTGATTGAAACAACAGGAGGCAGATTACCAGTATTCACATTCACATACACCACACCAGAAACTGTTGAAAGACCTAAAGTATCCCTGGCAGTAGCCCTCAAACCGGACTTGCCCTCCAAAGGATTATTCCAGATAACAGAATAAGGAGAAGAACTATCAACACCGATAACATATCTAGTGCCATCACGATCCTCATAATCAAAAGTCACATTCTTAAGATTATTATCAACATCGGTAGCAGAAGCAGTAATAGTAATAGACTGGCCAACACTAAAATTAGCATTATTAACAGGAGAAGTAATAGACACATTAGGAGCATGATTAGTACCAGGATTAACATTCACGTTTCTGTTCACGCTAGATTGAGCTTGACGATTATCCGAAACAATAGCCCTAATAGCCTGACTTCCAACAGGAGCATTATTCCAAGTAAACCTATAAGTATAAGCATTAGTATAATTAATAGCTATATCAACCCAATTAGAACCACTAAGATACTGAACCTTAGCCCAAGAGATAGTACCATCAGAATCATAAGCACTAACAGTAATAGGAATACTTGAACCGACAGTAAAAGAAGCACCTTCAACAGGACTAGAAATAGAAACAGAAGGAACAGAATTATTAACAGCAGCAACAGTCACATAAGATGTTAAACTACTGGTATTTGCTCCAAGAGCATCATATGCTTTAGCTGAGAAAGTATATATACCGACACTACTAGGAGTGACTGAGATTTCGTATGGATATGATGTATCAGTTATTAATCCCCCTCCATTTGACTGACCAGTCGTGTGACCTATATAAAATTCTACTTTACTGATTGTCCCATCAGGATCATTAGCTGTTGCTGAAACATTAATAGTTGTATTTACTGTAACAGAACTGCCATTCAATGGCTTATTAAGTGTAACAGTAGGAGCAAGATTTACCTTACATGTTCCATCAGCTTGACATGTTCCATCAGCAACAAATCCTCCTGCAGCATTTGTATCACAAGGATCACCAACTGATGTCTCACTAGCTAAACATGGCGATTCATACTTACTACCTATATGGGCAACATTTGAGCTAACACATTCGACATAAGGTAATTGAACAGCATTGTACATATGTGCACAAATACCATCATTATTATATGCCTTATCATCATTACTGCACATGGTGCCTAAAGATGAGCATTCAGCAGCGCATCTTGCTCTCATATCATTTTCAGCAACACATAATCCTGATTGACATTGGCTTCCTGAAGCACAAAGGGCTCCTAATATTAATAATGAATTTGTTATTTTTATTGTTATGACGGGAGTAGCTTTTTGCTTATTTTTATTGTCATAAGCAATTGCCCATAATTGATAATTTCCTTCTTGATTAAATCCGTTTTCAAGCACCAAGCTATAAGGAGTTTCGCTGTCCTCTCCTAATTTTGTTTCAGGATTAACAACATCTCCTGCACTATATTTCATCCAGAATTCAACTCTCTTTACTGATCCATCTGAATCGCTTGCATTTGCATTTATGATAAATTTATTCCCTGGCTTATATGATTGACCATCAACAGGACTTAATAAAGTGACTGTTGGCGCTTTATTGGATGAGCCTCCTCCACCGCCTCCTCCACCGCCTGTTGCGGGAGTAGACCAGCATGCATTGTAATACCAATATCCCCCAGCTGACGTACACGTAGCAGTAGTACGACACAAACTAAAATAAGGTCTACCACATGTGACGGGAGTAACATTAATGGGAGTAGCAGGATTACAATTTCCATTTGTACATTTTTCAGCGCTAGCACAACTTATAGTGGATGTTGTGCAATCCGAATTTGTGATTGTTACCTCTGTTAATGCTGAACAAACTCTTGAAGCAGTGCACGTTTCACCCGGAGCTTCCGGCGTCACTAGTGCATATAATGCTTTTGCTTCCCCAATTTTTTTGCCATCCTTAAAGACTGCAACACTTACTGTTGTATCTTCAGCAATCCTGAATGGGCCTGAATACATTAATGAATTCAGAGAAGCCTCGACATCACCTAGTATATAGTATAATTGTACAGAAGGATCATTAGCTTCAATAGCAATCTCTAATGTACTAATTATGAATGGCCCAGAATTCGGATCTGGAGTGAATATAACTTGTACTTCTTCAGTCCTTTGTTCTGTGCATCCTGTGAGTAATAATGCACACAGAGCAAGCATTATAATATAGTGTTTCCATCCCATTGCTTAATCATTAATTAATTCATTTATATATTTTACGTTTATTTGTTGTAGAAAAATATTCGAAATAAATTATGAAAAAAAAAGATTTTGGGCAGATGCGATCATTGATTCATAATAAAACCTCATTAATCTTGCTATTTTTTCATTTTTACATAGAAAAAATCTTTTACTACGCAAAAATTTATAAATAACAAAAACTATTCGCTTTCAAGGGATTGAAAAATCAATATATTTTTAGGTTACGGGGTGGCAGAATGAAAAAGGTGTTGAAAAGCATATATTCGGGATTTGTAGGGGCTGTGCAATTCTTTGTTATTGCGATTATGGTTTTTGCGATTGTCAAAATCTTATATTTACTGATGAAAAAAGACTTTATTTTATCGCAATATAGTCTTTCAATTGTTGTATTATTATTTCTATTATTAGGATTTGCATACGGAGTCAGGTCTTTTCATAAGAGCAACAAATATTATAAGATGTTCCATTCCAAATGGTCTGTGTTCTGGCTTGATGTCCTTATAAGTTTTGTTTTCACTTTAGCTATCTATATAATTCTTACAGAAGGGCTTAATTATTCCATAAGCGGATTGATGTTCATAGGGACATTTATTATTCTGTTCGTATTGAATTATGGATTTTCTGCTTTAGTGATATCGATACATAATCACAAAAAAGCACATTTCAGAAAATCAAGGGGCCTACTTGCATTCCTGATGAATCCTGTTTTTGTCCTATTGTATTTCTGGCTTTTTTCATTGACAGTCTATAATGCTGTTTATGTTCCATGCGGAGTGAGCATTGCCGGTGTTGACAATAATCCATTTACAAGAAATACAATGAATTTAGACATAAAGCCCGGAGAAAAAATAGTGAGCATTGATAATGTCAAATTAAATAGCTTAAATGAAGTAAGAAGCTTTATTGACTCACTTGAATCTACAAAAGAGGTTGCGGTAGAGACAGAAAATAATCTGTATTACATAAAAACTTACATGCAAGGCAACAACAGATACATGGGCTTGATACTAAAGCAGGATTATTGTGCGAGAAAATAAAATGCCAGAAGCTGTAGATAATGCTGTGGAATATGTATATAGTTATGGTCGCGGAAAAGATTCTCTTAATTCCACAGAAAATAAAGAAAAACTTAGAAAGGCATTATTGAATCTTGAATTAATTGTAAAGAATTCAATTGGTCAAGAGATATTTATTGAAATATACAATAGCGTTCAACTGCCTCAAGAAAGGCAATCTGAATTAGGGCCATTACAGGAATTCCAATATCCGACAACTTTCAGTTTAGATCCACGTTATGGGATCATATCTGGAAATTTAGCTTATGAAGGTCTAGGATTGCACATACCTACAGAAAGATATTATGAAGTATTTAATAGAAAAGTAATCAAATCTGATATTTTATTATATGATATAAAAAATGGGAGATTATTAGACTATTTTATTGATATAAATAACCCTGTCATCAACATCAATCCAGAAAAAACTCGAGCAGAAAGAGACCATCATTTGTTTGATGTCTATATCGGAGATCATGTCCGTAGAAGATTTAACAATTTAGATTATGCAATAGCAAGAGATGCTCTTGGTTTAGATGTTCCTGATGATTTAAAACAAGGGCTGGATGTTTACAAAACAGGAGAAATAATAAAGATATTAGATGCTATAAACAATGATTTTCAAAGGATTTATAGGAAGATAGCTCCAAACAATATTACAGATATTACTGATGTATTGAATTATGAAGGTTGGACAGATGCTCCTTTGTTTGATGCAGAAGAAGTGAGAGAGTTTGAGATTTTTACAACTCCTCCTGGTCCGAGTCAAGAATCTATTCTTGATAGTCTTAAAGAAAATATAACGAAGGCAGAAAAATTGGATCTGGGTAATAAGAAAGAATCATATCAGTCATCAAAAGGCAGATTATATATTCTTCCCAATTATATAATCAAGAGTAATATCCTGTATGAGTCAATTAAAAATAAAATAGCTGGCAATAACTAATTTCGGGGGTTATATGAACACATTACGTACTAGACTTTTGCGTTTTTTACGAACACTTGTGTGTTGAGTATTTTTTTGAATTCTTCTAGATTTTTTGCTTTCTCTTTTATCCACATTGTTCCTTTTAACGCTATTAGACGAAAAAATCTACATCCTTCGCCGATGGTTTGTAGAGTTCTTTTCAAAGGTTCGAGTATTTTTGGCACAGCATTTAGGAGTATTTGAGTATAAGCCACAAGCACAGCGCATACGACTTTCTGTATTGCACCAAACTTGCGGACTTGATAATCCTCTAGTCCTAAATGCTGTTTTGTATCTCGATGTAAACATTCTATCTTCCATCTTTTTAATAGCAGAGACATCATTGTATCATCAGACGTATTTAATATATTTGTCGAATATATTTTTATATTTTCTTCATCTCCGGATTTATAGCTTACGAGTAATTTTTCTTTTCCGACTCCTCGTTTATAAATTTCTTTCGTATGAAGAAAATATGTTTCTCCATTGATAAAATGGTGTGTAAAGTTATTATCGGTTAGTGTGGATAAATAGTTATCCACACTGACTCTTTCTTTACCCTCTACGCTGATAGTGGTATTTGCATGAACACCAATAACATATTTTAGCTTCAAAGATTTTATGTACTGTAAGAGAAAATCTGCATATAACCCCGCATCCATCATAACCACTCCTATAGGCAGATGTTTTATGGCATAATCTATCTGCGCAGTACACATTTCACGCACAGTCCTAAAAGGGTGTGCATCATCCGTATCTTCTTTTCGCAGATAAAAATCTGCGAAAACTGGAAAATTATTAGTTCCATCACTAAAAAAACTATCGACCAAAAAATGCCCCCATTCCTTGCTTTTTTTTACACCACTATAATGATAATTTGCTTTTTCCATACTTTTACCCGTCTTATGAAGAAAAGTAGGGTCAACAATAAGAACACCACGTTTTAATCGCGTATTCTTCTTAATTTGTTCAATGCGTAAATCATTAATAGTTTTCCAATCCCAATTCGACGATGTAAAAAAGCGATTAAGACTGCTCTGATTTGTCCTATTAAAGCAGTCATTAATTTCTTGAATAGTCTTATTGTCTGAAACAATAAGACCAGTAATAAACTCTTCAAAATGTTTATATTGTGGTTTAGTAAAATATTCACGATAAAAACGAATATTAAATTTCAAACTTACAGGAATTTCTTTAATCATTAAAGCCATAATTATCACCTAATAAAACCATAAAGTTTATATATGTATAAACTTATCTATTTTGAAAAGGTGATAATCAATGACAAAAATGAACATTTTATCGAATAAAGTACATTTAGAAGAAGAAATAGAAGCAATAATAGACGGAGAAGTAAAAAAGATAGGGAATGGGGCAATGGTCATAGCATCAAAAAAATATATAGGAAAAAAAGCTTACATAATCATAAGAAAGAGCTTATCGAGGAGAACTGCAAAAGTCTAGACGTAAAGAGGAATTAATAGATTTATTCTTATATAAGAATAATGTAAGTGAAAGAGCTTCAGGAATAATAAAGGATCAGATTGATTCTCTTGAAAAAAAATTAAAAAAATCTGTCGGTGAAGAAATTTTCGTCCAATCTATGCATCTATCTCAACAAGTAAGAACAGGATTAGAAAAGGATGAAGAAGATGAAGATCGAATAAAGCTCACCTCAGATAAAACGCGCACATACGGCGTTATTGGTGGAGGAGACTTGACAATTGATTCATTCTTTTATATTATAATTCCGACTGATAAGCATATGACATATTACGAAGATGGCGTCCAAGAAGGAGGAATACGTATTCCTATGAAAATGCATTCTAATCATGCTAAACTTCCGATTTGTATCAATCCGAGAAGATCAACATTATATGGAATAGAAAATACTACAGACATTCATATCGGCAACATTGTTAGAAAAATATTTCCTGGAGGAGATCTTGGATATGCCAAGGCAAGGGATCTCTTAGGGTTGGATGTTCCAGAAGAGTTGAAGAATGACCTTGAAGCATTTCATTTAGATGTATTAATGAAAACAATAGAAGAAATGGATATGTATATTAATAGGTATTTGCCTTCAGATGATGATTATCTAAAAAGCATAAAAAAGAGCACATTTCCAGAAGGGTCCTTTACTAAATTAAAGGATTTAAAAGAAAAGATTTGCGATATTAGTAATAAATTAGATACAAACACCGTACAGATAGGAAATGTGCCTGGTAAATTTATTAAAATTAGTGCTTATCTGGAATCAATATATAATATAATGGCTAAGATCAAACAATAACTAATTTTATATATTACTTCTTCTATGATGTATGCATGGATGAGACTAATGCATCAATGAATGTATCTAATGAAAAGATCCGGCTTATTGAGATCAAGATAAAGAAGACTAATCAACTTTTCAACAGCCTTGACCCCAGCCCTTTTCTTGATAAGGATCTTGATGATGATGCAGCTGACTATATATATAGCAGTGTTGCTGAGCATCATTTGGGGTTGAAGCAAAAGATAATTATCCATATGCCTAAGAGTCAGCAGAAAAAGATCTCTGAAGTCGAGATAAGAAGGGCAATACAGCATTATTTTGATTATAAAAAAACCTTATGTGAAAAAAATATTAGATTAAAAATCCGGGAAGGACAATTCAGCTTTATTGTAGGATTGAGCTTCCTTGCATTCTGCCTTATTGTCAGCAATTGGATATTAAGGCATTATGACAGCTTATTCAGCAACATACTCGTCGAAGGCTTATTTATTGGTGGCTGGGTTGCGATGTGGAAGCCTATATCCAATATATTGTATGATTGGTGGCCTCTCCGTAAAGAGAAGAAGATCTGCGATAAAATATCAACGATGCATGTTGAGGTCAAGCATTATTGATTGATCTTTCCAAATTCCTGTGCAAATAATTCCTTATCGATGCCATATGCATTCGCAACCTGTTCAACAGTCATTGTCTTTAATTCTGTTCCGGATAATTCTATTCCGACAGGATTGTTCGTTGTTGTTTCTGTAGTGCAATTATGCGGCTCAGAAAGGTCGCAAATCTCATTTGAGTTTGAATCATCATACAAGACACATTGTCCTGGCGCAGTATCATTAACCATTCCAAGAGGACATTCAGTCTCGGCATAAGCAAATGTGACTAAGAAAAATAACATGATGACAAAAACTTTTATTTTAAATTTTGATTTTCCTATATGAATCGACATAAAAAAGCAAAACATAAGTAATATATAAAATTTTGTTTTACTAAAATATTATGGTTTCAAATGAGTTCAATATATTCCCGACTAACTTGCAACAGATCACATAAGTAAAATATATATAGTGGGAAGAGTTTGCTTGACATCATGGAATATTCAAACGAATTTATCGAGTCGATAACTCAAGAGATAATAAGGATTATTTCTCTGAAAATGGAAAAGCACCCATATCATAATTTCGAGCACGCATTAGATGTTTATCGCGCCATACAAATATATACTAAAAAAACAGGGCTTAACGATAAGGAAAAATTTCTTTTGAGTATAGCAGCATTATTTCATGACATAATATATATTGATGGCGCCAAAGATAATGAAGAAAATAGTGCACTAAAGGCAGAATCATTCATGGAAGAGAAGGGTTTTTCAAAACAAGACATAACAATAGTAAAGAGTTTAATTCGTGCAACGAAATTTCCGACGAATCCAAAGACCGTGATGGAGATGCTTATTTGCGACGCCGACCTTGATCATCTCGGAACTGACGAATGCAAAAAAATCTCATTAAAATTGAAGAAAGAATGGGGAGTTAGTGATGAGAAAAAATGGTGGACGATGGAAAAAGAATTCATGAAAAAGCATCATTATTATTCTTCTGTTGCTAAAAAACTGCGCAATCATAAGAAAGCACAAAATCTTGAAGAAATAAAAGCAATATTGAAAACACTATAATCAAAATAAAAGTGAACCCAAATAATAATGTCAAGAACCACCGGTCAAAGACCGGTGGCATGATTGCTAGCAATCATGCTTGTTCTTGATCACGATCAGAAATACCAGTCCATGTATATCAGAAGGATAAGCATGGCTTTTCCACTCATCTATGATGAGTGGTATTTCTGACGTATAAATGACCTCCTCCCTACCCTAAAGGGATAGGGTATCCGTGGCGTGGTGCTTTTCTTGATTCTCAATATATTCTTCTACTTTTGACAAGTCATTGTATCCAACGGTTGTTGCACAACCGCCT
>Ga0208373_1000809_pt1 | contig 48293 bp, 47 predicted proteins | sample RifOxyC2_FD_184036 | JGI IMG/M metagenome (GOLD analysis project Ga0208373, IMG submission 184036) | Soil microbial communities from Rifle, Colorado - Rifle Oxygen_injection C2 (SPAdes) | ecosystem: Environmental > Terrestrial > Deep subsurface > Rock core/Sediment | place: Rifle, Colorado...
GGATAAGATTAGTTCCTTTTTGCCCATTTTAGTCATATTATTTAACCCAAATTATTAATTAATTTGAGTTAGATTTTATATGACTCAACCGATAGTAGCAAAGTTAGAAAATAGATGGCTCAATTCGTAATACTTGAAATATTATAATTGTTTATGTTATAATTATACAAAATAAAAGAAAAATAAAAATAAACAAAAATAAAAACAAGATACGTAATTTTACGTGTTTTTTATTTTATGAAATTATTGATTTTAACGCAAAAGATAGATAAGAATGATGATTTGCTTGGTTTTTTTTATGCCTGGGTGGGTGAATTTGCTAAATATTATAAAAAAATAACAGTAATTTGTCTGTATAGAGGAGAAAGTGATTTACCGGAGAATGTAAAAGTGTTAAGTCTTGGAAAAGAAAATCTCTCCTCGAGAGAAGTACCCGATAAAGGGAGGTATGTTTCATTGTTTTATTGTTTCACTGTTAAATTGTTGTATATTCTTAATTTTTATCGTTATATTTGGCAGGAACGAAAAAATTATGATCGGGTTTTTATTCATATGAATCCGGAGTACGGAGTATTGGGGGGATGGGTTTGGAAATTGATGGGCAAAAAAATGGTGATGTGGTACACGCATAAGGCGGTTAATCTTAAATTGCGTATCGCCGAGAAATTTGTTAGTACTGTTTTTACAGCATCTGCGGATAGTTTTCAATTGAATAGTAAAAAGGCTCGAGTGGTTGGACATGGAGTGGATGTGGACAAGTTCGCTGGTCGTCCGCCCGAGGCGGATCAGCCGAAATATAATGAAAAATTGATGGCTGAAAATTCGGTTTTATATGTCGGCAGAATCAGCAAGATCAAGAATCAGATGTTGTTGGTCAGGGCAGCAGATTATTTGGTAAACAAAAAAGATATTTGGAATTTTAAATTTAATTTTATCGGCGAACCGGTGTATGATCGGGATAAAAAATATTTTGAAGAGATAAAAAGATTTATCAAAGACAAAAAGATACAAGAATATATTGAATTTTCAGGAAAGGTTTCGCATAATAATATGCCCCGAGAGTATCAAAATGCCGATTTGCTTGTTAATCTTTGCCCCACAGGAGGCATGGATAAGGCTGTATTGGAAGCCATGAGCTGCGAGCGGGGAGTAATAGCTTTCAATAAAACATTTGAAAAGTTATTGGGCAAATATCAAGAAGAATTGATATTATCAAATGAAGATCCGGAAGAATTGGGAGAGAAAATAAATAAATTTTTAAATAAAAGCGAAGAAGAAAAAAAGAGCATCGGTAAAAATTTGCGTGAAGAAATTATTGAAAATCATAGCATGGAAAAATTGATAAAAAATTTAGTAGCATATATTTAACCCCACCCTTTTTTATCATTCCGGATTTCGATCCGGAACCCCCATCTGCCGGCAGGCAGGTATGCCGTTGAAAAAATGTTTTACGGGATTTTGAATCGATTTCAGAACGACAAGGAGGATAATTGTTTAAGTGAAATTTTTATGGAAGATTATAAAAAAGCAAATATTGAAAAATATCAAAATTCAAAACAAAGAGATAAGGTTCTGACTAAAAAAACCAGTTTGGACACTTTTCGCAGGAGCGCGCGCAGATTATTCAGGTCGACTGACGTGGTATTGGATATTGCCGGCGGACCTGGTGTGCAAACCGATATTTTGCGGAAGGAAGGATTGGTTAAAGAAGTTTATGCTATTGATATAGCTTCTGATATGTTAAAAGAAAGAAATCTTCTGGATCATTGCAGGGAAGGGGATATGGAGAATTTGCCTTATGAGGATGAATTTTTTGATAAAGCTTTGTTTATAGCCGCTGTCCATCATTCAGATAAAACCGAGAGAGTTTTAGGCGAGGCGAAGCGGGTTTTGAAAAAGGGGGGTATGATAATTTTCAGTGAACCGATATCTTTGAAACTTTTACTTTTAGGAGAGGGAATCAGGCCGACGCCTGACGGGGTAGAATTTTATTTTTCTCCCGTTTATTTATTAAAACACATAAAGAAACAAGGATTGAAGATAAAATATATTCGTTATTATGGGTTTTTATCCAGATTTGCAGGAAAAATTAGCAAGAATGAATTTTTAACAAATTTTATTTTTAAATTGGAGTGTATTATTGGCGCTATTCCTGTTTTGGGAAGATTAATAGGATTGGTCGGGAATAGAGTATTTATTGCCGCTCAGAAATAATATGAGGATTTGTTATTTTGGAATATATGATCAAAAATATAGCCGAAACAGAATATTAATCAACGGTTTGCGGAAAAATGGAGTTGAAATCACAGAATGCCATTCAAATCAACAAGGAATAGGAAAATATGTTGATTTAATAAAAAAACATCGGCAAGTTAAGGATAAATATGATTTAATGATCGTGGGATTTCCCGGACCGCAGGCCATGATATTGGCTCGTTTTTTGTCCAGAAAAAAAATTGTATTTGATGCTTTTGCATCTTTGTATGATTCGGTTTATGGAGAAAACAATAAATCCATATTTTCAAACGCTAGGGCATTTTATTTTTTCTTTCTTGATAAATCGGCCTGCTTGTTTGCTGATAAAATATTGCTGGACACCAATAGCCATATTGATTATTATGTTCAAAGATTTAAAATAAAAAAAGAAAAATTCATTAGAATATTTGTTGGCTCTGATGATAGTATTATTTATCCGCAAAAAGAAGAAGATAATGGAAAAGAAGAATTTTTGGTTCATTTTCACGGGCTTTATACGCCGTTGCAAGGAGTGGAACACATAATTGGAGCGGCTGAAATTTTAAAAGATGAAAATATAAAATTTAATATTATCGGAGGCAAAATCAAAGATAAGTGGGGGGATAAAGGAATGAAAAATATTAATTTTTTTTCTTGGATTCCCTATGAAAATCTCGGCGCTTATATGCAAAAAGCCGATGTGTGTTTGGGAATATTCGGCGGTACAGACAAGGCGATGCGCGTCATACCCAATAAGCTTTATGAGGCTTTGGCAATGCGCAGGGCGGTAATCACCGGAATATCGGATACAATACAGGAATTATTAACCGACAAAGAAAATGTTTTGTTGTGCAAAATGGCCAGCGCGGAGGATTTGGCAGGCAAGATACTGGAGTTGAAAAATAATGCCGAATTAAGGACCAAAATAGCGGAAAATGGATATAGGGTGTTTAAAGAAAGATTATTTCCCAAGGCTATAGCAAAAGATTTAATAAAATATTTATAAAAAATATGCAAAAAAGAATTTTAGTTACAGGGGGAGCGGGATTTATCGGATCTCATTTATGCAAAAGATTGTTGAATGAAGGGCATGAAATCATATGTGTGGATAATTTTTTTACCGGCAGCAAAAGAAATATCCACGATTTGATGGATAATAAGAATTTTGAGATCATGAGGCACGATATTACTTTTCCGCTTCATGTAGAAGTTGATGAAATATACAATTTAGCTTGCCCGGCATCTCCGCGGCATTACCAGTATGATCCCATTCAGACCATCAAAGCTTCGATACATGGAGCGATCAATATGCTCGGATTGGCCAAGAGAACAAGCGCGAAGATTCTTCAGGCTTCCACCTCGGAAGTTTATGGCGATCCGGAAATACATCCGCAGACGGAGTCATATTGGGGGCGGGTCAATCCCAACGGACCCAGATCCTGCTATGACGAAGGAAAAAGATGCGCGGAGACTTTATTTTTTGATTATTACCGCCAGCATAATGTAAACATCGGTATTGTTAGGATTTTTAATACTTACGGACCGAACATGCAGCCGGGCGACGGCCGAGTAGTGTCCAATTTCATCATGCAGGCCCTGCAAAATCAGGATATTACCATTTACGGCGACGGAAGCCAAACCAGATCATTTCAATATATTGACGACTTGATCAACGGAATGGTTAAGATGATGGAAGCGGACGGTTTTACTGGGCCGGTAAATATCGGCAATCCCGGAGAGTTTACGATCAAGGAGCTGGCGGAAGAGGTTTTAAAATTGATTCCCGAAAGCAAAAGCAGCATTATTTATAAGGATTTGCCGGCTGACGATCCCAGACAAAGAAGGCCTGATATCAGCCTGGCGAAAGAAAAATTAAGCTGGGAGCCGACCATTGAGCTGGAAGTAGGACTCAAGGAAACAATAGATTATTTTAGAAAGTTATTAAACAATTTATAAATTTAAAAAAATATGAAGCTTTCAATTATTATACCGATTTATAATGAAAAAAATACGCTTGAAGAATTAATTCGGAAGGTGGAAGATGTTAAGCTTGAAAATATTGAAAAAGAGATTATTATGATCGATGATTGTTCAACTGACGGTACGCGGGATATATTAAAAAAATGGGAAGGCAGATATGAGATTATACATAAAGATCAAAATGAAGGCAAAGGTTCGGCGGTCGTATCCGGTTTGCAAAAAGCCAGCGGCGACATGGTTATTATTCAGGATGCCGATCTGGAATATGACCCGAATGAATATCAATTTGTATTAGAGCCGATTCTTGCGAAAAGAGCCGATGTTGTTTATGGATCAAGATTCCTGACCCATCGTCCGCATCGGGTATTTCATTTTTGGCATTCTATCGGAAACAGATTTCTTACGCTTTTATCCAACATGTTTACCGATCTGACTTTGACCGATATGGAGACTTGCTACAAAGCATTCAACCGCAAAGCCCTGGACAGAGTCAAAAACAGAATTACGTCAAAGCGCTTTGGAATAGAGCCGGAGATTACCGCGCTGTTTGCCAAAAATAAAGATTTGGTGGTCTATGAAGTGGGAATATCTTATTATGGCCGGACTTATGCGGAGGGCAAGAAAATAAACTGGAAAGACGGTTTTTCCGCGATTTGGTGCATTATTAAATTTAACTTATTTAGAAAGTAAAAAATGGAAAATCGTAAATATAAAATCGCAATTATAAACGTGAAGAACAACAAACATAACATGGCCATGAACAAGGATTTAAATGGCGGATTTGGAACGATGGATTCTTATTCAGAGACTTTTTTTGAAAAAATCATTTCATTTTATAAAAAAAAATCAATAAAATTACCCATAATTTCTTTGGCATATTTGATGGGAATTTTTAAAGAAATAAATGTTGATGCCGAATACTATGAAATATCCGATCCGCTGATAAGAGATGATTTTGATGTTATTTTGATTTACGGCTCCATCGTTGATTTTAGAAATGAAAAAGAGATCGCTGAAAGCTTGAAAAAACTTTATCCCGGGGCAAAAGTCGGTTTTATAGGGCCTTTTCCATCGGTTATGCCGGAATTATTTGATTCTCTTGATTTTGTGATTAAAGGCAGTTTTGAAAAATTTTTTTTGCATGATTTTGTTTCACCGGCGCAGCTAAAAGGAATTGTAAATATAAAAGAAAGCATCAATATGAATGATTTGCCGCACCCGGAGCTTGATGGTTTTCCGATTTCGGAATACGGGTATTCTCCGGCAATAACCGCAAAACCGTTTTTTGCCCTGCAGGCTTCTGTCGGATGTCCGTTTAGTTGTTCATATTATTGCGTGTACGGAGCGTTCCAGGGCCAGAAAGTTATAACCAGATCTCCGAAAAAAGTTGTCGGCGATATTGAATATTTAGTTGATAAATATAATATCAAAGGAATTCAATTTCGAGATCCCGTTTTTGGAATTGAAAAAGGATATATTGAAGAATTTTGCCGGGAATTGCAAAAAAATAAAATCAATATTAAGTGGGGCATAGAAACCAGAATTGATTTACTGGACAAAGAAAAAATAAAAATGATGTTTAGCACCGGCCTTAGAAATATTAACATAGGCATTGAAACAGTTGATCGGGAAATAGCCAAGAAAAATAAAAGAATTCTAATTAATATAAATAAACAAGAAGAAATAATTAAATATTGTAAAAAAATCGGGATTAAAATTTCAGCTTTTTACCTTTTTGGTTATGAAGATGATACCCGGGAAACCATGAAGCAAACTCTTGAATATGCTAAAAAGTTAAATACTTTTTTAGCGCGTTTTGCGATTTGCACGCCATATCCAGGAACGGATTTTTATGAGGATTTAAAAAAGGAAGATAGATTGATGACTTATGATTTTGAAGCATATACCCAATTCAACCCGGTGATTAAGCACAAAAATCTTGCAAATTCGGAAATAAAAAGAATGTTATCCCAAGCTTTTAAGGAATATTATTTTAGATTAAGTTATATTTTAACGATGATAATATGGAAAATAAGAGAATTTTGGTTGTAGGTGGAACAGGATATATTGGACAAAGTTTAGTTTCATGCCTGCTTCGATATAATTATGAAGTGTCTTTGCTGCTCAGAAGAAAAGCAAAGAATGATCTTAATAAAATAAATTATTATTTTGGAGATGTGCTGCACAAAAAAACATTGTATGAGGCTGCAAAAAATATTGATGCTGTAATATATCTTGCTTCCGTTATACGTACTTGGAATAAAAAAAAGTATCAAGAAAATTCCGCGGGCTTGAGAAACATGATCGATGTCATGAAGGAACGGGGAGTTAAGAAGCTGATTTATTTTTCTTCAATCAATGCTGCGATTGAGCAAACAGGAAATTATGGTGATTCTAAAAAGGCATGCGAAAAAATAGTTATGAATTCAAGGCTTGATTATATGATAGTGAGGCCCAATTATGTATATGGCATAGATAAAAGAAATGATTTTTATAAATTTTATAGCTTAATAAAAAAAATTCATATTTTTCCGATAATCGGCAATGGTGAAAACAAGTTTGAACCGATAAATAAAGATGATGTTTCCGAGTTAATCGTAAAATTGTTGAAAAACTGGCAAAGCAAAAAGTTAATTTATTTATCAGGAAAGCAAAAGATATCTTTAAATGGTTTTGCCGGCATGATAAAAAAGATTTCTAATAAAAAATTTATTTCCGTGCATTTTCCAATCCGGTCTTTGCAGCCGTTTAAGAAAATATTGCCCTTGGATCTTGACGGCATTGATCAGGATCGAGTGGCGCAAGGGGAAACGCTTTACGGGGGTGCGGATATAAAAGAAGATTTGCAAAAAATCATAAAGCTTATTTAAATAAGAAGTTATGAAAAAAATATTACTTATAAACCCGTCTTTTAAGGGGGTATATGGAGGAACAAATCTGGAAAATGTGGTGCTTCAGACCCCTCCTATCGGTTTAGCCTGTATTGCCGGAAGCTTGTTGCGGGAAAATCATGATGTGAGAATTATTGATTTCAATCTTTCGACCAATGATAAAGACAAGCTTGTCAGAGAGCTGAAGGAATTCAATCCGGATTTTGTCGGAATAACAATTGTTACGCCGCTGGTAAGCGAAGCTGAAAGCATAGGAAAAATAATAAAGGAAACAAACAATCAGATTGTTGTTATCGGCGGAGGTGCTCACTGCTCTTCTTTTCCGGAAGCCTCTTTAAAAGAGATGTCTTTAGACATCGTGGTTGTTGGCGAAGGTGATTATACAATTTTAGAGATCGTGAATGGCAGAAAATTTTCCGAAATAAAAGGAATAGCCTATAAGGATAAAAATAAAAATATTTTTATAAACGAGAGAAGGGAGCTTATCAAAAATCTGGATGATTTGCCAATGCCCGCTTTTCATATTTTTGAGATTAATAATTATAAAACTCCTTTAATAATCGCCAGAGAAAATCCTGTTACCTGGTTTGAAACATCAAGGGGATGTCCTTATGGCTGTATTTATTGCAATAAAAGCGTTTTTGGGCCGACTTTCAGGGCTAAATCCCCGGAAAGGGTCGTAGCAGAGTTTATTAGATTGAAAGATTTAGGGTTCAAAGAACTTCATTTAGCGGATGATAATTTTACTTTTGATATAAAGAGAGCTAAAAGGATATGCGATTTGCTTATTGAAAAAAAAGTAAATATTATATGGGGAGCGATGAATGGCATCAGGGTGGATAAAGCTGATTTAGAATTATTAAAAAAGATGAAGCAGGCTGGGTGTTATAGAATCCATTTGGGGATTGAATCCGGAAACCAAAAAATATTAAACGGAATAAAAAAGGGAACGACCATAGAACAGATTGTGAGGACTGTTAAATATGCCAAAGAGGCAGGATTGGAGATCGGCGGGTATTTTATGATTGGCTTGCCGGGAGAAACAGAAGAGACCATGCAGGATACGATTAATTTGGCAAAGTTCTTGAAATTGGATTTGAATAAAATATCCATTACTATCCCGCTTCCTTCTACGGAGCTTTTTAAAAAATTGGATGAAAAAAAGTTGATAAAAACATATGACTGGGATGCCTTCAAAATCTATTCATTGCCGTCCAGAATTTATGACCACGAAAATTTACCCTGGGAGACTATTGAAAAATATTCCAAGAAATTTTATCGAACTGTTTATTTAAATCCCCGGTTTATATTAAAAAGAATCAAAAGGGCTATCAAATATAAGACTTTAAAGGATGATATAAAAGCCGCTTTTTCTATTAAATGGATTTAATATTATGATTAAAAGTATAATAAAATCTAAATATTTTCCCGTAATGATTTTAGCTGTTATTAATTTAACAATTGCTTATTTTTACATTAAAATTCCGTTTATTTGCTGGAGCGATTTTTTGACTTATCAAAATGCTGTAAATTTTATAACCGGAAATGAAGTAATATCTTTTGACAGGTTGTTTGCGCGATTATTAACCATGCCCTTATCTCTTTTTATAGGATTTGCTTTAGGTTTCGGTAATTTAGCAAAAGGATTCGTAATTATGAATATCATTTTTTATTTTGCGGTGATTTGGATATTTTATAAATTAGTTTTTGAAATTTGGAAAGATAAAATCGCAGCCCTGGCAAGTACGATGCTGCTACAGTCTAATTTTTGGTTTTTTAGCTACGGAGCCGCTTATTTGGCGGATCTCGGGGGACATTTTTTCTTTTTATCAAGCAGTTTTTTTGCTGTAAAATATTTTTTAAATAATGAAAAAAAATATTTTTATTATGCTGTTTTTTCTGCTTCCATAGGCATGTTTTTCAAGGAGTTCGGTGCTTTGGGCATGCTCACACTGGGCATGCTGATTCTTTTTTCAGATATTGCTTGGAAGAAAAAATTTATTGAGATATTGCGAGCCGCGGCTTGGTTTTTGATTTTACCGGGAATATATCATTTGTGGTTTTATTTGAAATTCGATTATACTTATGTTGATTGGTTTATGGTCCCCGTAGAGATTGATTCGGAAACCAAATCAAGCTTTGGCCTGATGGTCAAGGTTCTGGGATGGTTATTTTTCGCCGGATGGCCGATATTTTTATTCGCCTTGTGGCAGATAAAAAAATATTTTAAAAAGCAGGATTATAAGATAGTTTTGGCCATGCTTCCGGCGTCGCTTGCTTTTTTCGCTTGGCCCTTTTTTATGCAGCGCACGGCTTTTGTCTTGGTGCCGTGGCTGGCAACGTGTTGCGGATTCGGATTATCCAAAATAAAGAGCAGGCATATTATCGCCATTATATTAATTTTATACATAATTATAAATTATAATATAGAAAAATTAATAAAAATAATTAACCTACCATTTTAATTGAGAATTCGTATATTTCCGATTGCTATCGGAATTTGCGGAGTAAATAAATTTATGAAAATACTCGGAATCACACATCCTATTACGCATAATAATGCCGCTTGTATTTTAGTGGACGGAAAATTGGTCGCTTTTGCGGAAGAAGAACGTTTTATTCGCTATAAAAATGCGCCCAAAATACCGGCTAAATGGGCAATGGATTATTGCCTGCGGACTGCCGGCTTAAAATTGGAAGATATAGATTATATCGCTGTGGGATATGGAGATTGGTATAAATGCATATGGCCGAATTTTAAAAGCCAATCTCCCGGAAGAGCGATAGCCAAGACTAAAAGCATGGTAAGACAGCTTAGATGGTTTAGGTGGTTTCAGCCCTTTGATTTTCGCGATCCGCGAGTAATCAATGTAAATCATCATATGGCGCATGCCGCATCCAGCTTTTTTGTTTCCGGCATGGACAAAGCCAATATCATGACATTGGACGGTTCCGGCGATTCCGAGTCTGGAATTTTGGCTTATGGCGAAGGTGCAAATATTACCGCTTATCACCATGTATCAAGGGAAGGCAGTTGGGGATCTTTGTATGAGATGTTTACTAAAGTTTTGGGATTTCAGGCCGGTTCCGAAGAAGGAAAAACAATGGGTCTTGCCAGTTTGGGAATTCCGGATATTGGCAGCCTCGATTTCATTGATTGGGAGGCCGATCCCGTGCCGCGGATTATTCCGGAAAAAAGAGATGAGTTTTTAAAGAAAATCAAAAGAAGAGAAAGAGGCGGAGAGATAACCGATTATCATAAGAATTTAGCGGCCAGCCTGCAGGCTGCCCTGGAAAAAACAGGGCTGATGATGGTTGAGTATTTATACAAAAAAACAGGAAGTAAAAATTTATGTTTAGCCGGAGGAGTGGCTTTGAATTGTTCCATGAACGGCAAATTGCTGCAGTCTGAATTTGTAGATAATATATATATTCAGCCGGCGTCGTCGGATGCCGGAACAGCGCTTGGCGCCGCTATTCATGTGCATGTTGAAAAAACTGGCAAGAAACCGGATTTTATCATGGATCATGCTTATTGGGGGCCTGAATATTCCAACGAAGAAATAGAACCTTTGATCAAGGAGTGCAAGGTGGCTAAATGGAGAAAATGCGATGATGTTTGCAAAGAAGCCGCTAAAAAGTTAGCGGACAACAAGATCGTGGGATGGTTCCAGGGCAGGCTGGAAATAGGTCCCAGAGCGCTGGGCAACAGATCGATACTGGGAAATCCTTCTAACCCAAAGATGAAAGATATGATCAATAAATATGTAAAAAAAAGAGAGGATTGGAGGCCTTTCGCCCCGTCCATGCTGGAAGAATACGCCGCTGATTATGTGGAGGGTTATTTCAATTCACCGTTTATGATTTTGGCATTTAATGTCCGCGAAGATAAAAAAGATGAAATAATTTCCGCTTCTCATTTGGATCATACCGTGAGAGTGCAGTCGGTAAGCAAAAGAACCAATCCCAGATATTGGCATTTGATTGATAATTTCAGGAAAATTACGGGAGTGCCGGTAGTAATCAATACCAGTTTCAATATTGCCGGCGAACCGATAGTGTGCAGCCCGAGAGACGCGCTCCGGACATTTTTTGCTTCCGGCATGGATTGTCTGGCCATCGGGGATTATTTGATTGAGAAAGATTAATTATTGTCTCATGGTTTCATTGTTTCATTGTTATATTTTTTAGGTTATTTAATATGTTTTAGTGCTTGTGTGTTAAAATGTTTGTGTGATTATATATGAACAATAAAAATAAAAAATTAAATATTTTAATTATTAGCTTTGATTGGCGGAATATTTTTCAAAATGATTTTGGTCAGTTAATTAGCAAGTTAAAGCGGGATCGTTTGTATATCGAGGATAATAATTTATTTTTGTTTAATTGGGGAATTAAAGGTTATCATCAAAAAAAAGAAAATATAGAAACTTTTCATGTAAAATATTTTTTAACCAAAAATAGGGTTGTTTGTGATATTTTATCATTATTTATTTTGCCGTGGGTTTTATTTAAATATAAATTTCGACCGGATATCATTTGGATTAAAGAGTTTCCTTTTGTGTTCTCGGCGATTATTCCTAAGATTTTATGGAAAAGCAAGATTGTGTTTCTGCTTTCGGCGACGCCCAGAAGCCTGGTAAAGACTCGTAAATTTGGTAATATAAAATTTGCTTATCAGGCATGTTGCGAGCATTTGGCAAAATTTTTTATTGACTACCCATGGGCTAATGGCGAAGCTACGAAAAAATATTTAATAGATATGGGTTTTAGGCAAGATGAGATTAAAATATTTTCCGGTAACGCAATTCTTAGAGACATTGAATATATTAAAAATTCCGAGAGAGGAAGAGTAAGAAAACAATATAATATTGGCAATGAAAAAAAAATAATTCTTTCCGTAGGCAGATTAGAGAGAGAGAAGGGATATGATCGATTGTTGAAATTATTTACCAAAATAGAGGGAGATGATTTGGTTTTGATTATTGTCGGAGATGGAGTGTTAAAAGAAGAAATCAAAAAACAAATAAAAGATTTGAATTTAGAAAAAAAAGTAGTTTTGGCCGGATGGGTATCAAGAGAAGATATTTGGGACTATTATCAAGATGCAGATGTTTTTACCCTGCTTTCTTATTCCGACGGCTGTCCGGCGGTTATCAAAGAGGCTATGTATATGAATGTCCCGGTAATCGGCAGTAATATTGAAAGTATAAAGGCGTTTTTAGGTAAAAACAACGAAAGAGGTTTTATTTTTACCGATCTTGGGGGGGTGAAAGAATTTGAAAACATGATAAATCAGATTTTAGCGGGAGGAGAAAAAATAGAAAACAAAAAAAGAAAAGCAAAGGAGTATATTGAAAAAGAGATGAAAAATCTAGAGCCGATAAATTGTTATATATAGATTCATTTTTTCATGGTTTCATTATTAAAATGCTAAAATATTAATATGAAAATTATTTACATAGTAAATGCCAGAATTCCCACGGAGAAAGCGCATGGTTTGCAGATCATTCGGATGTGTGATGCTTTTGCCGCCTTGCCCGGTATTGAATTGGAGTTAGTGGTACCGAAAAGGAATAATCTAATCATGGAAGACGCATTTCAATATTATAATTTAAAGAATAAGTTTAAAATAAAATATATTTGGTGTTCTTCTTTTTATAGAGACAGCCGTATTGGGATAATGTTGGAGCGAGCAACATTTTTAACCGGAGCCATAATTTATGCCATGTTTCAAGGTGCGAATATTTGGTATACCCGCAGCAATCTTAGTGTTTATTTGGCTGCGGTAATTTTTGGTAAAAGAGCGGGAATAGAATTTCATGAACCACCGCGTAGGTTTATGTTTTTTAAAAAAAGATTGATGCGATTTTTTAAAAAAATAATTGTAGTGCCTTATAGAATTGCGGATTTGTATAATAAGTGGGGAATCAAGAAAGAAAATATTTTAGTCGCACCCAATGGGGTTGATTTGAGTGTATTTGATTTGAATATTAACAAGGAAGAGGCGTTGAAAAAAATAAATTTGGAAAAATTGATTAATAAAAATATTTTGGTTTATACCGGTAGTTTTAAGACCAAGGGGGTGGAAAAAGGAATGGGCGATATTTTAAAAGCAATGAAAGAATTGGATCGGGATACGGTGTTTGTGGCGGCCGGAGGAGATGATCGGGATATTGACGATTATCAAAAACAAGCCCGAGAATTAAAGATTGAAGAAAGAGTTTATTTATTCGGCAGGCAAAAGCAGAGCGATCTGGCTGTTTATCAAAAAGCAGCCGATTGTCTGCTTATGCCTTTTCCTGATATCGCGCATTACCGCTTATTTATGACACCCATGAAAATGTTTGAATATATGGCGAGCAAGCGCCCGATTATCAGTTCGGACTTGCCCAGCGTAAGAAAAGTATTAAATGAAAGAAATTGTTTTTTTTGCAAGCCCGGAGACCCGCATGATTTAGCGGATAAGATAAATAAGCTGTTAAGCGAAAAAGAATCAGCTCAAAGTATCGCCGACAGAGCATTTCGGGACGCGCAGGACTACACCTGGAACAAGAGAGCGGGAAGGATTATAAATTTTATAAAAAAATAAATTGTTTAATTGTTTTATTGTTGCCAATATTTAAGCAATGAAGCAATGAAACAATGAAATATATTTTATATCCAATTTTTAAAATAATAGATTCTTTGTTCCCCCCGAAGGGGTTACCTGTTTTAATGTATCATTCAATCAGCAGCCATAAATCAAGACTCGCTGTTAGTCCGGAAATGTTTGACAGACAAATGAAGTATTTGAAAGATAGGGGATATGAGGCTATACTGCCTAATAATTTGAATAGCTTGAAAAATTATAAAAAGAAAGTAATGATTACCTTTGATGACGGGTTTCGCGATAATTATACGACAGCTCTGCCGATTATGGAAAAATACGGTTTTAAAGCCGCTGTATTTATTAGCACGGATTATATCGGGGGAAAAGCGTCGTATTGCAGAAAAGATAATGATAAAAATTTAGAAATGATGAACGAAGAAGAAATAAAAGAGCTAGATAAAAGAGAGTGGTGCATTGGCAGTCATTTTGCAAGCCATAAAGATTTAGATATGATAAGCGAAGATGAGATAAAAGATGAATATCAAAAATCTCATGATAAATTAAAAAATATTTTAGGCGATGGTGAGATGATTTTTTCTTACCCGCACAGTAAATACAATGAAAGAGTTATTTCGATTTTGAGTATAAACAATATCAAAATGGCGTTTGCCGGTAAAAATATTTTTTATACTCCAAAAGACAGTAAATACGCCTTATCCAGAATAGAGGTGCCGGGATATTACCAGGAGATAGATAAATTTAGTTTTTTATTGTTAAATAGTTTTATGAAATTTAAATATTATGTTAGATAAAATTTAAAAATTATGCAATTAAAAGAAATGAATAATAAGATATTTTGGTCCGGTATACTTATTTTGATATTTTTAAGAATGTTTATGGTTTTGGCCGTGATGCTGAATTATACCTCTGTACCGTTTTTTATGGATTATTTTTCGGTTAATGGGCAGGAGGCTAGCCATGGAGACAAAACCGTGTATTTTAGGTTGGCGAAAGAGATTATTAATTCTGATATCAAGCAAGTTTCGTATCGTACTCCCATCGGCACCCCCCTGTATTTGGTTCCATATGTGTGGTTATGGGATGCCGGTAATGATAAAACGCATTTTGCCATAACCAGGCCAACTTTTTTAGTTAATACTTTTTTATTTTATTTCATTTCTATTATAATTGTTTGTTTGATCGGCAGGGAAATATTTAAAAAAAGAATATACGGCCTTGCGCTGGGCGTTTTGTATGTTTTTTCCCCCTGGATATTTTATTTTTTGGATTTAAGCCCTTATCAAAACCATAGCTTTTTTATTAACTTGATGTGGCTGGTATCGGGATTGCTTACAGACTCTCCTTCGGCGCTGCTCATGTATATTGTGTTTTATTATGCTTTAAAGTTTATAAAAAATGAAAAATTAAAAATGAGAGATTATGTTTTTTATGGATTTTTTTGGGGATTAGCCTGCCTGCTTAGAGAATCTAATGCAATTTTTGTTTTTGCTACCGCTTATTTAATGCTTAGAAAGATAAATATAAAAGGTATTATGATTTCAGCTTCGGTTTTTATCTTAGTATATACTCCTCAATTTATTTATAATCATTTTGCGCACGGTTCTTTTTTAAGCAACGGAAAAAATGCGCTTGGATCTCCGTGGGCCGGCTATCATCTTTTTGAAAAAGGAACTATCGCGCAGGACGGAATTACACCGGAAAATTATTTATATTTATTGACAGTGTTGGATAAATATATACCGATGTTGCCGCTTGTACTATGTTTTGTGATTATTTTTTTAACCTTTTCTTTTTTCTATATTTATAAATATCGAGGCAGGGAATATTTTTATTTAATATTTTTATGGATAATGCCTTTTACGGCCTTGTACGCGGCATTTAATACGGGCGCCAGAGCCATAAGATATTGGCTCCCCATTATTCCGCAGGCTTTGATAATTATGATTTTTGGATTTTTGTTTATATTTAATATTAAAAAATTAATAATGAAAGATGATAAAAAATAACTTTGATATATATACTAAGCAAGCTGATATTTACGGGAAAGCTGATTATTGGCGCAGCGATGAGGAGTTTTTAGTAAATAAATATTTTAATCCGCAAAAGGGAAGAAAATTATTGGTTTTAGGATGCGGAGGGGGCAGGACATTGCCATACCTGCAGGAAAAGGGTTTTGACATCACGGCTATAGATATAGTGCCCAAAATGGTAGAGGCGGCGCAAAAAAAAGTTCAAGGCTTAAATATTAAGGTTTTAGAAATGGATGCCACAAATTTAAAGTTTGATAATGAATCGTTTGATTATGTTTTTTTTCCTTTTCATGGACTGGGGTGTATTTACCCCAATATTTATAGAGCCGTGAGCGAGGCGGAAAGGGTATTAAAAAAAGACGGCTTGGCTATCTTTAATCTGCATAATAGATTTTTTTTACGCGGTATTTATAAAAAATTTTATAAAAAATACGCAAAAGATTCTTATGGTATATTGGTTTATGGTGCGACCCCACTTGACTTCTTTAAATTTAAAAAATATTTTAAAAAAGTTATAATAAGTTATCGGATTTCAATGCTTCCCTGGAAACATGCCAACTGGAAGGATGTTTGTTATAAATTAATACCGATTCTTGATAAATCAATGTATTTTATTTGTAAAAAATAATATGGTAATTAAAAAAAGAGTTTTGTGGTTTAAAACTATCAGTTTTTTTTTAGAAGATATTAATAATACGGAATATTTAAAGGGCAACTACAGTAAAATTTTTATTTTAAGCTATGATAAGTTGAGTTTTGCAGATTTTAAGGTCGGGCAAAAGAAGACACCTTTAATAAATTTAGATAAAAACAAAGAAGATATTTTTAACAGCTTTAATGACACAGCCAAAAAGAAAATCAGAAGATCCGAAAGGAATGAAGATTTGAAGTTTGTAATAGAAGATAAAAATTTAAAGGAAGCTTATCAGGTTTATGCTAATCATGTATATGGATATAAAAAAGTTCCCGATAACATTGAAACATTAAGAGATATGAAAATATTTAGTGCATATTATAAAAATGAAATGATAGCAAATATTATTTGTTATTACAGCCCTAAATTTTTAAGAGCTAAGGCTATTTGTTCAAAAAGATTTGATGAACTTGATAAAGAGAAGACAAAAATAATCAGCATGGCATCATGCCGCCTGGTTTGGGAGATTTGCAAATATGGAATTGAAAACGGCTACAGGGCTTTTGATCTGGGGTCTATTAACATAAAAGATGAAAAGAGGTCTGGGGCGGCACAGTTTAAAAAATCTTTTAATGTTGATATAATAGATGAGTATTATTATGTATATAAAAGTCCGTTTTTTGAGTTTTTGCAGAAGTTTGTAAATATCAAGTTGGTTTTTTATAAGATTTTTAAATTATGAAAAGTATAAATAAATATTTTTTAAAAATATCAATATACGGCGTATTTTTTATTGCTTTTTATTTTTTATGGAAAATTTTATTTGATAATTGGAATAAAATAAAAGATTATGAATATACATTAAATTTTTATTATTTAACATTATCGGTTCTTGTGTTGATGTGGGGGCAAATTTATTTAGCCCTTGTTTGGAGAAAACTATTGATTGTTTTGGATGCAAAAATCATTTTTCCAAGGCTTTTAGCGGTAAAAATATACACTGAAGCTTTGTTGAGCCGTTACGCTCCGGGCAAGGTTTGGTCAATAGTAAATAAAATATATTTATGCAGGAATTTGGGATACTCAAAAAAAGATTTATTCATCAGTTCTTTGTATGACAATGTTTTATCATTATTGACCACCGCTGTTCTTGGCATTGTATTGCTCGCCCTCTCCCTTGGAAATGGTATTAATAAAAATTATTATATATTGTCTTTGATAATGATTGGCGGAATAATTTTGACCATATATCCTAAAATATTTTATTCAGCATTTAATTTTTGCCTCAAGAGAATAAAAAGAGAAGGAGTTTCAGACTTTGATCAATTGACACACAAAGAACTTATTATTTTTTTTCTATATTATTTTGCTTCTTCGGTTCTTAGGATGTCGGCATTTTTTTTCTTAGCGAAATCTGTTGTTGATGTAGGATACGATCTGTTTCCAATAATTGTCGGCGCTTATTCCATGGCAACGGCCATAGGCGTGGTAATTATTTTTTTACCCGGCGGAATAGGAGCAAAAGAGGGTGCTATTGTTTTTTTATTGAAATCGGTAATACCAACCACCACGGCGGTGATTATTTCAATTTTTGCGCGCCTATGGCAGGAGTTTGCAATCATTTTATTGTTTTTCATTACCTGGGGTATTAATTATTTTAAAAATAAATACAAGAAAAAAACAATTGATTCTTCGGAATAAAGTTGTTAAGATAAAAGAAGTTTTTCTTTATTTATATTATAAATTTATTATGTTTAATTTAAAGGATTTTTTTGTAAAAAACAAGATAATTATCGGGATATTCTTGATTTCAATTGTAATGGGATTTTTCTGGAATCATAAATATTTTGACAATAATTTGCCTACGGGCAATGACCCATGGGAATATGTTTGTGTGGCTACCGATCTGATAGAAAGACACACCTATACCATGTGCGGAGGAGGCGAAGCCTATCGAGAGCCGGGATATGCTTTTGTACTTGCCGGTTTTTTCTCTGTTTTTGGATATAATCCTATTGTAGTAAAAATTTTTCAATTGTTTATTTTTGGAATTATAAGCGTGTTGATTTATAAACTGGGAACAAAGCTTTTTAGCAGAAAGGTTGGATTGCTTGCCGGATTATTTTCTGCCCTTTGGTGGGTTTTTCCGAATTATACCGGAATATTAACCCGAGAAACCCTTCTTACATTTTTTATGATATTGTTGTGTTTGACGCTTTATAAGGCTACGGATACGCAAAAAAATAAATATTTTGTCTTGGTCGGAGTATTGTTGGCAGTTTTATCTTTGACTAATGCTATTATTCAATACTTGATTTTTTTTATTGTAGTAAATTTTATTTTTATATTAAGAAAAAAAATCAGCACAAAAGATCTGATGAAAAAGATATTGATATTAGTAATTAGTTTCATGATTATGCTTAGCCCCTGGTTAATTAGAAATAAGATAGTTTATCCAGAGGCTAATTTGGCAATTACCTATCGTACGGGTGGAATTTTAAGTCTCAAAACATATAAAATGGAGGTTCTTTATCCAGGAATATTTAAATATTATTTTGGACACATGTTCGGTTATTATTTTGCAGAAAAATTATGGCCCAACCTAGATATCAGGGCGCCTAAAAATAATTATTTAGCAGGAGCGGATAATGATATGTATGTTAATGATGGGATGAATAGATACGAAAGGGAGAAAATATTGGCTGAAGTTAATAAAAAAAAGATATTAGAAAACCCGCACAAATATATAGCTATCAGTATTCTGGATTTTTTAGATTTTAATAGCCCTATAATTCCTAAAAAAATATTTAATGGCAATGACTATGCCCACTATACATTAGCAGAAGGTAGACTTCCCCAGATACCGGAATATATTAAGACAATATTATTATTAGCGTTTCGCTTGTGGTGGTTTTTGTTTTTAAGCTTGATGTCTTACGGAATTATATTAAGTATAAAAGATTGGAAGGTTTCAGGATGGATGATTATTTTAATGGTTTATTTTAATGGTGTTTATAGCGCCGTGCATGCTCAGCCTCGCTACGCTATTCATGTATATGCATTTTATATAATTTTTGCCGCATTTGGCTTGGTAAATGTATATTTAAAAATTAAGAAAAATAAATAATAAATATGAATAAACAAATTTCAATTATAGTGCCTATTTATAATGAAGAAGAATCTATAAAAAATGTTATTCCTAAATTAATAAAATTTATTTCCGGTATAAATATTGATTATGAAATAATTACCGTAAATGACGGATCAAAAGATAATAGTTTGGCAGAATTAAAAAAAATAGAAGGAATAAAAATTATAGATCATAAAAAAAACAGGGGATATGGCGCTAGCCTGAAAACAGGAATTAAAAATAGTAAATATGATTGGATTATGATCATTGATGCTGATGAGACATATCCGGTTGAGGCCATCCCGGAATTAGTAAAAAATATGGATGGTTATGACCTAATTGTGGGGTCTAGAGAAAAAAGAGGGAATGCTATTCCACTTGAAAGAAGGCACGCCAAGCAATTTTTGAATAGGTTTGCGAGCTACTTGGCGGGAAAAAATATTCCAGACCTGAATTCCGGCTTGAGGATATTTAGAAAAGATATAGTTTTCAAATATTGGCCTCTTTTTCCGCAGCGCTTTTCTTTTACTTCTACCTTAACCATGATTTGCGCTACTCGCGGCTATGAAACCATTTTTGTTCCTATTGATTATCATAAAAGAGCCGGTAAATCATCAATCAAAGCTGTTGATTTTTTTAATTTTTTAAAATTAATTTGTAAATTATCATTATTTTTTAAGCCGTTAAAAGTTTTTGCACCGCTTAGTCTGTTGTTTTTAATGTTGGCTATTATAGCCCCAACACTTTATGTTGCTGGAGTTGTAAATAGATTTTATGATACTACCTTTGTGGTTTTGGTCGCCGTTGCCATACAAACATTCTTTTTTGGACTGCTTGCAGAGATTATTGTTCATAATAAATAATATTGATTGTTTCATGATTTCATGGTTTCATTGCTAATTTCATTCTGAACCTGATTCAAAATCCATCACGCAAGACATGTTTAAAATGGTATGAGTCCCGAATTCCTTCAATTCGGCGGGCAGGCAAGTTTGGGATGACAGATGGGGGATAACAATAAAACAATGCAGTAATAAAACAATGAGACCGTATAATAAATTTATGTATTGGGATAAATTAAAAAAAGAAATTATAGATACGGACCTATATTCTAGGTCTGGTACAGAGGTTGGGGTTTCCGGCGGGGTTTTGGATTTAAAAGAAAAAAATGGAGACTATTATCCTATTAAGTTATTAGATAGAGATATTCCGGAAATATCATGCAAAGCTTCAAGTGACAAGTATATTAATTATCCGAAGTTAAATAAATTTGTTTTCGGAAAATTACCAGAAAGCTGGTTGGTGGGGGAGTATAAAAAAATATTTATTGGGCATATAAAAAATAAAAATGTAAGAAGGAATGCTTCTTCGGGGGGCATTGTAACCGGAGCGCAGAAATATCTTTTGCAAAAAAAATTAGTAGATGGCGTGATAACCACAAAGATGAAAAAAGATCAACCTTATTTGTCAGAATCCATAATAGCTACCTCTACAGACGAGATATTGGGTGGAGCTCAAAGTAAATATGTAATATCGCCAACGAATTTGATACTTAGGGATTTGCCCGGAAAATACAATTCTTTGGTTTATACGGGACTACCCGAACAGATTGCCTCAATTAGAAAACTTCAATATTATAAACATGATTCTGTTAAAAATATTAATTATGTTTTTGGCTTGTTTTACGGGGAACTTTTGAGTTTTTCTGCCCTAACTAGTTTTTTAAAAACACACAAGGTGTGTGATTTGAAAAAGATAAAAAGACTATTTTATCGTTATGGTGAGTGGCCGGGTAGCATGAGGGTAGAGCTTAAAGATGGACGGATAATTTCAGTAAAGAAATTTTATGCTAACTATTTAATTCCCTCTCATATTACAAATTTTTCTTATTATCAGGTGGATTACATGAGTGAATTGGCGGATATATCCGTAGGAGATGGGTGGTCCCCCGTTTATGAGAAGAGGGGAGACGGTTGGTCGGTTATTATTGCCAGATCAGAAAAGGGATTAAAATTACTTGAAGACATGGAAAAAGAAGAAAGAGTATATTTACAAGAGATATCTTTTGGTGATTTGTTAAAAATGCATTCTCACGGAATAGATTTTAAGAAAAGAGGAGCTTTTATTAGAATTGCCAATCGTCGCAAAAAGGGGCTGCCTGTTCCGGAATATGGCTATGAACCGGTTAATATACCGGCATCAAGATTTAGGATAGAGAAGTTGTTGTCATTTTTATTTTGGCTTTTTAAACAGAGGTTTTTTATAATGATTTTAGAAAATTTACCGCCAAAATTTTTAGGGTGGTTTTTTGTTTTGGCGCGTGATGTTTGGAAGAAGAAAACCAAAAATGCAAAAAAGGGCAATCTGACAGGGTTAAGATTTAAAATAAAAAAGATGGATAATATATGATAAATAAATTTAACATAAAAGAAGTAAGAGATTTTTGGGATAAAGTAGCCGATATTTACGAAGAAGAAAATAAGAAAGTCGGTTATGTGCATTATCATAGATATGAAAAAGCTATTGAATATGGTAATTTTCGATCTGGACAAAAGGTTTTGAATATCTGGTCCAGAATGGGCGGGTTTATTCCGTATATTAGAAAAATTCCTCAAATAGAATTAATGAATTACGAAGTATCTCCAAAATTTATTGAACAAGCAAAAATAAAATTTAGAAATGAAGATTTTTCACAAACCGATTTAGAGAATTTGGAAGATTTACAAGATGACTATTTTGATAGGGTGGTCAGCCTGGAGACATTGGAGCATGCCCCCAAACCGTTAGAATTCGTGAAAGAGTTATATAGGGTTTTAAAACCCGGCGGTTTATTAATTATGAGCTTGCCACCCAAGGGTTTTGAAATACCAACCATGCTTTGGGATTTTTTTGCTGGAAATCACGGGGAGGGACCACATAATTTTTTATGGCCTTATCAGGTAAAAAAAATAATTAATGATTCATCTTTTAAATCAATTCTCCACATTCCCACCATCATTCTTCCCTTGGGTTCAGAGAGAGGAGAAAGGTTGTCGGAAAAGTGTATGATGAGGTTTTTTGGCAGAACACCATTGGTAAATTTTGGCGTAAGACATTTTTATATATGCAAAAAATAAAATTATTTCAACAATTGTTTAAATATGGCGCAGTGACTGTTTTGAGTTACATAGTTATTATACTCGGAACATATTTTTTGGTTGAGTTTGTATCACTTCAACCAAAGATTTCATATCTTATAATTATTAGTTTTGTGTATATAGTTGCTTATTTCGTTTATTCTAAATTGGTTTTTCAAAAAGAGATTAATAAAGAACAAATATCAAGATTTACCTTGGTTATGATTATTTTTTGGTTTTTAAATAACGTCTTTTATAAAATATTCTTGGATTTTTTCTCTATACAGTATTTGATAGCGGCAATAATCAATATAATGTTTTTGGGTGGAATAAGGTTTGTTGTGTATAGGAATTTTGTTTTTATAAAATAGAAATAAAGAAAACAGAGTCATAAACAACTCTGTTTTTTTTATTATTTCTATTTTTTTATTCTAAAAAATAATTTTAAACCTCCAAATAAATTGACAATATCATACCAATGTCTAATTGAGAGAATTTTTAATAATATATATGACGGTCTAAGATAATATTCGCGGATAGCTTTTCGGTGCCATTTTCTTATTTCCTGAATGGAAATTGTCGGTAATTTGAGTACGGATTCTACATTTGACAATGGTGAATAATTAATCCAAGAAGCGTCACTGCGCAGATAATTTTTTTCTTTGGCCTCGACGTACAGCGGGGTTCCGGGAAGGGGACTAGCTATAAAAAATGCCGCAATGTGTGTATTTAGTTTTTTTGAAAATTTTATAGTATCTTTTATGGTATTTTCAGTTTCTCCTATATATCCGATAATGTAGCTGGCATGGGTAGTAATACCCACTTTCTTTGTCAGATCTATTACTCTTTTTGCTTCGTTTAAATCAAGTGATTTGTTTATTTTTTTTAGTATTTCTTTGTTACCGGATTCGATTCCAAAGCTTATTTCATGGCACCCCGCCCTTTTCATGATTTTTAACACTTCTTCGTCTAGAAATTGAGCCCTGGATGAACATATCCAACTGATATTTAATTTTTTTTCAATGATGGCATTGCAAATTTTTAAAGTTCTTTGCTTGTTTATTGTAAAAAATTCATCAGTTAAATTAAAATTATGAATATTGTATTTATCAATACATTCTTCAATTTCTTTAATGATATATTCCGGTTTGCGTATTCTAGTTCTTTGCGTCCACACAGTTCTGGCACCACAAAAACCACAACTAAAAGGGCAGCCACGACCAGTGGTTAATAGAGTATTGGGACCTAGTCCAACTCTTTTAGTGGGAGGAGGAGAGTAAAGATCGTTATCTAAAAGGTCTCGTGCCGGGAATGGAAGAATATCTAAATCTTCAATTAATTCCCTTGGTTTATTGGATATAATTGATTTATTGTGATTATAATATGTTAATCCATCAATCTCATTCCAATGCGCATTTTTATTTTTTATATAAGTAACAAGTTCATTAAATGTTATTTCACCTTCGCCGGCAATTGTAAAATGCGCGCCACTTTCTATTAATGATTGTTTGGGCAGCGCGGAAGGATGCGGTCCGCCGATTACTATTTTTGTGTTCGGCAATTTTAATTTTAGCTGAGATATTAAATTAATTACAGAGTCAAATACGCAAGTGTTAGCCGTAATACCGATAATGTCTGGGTTAAAATTTTTAGATTCGGATACGGTTTCTTCGTGAGACAGGCCAAGTATTTCTGAATCTATGATTTTTATTTTTATATCCGGGTTCTGTTGTCTGACATATGCGGCTAAGTAGCAAAGATTAAGAGGGATAACACTACCGCCATGTCCTTGAAGTCCGCCATATTGGCTAAATGCCGGATTTATTAAAAGAGTTTTCATAATATTTTTTTGATTTTTTTCAGGTAACCCCTGAATTTTCTTTTAATTTTTGCTTTTTTTGGAAACCATCTTTTTTTCATGCCCCTCTCAGTTATTAACCACTCCGTTTCATCTAAAAAACAAAAGCCGTCTTGGCGGGTTAATTTTACATTGATCTGCGTTTCCGGGTCTCTTTTATCTTTCTGTCCTTTTACATGGTGAGAATAGTCATGGTTTTGATGGATGATGGTGGCCACGGGGGAAGCGTCTATGGTTATTATCCCTTCTTTTTTAGCATGATATATCATCCAGTTATCCCAGCCCACGCGCCCCACGGCAAAGGATGGAATATTTTGAAAAGAATTTTTATCGAATATAAAGTAATCGCTTCCCTCAGGCGGGTGTTTTTTGCCTCTTGTCTGCAAATTTTGCCACATTTTTTTATCCCAATCATTGTCATTAAAAGCTATTAATTCTGTTTGGTCCAGATCATAGCGCTCACCCAGGATTAAGTATTCTTTTTGAGGCAGGTGCTTTAAGATATTCGTAAAATTTGGCAGAGTGATAATATCCGCATTGATAAAAGCAAGAGTATTGTATTTGGCATTTTGTCTTGCTAAGCAAAAAGCGTGATCCAGGAGGGGGGTGCCGTATTTATTGCATTGGACACCGGGAATGTGCTTTACTTCTAATTCCCGCGCGGTTTCGGCAATACCAGGGTCATCGCCTATCAGAATAATTTCCGGTTGAGGTATAAGTTTTTTCCAGCTATTGATTGCGTTTTTTTGGATTATATTAATATGCTGATTTGTAAATGATTTGGGAATGGTAAAGATTGTAAACATAGGTCACTTTAACACACAATCACTTTAACACACAATCATTTTAACAATATATGTTTCTGTGATTGCGTGATTCAGTGATTACAAGTTACTGTATTATTTGATTTTTATAGCTTCTATTGCTTTCCAGAGCATTGCTCCTATTTCTTTTGATAGTTTAGACGCTTTTTGATATTCTTTTTTTGTAATTAAATTTTCAATTAATGAAAAATGGACTAAATATTTTGATTCCTGTAATGAGCCATAGGATGTTTCCCAAAAGTTTTTCTTTACAGCACTTCTTTTCCTGGCAAAACCTTCTATATAATTTAAAATAATTGACAAAGAAGATCTTCTTAGCTGAGAAGTGATTCCATAAATTTCCTCTTTTGGGAATTTTTTAGTTATTTTATAGATATAATGAGCATATTCATCCATTAGTTGTTTTAATTTATTATGATAATCATTCATATATTTATTTGATTATGTGATAAAATGATTAAATGTTTATGTGTTACTGTGTTTGAGTGCGTGTATGATTCTATGATTGCATGCTTGAGTGATAATGTGCTTGATTGACGATGTGTTTGAGTGATTATATGTTTGAGTGTTTTTTTGCCTTGATAAAAGATAACGCATACCAATAATCACGCATCATATCCGTCTTGGACGCTTCTTCTTCTGATGCCTCCAGCCAGAGTCCGTATTTTTTATAGAATTTTAAGAATTTTTGCTCCAGTATTTCATATCCTTCGTATAATTTTTTTATTCTTTCTTTATTGTATAGTTTGTTAATGGGCAGCACATCTTTCGCGCCATAGGGGATAGTAAGCAGTAATGTGCCGCCAGGCTTTAGTATTCGGCGCATTTCCTGCATGGCCTTTTTGTCTCCTTCCGGGTCTTCGCCACTATTGTATCTTCCACCTACGCCGATATGTTCTAAAACCGATATGCAGGTTATGCAGTCAAAATAATTATTTTCATAATCTGTTTGGCGGATATCGCCGTATTTGAATTTGATATTTTTGTTATTTGGGTTTTGTGGATTTAAATTGATGCCGTGTATCTCTATTTTTTTCGGTAAAATATTGGAAAATAAATCACAGGAAGTGGAGCCGACATCCAATAGGCGCCCCCCTGTTATGTCTATATTTTTTATAATCCACGGGTATTCCAGGCTGCGGTCGGAACAGGGCATCGTGCGCGCTTTTAGCTTGTTGACCAGCAGGCAATCCTTGAATTTCCGGCATTCGTTTTTTAAAAGAATATTGTTTATAGATTTAAGAAAAATAATAACCCGGTCATTTAAACCGTTCATTTTTCGGAGTATTTTTATTGTGAATGATATTATTTTAGACATATAATCTTATGTTTTAATTGTTATATTGCTTCATTTTTTGTTTGAAATTTTTAGTGTCGCCACATGCATTTTTACTCCCTGTTCAATGTTGATTCGCGGCTGCCAGTTCAATAATTTTTTAGCCTTTTCTATATTTAAAATATTATATTTTACATCAAAATTTCTTGTCCCCCTATAATTAACAGTAATGTTTTTTCCGGTAGTTTTTTTTATAATCTTTATTAGTTCATTAATAGATGTGCCGATACCCGTGCCGGCATTAAAAATTTCATTATTGACTTCGTTTTCAATAATTTTGATAATTAAGCCGGTTAAATCATTAATATGGATATAATCTCTGACTATTTTTCCATCTCCCCATATTTCCAACGGCTCATTATTAGTAATTTTTTTTAAGAATATATCTATTATTCCTTGATTTTTGTGATTGTCTATGGTGCGTCCATATGGATTGCCGGGTCTCAGTATTATATAATTTAATCCATGGACATGACTAAATACTTGTAAATATTTTTCTACCGCAAGTTTCATAGCGCCATGAGCGTTAAATGGATTTTGTGCATCAGTTTCTTTTATCGCCCTTTTTCCGTAATTGCCATAAACGGTTCCGCCGGAAGAAAAATAAATTACCTTTTTAACTTGTTTTTCTACGCAGGCCTGAAATAGTTTAATGCTGCCTATTAGATTTTCCTGAATATCTTTTTCTTTGTCGGTTTCTGAAAGCGCGGGGACGCTAGAGCAGGCCATATGAATGACAGTATCGTCTTTTTGGAGAGTATTGTTTAAAATTTTGGTATCAAAAAAATCACCAACCACAGTCTTGGTTGATTGATTTTTAGATTTGTGTTTATCTATGGATAGTAAATTTTTATAATTTTTGGCGGTTAAATTTTTTATTAAGTGTGATCCAATAAAACCTTTTCCGCCGGTAATTATTATTCTATTTTTTTTCATTTTTTTGTTTAATAATAGTCTAATATTATCATTATTTAAACAATTTGGCAATTTGATGTTTTATTATAGTCTTGATTTGTGGTTTTGAACTGAAGCCAAATTTAAAATTCTGGTCCACTTTTTTTACATTATTTATTGCTTTTTTTAATTCTTTGTAGTACCGTTTATAAATTATATTGTTTCTATTGGTATATATTTTTAATTTTGGAAAAATTTGCAAATTATGAAAATGGAATAATATTAGCGGTGTTTCGTTTATAAAAATTTTGTTATTATTTTCTTTTATAGCAGATTCAACTAGTCTCCATGGACCAATATTTACTCCTGGATGTTTTATGTTGTGTATTTTTTTAAATAACCTTTGCCAATGATTCAGATACATTTGATCACCCAGTTTTCCGTTTTCCAGACGATGATAGCACCACTCTAAACACTTTTCCCTCCACCAAAGCAAACATTTTTTAGATATCTTATCATTTTTAAAAAAAATAAATCCGGCATTATACTTACCGCGTTTTTTTTCTAGTTCTTTCCCACCTTTTATAAAATAATGGGGAGTAAGAATGATGGAATTATTTTTTAACTCTTCGTAAATTGGGGCAGGGGATGAAAAGAAAAACAGATCAGCGTCCAGATATATTAATGTTTCTGTGTTGGGATATTTTTCAAAAATATAAAGCACCAGGTAGGGCTTAGTTGTCCACGAATATTCCCCGGCATTTCTAATCTGTTTGACAGACAGTAATTTTTCATCTTCCATTCTTTTTAGGGGGATTAATTCTACATTAACCAAGCTCATTTCTTGTAGAATATTAAAACTAGCATCATCCATGCACAAAATCCACAATCTAAAATCAGAACAATTGTCTCTAATTGAATAATATAAAGCCAATCCTTTGTATAGATAATTTTTATCAAAAAGTGTGCAAAAATTGTAGGTCATAAAGCGGTTTTAATAAGTTTATGTATTAAGAGTGTGTCATTCTGAACTTTCCTCCCGAGATGGACAGGGATTCAGAATCCATGATGTGTAAATGTGTCTTACTTGGTGGATTCCGGATATTTTTACTTCACCCTCCTCCCGAGGCGGACACAGCGTTACGTAAAAATTCCAGGATGACAGAGGGGTGGGAGTTTTATTTTCGATAAGCAAATATATTAAGCTGTATATCCATTGATAATTCAACAACTCTTTTGTAAAGCGGGTTGTGAAGCGGAGTTCCGCTTGGACCTATATAATACCTGAATCCTGCTTTTTTTATAATATTTAAAACTTCATCAAGTTTTTGTTCTTTCTTATAAAAAGAATGATATTCAATAAATAAATTTTTTACATTTTTTAAATATTCTTGAGAATCTAGTAAAACCTCATATTCACTGCCTTCTATGTCAATCTTAAGCATGTCTATTGGTTGTTGTAGATAATTTATCAATCTTGTGGTTTTGATTTTTGTAATATTATTTTCATCATCCTTCTGAGCGATTCTACCGCCATCAGCTCCTTCTTGAAAAAAATTAATTTCACACTCTTTATTAGAAATTCCCCTTTTAATAGTTTGTATATTTTTAAAATCAAATGATTGAATATTATTATTTAATATATTGTATATTTTTTCATCAGGTTCAAAGGCGATAATTTTAGAATTCGGATATTGTTGCTTAAAATAAATTACACTTAGTCCAATATTTGCTCCGCAGTCTATGATCAGGGGTATCTCTGCATTTGTTTTAAATTTATATATTTCATGTTGAAAAATTTCTCGGTAGGTTGCCAAAAAAGATTTGGAATCAAGTACGGTTATATTTTTGTTTAATATTTTAGTATTAAATTTTTTGTATCTTTTTATTTTAGTTATTCTAAATAATTCATAATAAATATAAGCGTTTCGAGGATTATTAAGAACATTAAAAACCAATTTTAATATTTGAATTATTTTATATTTCATATGTTTATAATACTCCCAAAAAATAAAGACGGAAAAAATCTAAGGCGATTTGTGTGTGGTCGTGAATTTTGTTGATAGTTTTTATTAATAGTTTAGTGATAATATTTTGAGGTAGTTTTTGTATGTATTTATTTAATTTTTCATTTGCCCTGAATAATCTCATCCTTAATCTTTCAATAATCCAAACTTTTTTACCAATTAATCTATTTTTTTCTTTTCGATAAGCTTTGTTTAATTTTTTTATCCAATCATTAATTTCCTGATCGGTCATTTTTGATAAATTTACAACCAAATTCAGCTTTCTATTGCCGTAATTAAATTTGTTATAAAAGTCCATATGTTCTTTCAGTAGACCCTTTTCCATGGCAATATCATATAATGCTGTTCCGGGAAACGGGGTAGTAATGGTAAAAGACCAATTTATATGTTTATTTTCCCGTAGGGTCTCCAGCATTAGGTTCATAGATTTTTGTACATCTTCATTTGTTTCGTTTAGTTGTCCGACTTGTATACATACAAAGGGAAAAATACCGAATTTTTTTAATCTTTTAAAACCTTCTCGTATTTGTTCGACTTTTAATTTTTTATTAATAGTGTCTAATATTTTTTGCGATCCGGATTCTACCCCCAATCCCATATTTCTGAGCCCGGCTTTTTTTAGTGCCAATAATAGGTTGTCATCAAACCTGCTGACAACATCAAAGTGGCATGTTAGCGCAAACTCTATTTTTTTCGGTAAGGTTTTTATTCCTTCTACTAGCTCCCTTGCCCTGACCGGAGAGCCGACAACCAAATCATCTCCAAAGTTGAGCATATTAACATCATATTTTTCTATGGCCATTTTGGCGTCGTTCATCATATCTGATATGGATCTATATCTGGGCATACTGTGATGGTAACAAAAATTACAATTAAAAGGACAACCTCTACCCCCATGAATATCTATTATTTTGTCATTATATCGCCAGTGTGGTTGGGGTTGAAAAATATAGTAGCGTCCCACATTTAGCCATTTTTCAGCCGGAAATAATTCATAGGGAACACGGGGTAGTTTGCTCATGTCTTGAATGAATGGACCCGAACCGGTATTTATTATTTTGCCACTATTGTTTATTATTAATCCTTTTATATCCTTGGTATCTTCTTCGTTGCGAAGAGCGGTTACGAGATTATGTAATATTATTTCACCCTCCCCAATAACACCATAATCAGCACCGGTGATTTGAGTTACAAATTCCGGCAGGGGGGTAACCATTTGGCCGCCAATAACAAGCGGAAATTGGCATTTTTTTTCTTTAAATATTTTAATAATATCTCCCACGGGATAAATATCCGGATAAAGAGTTCCTAGGCCAACCAACAAGGGATTTAAGTTTATTACTTCATCAACAAATTTTTCATAATCATTTGGATTTTCCGGACGGAATAATATTTTTACATCCTCACCTTTTTCCATAAGGTAACCGGCTAAATAGGCATAGCCAAAAGGAAAAGTAAAGGCTATTGGTTTAGAGATTAAAATTATTGGCCCTTTTAAATTTTTGCTTTTTGTCATAAATTTTTCAATATTTTTTTTATATAAACTTTAATTTTTTCTGAAAATTTAAGACTAGATTTATTGTAAAAATTTTTAGCTATTTTACGAGCATTTAAGTTTTCTTTTAATTCTGTTTTTTTTACGATTATTTTTTTGTTATAAAAATTGTTTATAATATTATTGCTATTTTTGCAATTTTCCCCGCTTCCATCAAAACCAATATTTCGTATTAAAGATTTATTGGGGTGCAGACATAGTCCATTAGATAACAATATGTTGGCATACCACTTAATGGCCCATGTTTTGTTGTTTTTATTGATATTGTCAATTAGTTGTTGTTCAAGGTTTGGTTTGCTACCATCTATATTAAATTTTTTGATTAATTTTTTTTCTTTTATTTTTTGATACAATGTTTCTGCATTATTATTAAAATATTTCCAAGCGTGTTTCCATGTTGCCCAACCCCAACAAGATGCCTGATTAAAAAAAAATGTTTCTGGTAGATTGTTTTTAACTGGAAAGAAATATCCGGCAATATGCATGACTCGCAGTTCATTTTTATATATTTCTAACGCATCATTCATGTATTCTAGGAAATAAGGAAAAGTGACTATATCATCTTCAAGTACTATTATTTTATCATATTTATTTATAATTTTGGTAACACCGTTAACAATAGAATCAGCAAGACCCTGGTTCTTTTCTTTTTCGTCAATAATTATATTTTTAAAACCGGTAATGCTTTTTATATAGTTTCTGACTTCTTTTACTTTTTTTTCATCTTCTTTTTTGCGTGGACCATCAGAAAAAATAAAAAGATTACTGTCTTGTGATAGTTTATTATTTTGTAGAGCTGCAACTGTTTGTTTTGTGTGCTTCGGTCGATTGTATACAAATAGTGCTATGGGTGCTATATTCATGATTTTATTTTTTTTAAAAATGATTGTTCCCACAAGTATGGGGCTAATGATCTCCATGCGCCTGTACCCATGGTAAATGTTGCTTTGGGGTTTTCTATGACATTTTTTATTTTTTTAGCGGTATTTTCAGGGTTAATAAAAACAGATTCTTGAAAATTTCTTGAATTTATAATATCCAAAAAATAAGTTTTAAGTGGTCCTCGCATCCAATCAACAATAGGAGTATTAAATCCTATTTTTGTTTTTCTGTAGGTAATTTTCTTGGGCATATATTTTGACAAGGAGTCTCTAATGATTGCCTTAGTATAGCCGTTTTTTAGTTTGGATTGCCATGGTAGTGAAAAAGCAAAAGAAACAATACGATAATCCATGAAGGGCATTCTTATTTCTACGCCACTTGTCATGCTATAGCGATCATAGTTTCTAAGTAATGTCGGTAAAACGGTTTCGTGCGCAGAAATATATAATAATTTATTAAAATAATTTAATTCATTCCAATTCTTGTGGGCACTATCGCCACACACCAACCTTAATGATTTTTTGTTTAATAATTTTTTTATTAAAAATTTAAGCAAGTAAATATTTTTTGGCGGAAGCATGTTAAATTGAGAGGAGTTTTTTATATCTCTCATATCATAAAAAGTGTTTAATATTTTATAAGATTGATATAAATTCCAACTCGTATAATTTAACATTTTGACAACATCAAATTCATAGCCCCCAAATAGTTCATCGGCACCATGTCCGTCTAATGTAACAACGATACCCATTTTTCGCATAGCCTGATAAGTTGCAATGAACGGAATGGGACTTGTGTTGTAATTTTCTTCAAATAGATATAAGTAATGTTCTATGTTATTGATATACTTTATTGGGTCAATATTTATAATATTTGGTTTTATATTAATATTTTTGGTAACCAGTTTTGCATAATAAGATTCATCCAGTGGGGTGTTTGGGAAAGATGCTACAAATGCATTTTGCCAATTTTTATTTACTCTTTGTTCGTTGTATTTGCTTATTTCAGAAATTACAGAAATAACAGAACTAGAATCTAGTCCGCCACTTAGAGCCGTACCAATGGGCACATCTGAACGCATTCTGATTTTGCAAGCATCAAAGAACAATTCTCTAAACATTTCGATTTGATCGGTGTATTTTCGCGGCACATCGATTAGGTGGTCAAGGGTATTCCAATATCTTGTTATTTTTAATTTTCCATTTTTGAAAAATCCAAAATGGCCAGCCGGGAATCTTTTAATATCTTTAATTAAGCACTCTGGGGTGTGTTCGTAGTTAAATACTTTACCTTTTATTAATTCATAATTTACCTCAATTATTGGGAGTAGGGGGGTGATAGCCTTCATTTCAGAGGCAAAAGTTAGATCCTGATTCTGTTGATTATAGAATAGTGGTTTTTTTCCAAATCGATCGCGACTCAAGAACAATTCTTTGTTTTTATTGTCCCAAATACCAATGGCCCACATGCCGTTAAATTTATCCAAACACTTTTCTCTCCACTCCATAAAAGATGCAAGTATTATCTCGGTATCGCTTTCACTTTTAAATTTGTAGCCCCTAGATATTAATTCCTTCTTTATTTCTAGAAAATTATATATTTCACCGTTAAAAGTAATAAAATATCGGTTATCGGCATAAGACATGGGCTGTTTGCCCAACACTGATAAATCCAGAATAGATAATCGTCTGTGCCCAAAACAAAAATCATTAGTGTGGTGCAAGCCAAAACCATCCGGACCTCTATGTTTTAAGGTATTTGTACATTTGAGCGCTAAATTTTTATCAATATGTCCAATGTGACCAAATATTCCGCACATATTTTTAATTTTAATAAAAGGTTAGAGTGTTATGTTTATTTTCAAAATAATATTTTTTATCTTTATAATATTCCCAATCCATTTTCGGTTTTTGGAATACTACAAAAGGGACATCTCCGTAATATGATGCAAAAGCCCCGAAGGTGCTGTCTGATCCGATTATTATATCTGTTTTTGCCAATATGAACAAATCTTCAATCATATTGCCGTTATTTTTGATTATGTTTAATCCGGGGAATTTATCCATATTAATTTTTTCGTCAGAGCATGCAAGAAAGCAGGTTTTATCCTTGTCTTTGTTAAATTCTTTTAGATATTCCTGTAATATTTTATTTATTTCTCGATCGTCGAAATATAGTTTGCCGCCAAGAAATACCTTATAATCTCCTTTTCTGATATGTACGCCGACGATATGGTTATACTTTGATTTCAGTTTATTTATTTTAGATTCAATTTTTTTTATGAATTTTTCTTTAGGCGCAAAATATTTTATTATTTCCCGGCGGTATTTTTCTATGCCTTTGGGGTTTCTAAACATCCACCCGTCAAAATAAATTTTTGTTGTTTTGTTGTTAATTATGGAATTATTTTTTGTGGGCTCAAGATAAAAGGCCATCTCTTCCCCTGAACAAATAATTTTATTTTTATTTTTTATGTATTTAACATATCTATTAAGTGGTCTCAGTTTTTGGCTTAATCTATTAATAATTGTATTTAAATTGACAATCAATGAGATTATTTTGTGGTTTGGAATATTGAAATATTTATAATAATTATCATATGAGCGAACACCGGTTATTTGATCTTTTTTATTTTCATAAAAACAAAAATTAACGCACCTAGCGCCTATTTCAAGGCTATAAGCATAAATACTAATATAATTCCATAATTGATTAGCTAATCGACATCCTTTTGGTTTGTTTAGTATGATAATTTTTTTCATTTTATTTTTTTGTAAATATGGCGATAATAGAATGTCCGATTATTTTTTTTCTTAAACCTTTCTCTAATAAGTATATTAATATTTTTTTAGGGACAATATTTATTTTGATAGCCAGATCACCAAAGAAGTCATTGATTTTATTACCAAATATCATATTGTAATAAGTTTTATAGTGGTGTCGTTGTAATGGTTCTGTTTTAATTTTTTCTAATTTTATATTAAATATTTTTTCTAAATTGCTTAATGATTTTTTATCCCAGAGTCCAATATGATGAGGGGGCCTATTCAATAACCCTTTCGGATCTTGGTTGATAATAGAATTATTATTAGGTACGCTGATAATCAGTTTGCCTCCTGGTTTTAGAGTGTCAATACTTGCCCGAACAGCTTCGCCAATCTCAGGTATATGTTCCATGACTTGAAACGAACAGACAATATCATATCGTTTTTGGTGTGTTTTGGCGTGTTCCTGGATTGTTTCTTTGTAAATATTTAATCCTTTTTCCTTAGATTTGCGCATAGCTTCTTCATTAAATTCTATACCGGTAACATCTACATTATTATCTTGTAGTCTTTTTAAAAAATCTCCTTGTCCGCATCCGATCTCTAATACTTTGTCGCCTTTATTAATTAATTTAAAGGCTTCATCATACTCCCATTTGTCTTTCATGTAGTACCAATCGAATTGCTGCAGATCTTGATAAAACTGATCATCACCAGCAGTATTGAAAGGATAGAAAAATTTATAACCGGTGTCTAGGCACTTATAAATATAAATTTCTGGGATATCTTTAAAAAAACGAGATACATCAATATTAGATTTTTGCCACTCATTAATAATAAAATCAGTTTTGATTTTTTTTCTAGTTTTGTATTGCATGAATTATTAAGAGGATTTTTAATTTGCATATGGTTATTTTTTAAAATGGAAGAAACCGGTGCCAAATCCTTCGGATTGGTCATAATTGTTAATTAATTTATTTCCATTTTTATAAAGATATTTTTCTTCTATCAATTTTAATGATTGAAATAATTTTAAAATATATTCGCGCGTAAATGCTCTGTGGGCATTGAAATATACTTTGTTTTCATTATCAATAGGTAGTGAAATATAAAGATTTCCTTCGGGGGCTAATACTCTTTTTATTTCTTTGATAGCTTTTTCTGAACCAAACGGATCGAGCTTGTCGCCGTATCTTCCCAATCCAATATGTTCGATTACGCAAATTGAGCTGATAGACTCCAAAGAATTATTTTCAAAAGGTAGATTTAATATATTGCCTTTTTTAAAATAAAGATTATTAAGTTCCAGATCTATGGGGCGGATATCTATCATGGTGGTGGGTACGAATTGAGAGATAATTCCGACCATTTCCACTGATGATCCGATATCGTAATGATGTTTGGGTCTATTCTCAAATATTTTTTTAGCGCACCAGGAGTCCTGGAGAATATAAAGAGGGTCAAGCGGGGTGTTATCAGTTTTATCAAACAGGCAAAGTTTAAGATATTCTTTTGAAAGAGTAAAGTTTTTATTATTATTTATTTTTTGATATTTTTTGAATTCATTAGAAAAATATTTATGTAACGATATTTTTTTGAATATACCTGGATTTTGTTTGATAATATTTTGATAATACAAAAAACTTCTTTTTATAAAAGGTATAATGAGAATTTTATATTTTATTTTTTTAAAATAATTCATTTTAATTTTTTTAATTTATTTTTTATCTTAGAAAAAATAGTTTTTTTTGTAAATAATGGTTTTTGTTTTGTTAGATCTAAAGAATTTATTAATTTTATTGTTTCTGTCTCATTTTGTGGTGTTTTGTATTTTTGTGATAGTCCGATTAATGATCTTAATATATTAAAATAAACAATTTTTGTATCCCCCCCCAATCCAATTAATTGTTTAAAACAGTCTAGCGCCTTGTTATAATTTTGTTTTTTATAATGATATATTCCCAGACAAAATATATCTTCTGCTTTTTCGTTGTTTTTGTATTTTTGATAATAAATTTCAAATCCGTTCGGATTTAGATATTTATACATATCGGTTCTAAAAAAACCATTAGGATTATCTTGATAAATATTATTTAAATAGCTTTTAATATTATTATTTAATTCTGTGTTTTTAAAAATATCGTAGTGTATAATTTTTTTTATGATTTCCGGAGAAAAAAGAAATATCTCATCCTCTAATATTAAATAGAAATTTTTTGAAAATTCTCCTTTTTCATACACTCTTTCGAAGTATGATTTTTTATTAGCTTGTCTGTGAAAATAGTAACTGTTTGGGCAAATATCAATATGAGCACCAGTAGATAAATATTTAAATCCGAAGTGTTGAGTATCGAACCCGTGGTTTTCTGGATAGCCTCCGGTCTTTAAAAAAGATTTTTTAGTATAAAGAAAGTTAACCTGGGTTAAAAATCCCTTTTTATTTTCAAATAAATTGTTAAATTTTATATCTTTAAAATAGTTGAGATCATGCTTAATGTTTTTAGATTTTTTTAAGTCATTCGTAAAATATCTTGCTTCCTCAAAAAGTATTCCGTCAACCCTTTTTTTATTTAAATAGTCGATTGTTTTAGGAAGCATGTTGTCGGGAAGCATGTCATCGCTGTCTAATATAAATATCAGACCTCCTGTTGATTTTTTTATCCCTGTATTTCTGGCAGCGCCTCCACCACGGTTTTTTTTGTGTGTGTAGTATTTAGTGTGCGGATATTTTTTAACTAGTTTTTTTATTAAACTTAAAGTATTATCAGTTGAACCGTCATCTACCATAACAACCTCAAAGGGAGTAGTAAAATTTTGGGTATATACAGATCGTAAAGCTTCTTCCAGAGTTGTTTCACAGTTATAGCAGGGGATAATGATGCTTAATTTTTGTTGATTTTTATTTTCCATAAAATTATTATTTTTTTATAAAAATTTTCGGAAACAAGAATATCAAAATTAACTTAATAAATCTTTTGTATGTTAACCAGCCATTTTTCCAGTGATTTAAAATAATGGTTTCTTTTAATACTATTCCCGCATATTTACGAGTATTTTGTATGTCATTTATTCTTAGGTATTTATCGACCAGATCATTGTACCAGTATATTTTTTGTCGGCGCAGTTGTTTGTCATATTTATAATTAAAGTGTTTGTTCAGTATGTCGCTTGTATATAGTGCGGAATCTTCAACAAATCTAAAAAAGTCTTTTCCCTCAGATTCGATTTTTATCTTTTGATTGAAGGCCGCTCCTTTTTTATGTTTGCGATATGCGCTCATTTTTTCCTTGAAATATTTGGTTTTACCGTGAGCCGCACAGAACGCCGGCAGGGTCCAGTCACAAGCCTCTAGGGTAAAAAACCAGTCGGGCAAGGTATTTAATATTTCTTTTTTAAAAACAATTGAACAAGTAGCAAAAAATTTTCCACCAATTAGCTCTTCTGTGGGTATCGTTTCATCTTTATCTTTATTGCATTGATTTCTGATAAATTTACTTTTTTCATCAACAACTATAGAATTGTGTACAGTTAATGTATAATCCTGATTTTGCTCCATAAAGTCAACTTGTTTTTGTATTTTATATGGGTCGGTCCAATAGTCATCTCCTTCGCAGATAGCTATGTATTCCCCCTGGCATGATTTCATAGATTTTTCCCAGTTACCGATGAGTCCCAGATTAGTTTCATTTAAGTATAGTTTGATTTTATCAGGATATTTATTGGCATATTCTTTTACTATTTCACGAGTATTGTCAGTAGATTTATCTTCACATACGACAATCTCATAATCAAAATTTACTTTTTGAGATAAAGCGCTATCAAGGCATTCTCGGATATATTTTTCATGATTATAAACTATGATACAAGCGGATGCTTTCATAAAAACATTTTACATAGTAACATTTTAGCATTTTAACATGGTTACTGTGTGATAATATAATAATTATTTTTTATTTTACTTTATGGACTTTATAGACTTTTTACTTTTGACTCATGCGGTGTAAGCACTAGAAAACATCGGCCGTCTTTTTCTTCTTTTAATAGTTCAATGTCATAATTCCATTCGTTCATCATCTCTCCTGTTTTTAACATATTGAAAATAGAGTGTATCTCGATAAGGATAATCGGTTTATATTGATTAATGGTCTGTTCCGCGCCTTGTAGAGCAAGGTATTCAGCGCCTTCTATGTCTATTTTAATCAGAGCAGGCGGATTTGTTATTTTTTTTGATTGATATAGATTGTCCAGAGAATCTGTTTGGACCACCTTTCTTTGAAATCCCAATTTTTTTTCATAGATATCTTTTTCCCAAAAAGTGTGCGCGCTGTCTAAAAAGCTGCCGCTGCTTGATCCCTTTTCCACCTTGGTTGAAAAGATGAATTCTTCCTCTCCTTTTTTATCCGCAATAGCCAGATTAAATATTTTTATTCTGTCTGATATATCGGGATTATTTTTTAGATTGATATTCATTCTTTCAATGTTATAATCATTGGGTTCGAATGCATAAACCTTTCCGTTGTTTTCGGTTAATTTAGCAAAGGCCATTGATGTATAGCCGATATGGGCGCCGATATCCAATATTGTTTTATTTTTTAAATCTAATTTTTTTAGATAATCATAGAAGAATTGGTCATAGGTTCCATTGATCATTTCGATCTGCCAATCTTTTTTGTTGTAGATAAAAATTTCGTTTCCCTTTAATACCCCCCCTTGGATAGTGTTTAGTGTTGGTTCTTCGTTATCAACATTTGTTTTGAATATTGAATTTTTTATTTTTTTAAAAAATTTTAATATAATTGGGGGAGTAAAAAGGATTATGAATTTTTTCATATTTTTTTAAGTTTAATATTTTTTAACACCAAGCAAATATAGCCGCGCTTTATCTAAAATAATTTGCATAAAATCATATAGATGGTTATATGTTTTTTTATTGTGTTTCCGAATATGTTTTTAGGTAATTTATCAAGGTATTTTTCTTGTAATTTTGTATTGAATCTTTGCGCCCTAATTCTTAGTGTTTCAATTTTACATACATATTTACCAACCGCTTTTGCTCTCTCATCTTTTCTAACCTGTTTAAATTTTTCTTTCCAATCAAGTATTTCTTTATCTGTCATAGCAGATAGATTTCCCGTAACTCCGCTCATGGCTTGATTTTTGTTTAAGCTGTGAAAAAAATCATAATGATTTTTGAATATTCCTTTTTCAAAACATAAGCTATATAATTTTGATCCGGGGAATGGAGTAGTTATACTGCATCCCCAATTTACATTTTTATCTATTTTGATAACCTGCAGCATTAAGTCCATTGATTTTTGAACGTCCTCGTTGGTTTCGGTGTATTGTCCGATCATAATGCTGGCATTAGGTAATATGCCAACTTTTTTTAATCTTTTAAACCCGTTGATAATTTGATTTACGGTTATTCTTTTGTCTATGATATCCAGTATTCTTTGAGAACCTGATTCTACTTCAATGTTAAGATGACGCAATCCTGATTTTTTCATTTGCATTAATGTTTCGTCATCAATTTTTTCCAGGATATCCATCCTGATTGTTGTAGAATATTCCAGGTTTTTTATTTTTAACATTCCTTCTGCCAATTCTTTTGCTCTTCTCGGAGAAAGAATAGCCAAATCATCATCGAAAGTAACATGGTTAACCCTGAATTTCTTTTTAAGTTTTTTAACATCATCAAGTATGTCCTTAACGGGTCTGCAACGAGCCCTGCTGTGGTGGTAACAAAAATTACAATTAAAGGGGCAGCCCCTTCCTCCGTGGATGTTGGCGGACCTGTTGGCATATTGATGGTGTGGCTGCGGAGCCGTGACAAGTAATTTTCCAATACTCAGCCATTCGGTAGATGGGAATAATTCATAGGGAATTTGAGGCAAATTTGATAGATCTTCGATATACTCTCCTAGACCAGTTAATATTTTTTCTTTTCCTTTGTTGATGACCAGTCCCTTAACCGTTGATATGTCGTTATCATTACGCAACGCTTTTACCAAATTATAAAGAATAATTTCTCCCTCGCCAATAACACCAATGTCAGCCCCCGTGACCTCAACAGCAAATTCCGGTGTGGGTGATACCATCTGTCCGCCTATTACAACAGGAAAATTTCTTCCGGCTTCATTTAAAAGTTCGATTATTTTTTTTGTCGGTTGCAGGTCCGGGTAAAGCGTTCCGAACCCGACCACAAGAGGCTTTAGCTCAATTATTTTTTTTACCAATTCTCGATACAGTGATTTATCTTCCGGTCTAAATAGTATTTTTACATCTTCTCCGTTTTCCTTGAGATAACCGGCCAGATAGCCATATCCGGAGGGGAATACCCATGATATATCCTTGGAAACTAATATAACCGGTCCTTGTTTATTTATGCTTGTTAGTATGTTAGACATATTATTTTATTATTATTATATATTTTTTATACCAATCAATATAGCGTTTGATTCCTTCTTCTATATTTATTTTTGGTTTATAATTTAATAGTTTTTTTGCTTTTTCAATATTAGCTCGTGTTTCCGGCAGGTCTCCGAAGTGCATATCTATATATTCCTTCTTTGCGGTTTTTTCCAAATTGTTTTCTATTAATTCGATAACTTTTTGTATTTCTGTTGATGTTCCTGATCCTAGATTTATAATTTCAAAATTTAAATTTGTTTCAATGGCGGATATAATACCCGATACAGTGTCTGTGATATAGCTGAAATCTTTTCTTATTTTACCGTGATTATGAATAGTAATCGGTTCACCTCTATATATTTGTTCCGTGAATTTGCTGATAGCCATATCCGGCCTGCCCCATGGTCCGTAGGTTGTAAAAAATCTCAGTCCGATCATTTTGATGCCGTATAGATGGTGATAAGTGTATGCCAGCACTTCGTCTGATTTTTTGGTCGCGGCATATACTGATAGGGGATGGTCGGTTGAGTCGGTTTCTGTAAATGGAATTCGGGCGCTGTCTCCATATACCATGGAGGATGAAGCGAAAACTATTTTCGGCACATTGAATTCTCTTGCCAATTCAAATATGCCCACGGTGCTCATGGTGTTGGTTTCATTGTACAGCTTGGAATCTATGCCCAGATTGGTTTGCGCTGCCAGATGGCAGACAATATCCGGCTTGTGCCCGTAAAATATCTTTTTTATTTTTTTTACATTATCCAGTTCAGTATTATAAAATATATAATCCGCAGGGTTTAAAAATTTGTTCAGTCTGTTTTGCTTCAGTTCGATATTATTAACCAGCCTATCAAGGATAACAATATTATATTTGTCTTTATCTAATTGATTTACCAAGTGGCAGCCAATAAATCCCGCACCGCCGGTGATTAAAATTGTTTTTTTATTATAATTCTTCATAGCAATCTTATGGTGATAGATTTATCAGATAGTTTATTTATTTGATGTAAAGATCTTGAATATGGCGCTAGTATTTTATTCCTGATTTCATTTAAATATTCTTGTGATTTTGGTTTAAACATAAAAACTCCTTTATTAAAACCATATAAAATAGGAAAAATAGTTTTTTTATAATTTGGATGACTATATGTAGCCTCAGCAATTCCCGGATGGCTATAATTTAGAAAATCATCAATTATAATTATAGAAGAGGGGACTAGTAGATTATCAAACTCATCAATTATATCTTTTACGGCTCCATAACTATGCTCCCCGTCGATATGGATTAATTGATATTTTTCTTCTTTATTTCTATTTTTTATAAATTCATCTTGTAGTTTAATTTCTAGTTTAACTAAATTTTTTAAATTCGTTTTATTTTTTTTATCCAATATTTTTAAAGAGTTATATATTTTTTTTATTCTTTCTTGAGCTGTGGTTTGGCCTGTTTTTCTTGCAAGGTATATGGCCTCATCCTTAACCGCGTATTTATTATTAAAATCTTCAAAGAAAGGATCTACTCCTACGGTTTTTAAGTTTGACACGCAAGCCATGGCCGTTAAACTGCGTCCGCAAAAAACGCCTATCTCCAATATTGGATTATTGTTTTGGGGTTGAGCATTTATTAAATTTGCAAATAGGTTCATTTCCTCTATATTAAGGAATCCGTTTAATTTTTTTATTTCTTCAAAATCGTTTTGTAGTTTTTGAGGATATAGTATATCAAAATTTTTGCCTACAGGTTTGTTTTTTTCAACTGTATACCCCAATTTTTTTATTGTTTTATAGATTATTTGTTTTAATAAATTTAACATATTTTTAAGTTTTACCCTGTATTCAAGCTCCAGTCTTGTTCCAAGTGTACGGGGCTTTTTATATATACTCCATTATTATAAAAATCACCTTTTTTTATTTCAAAAGTAAGAAGATTGTGTATATAATCCACTCTTTCATCTCCCGCCCACAAATTAACAGCTAAATCATACAATCCTTCCCCCAGTGGCATTTTTTGCTTGAGTTGGCACTTGAGAATCCCCTTGGGGGGGGCATCAAAAGATTGTTTTGTATGTTTTGTCCAATTAAAAACTAATTGATTACTGTCTTTGTTGATTGAAAAAGCGCATCCTAGATTATTGATTGGCTGATTGTCTAAAGATTCGTAGCCAAAACAAAAAGAATATTTACCGCCGAATCGAATAGCGTCTACTTTTTTCCCATCATGATCTTCTACATGAAAAGAAGTTAATCGAATTTTTTCGCCTCCTTTTCTGTCTCTTCTTTTTTTGAGAGTATTATCCTGCGTTAGGGGATTGTTTTGCAGGTAGCGTGTTATTACTTTTTCGGTTTCATCAAACATTTTAATTTCTCCATTTTCTAGCAATACACATTTATGACACAAATTTTTAACGGCTTCCATGTTGTGGCTTACGAAAAGTATTGTTCTGCCGGCTGTTTTTGTGACTTCATCCATTTTCCCTAGGCATTTCTTTTGAAAGGCGGTATCACCAACCGCCAGTACTTCATCAACCAGTAAAACATCCGGTTCCATGTGGGCGGCGACTGAAAAAGCCAGGCGGACGTACATGCCGGAGGAGTAGCGTTTTACGGGAGTATCAATGAATTTTTGCACTCCGGCGAATTCTATGATTTGGTCGAATTTTTTTATGATTTCTTTCGTGGTCATGCCGATAATGGCGCCGTTTAGGAAAATGTTTTCGCGCCCGGTAAGTTCTGGATGGAATCCTGTACCAACCTCCAAGAGAGATGCGACACGTCCGTTTATTTCTATTTCGCCCGTTGTTGGGAATGTGATTTGGGAAAGTATTTTCAAAAGCGTGGATTTGCCGGCACCATTAGAGCCGATAATGCCGATTACCTCTCCTTTGTTGATTGTCAGGTTGATATCTTTCAGTGCCCAGAATTCTTCCTTGGATATTCTTCCCAGTACTTTTTTGGCTTTGTGCTTGGCAAATTTCAAGGGGTTCTTAAAAGCGTTGGTAATCACATCGCGCAAGGCAACATATCCACCTTGTTGATGAGTTATGTCGTATTTTTTTGATATGTTATTAATTTTTATTATTGGAGTCGTCATAGTATTTGTAGTTTATAGATATATAAGGTTTTGGCGGTAAGTAACTCAAAGTGCAAAACTCAAAGCCCAAAACCACAACTCAAAGTTTAAAATTATTTTTTATTTTTAAGTGTTAATAAGCTTGAACCAAGCATTTTACAAATTTCTTCTGCTTCTTGAAGTAAAATATTTATTTTATTTAAATCATTTTGGTTATTAATAATTTTTGAATCTCTGAATAATCCCAACCAGTATTTTGTTTCATTTCCAGATTTTAATGATATTTCAAAGAATTTAATAAAGTCTTTTTTTGAGTGAGCAGACTTTGCTTCAATAATATTTGCGCCGATACTGGTTGATGACCTTAATAATTGGTCTGATAACACCCAAAATATTTTTTGGTTTGGTAAATCTTTAACAAATTTTATAATATTTATAGAAAATTGATAGCATCTATATTTTAATTCAGTTTTTAGTTTTGCATTGTTGTTTTGCATTTTAAATTTTAAGCTTTGAGTTTAATTAATAACTAATTTAGCTTCGCTAAACTATATCTGCAAATATTCTTTCTGTTTTCTTAAAATATATTAATCCGAAGAATACTAATATCATACAGGCCGCAGTTGAAATTATTAATAGGAGCCAGTTTATCGGCGCATTACCCAAAAGAGCTGCTCTAGCTGCTTTGATGACACCGGTCATGGGATTGATAGCCAATATTTTCGAATATTTCCCCACCATGCTGGCAGGATAAATTACCGGAGTAACATACATCATAATCCGCATTACGAATGGAAGGGCATAACGGACATCTCTGTAGCGGACATTTAATGAAGCGAAAAAAAGGCCTATGCCAAATGCCGCCAGGAATGATATCAGAACCAGCAGGGGCAGGATCAGTATGCCCAGCAAATTCGGCACATATCCGTAATAAAACATCATAATGATTAAAATTACTGAAGCAATAGCAAAATCCACCAGGTTGGTAAGCGTGGCGGAGAGGGGAATTATCAGGCGGGGAAAATATACCTTGGTGATTATAGACTGATTGCCGACAAGACAGCTGGTTACTGCTCCCAAAGAAGATGAAAAGAATTGCCAAAGCAGAAGGCCGGTGTAGACGAAAATCGGATATGGTATGCCGTCTGAAGGTATTTTGGCAAAATTGCCGAAAACAACAGAAAAAATTATCATAGTGCTGACCGGCTGGATGAGCGCCCAAAGGACGCCGATTGCAGTTTGTTTGTAGCGCACCTTGATATCGCGCCAGGTGAAATAATACAACAAATCTTTGTAAGCCCAAATTTCTCTGATATCGTCAAAGCTGAATGTTTTTTGGGGTTTTATGATTGTTTTCTTTTTTTTCATATTTCAATTTATTTTTTATATTTTTTCTTCTTTTTGAGCCTCGGTGTTATAAATTATCAACCCCCTTATTTGGTCGGATCTTTCGTTTCCGCGCAAATAAGTAAGTTTTTTTTCGGGCGATCTGCTTTCTCTGAATTTGCTTTCAATAAAACCGTCTTCGATTGACACAGGACGAATTTCTTCTGTTATTAAATCTTTCCTGATAAAATAAGCATTATTTCCGGCAGTATTGCAGCCCACAAATTCATAATTTTTCTTTTTGGATAGCGTTGCCAGCGCTTTTAGCGAAGCCCCCCAATATAGATTGCTATAATGTTTTTGGGATCTGACAAACTTTGGATCATAAGGAGTAGTAATAGAGCGATCTTTGCCGAATACGCTGTTATATTCCAAGATGACAATGCATGGTTTTATTTTTTCGGTATTTAAAGATTCCCACATCCAGTAGTCGTTGCCGTCCAGATCAATATGCAGCAACCCCAGATTTATGAAACCAGTTTTTTCTATTTCTTGATTTAGATTTTTTGTGTCCAAAAATAAAGCGTTTGCCCTTAAATCATATTGCCAATACCACTTGGTTGATTTGAGGCGGTTTATATGATCAATTGAACCGTCTATGACATATCCGCTCCAGTTATTATTCATCAGTAAAAAACGAGTATTGCTTTCCAGATAATCAGCTACGCCAAACTCTATAAAAGTCTTGTTTTCTATTTTTATTTTTTTTATTAAATATTGAATTATGCCATCATCGCCGAATTGTGAAAATATTTTAAATTCATAATCATTTATTTTTTTAAAGTTCAATAAATACTGCTGATTGGATAATATTTTACCTAAAATCAAAAGCTCTTCATCATTGTTTTTGGCGTTGATTAGCCGCTCTAATATTGATTTTATCCTTTTTTTTATGTAGTTGAACATACACTTGTCTTATTTTATGACTAGATTTTTCTGCCAATTCCACGCCGATTTCATTGCGTCATCAAGGGTTTTTTCCGCCTTCCAGCCAAGTTCGGTATTTGCCTTGTCCGCACTCGCATATATTTCGGCAATATCCCCGGGTCGGCGATCTACTATTTTATAATTCAGTTTTTTATCCGATACTTTTTCAAAAGACTTGACGACCTCCATGACAGAATTTCCCTTGCCCGATCCCAGATTGAATACTTCGTATTTTTTTTTATTTTTATTTTGTAATAAGCGATTAATGGTTGCAACATGCGCCTTGGCCAGATCGACCACATGGATGTAATCCCTGACGCATGTTCCGTCGGGAGTGCTGTAATCATTTCCGAATATTTTAAGTTCATCGCGGATGCCTGCTGCGGCTTGCGTGAGAAAGGGGACCAGGTTGGCCGGGATGCCTTCGGGCAGTTCGCCGATTAGCGCGCTGTCGTGCGCGCCGATTACATTGAAGTATCTCAGGGATACAGCTTTGAGGCCGGGATCAGATTCGGCGGCGGCTGAGATGATATTTTCTCCGATTTGTTTGGTTTCGCCGTATGGGGATGCGGCTTTTTGTATGGGGCTGTTTTCTGTAACCGGCAGCTTTGCGGGTTCTCCGTAAACGCAGGCGGAAGAGGAGAAAACGATGTTTGATATATGTCTTTGCTTCATATTCTCCAACAGGCCTATCAGCGGCGCCAGATTGTTCCTGTAATATTTCAAAGGATTATTTATCGATTCTTCAACGGCTTTAAGCGCCGCGAAATGGATAATTCCGCTGATGTCCGCATGCTGTTCAAAAAATTTGTTCAGTTTGCCGCCATCACAAAGATCGAAATTTTCCAGCAGGGGGCGAATTCCGGTGATTTTTTCAATGCCATCCAAAACGCTCGGATTGGAATTGGAAAAATTATCAATTATTATTACCTCAAAGCCGGCATTTTGCAGCTCTACTGTCGTGTGGGATCCGATGTATCCGGCGCCGCCGGTAACTAAAATTTTATGGGACATAAAATTTAGTAAAAAGTTTGTAAAGTTATTGATTAAAATCTGCTTTGCAAATTTTATTATATAACTTTTAACTTTATAAACTTTATAACTTTAAACCAGCCTGCTTCGCAGGCTTTACCATTTATTAATTGTATTCACCACCTTCTTTTTTAGATCCAAATATGATTTAATGGCTTTTTGTTCTATTTCAGGAGAGAGCATCCTTAGGAGTTCTTTGCCGAGTATGCGGTATTGTCCGCCGACTTTATTAGCTTTAAGCAAGCCTTTTTTAAGGAGGCGCTTAATGGTACTATTGCTGATTTTTAGTAAATTTTGGGCTTCTTCAGTAGTATATACAGCATTTGGCTTGATTTCTTCGGACATGAATTTATTGGTTATTTTTAATAAAAATAATTATTTTTAGTATAACAAAAGGTGTCAAAAGGTGTCAATACGCTTCTTGGGTCTTAATTTTAAGTCAAAAATTTATAAAGTTTAAAGTTTTTATCATTTTTTTAATTTAAAATAAAATCATTGTGGATAAAACCCTCAGTGAATATGGTGTTTATAAAATTTATAAAGTCGAGATTTAGAAGAATTTTTTTGAGTTGTATAAGTTCAGATACATATTGGACTGCGAAGCAGGACAATAAGTATGCAAATGGGGTTTAAATATAAATATTGCAATGGTTTTGGCAGAATGTATAATTATGGATTAAAACATTTTAATCCAAAT
>Ga0208373_1000812_pt1 | contig 48068 bp, 36 predicted proteins | sample RifOxyC2_FD_184036 | JGI IMG/M metagenome (GOLD analysis project Ga0208373, IMG submission 184036) | Soil microbial communities from Rifle, Colorado - Rifle Oxygen_injection C2 (SPAdes) | ecosystem: Environmental > Terrestrial > Deep subsurface > Rock core/Sediment | place: Rifle, Colorado...
TTTAGGACAAAAACGCACATCCCGAAGAAGAATATCCGGGAAAAATGTTTAAGTTCGGTTAAAAAACCGCTTCTTGGTTCCAGTTGTCAAAGAACGGTGTTTCTAGAAATAATTGCGACACAGTCTGTATTAGTAATTGATTTAATTGGAGGTTATATGGCTTTATTTAAAAAAATGAAATTTAGGGAACTTACTGCGAAAAAAGTGGAAATACCCAATGGTTTGTGGAGTAAATGCGATAATTGTAAAGAAATGATATATACCAAGCAATTGGAAGAAAACCTTCGTGTTTGTCCTAAATGCCAGAATCACTTCAGGATGAATGCCAAGGAACGAATTAAACTCCTTGTTGATGAAGGGACCTGGGTGGAAGATAAAAACAGAGTGATACCTATGGACCCGCTTAACTTTCCTGAATATAAAGGAAAACTTAAGAAAAGTCAGGAAGCTACCGGCTTAGATGATGCGATTATTACAGGTGAAGGTAAGATCTGCGGGATTCCGACAGCAATCGGTGTAACGGATTCTTTCTTTATGATGGGTTCCATGGGTTCTGTAGTGGGGGAAAAGCTGACAAGGATTGTTGAGCATGCGATAGCCAGAAAAATCCCGCTTCTTCTTGTTTCTTCTTCCGGCGGCGGCGCAAGAATGCAGGAAGGTATCCTCTCGCTTATGCAGATGGCAAAGACCAGCGCGGCTTTAAAAAAACTGACAGACGCACATATTCCTTATATTGCTCTTTTAACGGACCCGACCGGCGGGGGTGTTACTGCCAGTTGGGGAATGCTCGGAGATATTACTATTGCAGAACCAAATGCTTTGATCTTATTTGCAGGCCCGAGAGTTATCGAACAGACCATAAGGCAAAAGCTTCCGAAAGGTTTTCAGAGGTCGGAATTCCTGCAGGAACACGGTTTTATTGATATGGTAGTCCACAGAAAAGACTTGAAAGAAAGCCTCTCTAAGGTTTTAAAGTTTTTCTATAATAATTAAGCATACTTTGCTTTATTTTTTTAGCATTTTCTGATTAGATTTGATTTTTCTTTAATTTTAATGGTAAAATATAAATGGTAATATATACACCGTAATATTCATGTAATACTCATCCGCCTAGGCGGAAATATTTTTACTCGGCTTCAGCCGTACGTGCTCTGCTCGGTAAAAGGAGGCCATTAGATGGCGAAGGTAATACTTGAAAAGATAGAAAAGAGGTTCATAAACAATCCAAAACCTGCAGTTGCTGAAATGAGTCTTGAAATCAATGACAAGGAGTTTGTTGTCCTTGTCGGACCTTCGGGTTGCGGCAAATCAACAACCCTCAGAATGATCGCAGGTCTCGAAGAAATTACTTCCGGTAGAATATTGATTGACGATAAAGTGGTCAATGAAATCCCTCCCAAGGACAGAGATGTGGCTATGGTTTTTCAGAACTACGCACTGTATCCGCATATGACTGTTTATGATAATATGGCGTTTGGTTTGAAGATCAGAAAATATCCGAAAGATGAGATTAAGCGGCGTGTCATGGAAGCTGCAGAGATTTTGGGAATTCAAGAACTCCTGGAAAGACGTCCAAAACAACTTTCAGGCGGACAGCGCCAGCGTGTGGCCGTAGGCAGAGCCATAGTACGAAAACCAAAAGTTTTCTTGTTTGACGAACCTTTATCAAACCTTGATGCAAAATTAAGAGGTTCGACAAGAACAGAGATTATAAAACTGCACAACCGGCTTCAGGCGACGATGATTTATGTTACTCATGATCAGGTGGAAGCTATGACCATGGGGGACAGGATTGTTGTTATGAAGGATGGTTTTGTCCAGCAGATAGGCGATCCGGTTACTATCTATGATCATCCCAAAAATAAATTCGTTGCAGGTTTTATAGGCACGCCTCCGATGAATTTTCTTAACGGTAAAATTGAAAAGAAAAATGGAAATGTATATTTTGGAGAAGGTAGTTTTACTTTGAAACTTGATAAAAGCATGAATGATAAAATGTCTTCTTATGACGGAAAAGAAATTATACTCGGGGTGCGTCCCGAGTACATAGAAGAAAAAAGGATTTCAAAACTTGCTGACCCGGAATGGAAGATTTCGGCCATGGTTGATGTAATTGAACCGATTGGTTCTTCTGCATATGTTTATCTTACGACAGGACAGTCGTCTTTTGTCGCATCCCTTGATTCTCATGAACAGTTGAAGATTTCTGAAAAAGGGGAAATCGTGTTTAATATGGAAAAAGTACACTTTTTCGACCGTCAGACAGAAACTACTATTATCTAGGATTAAAAAAGATGTCAAAAAAAAATGAATATGCGATAGGAGTTGATCTCGGCGGTACTAATATTGCCGCGGGGATTGTTAATTATTCAGGAAAGGTAATTTTGCGTGAAAAAATCCCTACCATGGCAAAACTTGGAGGGAAAGCTGTTCTTGACCGCATAGTTCAATTAATAAACTCCTTAATTTTAAAAGCCGACCCAAAAATAAGAAAAAGAATTATTGGTATTGGTATGGGAACACCGGGTCTTGTGGAACATAAAAAAGGGATTATTCATGAACCGCCCAATTTGCCGGGAATGGACGGGATGAATATTAAAAAATACATGGAATCTCGTTTAAAAATAAAAACGTTTGTTGCAAATGATGCTAATGCGTATGCTGTCGGTGAACATACCTTTGGTGCGGGAAAAGGCACAAAAAATATGGTGTGTATTACTCTCGGGACCGGGCTTGGCGGCGGTATTATTATTGACGGTAAACTTTATGTAGGGTCTTTTGAGACGGCCGGAGAACTGGGACATATAATAATCAGGAAAGAAGGAAAAAAGTGTCATTGTGGGAGTATAGGGTGTGTGGAGTCTTATGTGGGCGCGAATTTCATAGCTGAGCGTGTGAGGACGGACATAAAAAATGGAAAAAAGACCGCAATAGTAAAACTCGTGAACGGGGATTTATCAAAGATCACTCCGGCAATACTTAAAAAAGCGGCAATGCAAAATGATAAATATTCTAAAGCTCTTTGGAACGAAATTGGCGCAGAGATTGGGACTGCTCTGATCAGTATCGTTAATACTTTAAGTCCTGAAATGGTGGTAATAGGCGGCGGAGTTTCAAAGGCCGGGGATGTTTTGCTAAACCCAATAAAGAAAAAATTTAATATGATAGGTTTTAAATTCTTAAAAAAGAGAGTAAAGATTGTTCCCGGCAAGCTTTCGGACGATGCGGGAGTGCTTGGTTCAAGTTCTCTTGTTTGGAATCATATTTAATGTCGGGAGCCGGAAGGCAATATGTTAAGTAAAACAATAGCCGCCCTTTTGTTTTGGGCGGTTTTATTATTTTGTGGTGTAATAAATACTTATGGCGGGGAAATATCGGCTCCGGCGGCCGGAGTTACAATAGAACGGACTTCTGCGGAAAAAAGTGTTGTCACTTCTGAATCAGTTATACTTCCCAAGCAGGAAGTGACCTCCGAAGAAAAAATACCGGTTGATTGTTCTGCGGACTATCTGGAATACGATGAAGGTTTGGGGATAATAAATGGAAGAGGAAATGTAAAAGTAATATACAAAGGGACCGAAATTACCGCAGATGAAGTAAGATTTGATGTGAAATCGTCGTATTTGGAGGCCAAGGGGAATATTATTCTTAAGGAAGGTGACAGTATTATTAATGGCGCTTATGTCTCCTTTAATATGAAGAGTAAAACAGGGAGAATAGACCGGATCCAACTTTCAAACGGTCCGTGGTATTTTAAAGGTTTAGCTATAGAAAAACCGGATGAAAAGAATGTTTCAATAATGGAAGGCTATGCCACTACCTGTAAGGATAAAGAGCATCCTCACTACCGTCTGGTTTCTCAGAAAATACATGTTGAAATAGATAATATAGTTGAAAGCTGGAATGTCCTGCTTTATATCGGAGATATTCCTGTGTTTTATTTTCCTTATATTTGGAAGTCTCTGAAAATATCCTCAAAGAGTCCTCTAACCGTGAATCCCGGTTATTCAAGCAATGAAGGCGGTTTTCTTAAGCTTGCGTATAACTATGATTTTTCTGCGTATCTTTCCGGCGCAATTTTGCTGGATCTTATGACGAAAAAAGGGTTAGGGTACGGGATACAACAAAATTATAGATTTGATGAAGGCTCGACAAATGGATACCTCTATGCTTACTATATCCGCGAGAATGATACCGGTAAAGAGAGAATCCGCCTGAATCTTGAACATTTAAGCAGATTTGACAATACTTTTAACCTTGTGGGGCGGCTTAATTTTCTCACTGATGAGGCGTTGACTCAGGAATATGATTCCTATGGTTTTCCGATTGTATCCAGAGATATTAGATCTTATATTGCAGGGACGTATTACGATCCGGCATTTTCGGTTATTGCAGCAATTGACCGTCAGGATACATATTTTCTTAAAGACAGTGCTTACAAAATGGCATATCTGACTCTCCCGATGTTGAGATTCAGCACTTCGTCATTGCGCTTTGGTGAGACCAGTCTTTATTACAGTTTTTGGAGCGAACTTGCCAATTACTACAGCGGGAACAGTGGATATTATATCCTCAGGCTTGGAGGTCATCCTGGGATTTCATATTCCATGCAATTAGATCAATCAACTAACCTTAATACCACTATGGGGTTTAATGCTTATACCCAGGATCGACTGGAGTTACACACTGTTGGGAATCTGACAACTGCTGATTACTATGCTACAACCAATCTGCATACTTCCTGGAACATGAATATGGATACGGACTTTACTTATTCGTATTCCCAGCGGCTTACCGATATAAGCTATGACTTTTATGGAGGGGTGTTAAACAGCAGGCTTGACGGGCGTCTTAATCTGAGAATTGAAAGTTTTTTCTCCACCACCTTTTCAAGCGGTTATGATTTCAGGAATTATTATAACGATCCCAGATTAAACTTCAGTAATATTCTCAATTCTATAAATGTTTTTGTTTCTGAAGATTTCAATGCTTCCTCTTTTTTACAATATAGTATAGTCGACAGTACGGTAAAATCCGCTGATGTTTTTGCTAATTATGGTAAACCCACCGGGACGAAAATAACATTTGGTATTAATTATTTGAATCGTGCTCCCTCCTATGCTGATTTCCTATATCTTTCCGGTTCTCTTGCGATGGATTTAGGAAAGGACATTCGTATAGAATATGGAGCTCGCTTTGATACTGTGGCAAATGAAGTTAAGGAACAGCATGCTGCGATTTCTACAAATCTTACGGATTGCTGGTATTTAGACATAAATTACTCAAAAACCTATGGTATATATACTAATGAATCTGTTGGCTTTACTCTTCAGCTTAGAGCCTATAAAGAATCTATTCTTGATAAAAAGCTTTCCCCGGGGGACTTCAAGTACTGACCTATGACAAAATATATCATTAGACGACTGCTTCTTTCCATCCCGGTATTATTTGGTATTACGGTAATTACATTTGTAATTATTCATATTACACCCGGCGGGCCTACAGCGCTTCAAAGTAATATGAACGCAAAAATTTCTGCGGATTCCGTGGCAAAGCTCAGGGCGCTTTACGATCTCGATAAACCTTTATCTGTTCAGTATGTGAAATGGCTGTGGCGTGTAGTCCGGCTGGATTTTGGTGAATCCTTTATTGATAACCGTCAGGTTATAGATAAGATCCTGGAAAGAATCCCTAACACATTACTGTTAACCGTTTTGTCGATGTGTGTGATATTTGTTGTTGCTATTCCTATTGGTATTTATTCAGCTATAAAACAAAACGGGTATTTTGATAAAATATTTTCAATTGGAACATTCCTGGGTTACTCCATCCCTACGTTCTGGCTGGCGCTCCTATTAATGTCGTATTTTGGGAATTATCTCAAACTCTTGCCTGTATCAGGTATGAGATCATCCGATGCTGAAAGTTTTCCGGTATATCTTCAGATATTTGACCGTTTATGGCATCTTGTGCTCCCTGTATTTGTGAGTGCTTTCGGCGGGGTTGCAAGTATATCCCGTTATACAAAATCCAGTATGCTGGAGGTTGTCCGTCAGGATTATATCAGAACTGCCAGAGCTAAAGGGTTGTCGGAAAACAAAGTAATATTTAAACATGCTTTTAGAAATGCGCTTTTACCTATTGTCACAATACTCGGGCTATCCTTACCCGGACTTATCGGCGGTGGTTTTATATTTGAAACGATATTTTCCTGGCCCGGAATGGGACGTTTGGCTTATGAGTCATTTTTCAATTTTGATTACACGGTTATTATGGGAGTAGTTATTTTTGCAGCAATATTAACATTAATAGGCAATATTATTGCTGATATTACCTATGCATTGGTAGATCCGAGGATTAGATATCAATGAAAGATCAAATATTACATAAAGGACAAAAGGTGTTGGGAAAGCTAATTCGTAATAAACTTGCATTTTTAGGAGCTTTTGTAATATTTGTACTGAGTTTTCTATCGGTTTTTGCTCCCATGATTGCACCTTTTAATCCTGAAGATCAAAACATTGAAGAAAGGCTTTTAGCGCCGAATTCAAAGCATATATGCGGGACAGATGAACTTGGAAGGGATGTTTTTTCGCGGATGGTTTTTGGTGCGAGGGTCTCTTTGGCTGTGGGATTTATAGCTGTGATTATATCCGCTATTATAGGAATTTTAATAGGTTCTGCGGCGGGGTATTATGGGGGCTGGCTTGATACGGTATTAATGCGTTTTGTTGATATAATGCTCTCAATACCTACGCTATTTTTGATATTAATGCTGACTGTGTATCTGGGACCGAATATTATTAATGTAATGATAATAATTGGTTTAACCGGATGGATGGATCTTGCCCGTTTGGTTCGAGCTGAGTTTCTTACCTTGAAAAAAAGAGAGTATGTGCTGGCTGCAAGGGTTTCAGGTGCATCAAACGGCCGGATAATATTTAAACACATTTTACCCAATGCCTTATCCCCGGTATTTGTATCTGTAATATTTGGGGTTGGAGGGGCGATACTTTTAGAATCCGGTTTAAGTTTCCTGGGTCTTGGTGTTCAGCCTCCGGATGCGAGCTGGGGAAATATTTTAACTTCAGGTAAAGATTATATCGAAAGGGCCTGGTGGTTGACTGTTTATCCCGGTTTGGCAATATTTATTACGGTTATGTCTTATAATATTTTAGGCGAGGGACTTAGAGATGCTCTGGATCCCAGGCTTGTAGAATGAAAGATAAAATGCTGGAAGTAAATAATTTATCGGTTGGATTTTTTACCCCGGACGGGACGTTGACCGCTGTGGATGGTATAAATATTTCGGTAAGAAAAAAAGAAACGGTTTGTCTTGTGGGGGAATCCGGATCGGGAAAAACGGTTTCAGCTCTTGCAATTATGAGGTTAGTTCCCAATCCGGGAGTAGTTACATCCGGAGAAATAATATTTAACGATGAAAACCTGCTAAAAATTTCCGAAGAAAAGATGAGGGCGCTCCGCGGGGCTGAGATATCAATGGTGTTCCAGGAGCCGTTTAACTGTTTGAATCCCGTATTCCGTGTAAGCGGGCAGATAGGGGAATCAATAGAGATACATCTCGGACTTAAGGGTAAAGAAAGGGATGAAAAAATAATAGAGGTACTGAAACTCGTAGGCATAACCGATGAAAAAAGGGTCTTTAGTTCTTATCCTCATGAACTTTCAGGAGGAATGCGGCAGCGTGTGATGATAGCTATGGGTCTTGTGAGTAATCCCTCCTTACTTATAGCGGATGAACCGACAACGGCGCTGGATGTGACCATTCAGGCGCAAATTCTGGAACTTCTGGCTGATTTGAAAGAAAAACTCTCTCTTAGTATTCTACTAATTACCCATGACCTTGGAATTGTAAATGAGATTGGAGATCGGGTTTATGTTATGTATGCCGGTAAAATCATGGAAAAAGGGAGTAAAAACGAGATATTTGGAAGCGCAAAGCACCCTTACACCGAAGGACTTCTGAAATCAGTTCCCGACCTTGGCCCCGTGAAAAAGCGCCTTTATACTATTGCGGGAAATATTCCAGACCTGACGGATATCCCCACAGGCTGCAGGTTTCACCCCAGATGCCCTTATGTTATGGATATCTGTAAAATGAAAGATCCTGTTGAGAGTATGTTCTCCAAAGAACATTCTGCCTGGTGTTTTAGATATTTCGGCGGGGAGCAGAAGAATGGCTAAACTTATTGAGGTAAAGAACCTTAAAAAATCTTTCAAGAGTTCAGAGGGGATTTTTAGTAAAGGCAGACCTGTATTTGCCGTTAATGGAGTAAGTCTTGAAATAGAAGTCGGAGAATCACTCGGATTGGTCGGGGAAAGCGGCTGCGGAAAAACAACAGTGGGAAAGCTTATTCTTGGTTTGGAAAAGCCCGACAGCGGTGAAGCGTTTTTTGAAAGCAAACAAATATCCGGTTTGCCCGAGAAAGAGCTTTTCCGGATAAGAAAAGAGATGCAGATAGTATTCCAGGATCCTTTTGCTTCTTTAAACCCGAGAATACGGATAGGAAATGCTATAGGTGAAGTACTTAAGATTTACGGCGAAAAAGACATAGAAAAAAGAGTAAAAGAATCTATAAAAACCATCGGGCTTCCGGAAGATACTTATTATCGGTACCCGCACGAATTTTCAGGCGGCCAGCGGCAGAGGATTTGTATAGCAAGAGCCCTTGTCGGAAATCCAAAGTTCGTGGTCTGTGACGAGCCCGTATCCTCACTTGATGTTTCCGTGCAGGCTCAGATTATTAATCTTCTGAAAGATCTAAAAGAAAAATCCAATCTGACTTATTTGTTCATCTCCCATGACTTAAGAGTTGTGAGAAATATTTGTGACAGGATTTCTGTAATGTATTACGGTGTGATAATAGAAGAAGGGGAAAATGAAGATATATACAAAACTCCTCTGCATCCCTATACAAAGCTGCTGCTTTCTTCAGTACCGTCAATGTCTGAAAAAAAGAACAAAGAAGTTTTGAAAACATACAAAGAAGGCACGTCTAATTTAAACAAACCCGCCGGCTGTCCCTTTTACTTTAGGTGTCCGGAAAGAATAGAAAAGTGTGAAAAGGAAATTCCACAGCTGAAGGATAAAGGAAATCGGCATAAAGTTGCATGCTGGAAAGAATAAAAAAGGTGCTGGGTACTGGGTTTACATATTTGAGTTATTGAATATAATAATACCACATTAATGTGGGACTATTATAGACCTTTACAGACATTATGGACTTTTATGGACAAATGTTTTACGTGAGCAACGTGATAACGTGTAACGTTTTAACAATATAGTTAAGGAGTTATCTATGTATTTACTCGGTCTTGACATCGGTACTACAAACTGGAAAGCTAACCTTTACGACTTAAAGGGTCGGCTTATTATCTCTGTCAGTCATCCTGCGCCTGTAAAAAAGGATAAGAGTGGTAATAGTTATTACGATGCCAATCAAATGTGGAAGATATTTTGTGTTTTGATCCGTCAGGCCGTAATAAAGGTTAAAAACCCTGAACTGATAAAAGCAATTTCCTTTGCTTCCATGGCAGAGGCGGGATGTTTAGCGGATGAAAACGGATTGCCTTTAACTCATATTATTCCCTGGTTTGATAAACGTACAATACCTATGATGAAAAAGATATTGAGAAAAATTTCAAAAAAAGAAATCTTTGGGATTACAGGGGTAAATCTTACTCATATTTTTTCAATATGCAAGATCATCTGGTTTAAGGAACATGAGAGAATTGCCTTTAAAAAAGCGGCAAAGTGGGTTTGTGTTCCGGACTACCTTATTAAAAGAATATCAGGCGAGTGGGCAACGGATTATTCAATTGCTTCAAGAACAGCGTTATTTGATATTAAGAATAAAAAATGGTCAAAAAAGATGCTTGATTTTGCGGGTATTAAAGAAAGCTTTTTACCCAAAGCGTTTCCTTCAGGGACTTTTGTTGGAAATGTCACAGAGAAAGCCTCGAAAGAATGCGGGCTTTCTATCAATACAAAGGTTGTCCTTGGCGGGCATGATCATGTTTGCGGCAGTCTGGGCGCGGGACTTTTCTCGGAAGGGAAAGCGCTTGATTCTATGGGGACTGCGGAAAGTATATGTGTCCCTCTGGAAAATATTGACAATCTGAATAAATATTTTAATTCAGGTTTTTCTTTTGGATGCTATACGTTCGGCAGTATGTATTATGCTATGGCAGGGTTATATTACTCCGGTGGAATTATTGAATGGCTTATGCGTGAATATTATGAAACAGATCAAAAGAAGAGTAAAATATATAAAACGATGATTAAAGACGCGAAAGGATCAAAACCCGGGTCAAACGGTCTTTATGTGTTGCCGCATTGGCTTGGGATAGGTGCTCCGTATGGACTGCGCGAGGCGAAAGGCATGATAATAGGATTCCATCCGGATACGACAAAAGGAGACCTTATAAATGCGGCTTATGAAGGACTTGCTTATGAATACAGACTTCTGATTGAAACTGCCGAAAAAACAGTCGGCTTCAAAGCGAAGGAAATAATCGTAATAGGCGGTGGTGCCAAAAATAAACTCTGGCTTAAAAGAAAAGCAGACATTTTAGGAAGAACTTTAACAGTGCCGGAGGTATCCGAGTCTGTATGTTTCGGTGCCGCCTTACTTGCAGGATTAGGCTCAAACACAATAAAAGATCCGGTAAGTTTTGTAAATCGTAATAAAAAAGAACTCATAAAAGCCGGAAAGAAGTTGAAGGACTTCTATAATAATGAATACCTTAACCATTATATGCGAATATACAGACAAAACCTGCCTTATTGGAAAAACAAGACTACTTGAAAACCCTGTATTGTACATGTGAAATCATTCTAAACATTAGTTTAAACTAAAGTGTAAACTAAAATACATACCATAAAAACGAAGTAGAACTATTCAAATTAGAACTTCATGAAACCATTATGTTCATTGTCTAATCAGTGGAATCCAGTAGCTTTGTAATCGGTGGAATCGAACCCGAAATTCCACTAAACTTTAATATTATGCAAGCCAATAATGGTATGCTTTCTACTTCGGATTTCGGGTACATATGTAAACTTTGCAAAAATAATAAAACGGTGTTATAATGTAAGTGAAAATATTCGCAGGGATGATAAAATTAATAGTAAGGATGGTGAAAATGAAAAAAACATTATTTGTGATGTGTGTTTGGTCATTTTTGTTTGTTTCGGAAGGCGGTATTTTGGCGGAACAAAAATTGAAAGATTTGGATGTGCTATATTTAGCTGCGCAGCCGGCGGATAAGGCAGCAAAGGATGCGGCAGACAAAGCAGCAAAAGATGCTGCGGACAAAGCTGCAGCAGAAAAAGAAAAACAGGAATTTGCTGACAGGGTTGCATTAGAAGAGAAAGCAAAAAAGGAAGCGGCTGACAAGGCTGTTGCAGAAGAAAAAGCAAAGCAAGAGGCGGCTGACAAGGCTGCGGCAGAAGAAAAAGCAAAGCAAGAAGAGGCTGACAAGATTGTTGCTGAAGAGAAAGCAAAGAAAGAAACGGCTGATAAAGCTGCGGCAGAAGAAAAAGTAAAGCAAGAGGCGGCTGATAAGGCTGTTGCAGAAGAAAAAGCGAAAAAGGAAGCGGCGGATAAGACAAAAGAAAGCGGTAACAGCGGTACAACTCCTGCTATTCCCGGTTCAGGAACCACGGATACTGTCCCTGCTCAGCCTGCTGACAAAGATTCTAAAGACAAATTAAAAGAAAACAAGGAAAATAAAGACGAAAGCATTGAGGATAAAGTTAAAAGATGGAAAGAGGAAAAAGAAAATAAAGGGAAAGGATCAAAAGAAAAAAAGGATAAGAACGATGGGGAGAATAAAGACAAAGATAAAGAGAAAAAGGAAAAAAATGGCGAAAGCAATGATGATAAATTTAAAAAGTGGAAAAATGAAACTCTTGATGACAAACTTAAAAGATTAAGAGAGGAAAAGAAAAATAAGACCACGGTTGGAAACAAAGACAGTAAGGAAAGTAAAGAGAAAAGAGAAATAAGCGGGGTGTTGGACGTTAAGGACTTTCCCGCGTCTAAAATGGAAATAGCGGTAATGTATATGGCAAGTGAGAATATCACTCCCAGTGTTGTCGAGATAGTCACGGAGTTGCTGAGAAATAATCTTATAAATTCCGGTAAATATAAGGTTATCGAGAAATTTGATATGGATAAGGTAATAAGAGAAAAGTACAGGGATGCCGGTTGTGCCAACCCGGAGTGTGCCATCGAAGTTGGGAAAGCGCTGAATATGCAGGAAGTGGTCGTAAGCTCAGTAAACAAAATTGGCTCAAAATACATAATTAATTCCATAATGCTCGATGTAAGCTCCGGAAATACCACCGTTACCGCCTCCGCCGAGTGTTCTTCCATAAACGATCTCTCTGAAGCCTGCAAAGAAATAGCAGGTAAATTAACTAGAGATAAATAAAATTAGGGACAGCGACCAATTTATTCATTTAATTGGTCGCTGTCCCTAATTTAGTTGGTTAGGATGTTTGCAATTATATCTTCAGGAATGTTCTCAACTATTTTTACTTTTCCTATGCTTATAGGAAGCACAAATCTGTTTACACCGGAGACGAACTTCTTATCTCTTTTCATTGAGGCGAGGATTTTCTTTGGCTCTATTCCTTTGGCTGAGACGGGGAGTCCTGCCTTACGAATAAGAGATTCTATTCGTGTTGCTTCACAAGAGCAAAGACAACCCAGTTTGACTGCCAGTTTTGCGGCTAAGACCATGCCTATACCTACGGCTTCTCCGTGGTGGAATTTCTTGTAGTTTGTGGCGGCTTCGATTGCGTGGCCGAGAGTATGACCGTAGTTCAGTATTATCCTGATATCTTTATCGTCTCTTTCGTCTGCTGAGGTGATTTTGGCTTTTATTCCCGCGCAAACAGGTATCATTTTATTAAGAGCGGTTTTGTCATAGTTTAAAAGCTTTCTCATGTTCTTTTCAAAGAAAGAAAAGAGCGAGCTGTCTTTGATCACTCCGTACTTTATTGCCTCCGCCAGACCGCATTTTAGTTCTCTTAGAGGGAGAGTATTTAATACTGCTGTATCCATGTAAACCATCTTTGGCTGCCAGAAGGCGCCTATAAGGTTTTTAGCTTCCCTGAAGTTAAAGGCTGTTTTTCCGCCGAGACCGCAGTCTACGAGACCGAGTAAGGTTGTCGGGACCTGAATATAGTTAACCCCGCGCCTGTAACTGCTTGCAACAAAGCCTCCGAGATCGCCGACTACTCCGCCGCCGAGAGTAAGTAAAATAACCTTTTTCTGCTGGTTCTTATCAAATTCATAAAGGGCATTGAGAATCTTAAGGTAGGTCTTAAAATTCTTTTGTACTTCGCCTGCAGGGATAATGACTTTTCCTACATCGGAAAACCCGCCTTTTTTCAAGGCCGTTATAGTCTTCTTTAAATAAAATCTTGCTACATTTTTATCAGTAATTATAAAAATAGAGTTGCCGCATTTAAGTTTTTTAACCGCTTGCCCAAGATTTGAAAGTATGTTATTACCGAGGACGATGTCGTAACTCTTGTCGGTTCTTGTTTTCAGGGATATTTTAATTATTTCAGGCATTTTTTACCCCGTTAGTTTCTGCGAAATCTTCCGCCATTTTAATCCTGTCAAGCATTGGCGGATGGGAAGCGAACCAGAAAGTCAGGAAGTCATCCGTGTAAAGATAGGACTTGTTATCTTTTGCAAGCCCTACCATGCTGGAGATAAAAACTGCTTTATTTTGAGTGGTTTTTAGTTCGAAGGTGTCGGCGGTCACTTCCATCTTCCTGCTGAAAAAGCTGTCAATAGGAGTTGTAAAGAATGTATAGACAGTCAGTATAAACATCAGAAGCGGCAATCCTGCGGCTTCTGAGATGATGAGCCCTCCTGAAAATTCAGGAAATGTTAACGCTATTAACCAGGCTATAATAAAAGAGCCAAAGAAACCGAGGGCAATTCCTTTAAGTACATGATGGTATTTCCAATGTCCGGCCTCGTGAGCTACTACGGAAGCGACCTCTTCAGGCGTATTGTTTTTCACCAGAGTATCAAATATGTAAATTGATTTTTCAGGACCAAATCCGGTAAAAAAGGCGTTTGTATGTTTTGAATATTTTGATTCGTTGATCTGAAAAAGTTTTTTAAGTTTAATCCCTGCCTTATCTGCAACTTCAAAAATAGGTTTGGTGTATTCACCCTGTTCGAAATTGCTCTTTTTGTAGAAAAGAGGCAGTACCAGGTACGGATAAAGAAAGGTAAGTACCAGTTCGAAGGCTAAAAGAACAACAGGGATAAACCAGACCCAGTTTTCTCCGGATTTTCTAAAGGTCATATAAGCTGCGGAGATAATAATGATATTGATAACTGCTCCTACAGAAAATTGCTTAATGTTGTAGATGAGCCAGTCTTTTAAGGTCAGATTGGAAAACCCGAATTTATGTTCGAGTACGTAAGAAAAGTAATAGCTAAACGGCAAGTTTAGCAAAAACTGGATAAGTATGTAGCAAAGCGCAAAGAGCGCCGTTTGAAGGGTTAGGTAGTTGAAAGAAATTGGAGACAAAAGCCCCGATAAATAGACTGCAAAGCCGCTAAAGAAAAAAATCAGGGGGAAGAGCAAATCGATTATTTTTTTTGCCACTCCCGCACCAAAACCCCTGTCATGATATTCCTTGCCCTTTTTAATATCTTCCTCAGTGAAGTATTTCAAGGCTAGCTTCTCTTTTTCTCCGGTCTTGCCGCCCTTTTTGTCCAGATATGTAAATAGGATGCGAAGAAGAATATAGGCGATTGTTAAGGTGATAAATAGAATTTTCATGTTTTATCCTCACTAATTGAATTTGCTAACGTTCACATTTTACCCATACCCGGAAAAAAAGTCAATGTTTAATAAGCTCAAACTGCTTAAAAGATAATGTGTGTGCGGCTTGATGTCTTTATTTGGAAATTCATCATCCTGAATATTTTTTGTAGTTGCCTCATTACGTGCCCGCCTCTGGAGGGATGAGGCCTAAAATGCTTGATAAATCAAGCAACTACAGTTCTAATTTTATTCTGTTTTTTTGAGGAATTTCTGGTATTTATTTGGTTTAACCGAAAAGTCTTTTAATAATTTATATTATCGATTTGATATATATGCTTTATTAGAAAATATTTGGTATATGTAGAAAGATTCTGGTAGAATAACAGCTGAACAATAAGTACAAAGTACGAGTGCGAAGTACAATATAAGGTACGACATATATAGCACTTTTTATCGTCATTTGTAATTTGTCTTTCGTAATTTATTTTGGGGGCGTGTATATGAAAAAGACTTTGAAAATAGTAGGGATAGTATTCGGAAGTTTTGCGGCGATTGCGGTGATTTTGACACTTGTGGTTTCTTTTCTTATTCCCTGGGATAAGGTGAAAGATAAGATAGCTGAAAAGGCTTCGGCCGAACTCAAAAGGGAAGTGAAGATTGAAAAAATATCTTTTGGCTTGTTCAAAGGTGTAGAGCTTAAAAACTTCTATATAGGTAATTCCGAAGGCTTTACAAAAGGTGCTTTTATTTCTGCCGAGTCGGCGCTGGCGAAATATGATTTTTGGGCGCTTTTTAGAAAACAGGTTATACTTACGAAAATAGAGTTGGTTAAGCCTTATATAATGGTGGAGAAAGATAAAAAGGGGAAATACAATATTTCTGATATTATGGAGATGGCAAATGCTTCAGAGAAAAACTCAAAAAATGAAGTAAAAACTGAAACGCCGGTAAAGGCGGACCTGCCTGTAGAACTTTCTGTTTCAAAGTTTGCTCTTACCGGGGGAACGGTCAAATACACGGATGCTTCTTCTACTCCGGTAATGCTGGTAGAAGTGAGAAATATTAATGTTTCGGTTGACGGTCTTTCGCTTGAGAGTATCAAACCCTTCCTTGTGAAAGCCTCGGCAACCGTGGATTACAATAAAATGCCTGTTGAATTTTCCTTTGAAGGTAAAATGGAGGTCAGGTTAAAGGAACAAATATGTAAGGCCAGCGGGCTTTTTGTACGTTTGCCGGGAGTGGAGCTTAATGCTGATGCTGAAGTAATGAAATTTATGGATAATCCTGAGTTTAAGCTTGACGCTTCTGTGGTAATGAACGGCGAAAAGGTGCTGAAATTGGCGGGTGGAATGGTTCCGAAAGAAATGAAGGTCTATATTGACGATACAAAACTGGCAGGTGATGTTTCGTTTAAACTTAGTGCGGCAGGGAGCATGGTGAAAACACAAAAATCCTACGATATAAAAGCTAACGGCTCGGGTAATGCTGATTTGTCGAAAATGGATATCAAGTACAGTACGTATTTTACAAAACCAAAAAATCATCCTGTTGTGATGAATTATAAATTTGACCTGACCGGGGAAAAAATTGTGCTTGACGCAGATATGAAGCTGAAAGATTCTGCAATGAAAGCAAAAGTTAATCTTTCAGGTTTTGAAGCGCCTAAAATAAACGTAAATCTTGACGGGGAAGTAGGGATAGCTGAAGTATATTCTCTTATTCCTCTAATGGAAGGTTTTTCCGCCGAGGGTAAGGCAAAGCTGGCGGGTAGTATGAAAATTCCAGTTAAAAAAGACTATTCCGTTGATTACAAAGGTATAGTTATTGATCTTAAAGGAAAGATAGCCGACTTTGGTACCAAGTATGCAAAGTTTAACTACGGTGTTACAAAATTAAATGCTGATTTGCTGTTTAATGAAAAAATATTGGAGCTTAAGAATTTGGCCTTTTTATCAGGAACTTCTCCTTTTAGCGGGTATATCTCGGCTGCAAATTTTAATCTGGAAACAATGACGGAATGGAAGACTAAGTTCACGGGAGATGTTAAGCTGGACCTGAAATGCCAGAAGTTTCTTATAGACGAGATAATGGATGCCTTGCCGGAAAAACAGAAATCTTCTATGCCTGCATCTGCTACGGCTGTAAAAGGCGCGGCAAGTGCGGCAGAGCCGGATGCAACTATAGGATTTACCAATGAAGAGATAAATGAATATCTTGTATATGTTAATCCCGGTCTAAAAGTTGACGGAAAAATAGAGCTTAAAGAGATGATTTATAAAAAAGTTAAATTCACAGATATGGTAACGTTAATTAAACTGGCAAATAAAACGGCTAACTTAAACAACACCATCAGCGGTTACAGTGGTTCTATTTTAAACACGATACAAATAGATATGAATATTCCCGGACTCGGGTATTCAGTTTCGGCTGATGTTAACGGAGTGCAGTCGGGGGATTTGATAAATGCAGTTATCGATTCTTTCTTTAAACCGGAATTTGCCGTGCATATGAAAGAAAAGATCTCAGGGGCTGCGGTTGCCAGGGTTGTACTTAAGGGTTCAGGTTCGAATATGCGGGATGTAAAGAAGAATATTGCCGGTTCTTTGGAGTATAAGATTGTAAACGGAAAATTGCGCAATTGGAAGATCCTTGGGGATGCGCTTGCCTCAGCCAAGATCAATAGAACGGACGAGATAAATTTCCGGGAATTTACCGGAAAACATAAAATCGGGAGTCAGAAAGTTACTTTTGATGAATTCAGGATTATTTGCGATGATGCCAGATATAATGTTGCTGCGGGAGGCTATGTTAACTTTGACAAAAATCTTGATAGTCTGATGTTCTTGCCTGTCAGAATTGATTTTTCTCCGGGAATTGCCGGTGCCTTGGGGGATATTGGTAAGTATGGAGCAGATGAAAAAGGCTGGATCCCTGTGGATGTGGATTATAATTGTCCTATTAACAGGCCTGCCCTTCCTGCTCCTAACCTTGAAAGGGCGCAGAATAATGTAAAAAGAAAAGCGGTGGAAGAATTAAAAAAGAATGAACCTGAGTTAAAGAAAAAGGCTGCTGATTTACTCAAAGGCCTTTTCGGAAGATGAGGAAATAATGGAAGAATTTATAAAAAAACTACTTGACCTTGATGTCCGGGTTTTTTATTTTTTAAACAAGGATCTCGCTAATCCTGTTCTTGATTTTATTATGCCGATTATAACTAATGAAAAATTTATTTTGATTCCTGTTATAGCTGTGGCTATTTATTTTATGATCAAGGGCAGCAGGAATACCAGGATTGCCATACTTTGTATGATTATTGCGGTGCTTCTTGCTGATGCTGTTGCCTACCGCCTTATAAAACCGTTTTTTGGCAGGTTGCGTCCTTGCGATGTCCTTCCAAATGTGCATATTCTTGTGCTGGCCGGGAGATTTTCTTTTCCTTCAAACCATGCCGCAAATATGATGGCTCTTGCGGTCATAACTTTTTTCTTTTATAAAAAATATTCCTGGATAATATTTGCTATTGCGCTTATCGAAGGATTTTCAAGGGTTTATGTCGGGGTGCATTATCCTCTGGACGTTTTGAACGGTTATTTTCTGGGGATCTTGTGTGCTTTTCTGGTAATTGCTGTTTACAGGGGTATTGAGTTGGAGAAAAAGAAAAAAGGAGCAAGAAAATAGAATGAAGAAAATGACCCTTATTATGGCGGTCTTCTTCCTGCTCTCGCTGCTGCTTGCCGTACTTTCCCTGGGTAAAATATCTGAACGTTTAAAACTTGAAGCCTCTAAATCCGTGGAGATAGCAGTGGACCTTACCGGGGAAAAAAATAAAACAGCAGGTAGTAAAAATTTTACGGTGTTTTGCGGTCAGAGTGACCGCGGTTCCATTAATAACAGTGAAAAAATATTATATGTTAAAACCGGAGAAAAATTTCAAACAAAAAAAGGCGCCCGGTATTGTTTTGAAAACAATATAATTCCGGAAGAGCTGTTAGAGAAAGACGCTAATTCTTTGGTTTGTCTTAATGAACTTGTAATGGCGTTAAATTATCAAAAACTGAAAAGAAACAGAATCCTTACTTTGCATATTTTAAAAAAAGAAGAGGCCTTGAAGTTGTCGCGGTTGGATATATATAAACGTTTTATCAGGGCGGCGGTGGAGAGAAATATCAAAGTGCTGGTAGCTCCTGATATTGAAACGGCGGAAGAGATCAAAAAATCTTTAACTTCAAGAGGATATGAAATTAAAACTTTCAAGTCAAACCCGGTGTTGATGCGTTCTGTTTTGAGCAAGTACCGCCTTTTGTATAATAAATACTATGCATTAATTGTTTCAATAATATACCCGTTATTTGGCTTCTTTTTAATGCGGTTCTTTAAAAGTGTTTTTGTGCGTTTTTCCGTGCTTACTTTTGTTTCTTTACTTGCTTCTTTTATTATTGCAGGTACACTTTCTGAAACGGATTTTATGCTGAAACTGAGTATGTTCTCCGGCGCAAAAGTTGCTCTGCTTTTACCGCCGCTTGCGGTATTTTTTATTCTGGCATATGAGAATAAATCACTATTTAACAAGAAATCCGCAGGTATCATATCCGTTTTTCTTCTCGGGTTTATTGTGGTAGCAGTTATCGCAAGATCCGGTAATTACAGCATGCCTTTACTTCCTTTCGAGAAAGAGCTTCGCGAGTGGTTTGAAAATGTTTTTGTTGCCAGGCCCCGGCTTAAAGAGTTTTTAACCGGGCATCCGGCTATGCTGCTTGGACTCTATATGTATGTCCGCACAAAAGTTTCTTGGGAAAAAGTAGCTGCAATATTCTTGATCGCTCTCGGGACGCTCGGGCAAACTTCTATTATTAACACCTTCTGCCATCCGCAGGCAGATTTTATACTCTCAGTACTCCGGACAATGTACGGTCTTTTAATCGGGATAACAATAGGAGGGTTACTTATACTATGCCTCAAACTCGTAAGAAAATACTGATATTCGGATATTTTGGTTTTAAGAACAGGGGAGATGATCTTATTCTTCTTTCTCTGGTGAATAATCTGAAGGAAACCGCGGACATTACCGTTCTTTCGAAAAGACCGGAGTTGACAGCTAAGGAATTATCGGTAAAAGCCGTGAACAGGTGGAATCCCTTCAGTGTTCTTTGGCAGATTTTACGCGCTAAATCAGTTGTCGGGGGAGGGGGCGGGTTGTTCCAGAATAAGACAAGTACCAGAAGCCTGTTTTACTATCTTTCGATAGTTGTGCTTTCAAAATTATTTTTTAAGAGAATTGTGCTATTTTCTCAGGGAATTGGCCCTATTCACGGTAAGTGGCCCAGATACTTTTCCCGGATGATTCTCAATCTTGCGGATATCATTACCGTAAGGGATCGCGGTTCCTACATGGAATTAAAGAAACTCGGGTTAAAGGAAGACTCGATTATTACTGCGGACGCGGTTTTTGCTTTGGATTTTTTCCCCTTCAGAAAAGAAAAGGCAAACACAGGAAAAGTCGGTTTGGCTCTTAGAAAGTTCCACGATTACGGGTATTTTGTTGAAGAGCTTCAGGAAGTGAGGGATGAACTTAAAAATAATGAAAAAATAAGTTTTACATTTTATCCTTTTCATCTGCCCGAGGATAATATAATAGGAGGGGAGATAAGGATTAAAGCGAAACTTGAAGATCTTCTTCGGGAGTTCTCAACTCTTGATCTGGTTGTAGGAGCAAGATATCACAGTCTGCTTTTGGCGTATGCTTTACATAAGCCCTTTATCGGTATTAATGTGGACACAAAAATTAAATATTTTTGTGAGGCCCACGAAATGCCCTGTCTGGACCTTAACAAAAATACTTTCAAAAAAAATATTAAAAGTAGTATAATACACATGATCGGGAAAAAACCGGAGTTTAATCCGGAAGAAGCCGGAAAAAGGGTGAAAGACTCGTTTTCGCTGGTATTCGAAGACTAGCGCGAAAAAGGATGCTCAGAGGCTTGGATGCTCGGATGCTTGGCAAAAGCTTGAGGATGGAAGATACAATGAAGGAAAAGGTTTAAAAATTTGTTTTTTTAGTTATTGTTTTGTTTTAAATTTGAATTATAGAGGAACGGATGTTTGCCAGGCTAGCGATTGTTTTATTCATAGTGTTATCACCTGTAACGGATAATAAAGACAGCCTTTTAACAAAGGACCTTAATAATTGGAATATAATTTCCGGGAATTGGAGTATTGTTGATAATGAAATACATGGAATCTCAGGAGGGGGCGACGGATTAATATTCTTTAAAAAAAGTATATTTAAGAACTTTGTGATGGAATGCAAAATAAATGTGGTAAATAGGGAAGGCAGCCTGGTTTTTAGAGCTGCTGATAAAAATAATCTTTATATTCTGGTTTTCAATCCTAAAGTTAATGAGGAATCACAGGGAAGCATTCTTTTAATCCGGCGGTTAAAAGGGAAAGAGACTTATTTCGCGGGAAGTGAACAGTATTTCAGGATAAAAGAATCTGTTAAGCTGAAAATAATCTGCGAGGGTAAGAAAATTGATATTTATGTGAATGACAAATTTACTCTATCGGTTGAAGACAATAATCTTGCTTTCGGTTTTACGGGTCTTCGTGTTTTTGGTGATTTTTTTAACAGCTGCAGTGCTTATTTTAAGGAATTCTCTGTGAAAGAGCTGGAAATAAAAAAATGAAAAGAATTATTATGACCGGTGGTAATATCAGCGGCGGGTTAAGTCTTAGGCATAAGTTAATTTTAACCGGCTTTATTATTCTGGGTGTTGTTTTAATGATTTTTTTTGCTTTTGCGGTCATGGCGCTTGCTGTAGTTCTCATACCTGTTGGTATCGCATTATTTGTTGTAAGGAAGTTACTCTTACACGGCAGAAAAGTTGAAACATCTGAAGTTGAACCGTTAAATACTCGGGAGATAAAAGATATTATTGATATAACAGAGTATGAAAATACAGAAGACCTAAAAATGCTTCAAGGGCACGGGAAAGATGGAAAATAAAATAGAATTTCTTTCGAAAAAAGATATTGGCCAGTTCTTAAAATTGGCTGACCACGCCTTCCCGACAGAAGTTCCGGTAGAAAAAACTTGCAGGCATATTGCCTTGAGTAAGAATGATAGAGGTATAAAACATCTGGGGATACGAGATAAAGGCAAAGTGGTAAGTCATGTCGGACTTTATCCTTTAAAAATGAAGCTCCCCGGTGCAGTGCTCGGTATTGCCGGTATAGGAGCTGTTGCCACTTACGAAAAATACCGCGGTAAGGGATTTATGAAACTCCAGCTGGAATATGCTGAAAAGCTTATGAATGAGAACGGCTATGATATTTCCTGGCTTGCAGGTGAGAGAAAAAGATACGGATATTTCGGCTGGGAAAATGCCGGAAGATTAATGAAATATAGTATTACGGAAAGAACAACAAAGGGGATAGTTACTTCCGGATACACTTACAGAAAATATTCCGATAGGATTCAAGATCTTAAAGGTATAATTAAAATACATGAAAAAGACGGAATCGGACTCAAAAGAACGTTTTTGGACTATCAACTTCTCTTTAGCCGGCTGCACCGGGAGACAATAATTGCCTCCGTTGGAAGTAAACCCGCGGCGTATATTACATTTATGATAACCCGATGGTCAAAAGAAAACGGGACCGTTCTGGAGTTCGGCGGTGATTTGACAGCGCTTAAGGCATTGTTCCGGCACGTAATTGAAAAATATGAATTCAAAGAAATTATTGCAGCTGCTCCTGCTTTTTTTAACAGGTATAATGAATTACTTGCTTCAATTTCAGGATACCGGGTGCTGGAAAATTACGGAATGATAAAGATAATAAATCTTAGATCAATGCTGGAAAAATTTACCGGTCAAATGAGCATAAAAGTAGAAGGTCTTAACCTTAAGAAGACGATGGTCACTTTCGAGATCCCGGAATTAAATCAGAAGGCAACTCTGGAAATAGGTGAAAATGTTAAAGTCGCTGATAAACCGGCCGCGCTTAAAATAAGCCTGAACAGAAAAGATATGGTGCGTTTCCTCTTTGGCTTGTCTAAACTTTCGGACGAATATAATTTAAGTGAAAAATACGCGCCGCTTAATGTAATTCTACCGCTTGATATCTATATGTGGCGGCTGGAAACGGTGTGAAACAAAGTTAATAAAGTTTGTAAAGTCCATAAGGTTCATAAAGTTCTGGCAGGTTGCTGAAAAACTCATTTTTCTGTCATTCTCGCGAAGGCGGGAATCCAGTTGTATTTAAAATTGCTTGCACAATAAGCATTTGGCATTTGAGGTTCTGAAAAATAGTATTAACGTATTAAACTTTTAATATTGAGTTTTTCAGCAGCCTGTTAGAACGTTAGTAACGTTTGAACGTGCAACGTGAGCAATTTTTTTTCCAGGGAGCTTTAATGAGATTAATACTCGTTTTCATCTTTCTGGCCGCCGCTTTTACTCCGGCCTATTGCCAGGAAAAAGACGGAAAAAACAGTCAGGTTTTGGACGCTAGCGAAGAACTTGAAAATGTCGCCTATAGCGGAGGACAGATCTCCGGTTTCACTATTACGGGCACCGGTATTTTGACGGCTAAACCCGACAATGTTTTTGTACGGTTTACCGTAAAATCTGAACCTTCCGTAAATTTAAAAGCGGCGGAAGTTGATGTTAGTAAAAAGGTGGAATTTCTGATCCGCGGAATTTGCCGTGAATTTAAACTTAAAAAAGAAAATTTTACGGTTTCCGGCGCCGGAACCCAAATTCAGGAAAGAACTAAAAAGGGCGCTTCCGCAAATGACCGGTTTGATGATGAAGGTAACCGCCTTAAAAGTAAATCGTACAAGAATACGGCAAAAAAAACTGTGGTTATAAATAATCTTAAAGATAAAAAACAGGCAGAAATAATGGATATTTTGGATGCGGCTGCTAAATACGGCGGAGCTCCAATAGCAATTAATGACATGGAGGACACTGCTGCTGAGAGTGTATCTGTTATTTCCGAAGGCTTGACCGGGTCTAAATTATTTAAAGGTGCGACCCCGGCAAAAATAACCGAAAATATCCAAAATCCGGTCAATCAATTAATTAATTATCATTTAAATGAAGAAACTCTTAAGAAGCTGATGAAAGATGCAAAAGCAGCAGCCATGCTCGAAGTAAAACAAAAATACTCCAAAGTCACGGCCAAAATTAAGATCAAAGAAGAGGAGTTCGATATAGATATAACGGAAGACAATAATGTAAATAGTGACGAGGAAGGTTTACTGACCCTTAAAACCGAGGTAACAGTGGCGTATAAGAAATCTGCAGTAAAAGAAAATTAGCAGGTTGCTGAAAAACTCATTTTTCTGTCATTCTCGCGCTATGTCCGCCGATCTTTATGGCGGAAAGGCGGGGATCCAGTTGTATTAAAATTGCTTGCACAATAAGCATTTAAGGGGGGTACCATCTGCCTTCCCATTACCATTCTGATATGACATATTACTTGACAAGGGCAGTTTATCCTGTTAAAATACCGGCATGAGGAAGATTATCAAACGCATATTCGAGTTAAATCTACCTAAATGCAAATCCGCCTATTTATGGGGTCCAAGAAAAGTTGGAAAAACTTATTGGATTAGGCATGAATTAGCAAATCATAAAATAATTGATCTTCTAAAAACAGATGTATTTGCGGAATATGCAGCCAGGCCTTCTCTTCTAAGAGAAAGATTTATTAATCATAAAGGGCTTATTGTTATAGACGAAATACAGAAAATCCCTTCTTTGCTTGATGAAATACATTGGCTCATCGAAAATAGTGATGTTTCATTCTTAATGACAGGAAGTAGTGCCCGCAAACTTCGAAGAGAACATGCAAATCTCCTTGGTGGAAGAGCGTGGCGAAGAACAATGCTTCCTTTATCGTATTTTGAAGTTGAAGGCTTTGATTTAGAAACAGTAATGGTATCCGGATTACTTCCACCGCATTATCTTTCTCCAAATCCTTTGGAAGACCTTAGAGCATATATAGCAGATTATTTAAGAGAGGAAATAATAAACGAGGCAAGAATCCAAAATATACCGGCTTTTAATGAATTCCTTCGAGTATGCGCCCTTACATCAAGTGAACTTCTTAATTATGTCAATGTCGGCCGTGAATCCGGAATTTCTCATAAAACAGTCCGCTCATACTTCAACATACTTGAAGATACTTACCTGGGCTATAGAGTTTCGCCCTGGAAAAGCTCTAAAACAAGAAGAATGATACAAACTGAAAAATTCTATATTTTTGATGTAGGCGTTGCAAATTATCTCGCAAGGCGTAAACCTGTAATAGGCAGCCGCGACTTTGGCAAATCCTTTGAGCACTACATATTCATGGAATTAAAAGCTTACCAGGCTTATAAAAATCCTGATATGCCTATAACATTCTGGCGCACCAGCTCAGGCTACGAAGTTGATTTCATTCTTGGGGATAAGGATATCGCATTAGAGATAAAAGGCTCTAGCAGAATTCATGATGGAGATACACTCGCTCTAAAAGCGCTGCAAGAAGACGGCCCAATTAAACACTCAATTATTGTTTGTCTTGAAAACGAACCAAGACAGCTCTCCAACAAAATCCAAATTTTTCCTTGGGAATTATTCCTGAAAAAACTCTGGAATAACGATTTTTTTATAGGGGACTGATACTATGAAAGGGTTACCTCCTATCGCTATTCTAGTAGCGGGCTTTTGTTTTTGCTATCGATACAATTTTACATTAAATTGCATCGTTGAGACTTGTTTAAATATTCGATTGAGAAATTTCGAATAATTAATATCATAATAAAGAAGAAAATGAAGAAAAAAAATATAGTAGACTTTACGATGGATGATCAATAAGGAAATCCTGAATCCAAAAGCTAAAAATGTAGAGCCAATATCCGCCGGAGGCAGAATAAAATTAGAGAATTTAGAATTGGGTAAATATATTGTAGAATATTGGGATACGTATAATGGAGAAATAAAGTATAGGCTGCAGAAAAATGTTGAAAAAGACGGTAATATGGAAATTAAGCTGCCTAAAATAGAAAAAGATATAGCGTGTAAGATAAAGAATATAAACAAAATTGCTGCAATACCAACTATATATAATAAAGAGGAAGAGCTTTTTGGTCAATCTCAAAATTTAACTGTGAGCCAGATGGAAGACATAGAAAGAAATCTGAAACTTATAGAGCAATTTCTTTATAATAAAGATTATGGAGTGGCAAAGAACCTGTATAATAAATTAAAAGCAAAATATCCTGATGCGGATTTTGGTTATGTTAACAAAGTTGTATATAAAAATGTAATGAAAAGGATGAAATAAATAAATAGTTCTTTGATTCTTAATATAAATTTGGTAGCATACTTGTAACATAATATAATACAGGAGGCGGCAGATGAATAGAAAAACGGTAATTTTAGGGAGTATTGTTGCGGCAATATTGTTTGCTGAGTTGTGGATTGAGGATAATCACTATGCCTTTGCTGCACCTGCAAAGGAAGCGTCTGCGTCAAAAGCCAAGTTGATTGGAGAACCTAAAGTCGCCAAATCTGCCATTGGATATACTATTTCGTTTACTGTTTCTAATCCGTGTGATGTAACTGTAAGGATAACTAAATCAGGGGAAGCGGTAAGACACTTGGCAAGCGGTATGGTGGGATTAAAAAAAGCGGTACAGCCTTTTTCGGCAGGTTCATTGTCTCAGAGTATAACCTGGAACGGGCAGGATGACAGCGGCAAAGAAATAGAAGTGAGTAATGACTGCAAGGTTCTAATCGCGGTAGGCGTAAACGCAAAATTCGATAAGTTTATTTTAGGGGAGCGTGACGGCTACAAATCCTGGAGATCTGATGCACTTACTATAGTAAAAGGAAACGGCGACGAATATCTTGTTACTCAATCAGGCGGGGTTCATCTAAATACCACAAGAGTATTTGACAGCAAAGGCAAATTCGTTAGGATGGTATGGCCTCCGAGCATTAACAAATCTAAGGAAAAATTACAAAGATTTATAACTGATTCTTCAATAGGAATGGATAATTGGGACGGTTCCCGGGTTCCTACATGTGTTAATCATAATTCGACATATTATGCCGGGACATCTCACCCTGCAACAGTTGCTCCCGATGGAAGCGTAATAGGCATTCATAATTGGTGTTCCGATTATCTGGGATTATGGATGGTTGATCCCGACGGATTTATATGCAAGTGGGTTTGGCGTCCTCCCTGGCAGCCGGCTATTGAAAATACCTTTACGAAGAATCTTTGGAAATTTGCTTTTGATAAAGAAGGGAATGTTATTTTTGCGGACGGATTTCATCATGTTGTGGGATATTTTAAGATAGGAGATATGAGTCCGATAAATTCATTTGTTTATTCCGGAAAGGAAAAGCTTTCTTCCCCCCGTAATTATATAGGGGAAGTAAGTTTTAACAGTTATGCGGCGCATGTAAAGAGAAGACACAAACTGGAAGATAAACCGGTTTTAGACGATGAGAGTCACTTTTCAGGGCCTAATGATGTGGCTGTAGATAAAGACGACAATATACTTGTGCTTGACGGGGATAAGGTTAAAGTTTACAAAAAGGACGGATCGTTTATTAAAACAGCGGAAAAAACCGCGTTTCCCGATAAGTCATTCAAGGTTCCTCCGCCGATTCTGGATGCCGGTAAGAACCCCCGCGCATTTGTATTCCCCGGATTTCTAAAGGTCGATTCAAAAGGTCAGCTATATTTGGGATATACAAGAAGCGATATTGACGGAAAAGAGTTTAAAGAATTTAACATGTCGGGTTTTAGCGGTTTTTACGGGTATTCCGCTATTGATTCCGAAAACAACTGGTATTTGCCGGTTATGTATAAAAAAACTGTTCAAATCTGGAAAGTTTCTCCGAAAGGTGAACGTTTAAAGTTCGGGACAAAAGATGCTATTAATCTGGAATATAGCGATGCCGAACCGTTTAGCGGCATTAAAGGTCTTTTTGTCGCAAAAAACTCTGATATTTATGTTGTTTCCGAGACGGATAAATGGAAAGTTACCCGTGATGTTACAAAAATATTAAATTTTGGGGATCTTGTTACAAGAGGTGAGAAGATCTGCCAAACAAAAGTAGATATTTATGGTGCTGACGGTTCATTAAAGAAAAAAGGCGCAGTTAAAAGCGTCGGCATAAATGATGTTGCGGTTGACAAAGAAGGAAATATTTATGTTATCGACGGAACTATGTGGCATGGCGCTCAGATGACAACTGCTTCCCAGGGAGGTTCGCCCGGCGGAAAGAAAGCGTGGCCGATGCCGTATCTTACTCCGGAAGAAACAAAGCTTGATTTAAAGAAGGAATGGCCTAAAATATTTACGCTTTTTGGGCGTCTTTTAAAATTCTCCCCGGAAGGGGGAGTTTTGGACAGTGTTGACGGAAAACCGCAAATTTGGAATCATGCGGGGGTTTCGGGTGTATCTCCCTGGAATTGCGGAGGCGAATGTCCGGCTGCACAAATTTGTCTTGATTCTGATGAGCGGCTTTGGGTCCCGGATGCGTATATGTATCAGATAAAAGCGGTTGATAAAGCAGGGAATCTTATTTTACGTGTCGGCAATTACGGAAATGAAGACTGTAATGGCGGCGGCGGCGATAAAATTCTTGAAGGTACAAAAGTGATTATTGATCCGGAGATTCCTTTAGCAAGACCTTCCGGAATAGCTGTTTACAAAGATTATCTTTTTATTTCCGATATGTATGCTCACAGGGTTATGCGGTGTAAATTAGAATATAATGACAAGAAGGAAGTAGCTGTTCCGTGAGAAATAAGGGGCAGAGCCGATTGTTTTTTAAGGAGAAAAAATGAAAAAGAAGCATATACAAGATTTCACTATGGAAGATAATTGGAGAATGTTCCGGATCATGTCGGAGTTTGTTGAGGGTTTTGATGAAATGGCAAAAGTTGTCCCCGCGGTTTCTATATTCGGATCTGCGAGGGAAAAACCCGGGGAGAAATATTATAAGATAGCCGAAGAAATTGCCGGAAAACTTGTTAAAAAAGGATTTTCAGTTATTACGGGCGGCGGCGGCGGTCTTATGGAGGCGGGAAACAAAGGCGCCTTCGAGGCCGGAGGCAAATCCATCGGGCTTAATATCGAATTGCCGCATGAACAAAAACCGAATCCTTATGTTACCAAATCCATGCAATTCCGTTATTTTTTTGCGAGAAAGGTTATGTTTGTGAAATATGCGACAGCCTTCATTATTATGCCCGGCGGGTTTGGGACTATGGATGAACTCTTTGAGTCTATTACTCTTATCCAAACCAAAAAAATAAACGAATTTCCTGTGATTCTTGTCGGGACAGAATACTGGAAAGGCTTATTGGAATGGTTAAAGAAAGAGATGGTGGGAAGAGGCTATATTGATGCTTCCGATATGGATATGTTTATTTCTGCGGATACCGCAGAAGAAGCCGTCTCGCATGTAATTAAATACTGTAGAGTAAATAAAATAGGACATAAGTACAAAGATAAAGAGCAAAAAATATTGAGATAGTATTTGAAACAGCACTTTCTTGCGTGCCTAAGGGTTTCGGGCTATTGCCACAAGCCTCCTTATTATGCTACAATTAACACAATGTTAAAGAAAATTCTTATAGTAATACTCTTAGCGGCTTCCATGTCCGGCGTTGAAGAAGCTTCCGGCATGTACAGGTTTGCTTACGGGCTTTTTAAGGACAAAAACTATCAGCTTGCCATAGAGCAGTTCCAAAAAATCAGCTCCTTATATCCTTCCGCAAAAGAAGCAGCAGATTCCGCTTATATGACTGCGGAATGTTATTTTAATCTGGGTTCTTACGAACAGGCGATTAAGGAGTATAACAATGTCCTTGATAGGCATTCTACGCTGGAATACAGGGATTCTGTAGCTTATCGTATAGGTGAAAGTTTTTTTGCGTTAAAAAAATATGAAGAAGCTCTTGACGCTTTTAAAAAAATAATTCCCGGAAGTTATCTTTATCCGGATTCTTTATATTGGACGGGGGAGTGTTACTTTAATCTCGAAAAGCTTGAGGATGCGGTAGTTCTTTATGAAAAAGTAGTAAAAGATTATCCCGAATTTACCCACGCTGATTTTGCCTATTACTCCATGGGTTGGTGCTATTATCGCCTCGGAAAATATCAGACGGCGGCAGTTAACTTTGCGAAGATCTCTCTTAAAACTGTTAATAGCCCGCTTACGGAGACTTCGCTTTTCTGGAAGGGAGAAGCTTTATTTCTGGGAGGATCTTTTGACCAGTCAATAATCGCCTTTGAGGAGTTCTTAAAGAAAAATCCGGCGCACAAAAATTCTGACGCGGCGTCTTACCGGGTTGGCGAGTGTTTTTATAAACTGAAAGATTATAAATCTGCAGTCAGTGCTTTTGAGCTGTTTTTAAAGATATATCCCGAGAGCGCGTTGAAGAATGAAGTCAGATACTGGCTTTCCGTATCTTTTGTCAATCTTGGCAAGTTTGACTATGCTTTAAAATCGCTTAAGGATATTACGGCAGGGAAGGATGTCCCCTCCGAACTTGCCCACAGGGCGAAGTATGCGCTCGGGTGGTGTTTCTTTAAACAGAAACGTAATTGGGAAGCGATAGAAGAGTTGAAGGATATTACGGATAGTGCGGATGCGCCGAAGGCGTTGAAACCTTATGCTCTGTATCTTTCTGGTAATTGTTTTTACAGTCTGGGCCGCCTTATGGATGCAAAGGTTCAATATTATAAAATATATAATGAATATCCAAAAAGTGAATTAGCCGACGATGGTCTGTATTGGGTTGGTTGGTGTGATTATAAATTAATGTATTATGACTACGCTAAAACACATTTTTCCAACTTGCTTACTCAGTTTCCGGATAGTACCTGGGTTTCAGAATCGCATTTTCGTCTCGGAGAAACATTCTTTGCGAAAAAGGAATATGAAGCTGCGATTACTGCCTATAAGGATGTTATTTCCGATTATAAAGATCCCCGGCTTACGATTGTCTCCCAGCTTGGAATAGCCTGGTGTTACTTCCAGCTTAAGAAATTTACGAGTTCTTTGAGTGAGTTTACCAGGGTCTCAGAGCTGGATAAGAATGAAGATTTTATCGGAGAAATAAGCTATATGAGCGGAAGCTGTCTTTATAATCTCAAAGATTATATTTCCGCCTTAAAGTCTTACCGGAAAGTAATCGAAAAATCCAGGGATCCCGAAGAAACAGCTAAAGCCAAATATCAGGCAGGCTGGTGTCTTTATAACGGGAATGATTTTGAAGGTGCAGTTTCTTTCTGGTCAACTTTGAATACCGCAGAAAGTGCTTATTGGACGGGCTTTGCTAATTTTAGAAGAAATGAATTTGACAAAGCAATTCTTAGTTTTTCCAGGATAGAAAAAGAGCATTCAAACAGTGCTTTTGTTCCGGATGCAATGCTGAAGATCGCAGACTCTTACTATAATATGAATAACTATGACACCGCGGTTAACTACTATCAGAAGGTAATAGACAAATACAGCGACACGAAATATGAGAGAGATGCTCTTTACGGTCTTTCCTGGACGTATTCCCGACTTGGGAAGGTGAGCGAAGCTGCTGAAATATCAAAAAAGTTCCTTAGGAAATTTCCCAAGGAAGAATTCTCCGCCGAGGTTCAATTTAAACTCGGAGAGTATTATTTTAGCGAAAAAAATTATAAACAAGCGGTGGAAGAGTATGAAAAGTTCATAAGCGAGTTCCCGACTTCAAATATGGTGGACCAGGCGTTATTTAGCAGAGCTGAAGCTTTTCTTAATCAAAAAGATAATGGAAGAGCTGTTGAAAGTTTCCGGGTGCTTATTTCGAGGCACAGCACATCTTCATTGGCACCCAAGGCGCAATTCAGGATCGCGAGTATTTACTTTTCTCTCGAGAGGTACGCCGATGCGGCCAATGAGTATCTGGATGTTTTAGAAAAGTACCCAAAAAGCGAATTTGCTCCTTCTGCCGCTTATAATACGGGTCTTGTTTATAAAAAACTTAAAAAGATTGACGAAGCAATTAAACAGTATAAAGTAGTATTGGACAACTATCCAAAGAGCGAGCTTGCGAAGGATGCGGCGATGGAAGCCGGGGCGTTATATGAGGGGAAAAAAGATTACGCAAATGCGGCATTATCTTACGCCTGGCTGGTTAAAAATGTTCCGGAGAAGGCTCAGGAGGCTCAATACTGGACGGGTAATACTTATTACGCCTCGGGTGATTATGAAAATGCGGCGAAAGAATATATGAAAGTGGTTGAAATAGAAAAGGTGACGGATGTTTGGAAAATTACGGCAAAAGCAAGAGCGGCTGAGTGTTATGAGCGTCTTGCAAAATATGAGGATGCAAGAAAACTTTATTCTGAAATTATAAAAGACAGTGTAAATCCTGACTGGAAAAAATCCGCTGAAAAGCGCCTGAAAGATCTGGAGGGTAAATGAAAAAGATATTTGCTCTTCTTTTGCTGGCGTTGACTTCTTGTTTGCTTGCCCAGGAGGAGATTAAAAAAGACAGAGAACCGGTATTTGTACTTCCTGATGTTGTGGTCTCCGGGGAGTCGGACCTTAGAGTAGGAGTCGAGAAGAAAGATTTACTTCCTGCAAATTATCCGATGCCTCCGAAAGAGACTCCGCTTATGGAAATGGAGTTTATAAAGGGTCCGTATCTGGAAGAAGATAAGAGATCCCCGATGCTTGAAAAAACTGAAGGTAAAAATCAGTTTGGAGAGTTAACAGCATATGCGGGAACTTTTGATAATTATTTTGCCAAATTAGCATACGGAAGACAATTTGAAAATCTTAGTTTTATAATTAATTTATTGGGAGATAAAAAGAATTTTCTCCTTCAGGATTCGGGTTATACCAATATTTCAGCTTCCGGAGATTTGACATATTTTTTTAATAAGGCCTTGAAGCTGGGACTTACTCTTGATTATGAAAACGAGACGATAAAAACCCCTTATGCCTCGACACTGGGATTTTCCTCTGTTATAAAGGATTTTTATACCGCCTACTTGCGCGCCTCTTTGCCTCTTATGGACAAGCTCAGCTTGACTTCATATTTCAGCTTTGCAAGGTCAGATTTAAGTACTTTTGGAGTTGTAAACAATGAGACGAGTTTTGGTGTTAAAACTGATTTTGAGATGGTTTTTGAAAATAAAAAGCATCTTCCGGGTCTGGGTATAGATTTTCGAAACGACAATATTTTTGGCTGGAGTTATTCTGCTGCGTTGGAAGACAGATTTAAAATTGAAAATACCGACATATTTGTCGCTTTAAAAAGCGATAATGGCTGGCTTTTTGTGAATGCGAAAGCTGTATTTGATGTTGACGGCTTCACCCGTGTGTTTGTATCTTATGAACCGGGCAGGGTCTATCCAAAATTTAAAAATACCTATGACGATGATATATACCTTGTAAATCCCGGACTTATGGCTGAAAACACCTGGCTAAATATAGGTGTGGGGGTGGAGCACAGATTATTAAAACAGATACCTGTAACTTTGGAGTTTTATAGAAAAGAAATAAGCGACCTTATCTCTTATGAGTCCGCAGGCCTCGCTACTTCCCCCGTAAATATTTCTAAAGCTTCAATAATAGGTGTAAATGTGAAAGAAGAATGGAAGATATTTGACGGGCTTACTCAGAAATTGATTTATAAATATGTTAATGCGGCTAATCCTGATAATCCGGTAATGAATATTCCGTATATCCCTCTTCATTCGGCAACCCTGTCCGGTGAATATGTAATCACTGATTGGACTTTTGACGCCTCCTTTGAGTATAGAGGAGATATTTTCTACTCTCAGACGGTTACTGACAAGCTAAAAGATGTCTTTTTGGTCTCAGCAGGTGTCAAAAAAAGCTTTGGCGGAAATATCACAGTTTTCGTCAAAGGGGAAAACCTTTTAAACAGAGAGTATCAGAATATCAAAGACTATTCATTGCCAAAAGCAGCAATAAAAGCAGGGGTTACGGTGAATTTCTAAGAAGCAGGCTTAATTTGAGATGAGATGAGTCAATCTTTAGGAAAAATCCGCTCAAGACTTCAATTTCCATTTGCCAAGTAAAGGTATACTGTCTACTTTTGTGTCGGCCTAAATGGGTATTGACTTTTAATGCTTTTGTTGTTAAAATCTACTAGACATCCGAAAAGGCACACTTGTCGTAAGGCGGGGTCGCAAAGCTACGGGTCCAGATGAAAGAGGCTGGATTGCCAAGCGCATCGATAACTTATTAATTTAGTTGCGAACCGTCAAATTATCGCAGGATGCGGTAATTTGACGTATGTTTTTATAATATTAAGCAATTCATTTAATTCAGGTTCAGGGCAGTGAACCTGATTATGAAGAGAAGTTGGTTTATTGCGGGTAAGAGGATTTGTTTCAAAATATTTTGAATAGGGTCGGTCGATATGGATAAGCATCCGTTAGGTGAAATGCTTATACAGGAGAAGCTGATTACTCCTGCGCAATTGGAAAAGGCTATTGCTGAGCAAAAAGCCAGTAATAAACGCCTTGGTCATACTTTAATTGATTTAGGTTATATCACTGAAGATGATCTTCTAAGAATACTTGGTAAACAATTAGACACACCTTACATCAACCTCAATGATGTTATAATCGATCCCGAAATAATAAAATTAATTCCGGAAGACATTTGCAGAAGGTATAAAATTTTACCTTATAGTCAGGAAGATAATTCCGTTTATGTTGCAATGATAGATCCCCTGGATTTCCGGGTTATCAACGATCTCAAATTTTTGATTCATAAGGAAATTAAACCAATGCTTGCTAGTGCGAAAGCGCTGGCAAAATCAATTTCCAGATATTACGGTCTGACAGATGAAATGCGTGATATGGTTAAGGAGATAGATAATAAGCTTCTTGATGATGGGGCCTGCGAAAGTGAGAAAGTAAATGAAATATCTGATGATGCTCCTATTATTAAAATAGTAGACTTGATTATTATTAATGCGGTAAAAGAAAGAGCAACTGATATTCACATAGAGCCTTTTGAAAAGACGATGAGAATACGATACAGAAAAGATGGAGTTCTTCATGAAGTGCCGGCTCCGCCTTTTCCGATTTATCCTGCAATGGTTTCACGTGTTAAGATTATGTCCAGGCTTGATATTGCTGAAACAAGACTTCCTCAAGACGGTCGTATTACAAAAAAAGTAACCGGAAGGGATATAGACTTTCGTGTTTCTATTGTTCCTAATCAGTTTGGTGAACGTATTGTTCTTAGGGTTCTTGACCGGGGCGCTACGGTGCTTGATTTGGAAAAGCTGGGTATGCAGGGCGAAGACTTAGTCAAATTTAATGAAGCTATCAACAAACCTTACGGTATGATTCTGATTTCCGGACCTACCGGTTCGGGTAAAACTACCACACTTTATGCTGCCTTAAATAAAATATATAATACCGGCGAGAACATAATGACAATTGAAGACCCGATAGAATACTCTTTCTTTGGGATAGGACAGGTTGAAGTCAAAGAAGAAATAGGACTCACCTTCGCAAAAGTCCTGAGAAGTTTTCTCAGACATGACCCTGACATTATTCTCCTTGGTGAAATGCGTGATTTTGAAACTGCTGATATTGCGGTTAGAGCCGCTCTTACCGGCCATCTGGTGTTCTCAACTATTCATACTAATGATGCTCCAAGTTCTGTCACCAGACTCATTGATATGGGCATAGAACCTTTTCTTATTAATTCCTGTATAGTCATGGTTATGTCCCAGCGTCTTGTAAGAAAAGCTTGTGAACATTGCAAAGAAGATTATATAATGACCGCTGATCAGCAATTGGCGGCGCTGGGGATTATTATAAATAAAGCAGGCGCGAAGTTCTATAAAACCAGAGGGTGCGAGATTTGCGGCGGTTCGGGTTCAAGGGGCAGACTTGCAATCTATGAAATAATGGTTATGGACGGAGAGTTAAAAAATATGATTGCAAAAAGGGCTGAACCTCATGAACTTAAAGCTGCTGCTGTCAAAAATGGTATGCGGACTCTGTTTCAGGCAGGTATAGATCAAGCCTTAAAAGGCATGACTACGATTGATGAAATAATAAAAGTAGCAGGTACTGCCAATCAATAATTATTTAAAGGGGTTATAAAACCCTTTTAGGGTTAACGCGGAGGCTAAACAATGCCAGTATTTTCGTATAGTGCTGTTGATTCAGACGGAAAAGCCTATAAAGGTGACGTTGACGCAGAGAGTAAAGATATTGCTGTAACAAAGCTCCAGCGTCAACGGTTAATGATCACCAGTATAAAAAGAAAATTGGCGATAACCCAGTTCTTCAATAAGAGCCTGTCCGGCGGGAATATCTCCCAGGATGATATTTTACTTTTTTCGAGACAGCTTGCAACTTTAGTTAAAGCCAGAATCCCTATTGAACAGTGTCTTGAAGTTTTGATAAATCAATTGGCTAATCCGCTGTTAAAGACAATAATTAAAAATGTCAGAAACGAGGTTATTTCCGGTACGCCGCTTTCTACCGCCATGAGTAAGTATCCCAAATACTTTGACAGTTTATATGTGGGCATGTTGAGGGCCGGCGAAGCTTCCGGTAAACTGCCGGAGATTCTTATTCGTACGGCAAAATATATGGACAGGACATCGAGGCTTCGCAATAAAGTAAAATCGGCAATGATTTATCCCATACTGGTCATTTTAGTCGGTATAGCCGTTGTGATATTTATTTTAACTTTTGTTATTCCCAAATTTCAAGATATGTATAAGACCATGGGCGGCAATCTGCCCTGGCTTACAAAAACGATGATTTACTTGAGTAACGATGTAATCGGTAAATATTTTTTAACTTTTCCTGCTGCTTTCTTTTCTTTTGGAATTATTATTTGCGGGATTTATTTTATTTCGAAACTTCTCGGCACGGAAAAAGGCAAATTTAAAAAAGATGAAGTAATGTTACAGCTTCCTATACTCGGTGCTTATATGTCGAAAGTTATTTTTGCCAAATTTTCCCAGACTCTCGGTATTCTTGTAAATAACGGGGTGCCTATCCTTGAATCAATGGATTTAGTTTCTAAAACAGTAGGAAGTAAACCTGTCGAAAAGGCAATTCTTGATGCTAAAGAGAAGATTAAAGAAGGTGAAAAAATAGCGGATACCTTAAAAAAAAGCGCGTATTTTCCTGCGCTTGTTATCTCCATGGTGCATGTCGGCGAACAGACAGGTAAGCTTGGTGAAGTATTGGAGCAAATATCGGAGTTTTATGATGAGGAAGTTGAGATCTCAACAGCTGCTCTTACTGCGCTTATTGAGCCTTTACTTATTATCGGTCTTGCAGGTGTAGTTGCTCTTATTGTTATGGCTCTTTATCTTCCGGTCTTTAAAATGTACGGAAATATGAAAAAAAGTTAAAAAGGATAAAATTAAAAAGGGGAGGCTTTATGAAAAGAGGGAAAGGTTTTACACTGCTGGAACTGATGATTGTTATAGCGATTATCGGATTGTTAATAGCTATAGTAATACCGGATTTACTAAAGACGAGGGAGCAGGCGGAGATAGAATCCTGTAAGGCGTCGCTTCGAGGCGTGCAGTCAGCGCTGGAACTTTACTATACACATTACAAATATTATCCTGACAATTTACTGACACCAATAAATGAAGGGTATCTGCAGGAAGGCGGCGACAAGGATCCGTGGGGCAGGGCGTACCGGTATCGTTTGGCTACCGGTTCCGGAGCTGCGAATGAATCAGAAGGTGCAAAGACGGCGAATAACTACCTTATAGGAAGTGACGGACCGGATGCAAAGCAGGATACGGATGATGATGTTGAGCCGCCAATTAATACGAAACGGCATTCTTTTAAGAGCAATAAAACTTCTTCTGAATCAACCGGTGAGGGCGTTTCGGAGGAATAATTTGTTAGTGATTAAAGAAAACACAGCTTTTGACTTTTGCTGAATAAATGAAAGAAATTTTGGAAAGTAATGAAGATTTTAGCGGTTTTAAGACTCAATATTAATGGATAAAAAAGAAAGCCGATTAGGTTATAAGGTACTTAAATTAAGCACCGGAAAAATGCAACAGCGAAGCAGGAGAGCAAAACCAATGAGAAAAAGAGTAAAAAATAAAGGGCTTACACTGGTTGAGGTTCTTATTGCTGTTGCTTTTATTTCTCTGGTATATGCTTTTGTTATTCAGCTTTTCTTTAGCGGCTTCATGGATATTAACGTCGGAGATATCCAGGAAGAATCCGCGCGCCTTGCAAATAATGAAATGATAAGACTGTCAAGTATTGAGAACCCTCTTTATGTGGGCTTGCTTGAGATGCCGCAAGGCGGAGAGATAATTGACAAGTTAAAAGCAGGGACAATGACGCCCAGTCAGCTGGTTGATGAAGGTATCGTTGTGCTGAAAACACTTCAGACTGTCGGGCAGATTCAGGATTCTTCAAATAACGAAGAAATAAGGATGTCAAGTGAAACCAGGGCTGATTTTACCAGAACAGTTGAATGGATGGTTATGGATGTAAATCCTGTTCTGGTCAGCATTAAAGTAACGGTGAACTGGAGCGACCCTCGCGGTGAAATAAAAGACGGGGATTTTTTCCTGGAGACTCAGCTGTCAAATTAATTTTTAGGAGATGTACGTAGAAATGAAAAAAACCTGTAAAAGGCACAAGGGTTTTACTCTTCTGGAGCTGATGATTGCTATGGGTATTTCCTCCCTCCTTCTTCTGGTTTTATATTATGCTTATTTCCTTGCTCAGACATTCTTTTACATGGGTACTGATACCATTCAGGAACAAACATATGTGCGGAATCTTTTTTCTAAAATTTCAGAAGATTTGCAGTTTGCAAACCGTCTGAATTCTCTCGGAAATAATTGTGATGATTTGGAGTTTGAAATCTTTAACAGAACAGTAATTGATACCGATGCCAGTTCAAATGATAAAACCGTGGAAGGTAATACTATTGCTTATTCTACTAAATCTTCCGGTGATTCCAAGTATATAATTCTTATGAAAAAGGTAGACAAATACGAATGGGTTTTGAAGTTTGGCCATAGCCAAAAGCCAAATGATAATGAATATCCCCTTGGTTATCCTGATGATATGCGTGATCCAAATGATGGCAAAAGACAGACAGAAACGGGAGAAGAAGAGGAAGTTCTTGAACAGGTTGATGGGAATGAATTTCTTATGAATACAATACAATTCATACCTTACGATCAAAAAGGAGAAAAGATTGAAAGCGCATCGGGATATGATTATAGTTCAATGAAAGCTTCAAGAAGCATCCGGATTGAGGTTGAATACCTGCTGAAAGGTGATTATGGTGATACGGCAAGATTAGCAACAAGAAAAAAAACAGCCACTGCGAATATTCTTTTTATAAGTTTTTCAATGCTTAGTACATCTACCGAAGAAGTCATGATTAATCCGGCTCCGGGTATTTTTAATATGTATTGCCTTGGCGATGTACCTGTAACATCTAAAAATAGCGCTTCAAAATATCTTCCCTGTACGGGCCTGAATGATTTTCAAAAGATAAAGATAAGTATAAACTAGAAAGGAGATTTAAATTGGCTAAAACAACAAGCATAGGAATTGACATAGGCTACAACCAGTTAAAGGTTGTTCAGCTCAAAAAGACGTCAAATGGTGTCAAAATTGACAGATTTTACTTTGAAGATTACGGATTATCATCAAAAGAGCTTGATTCCCCTGGAATCCGTATGAAAGCTATTTCTCAGATATTAGGCAGGATATTCAAGGATTTAAAACCGGTTAATGTTGTTTTGGCTATCAGTAAATTTGAGGAAAATATCCGCACACTTTCAATGCCCATAATGCTGGAAAAGCAACTCCGGGAAGCCTTGAAACTTGGAGGAAATCAGGAGTTTATCCCGTTTGATCTTAAAGAAATGATCTGGGATGTCAATATATCTCATTTATACAGAAGAAAAGAAGATGTAAAGAGTGATGGCAGGGAAAAAATGGATGTTATCTTTGCTGTTGCAAAGAAAGAAGTCGTAAATAATTATCTTGATTTAGCGGAAAAATTAAAGTTCTCGGTTGATTTTCTTGAGTCGAATGCTCTTGCCAGTCTCAACTTCTCCTGTTTTAATATGGTGATACCAAAAGACAAGGTCTGGGGTAAAATTGATTTTGGTTCGGAGACAACCGCAGTAAATGTGCTTGAAGGTGAAAGTTTAAAATTTGGTCTTAATGTTCCGTGGGGAATAAATGATATTATAGAAGTAGTTCAGTCTTCCCTTTCCATGGACTGGTTGACTGCGAAAGAATACGTCAGTAAACTGGATTTTAGTGCGGGTTATACCGGCTCTGATGATCAATCTAAAAAGGTGTTTTCTGCGCTTGAATCGAAGATTAAGGATTTTTTAAGGCAGCTTAACGGGGCTTTTTCTTTCTTTGAAAGCAAGAGCGGCGGAAGTTCTGTTTCGGAAGTTATTATAAGCGGAGGCGGGTCCAAACTCGTAAATATCGGTAAATATATCTCGTCAAAGATCGGAAAAAACGTAAAAAGTGAAAATCAGATAAATAAAAATGTTATCAGTTATGATAAAGCAATAGAGTCCTCGCTTTTGGAAAACCTGCCTTTGCTTACTACCGCTATCGGTGCGGGACTTCGTAATCTGTTGCAGGTAAAGAACAATATCAATCTACTTCCGCTTGAAATAATAATCGGGAGGAAGCTCCGGAGTCGAAGGTCTCTTATAATTGTTGTTGCTGTTTGTATTTTCCTGATTCTGATGCTTGCGACGGGATATAAAATGAAACAAAGATCGGATGTAATGTTGAAAATAGATGATATAACAGGAAAGCTTGATACCATGTCTTCCGATATTAAAGATCTTAAAAGGAAGAAGAAAGCAATAGACAGGTTGAAGATAATAAAAATAAGATATACCAAGCCTGAAACTAAGTTTAGAAAATGGTCGACTTATATATATGAGCTTAGCTCGATTGTTCCGGATAGAATGTGGCTTGAAACTGCGGAATGGAGTTCTCTGGGTTTTGACACTACCGGTGCCTGCAAAGAGGATATTGTCAAGGAACTCTGCGATAACGGGGAAAATACGGAAAACTTTAAAAAACTTAAGAGTGTTAACACCAGGCAATTGGAGGATAGGACTGCTTTTAAGGTTTCTATCAGAGCAGAAAGAATACCTGCAGTCAAGACCAAAACTTCGGTTAGTTCGGCGGGAGGGAATAAATAATGGCTGCCCAAAATTCTAAAACACAAAAAAAGACAATTCTTGCTTTGCTCGAAGGTTATAACATCAGCAAGGTGGATTTGATAATTTATGCTTCCTGTCTTCTGGTTTTTGTTGTATCGGTTGCGATGTTCGTATTCTTTTCCGGAGATCTTGTTAAAAAGCAGAAGGATTACACCGAGTATTCGGAGGATTATGACAGTTCTCTGATGATTAAGACGCAGGAGGCCCAGTTAACGGAGGCATTTTCTGTCCTGGACACGGCGGCTTTTGAGCTCAGAAATAAGTTCTTGTCGGAAAAACAGGTCGGTGATTTTAAAGAAGCTGTGAAAAACCTTGCAAAGAAATACGGTTGTGATAGAATGGATGCTACAGAAAGGTCAGAGCCTTCTGATACTACAGAGCTTTTCAAAGTTAAGTCAAAAGACGGAGTTGAAAAGGTTATTAGAATTAAATTTAAGAGAAGGTCTCTGGAGTTCAATTTCCAGATGACACTCGGTAATTTTTTCGGGTTTTTAAAATCATTTGAAACAAGTAATAAAATGCTGGAAATTCAGCCTTTCAGGCTGGCACAGGGTGATAATAAAAATTCTGTAAGACTTAATAATTTTAATGTTATGGTCTATGTCGTACCTTCTGAGCTGGATAAAGAGCTTGTGGATTTGATAGGGGATGTGACCTTTGAAGATCATATTTCTGATGTTTTGTTGGGAGAAAAAGCCCAGGTGGTACCTATAACAGAAAAAAGGATAATGGTGAAAGAAACTGTTAAGACAAAGGACGGAGAATGGAATATAAAGCCTATATTCAGGCCTATGGACCCTCCAAAACCAAAGCAGATTATCCCTCCGGGTGAACTCAGATATTTCATAGCTTCTAATCCTATTTATGGTTTTACTTATAATAATGATACGAATAATGTCTACTATGCTATGGTTGGCGGGATTTTGAAAACAAGGGATAATAAAACTATTCCTAACTATGATTCTTTAAAATTACTTCAAATTACGAAAATGGGTTTTATTCTGGAAATGGATGATGTAACAGGGGAGTTGTCGAAATTAAAAAGGTGATAAGTTTCATAAAACTTTGGGGGCTTGTGCCGGTAACACGGTCTTATTGCCCCTGATAGAGAAGGAGGTGTAGTCTCTTAAGTATTTTAAAAAAAATAAAAGGAGGAATGGCTGATGAAAAGAATACTAACTGTAGTAGTCGCAATGCTGATTGGAAGTTTTGCATTTGCTGCTGATGTAAAGTTTGTGGAAGCGCCTATAGACTTCCCGAATACACCGGTAAAAGTAGCGCTCGAAACGGTGTTTTTGAAGTCAGGGGTTGCGTATGCTATAGAGGTGGCGGACATGGGAGTGTATGGTAACGTAACTCTTAGCATAACAGAAAGACAGGAACTTGACACCGTCTTGAATTTAATCCTGGAGCCGAAGGGTCTGCAGTTTACGGTAGATGCCGGCGGTATTTATCATGTAAAGAAAAAAGAAAAAGAGGACACAAAGGCTCCGAGAGTTACCAAGTTGTATGCGTTGACCTACGCGACAGCGGGTGAACTTGTAAGGCAGATGAAGTCAGTACTTACAAAAGAAGGAGTAGTCTCGGTGGATGTAGGGACAAACGCCCTTATTATTACCGATGTAGCGGAAGTATTTGAGGGAATTGAAAGTTTGCTAAAAGAATTGGATAACCCTGAAAGAAAAGCAAAGTTAATAGCAATAAAGGCGAAGTTATTAGAAACGACAAAGAAAACGGACACTCAAGTTTCAATGGATTTTCAGTATACACCTGCCTCTAAGATAAGTATGGGAGGCGAAGCGTTTTTAGACATAACTAGCCCGGGCAGATGGCTGGGAACGATGTACAAGTCGGGTAGTTCATTATTTGCATCACAAACAACACTAACAACAACGGTAGGAGCAGGAGCATCGACGTATGTAGGGGGAGCTTTTTTAGGTCCGTTTACCTATACTGATGGAATTAATAACAAAACGGAGTTTGAAATGCTTGCGACCCAGGCTACGACCCATGTTGAAATGGTCGCAGATCCGGATGTTATAGTGGAAGATGGTACAGAAGCAAGAGTACAGATAGGATCAAGGGAACCGATTACATCTATGAACGTAGTTAGCGGTACGATAACGTATTCGTATACTTATCAGGATGTAAATATAATACTACAGGTAACTCCTCAATCCCAGAGAGACGGGACAATCAGTGTGCAGATAAACCCGCAGATGAACCAGATTGCAGGTTATGTTTCACCGCAGGAAGGAATGAGAATACCGGTCATAGATAACAGGGAGATAAGGACAAAGTTGTTTGTAAGTAACGGCGGAACGATAAGACTGGGAGGAATGATAAAGGATAGGGCGATGACTTCTGAAACGAAGGTTCCATTCCTTGGAGATATTCCGTTAATCGGAATGCTGTTTAAATCGTCAAATCCTGTAGTGGAAAAAGTGGATGTGAGCTTGTTTGTTAGCCCGCATATAGTAGATTATGCGCCGCCAAGGTGTCAGAATACACCCTGGATAAGCCAGTATGAAGTAAAGGTACCGGGTGAGACGGATGTGTTGATAGACTGGAAATTGGACCTGCCGTTTGGAGCTAATGGAATATACAGCTACAATATATACAGAGATGTGCAGGTTATCACTGACTTAACAGATAGAAGGCCGTATGCAACAGGAATAAACGGAGACAGTACGAGCTGGATGGATATGAGCAGGAAGAGAAGGGGTCAGACGTACTACTATGTAGTTACGGCAGTTAATCCGTCAGGAATGGAGCAAGCAATAGATCCTTCGGGAAAGAATAACGCTGTAATCACTATTCCCGATAGATAGAGAAAAGATAGTTAAAAGTTGACATGTCCGGCACTTGCTGATACAAGTGCCGGATGTGTTTTTGTATCGAGAATGTAAGACTTTAAAAGTATTCTACTATGCATAAGGGCAAGTGCCGGACTGATTTTCAGGGTAAATCTTAAGAGGAGGAGCAATGGCAGGAGTAAGTAAAATAAAAAAAATAATCGGAAGGGAAATAATGGATTCAAGAGGTAACCCAACCGTTGAAGTGGATGTAATACTTGGTTCCGGAGTGGTCGGAAGAGCTGCTGTGCCGTCCGGCGCCTCAACGGGAATTAACGAAGCGCTTGAACTTCGTGACGGAGACAAAAAGAGATACGGCGGAAAAGGTGTCCTTAAAGCCGTGAGCAATGTAAATAATATTCTGGCGAAAGAAATAGCAGGTATGAACCCTTTAAAACAGCGGGAGATTGATAATAAAATGCTCTGTGCTGACGGTACCGATACAAAATCAAATATGGGTGCTAATGCGATACTCGGTATTTCCCTGGCTGTTGCTAAAGCTGCAGCACAAGAAGTAAAAAAACCTCTTTACGAATATCTCGGCGGAAAAAATGCCAGAGTTTTGCCTGTACCTATGATGAATATTTTAAACGGCGGCAAACACGCGGATAACAATGTTGACATTCAAGAGTTTATGATTATGCCTGTGGGAGCAAAAAATTTTAAGGAAGCTCTCCGTATGGGTTCTGAGACGTTTCATTCGCTTAAAAAAATACTTTCCAAAGCAGGACTGAGTACCAGCGTCGGTGATGAGGGCGGTTTTGCTCCGAATTTAAAATCCAATGAAGAAGCCTTGAAAGTGATGATGCAGGCTATTGAAACCGCAGGTTTTAAACCGGGGAAAGATATTGTGTTTTGCCTTGATCCGGCGGCAGCTTCTTTTTTTGAAGAAGGTAAATATGTGTTAAAAGCCGAAAAGAAAAAAAATAATACCTCCGATGATATGATTAAGTTTTACGGAAATTTGATAAAGAAATACCCGGTCAAATCCATTGAAGACGGTCTTGATGAAAATGATTGGGCAGGCTGGAAAAAGTTTACCGAGATCTGGGGTAAGAAACTTCAGCTTGTCGGGGATGATTTGTTTGTTACAAACGTGAAGTTGCTTCAGAAAGGTATTGACCGTGACACGGCAAATTCTATTTTAATTAAAGTTAATCAGATAGGTTCTCTTTCTGAAACGCTGGATACCATTGACCTTGCAAAGAAGAACGGTTATTCGACGGTTATGTCGCACAGATCAGGAGAGACAGAAGACGCGACAATTGCCGATCTGGCAGTTGCGGTAAGTGCGGGACAGATTAAAACAGGCTCTGTCTGCAGATCTGACCGTGTTGCGAAATACAATCAGCTCCTCAGGATTGAAGAACAACTGGGAAAGAGAGCTGTTTATCCCGGAGCTTCAATATTTAAGAGGTAATAAGATTGTTTTTTCAGCAAATAGTGAATGGAATTACTCTTGGCGGTGTTTACGCGCTGGTAGCTCTCGGGTATACTATGGTTTATGGAGTACTCGAGTTTATAAATTTTGCGCACGGTGAAATTTACATGGTTGGCGCCTATTGGGCGCTCTTTACGCTGGGGCTGTTCAATGTATCTCTCTTGAGCGGCCCCGGTCTTTTTTTTGCTCTATGTGTAGTATTTCTTTCATCTATATTGTTTTGTTCAATTCTTGGCGTAATAATTGAAAAAGTGGCTTATAAACCGCTTCGAAATTCTCCCAGACTGGCGCCTCTCATAACATCCCTGGGGGTCTCAATTGTTCTGCAAAATGCCGTAATGCTTATTGCCGGCGCGGAAAATAAGAAATTTGATGTTAATTTCCCTGATACCGGTATTAATATAGGAAACGTTTATATCTCCTATATTAATGTTTTTATAATAGCCGTGTCAGTACTTTTAATGATTTTACTGAATTATTTTGTGAGAAAAACTAAGCTTGGCAAGGCGATGAGGGCGGTAGCTGAAGACAAGAAAACAGCAAGTCTGATGGGTATAAACGTAGACGGGATAATATCATTGACTTTCCTTCTCGGTTCAGCGCTGGCGGCTGTGGCCGGCGTGATGATAAGTATTTCTTACGGTATGATTAATTTTTCCATGGGTTATATGGTAGGTCTCAAAGCTTTTACAGCGGCAGTACTGGGAGGGATCGGGAGCATTCCCGGCGCAATGTTTGGGGGGATCCTTCTTGGTCTTATTGAGAGCCTGGGAGCAGGATATATTTCCTCGACTTATAAAGACGTAATTTCATTTGCGATTCTTATTTTAGTATTGATCTTCAGGCCGAGAGGTCTTTTTGGTTCAAAGCAGTCGAAATAATAGTGAAGTAATAATACTAAATATAGTATAATGTTTAATAATAGCAGTGAAGGACAGTTTACAGTGTACCGTTTACTGTAATAAAGTAGCTCGAATACAAAAAAAACTGTAAACAGTAAACTGTAAAAATTTTGAAGGAGGAATAATGCGAAAAAGAATATTTGATGGAATACTTTTGTTCTTAGTGAGTGCGATCTATCTGGCGGCAATGGATCAGAATGTTGCGATAGATGATGCTTTATCAAGGGTGTACTCTTCTGCCTCGAAGATAAAAAATGCAAAAGTCATTTCTATTGTCCCGTTTGAATACGGGCCCGGGATTACTTTTAAATCAGTTGAGGATAAAATTGTTCTTAAACTTGCGAAAACAGGAAATTTTAAGGTGATGGATAAGAAGTCTCTTGAAACAATAATAAACGAGCAGAAACTTTCATTAACCGGATTGACAGAACAGACTAATATGGCGAAAATAGGACAACTTTTAAACGCTGATTGTTTGTTGTTTGGTAAGGTTACTTTGTCCGGCGAATCAATTGTTATAAATGTTAATTTAAAAGATGTAGCCACAGGGGCCGTGGTCTGGGCCGATGAGTTTGTGGGTGAAGACCTGAATAAGATTTCTTTTGGGCCCGGAATCAGAAGCGGATTTTTCAACGGCAGTGTAAACTATCTGCTAAATGACGGCGCGACTAATTTTACGACAGTTCCCGGAGGTTCCGCCGAGAACCAGTTCTTCTTTGCTTTTACCGGTTCTTTTGAACAGCGCTTGCAGGGGTTGAAGGCCATATCTTTTAGTTTGGACGGTATATTTTATCGTGGATATTTTCAGCCTGATCCGGTTGCTGCGGCAATAAAAATAGGGGCAAATGATTATATTTTCAGGTCAACGTCTAATTATACCAATCTTAAACTTCAGCTTTGCGCGCTTGTCAAACTTCACCCGGGTTATATCTTTGACTGGGGTAATGATGTTCTTGTTCTTTATTTTGGTCCCGGGCTTGATGCTAACTATATGCTTGCGGACGCAACTTACAGGTTAACACAAACTACCGGAGGTACTTTTGACAGCGGCGATATTACGTATAAAAAAACGATAGGCCAGATCCTTGCTTTCGGCGGTATGACTTTCAGGGTAGGGATTGAACTAAAACTTTCAACTAACTTCTCGGTTTTTATGGAAGCTTTTTACATCCCGGAGATTACAGCAAATATGATCGAGGCGGATACAAAGATACTGCCCAAGGTAACTATCGGGCAGGGTAATTCAACTTACGGTCTCGGAATAAAATACAATATATTCTAACAGGCTGCTGAAAAACTAAAATAATGGACTTTAAGCAGCCTGATACCTCGCCATTTGTCCTCAAATGGCGGGTAAAATGATAAAAATTGCAGCTGAAAAAATCTTAAAAAGAGTTTTTCAGCAACCTGCTAAGGATGGAAAAAAGGGGCCGCTAAAAACGGTCCCATGAAATATGTTCAGTTTTATCGCAAAAATACTCGCTAAAATAAGAAATCTGCTTAAAAACCCGTCTGATGAATTTCTCTGCGACACCTGCGCCTATGACTACCCGTCTGCCTGTAATAATTCGAAGAGACCGAATGTAAAAGAATGCTCTGAGTACAAGAAAAGATAACAATTACTAATAACTAAGCACTAAATTCTAGTGTGCCAAGGGAAGCGTATTTGTTTAAGCTGGTGAAAGTCCAGTGCAGGCAAAGGTAAAGCCGACCAGCCTGTAATCAAACCTTGCATTTAGCAAGGTAACGAGCTAGATGAAGCCA
>Ga0208373_1000813_pt1 | contig 48067 bp, 37 predicted proteins | sample RifOxyC2_FD_184036 | JGI IMG/M metagenome (GOLD analysis project Ga0208373, IMG submission 184036) | Soil microbial communities from Rifle, Colorado - Rifle Oxygen_injection C2 (SPAdes) | ecosystem: Environmental > Terrestrial > Deep subsurface > Rock core/Sediment | place: Rifle, Colorado...
ATTGACTGTTTTGCACATCAAGTCCCCCATTATTTACAACTATTGTTCCCTCAAACGGATCGTTCCATACTGAACCACGCCCACCTGAAATATTTACATTCTTGAAATCACCATTACCGCCATCAAAAATAATTCTTCCCCAATAATAATTGGTGAGCTGTTGAATTGGTGAAATTGAAATAGGCTCATCTTCTGTGCCATTTAAATTCAACACCCCTTTTACGGTAATATTTGAATATTCTGGCATTTTAATATTTGTTCCAGCCGAAACGTTTACCGTCACACCTGGTTGAATAGTAATATTTTGCCAAGTCAGTGGAATATCTTTGCTGACCGTAAGATCCGTAGCAATAACCGCCTGATCAATCGCGATATTATTATTGGTATTATTACTAAAATTTATTTGCGACATTTTTGGCCAAATATTTTTTACATACACTGGTCCGTTGATATTTGTAAAATTACTTAGACCAACATTTTCCAATTCCAAATTACCGTCCATATTTTCAACCGCCAACAACCCATTTTTAAAATTTGTATTTTTAATTACTAAATTGGATTTTGTTGAATATATATTTGAATCACCATTATCATTAAAAATTGAATTACTAATATTTAATGTCGCACCCTCACTTCGAATTGCTTGAGACACAAATGGATCGTAAGTATTACTACCAGGAGCTTTAAAGGCTTTACCAGCATACCGCATTTCCAAACCAGTTAGATTGACAGTTGAACTTGTGTAAAGCATTAAGCCCTGCCAATCTTTTGATTGCAAACTTCCTGAACGAGAACCATAGATTGTTTTATTTAGTTCGGTAGCAAAACCAATATCACGACCTGAGGTCATTATGACTTTATCGTCGGTTGTTCCATTAACATTCAAATTTCCTTTTGCATCAATTTTTGAATCAGTATAAACGGCTTTGATTACAACTCCCGGATCAATATTTAATGTTTTTCCAACGGGAATTTCATAATATGTTAAGATGTATGGAAAATCACTTTTTTTAATTGTGCGAACGGCATCATCCTGGCGACTTTTTAAAACGATTGCACCAAAATTAGATTGCTTTGGCGAACCATTGAGCGGAGTACCGTCGCCTCCTCCATCAACCTTTCCTTCCCAACGCGGACCAATATTTGTCTGCCAATTTGTAGAAGTGTTACCAGTTATTCGTGAATTAATTTTTTCCATTGAAGAATATGTCGTGGCAGAACCAGCAAACCATCCATTACTATTATCGACTTCATCTACCAATTGATTATCACCATCCAACAAACGCACGCGTTCACCACTATTTTTTAAAGCAGTATAATAAATAGTATCCGCGGCAATTTCATTAACAGTGCGATCATCCGTTCGCTCAAATAAATAATATCCATTTTTAGGAATAATGCGGTTAATTGTTTTGACTGTAGTAACTTCTTTATCGCCAATCATTAATTTCCACCAATGAGACGTATTGTTTGCGGGAAATAAATTTATATCCTGATCAGTGTTGTTGTATAGTTCGATATATTCATCTTCACTAGTGCCTGCTGAGGTGCCAGCCCAAGCAATTTCGTTGATTACTACATCTGGGGCGGGTGGAACTGGTTCTGGTGTTGGATCAGGAGTTGCAGGGGTTGTGGTGGTTGTTATAGTGGTCGCTGAAGTAGTAGACGTACTAACTTCAACTGTGGTAGTTGTGATTAGAGTGGATGTTGGAGTTTCGATGGTAGAAGTTGGAATATCTATTGTAGTGGTGGTGGAAGTAGGAGTGGCAACTACATCTAATGTTGTTGTGGTCAAATCTGTGGTTGTGGTAGTAGTTTCAATTATCGTGGTTGAAGTAGCTACTATTTCTGTCGAAGTGGTTGAAATGGCTGAAGTTGGAACAGTTGTTTCTAAAATAATCGGTTCAATAATTGTTGCGACGTCTTGGTTGCTACTACCGCCACCACTGGAATAATTTTTTGTTTCAGTGGTTGGAGTAGAATGTAATAACGTTGGATTAGTTGGTGGTTGTACTAGTGATGGTGTTATTGGCGGTGTTTGGTCTTGTGGTGGAGTTATGGTAATAGTTTTATTGGAAATTACCGGAGTTTTTATAGATGGAACATTTTTTATATCTTCTGAGGTTTGTTTATTGATATTATTATCTACAGGAATTGAATCATTATTTTGACCAGAGGTAAGTTGATCCGTTGGCGTTTGTGATTGAGCGGAATTATAAATATTTTCTGCCACAGAAATTATTTTTCCCACTCCACTATTTAATATACCACCAAAGCCAACTCTAAAAAATGGCACTTTTTCTTTTTCATTTTTTTGAGTTTCGGCGAGGAATAATTTTATGGTATTTGCGCTGTAGCCGATGGCTTTTGGGAGGAGGTGGGAGGCGTAATCGTTTAAAATAACACTGTTATTTACTGATTTTTTATCAACTTTCCAATCAGCACTACCAGTCAGATGACTTTTTACCAATACACCAGTACTATCTTGAGTTGAAGCAACATACAAGTCAACTGCATTGTTAAAAGTATATGGATCTAATTTAAAAATTTTATGCACTTCATATTTATTACTTTCAACAGTTTTATCACTATAAAAACTACCATTTGAATATTTTGCCGCTTCATCAAAAATACCTTCTAAATTATTTATATCAAATACTTCGCCTTTTAAATCTTTACTGACTTTATCCCAATTATTTTTTACATAATTTTCAAAGGAATCTGGCGGCACCGCATGGATACTATCGCGGGTATGTGCCGGTATCAACATGTCCGATACCAAATGAACGTTATGCCCCAAACCTTTAAACGCTAATTCAAAATTTCCTTTACGATAATCATTAACAGCTCTCTGCCAACTATTATCCCCTCGTGAAAATTCTTTCTGACCACTAGGATTTTTTGCCCAAACTTTAGCGGAATCGTGTTGATTTACAAACCACAATCCACGATTATAAACAGGATCGTAAAAATGATTTAGCCAACGAGTTGGTTCATCCTCTTCAATCGCACCGGTTTTAATCCAAACAAATTGTTCAGCCGTAATTTTTTGAGTATTATTTTGATTATACAATTTTACCGCCAAACCAGCGATGCCTGGGTGAGCGATGTTGGTATCATAACAAAAAACTTGACGTACTATCGTCAAGTTTAAGCCAATTACAAAAATAATAAAAACAAATAATTTTCGATATTTATTCCCCCCTATTTTCATATATTTATACTAATAATTATAGCACTTAATTATAATAAAATATCTACAGTGATTTAATATACCAAATTCCACCAGTGGTTTTTGTAAATTCCATTATATTTCCAACTTTTTTTCCTTTTGAAGTGCCGGAATATATATAAGTTGTCTCCCAACTATTTTCAGTTTCATTATCTTTATAAATCTCTTTTATATCATTTATCATCAAAGGCAACATTCCTTTTCCTTTAACCCCAACCAAAAACTCTTTCATCCTATCCCTATCTCCAACCCGAAAACAACAATTTACCGCCTCATCAAAATCTTCTTTTTTCAAAGCCGCCAAAAATTTAGCGTGTGTTTCTTCTGGCGTCTGAATATTTGGTGCCAAATTTTCTGGATTTTGTGGATACATAGCTTCAAGCTGTGTGCTACTATAATCTGAATATGGAAAATCCGGCCTTGCGGTACCGGACAACACTCTCGCTTGCTTCCACAAAAACCAACTATAAGCGCTAAAAATAGCGATTAAAGCCAAAACTACTACCCCCAACCATATCGCAATTTTATTACGCATAGTCATTTGTGAGTTAAGAAATAAAAATTTTGTAAAAAAAATCTCGGTAGCATTTTGCCAATCCGAGATTTCGTTCCCCCTCATATACTCATTGCTAAAACTATTATATCACAATTTTATTTTCCTCTCGAATATTCCTGTGGATAACTTTTTTTATTCCACTCCCCACTCTTTTTTTAAGTCTTTGATACCGTCTTCTAGTTTTACTGTTGGACTCCAGCCCAGTAATTGTTTAGCCTTCTTATTATCTGCCTGAATCTTTTTCATTTCTCCCAATCGTGGTGGCAAATTTATTTTCTGTCCACCAATTAATTTGGCGATATCATTTACACTAGCTTGAATGCTAGAACCAATATTTATCGGACTACCGTCTTTTACTTTTGATTGCCAAGCCAATACATTCGCCTTGGCCACATCTGACACATGAACATAATCCCGAGTCGCCGTGCCATCGCCCACTACGGTCAAGGATTTACCCTTCAGGCGTTGATCTAGAAAAATTGGGATAACCATAGGGTATGACCCAGTCGCTAGCTTGCGTGGGCCAAATACGTTGAAATAACGCAAACATACCGTCTCGACCCCAAACAAACTAGAGTACAAGCGACAATATTGTTCTCCAATCAATTTATGCAACCCATACGGACTAAGTGGAATAGTGATCGCATTTTCATTAATCGGTAAAATATCTGTATCGGCATAAACAGCACACGAAGAAGAAAAAATAACTTTTTTAACACCACATTTTCGCGCGGCTTCAAGGACATTTATAGTACCAGTAACATTTATTTCATGTGTTGTGATTGGATCTTCAATAGAAATTGGAAGACGTGGATCTGCCGCCAAATGAAACACCGCTTCCGCGCCAGAAAAATATTTTTTAAGTTTTCCAAAATCGCGAATATCGGCTTTAACAAATTTTGCTTTTTTATTTACAAAACTTTTTTTGCCTAATAACAAATTATCAATCACCACCACTTGATGACCGAGCTCAATCAATCTATCGACTACATGTGAGCCGATAAATCCTGCTCCACCAGTTACAACTAGTTTAGACATATTATTTTATTGTCATTCCCGCGAAAGCGGAAATCTATTTATTTTTTAGTACGCCCTTTAAAAATGGACTTCCCACTGCAATGATATCATATCCCAAATTCTGTAATTCATCAAACTCTACTGCCAACATGCGACGACCATCCATGATTAAATATGGAGTTGGACAGATATTTTTAATTATACCCCCCACTTCACGAAATTTAGGCCAGTCCGTTAAGACCATACAAACATCAGAACCAGACAAGGCTTCTTTTTCGGAATCAAAATAATTAATCACTCTATAACGTACATCTTTGGTTACATCAAAAACTTTTTTAAACATTGGCATAGCAGCAGGATCGTATATTTTTATTTCCTTTACACAATCATCAATTAATTTATTAACAATTTCGATAGACCCAGAATTTCGAACATCGTTAGTATCCCTTTTAAAAGCGACTCCCAAAATGGCCACCACTTTATTTTTAAAATCAAATCCTGCCTCTTTATTTGCACGATCATAAAAATTATCACATTGATGATTGTTTACTCGCAAAGCTTCTTTCGTATAGGAAACATCCACACCTTTACTTTCTAATTGATGTGCTAGTGAAGCTGTGTCTTTACTAAAACAACTTCCACCCGCAAAAAAACTATCAAACAATCCCCAACTACCCAAACGAGGATCAGAACTAATAATTTTTCTTAAATTTTCAAATTGTAAACTATCAAAGGATTCACAAGTCCGGCCAATAACATCGTAACAAATTGCCAATTTACTAAATAAATAATAATTGGCCAGCAATTTCCCGGCAGCCGCTTCCTTTGGATTCACCTCGATATATTGCACGGTTGGTGAAGAATAAAAACGTTGATAAATATTACGCACGATTTTAAAATCTTCCTCAGTCCAAGCGCCAATCACGATACGATCTGGTTTTAGAGATCCATATATCGCTTTTCCTTCTACTAAAAATTCTGGATTGGAAATTAAACCAAAATTCTTAACTCCATACTTTTTCATTATTTTTTCCGTCTCATCAATCATTTCAATCGGCACGGTACTCTTGTTGATAATTACTACATATTTGGTTTGTTCGCCATTATTTCTTTGTGCCAAATTTTTAGCCAAGTCTTCCGCCGCTAAAAAATAAAATGATAAATCAGATTCCCCTTTGGAACCAATTTTTTCTGGCGTAGGCAGACACATGAAAACTGCATCCAATTTATCCAGATTTTTTATAATGTCATTATAATCCGAAGAAAATTTTATCTGATCTTTATTTTGAATCAACAAATCACCAAGCCCATCTTCAAACAAACAATTTTGAATCAAATCTCGATCACCAGAGCCGAGCATCTTTATTTTATTTACATCTATATCATAAACTAAAATATTATGTCCGCTATCAGCCATTACCGCCGCCGAGCAAGCTCCAACAAAACCAGCGCCGAGGTAGAGTATTTTCATAATTTATAAATATTAGCGACCTCCTGTAACATCTTATCTAAAGAAAAAATAGTCTGAATCTTAAGACGACCGCTTTGACCCATCTTACGACATAAATCTGAATTATTCAACAATCGATCCACTGCTTCTTTTATATCAAATACCGTATTTTCAATCAAAATGCCATTTTCTATATCCACCGCTTCAGAAATACCACCGACATTTGAAGCTATTACCGGCAGTCCAATACTCATTGCCTCAAGAATTGTTAAAGGCAAGCCTTCCCATTTGGAGATCAATACAAAAATATCACTTCGTTTTAACACGTCTAAAGTTTTTGCTCTGTTTAACTCGCCTAACAAATGAACGTTGGATAGATTATGGTTTTTTACAAATTTATCTAATTCAACCAATTTTTGACCAGCTCCAACAATATTAACACTAATTTTTGATTTAATTTGTGATATCGCCATTAATAAAAGTAGTGGATCTTTTGGGTCAGCCAAACGACCTACAAATGTAATATTAAAACTATCAACATCAATTGTTTTTTCTGGCAATAATTCAACACCATTTAAAATTACTTTTAATTTTCCCTCTGAAGCGATTTTATATTTTAATGCTAAATCTTTTACAAACTGAGAAACGCAAATAATTTTTTCACAATAACGAGATAGATATTTTTCTATTAAAATAGATAAATATTTTTGCCACCAAGATACACCAATATTAAACCCCCAACCGTGAGCAGTATACAAAGTTCGAATTTTGTTACGCACAACCAAACGTCCATAAACACCAGCGGCCGAGCTATGACAGTGTACTAAATCCGGCTGAAATTCTTTGATAATGTGCTTAGTTTTTAAATATGCCTTTACTATTTTAATCGGATTCAAACTATTAGAAAAAAAATTATTTGCAAAAAATGTTATACCATTCTTTTCCACTTCAGTTTGTAACCAACCACCAGGATAACACATAACAGCAACATCCTCTCCTTTGTTTTTAAAATAACGGCAAAGTTCAGCCACATGGGTTTGGGCACCTCCCGCTTCAGACTTAGTTATTAAATATAATATTTTCATTTTTTAAAAATTAATCTGACTAAAAACAATCTAAACAACCTGCGCACCAACGCAAAAAAATAATTTGGGTAATCTTTCTTATATCTTTTTATTATAATGACATTGTCTTCCAGCGCACTCACAATCTTAATCCAACTAACATTCTGACTATGCTGACGGTAATTTACTAAAATACTTGGAATATTTATCATTTTTCCAAAACGACCAAGTCGCAAGAATAGATCATAATCTTCACCCACCCTCAAACTCTCATCGTAGCCACCATATTTTATTGCTGGTTCTTTTAAAAACATCACGCTAGAGTTTACAAAAGGATTTTTAAACAAAAACATACCACGTATTTTTTCGTCTGTCTGAGGGTTTAAATAACTATTTTTTTTTATACCAAATTCATTCACTATTTGACAACCACCACCAACTAAAACATGTTCGCCACTATTTAACAAGTTAAATTGTTTTGATAATTTATCATTATCCGCCCAAAAATCATCACTATCTAAAACAGCTATGCATTTACCCGTGGATAACTGTAATGCCAAATTACGTGTTTTAGCAATACCTAAATTGATATTATTTTTAAAATATTTTATTCGCACATCTTTTTTTAAGTATTCTGATACTATTTCAACAGTCTCATCAGTAGAACAATCGTCAACTACAATTAACTCCCAATCAGAAAAAGATTGCGTCAACACACTTTCGATAGCCAGTTTTAAATAATTGGCTCTGTTATAGGTTATTAAATTGACACTTATTTTTGTCATACTAAATCTTAATCCATTCAGGTGGTAGTAATTCGCTCGTATCAATTTTAGCCGCCAACAACCAACGAGATGGCGCGACTACAATTTTCTGAGGATTTTGATTTAACCATGCCCCCCACCAACCAAAAGTACTGTTTGCAATAATTTGGTGTTTACACAAACTAATCAACATTAATTCTTCAATATTACTCAGGGTCGATCTTGAAACAAATACCATCGGACTATCAAATTTTAGATTTTCTCGCGCCCAAGCAATATCGTCGGAGAAAATAAATAATTTAACATTGGGATATTTTTTTTTGATTACGCTTAACCCCTGCTGATAGTAATCAATATTACAAAGACCATTCCAATTTTTACAAGTGGAAGCATAATCACCACGCCTAACATGAATAGCAACAGATTCACCCGGCGACTCAATATCATCTTTTATTTTTTGCGCCTCTTGTGAATAGCCGTTCTTTAAAACAAACTCCTCCAGCAACATCTTTCTAATTGGATCGAAGTATTTATAACTTTGAAAATATCCATCCAGATATATAAAACTTTTCTTTTTTAATAACTCGGAATGAAAACGATAAAAATAACTTCGGTCTAAATGAGCGTGAATCTTGCAAAATATTTTTGATAAGACACCAAGAAAAACCTGTTTTTTTTCTTGTTCCGTCACTTGAACTAAATTTACTTTAAATTTATTAATATCCAAAGTTCTTGGTGTCTCACCATTTTTAATATTTTGAAACCACGACAAATCACATTTTAATTCATCGTTCCAATCCAAAGATAGACGCCGACCAATAGCATACTGAAACATTTGATTGCCTAAACCAGCTTTAATTTTTACGACAATCATAAATTACTGACACAATATTTAATTTATGAATTATCTTTTTTATTTTCTTTTACTTGTTGGTCGATCCACGCATATAATTTTTCCATACCAACTTTTAAAGATTGAGAAGGAGCCCAATTTAGCTTCTCTCTGATCAAGTTGTTATCAGAATTTCTACCTCGAACGCCTGTAAACCCTTCTATGTGATTAATTTTTAAATTCTTACCAGCAATATCCATTACCATATCTGCCAAATCGTTTACTGAAATCATTTCTTCTGACCCAATGTTCATCGGACCGGCAAATTCTGAATCCATAAAACGACGAACAGCTTCAAGACATTCATCGATATACAAAAACGACCGTGTCTGCTTTCCATCGCCCCAAACTTCTATAGTGCCGTTATCAACCGCTTCTGCAACTTTGCGTGAAATAGCCGCTGGAAATTTTTCTTTACCATTATTCCACGTACCTTCTGGACCAAAAATATTATGAAAACGGGCGATTCTAACATTAAGACCGTAATTACGCGCATAGGACAAATACATACGTTCGCTAAATAATTTCTCCCAACCATATTCACTATCTGGAGCGGCTGGGTAAGCAGAGGCTTCTGAACATTTAGGATTGTTAGGATCCATTTGATTATACTCTGGATAAATGCAAGCTGACGAAGAATAAAAAATCTTTTTTACGCCCATCTTATGTGCCCGATCAACAATATTTAAATTAATTGTAGCCGAATTATGCATGACATCTGCATCGTGTAGACCAGAAAAAATATAACCAGCCCCACCCATGTCGGCTGCTAGCTGATACACCTCATCAAAAGGCTGATCTAGAATTTTCTCTACTACCAGTTGATTTCTTAAATCACCAACGACAAATTCATCGGCTGCAGTAAGAGCAAATTCTGGCTTTTTCAAATCTACTCCTCTAACCCAAAACCCTTCTTTTTTTAACTTTTTTACCAAGTGACTGCCGATAAAACCACCAGCGCCACAGACCAAGGCTTTCTTTTCCATAAAGTACAAAATAACACTTAATTAGATATATAGGTTAACATATGATACAAATAATGGCAATAAATTATTGGGTGAACAATACATCAATTGGTAGGCTTAACGAACCAAAAACATCCACAGCCATAACGTTCTTTATCAGCCTGTTCCTTTGAGGCATAACTGATCATGCTACCATTATTTTCAGGAATAAGTGTGAATTCTTTTAAAGAGAGTTTTGGAAAATAACTAATCACTTGCTCGTATGAATAAATACGATGAGCGTTGTATTCTATTCTAGGCTGGCCAACAGGAACAACGAAGAACAAATTTCCACCTGTGGCCAAAACACGTGATAATTCGACCATAGCATTTAAATCCGCATCCGGATCAATTTTGTCTCCATATCGACCAAGCCCAACGTGCTCTACAACATGCATGCAGGATAGACTATTAACACTTAAGTCTTTAAACGGCAGGTTCGATAAATCTGCCTGTTCGCTAGTCAAATTGGAAAGCACTAATTCTGCTGGACGATAATCATAAAATTTTACAGGAATGAATGCGGATACAATTCCAGAAAAATATAGACTAGAAGAGATGTCTGTGTGAAAGGCGGGGTTAGTCTCCGCCAACTTTCTTGCCGCCCACGCTGTGTGATATACATAGTGTCTATCAAACCCAGTTTTGACAGTATTATCACTAACACAAGGATAAGAATCTCTAAGTGACAGTTTAAATCTGGAATGTTTGTTTAAAATTTTAAAGCGCCAATAATCCATCAATATAAACGGTGTTAAAATATAACGTATGACTTTTTTAATAAGTTTTCTCATAAATCAAAATAAGTGAAAAGTTTTTACTTAAACTTGCGATGTAGGAGTGGTAAATTTTTAATCTTCTTTATAACACTTTTAAACCAAACAAACAACCGATACCACCACAAATTGTTTCTCCACTGTCCTTTTTTTATTTTTTTTTCATCATATCCAGCTTCTAGGCTAAGACTAAAATAATTTTCATAAATCATCAATAAATCTTTCGCTTGTTTTTCTAAACTTAAATTCTCTACAATATATTGACGGGGCGAAAATTGATTCCAAGTAGTTTCCATAATATCAACGGCAGCGCCTAATTGGCCAGCTTCTTTTATTTTTACACCGCATCGGCTATCAAAATATGGAGCGCTGGAGGTATTTACAAAATCATTCTCTTCTTTATTAAAAATTGCCATTTCCTTTTTGCTTGCCAACCAATGACCAATATTTTTTACATCCCACACTAACATTGGTATATTAGTAGACAATGCCTCTTGTAGTGCTATCCCCTGGCTTTCCTGTCGTCCAATCCAAACAATATACTTGGTCTCTTCCAAAAGTTGTTTAAATTCAGACTCTATATAATGATTATAAACAATTTTTTTATATAAAATTTTTCTCTTAGTCAATTCCTGTTCTACGATTTGTAATTCCTCTGGAAAGCGTTGCTTAAAATAAATTAGTACGATTTTCTTTTCTTTAACAGATGGAACAAACTCATATGTATCAATGCCGGCAGGCCACACCGCAATCGGGCAACGATTGAAACCAGTTTTTATCCAAAAGTCTTTTGCCCAATCAGACGGATGAAGCCAAATTGCACGAGATAAATCCACAGCCCGTGGAACATGCCTTGGTAAAATATATAAATTTGGACCAGCTACCACCTTTATCTCTGAAGGAAGATCCTTAAGCTTAGTTAAGGCAAAATCATCATCATGAATCCACAAACGCTGGCAAGCATCCAATCTTTGATTAATAATGTAAGGATACTTTAAAATTTCCAAGCCCTTAATTAAATTTCTGACCACTTTTTGTGGACCACTCACACTGCTAGATAAATATGATTTAGAAATGATGTTTATCATAACTCTTCATTATATATTTAACCATTATTTATAGCCACATATTTTCCTTTATGGAAAACAGATTGTATCTGATACTTTTCTTCAAGTTTTGCGTCAACCGATACTATTTTATCCAAAACATTGTGTCTCCTATATACTATATTATTTTCCGCCACATGTATTGGTTTACCACCGGAGCTCAACCCATTCCCATCTACCCTAAAAATACCAGCGCTATTCTTGGCTAACACAAATTTTTCGGAAATTTTTGCAGCACGCACACACCAATCAAAATCACCGACTATTTTAAGCTGTTCATCAAATGGACCGACCTGGTTGTATAAATCTTTAGTAAACATAAAAAATGGACCACAGCGCATAGATCGGGTAAATTCACGTTTGTCATATTTAACCGACCGATCAAACCTAAATTTTACTGGCAGAGACCAATTTTTGAAATTTAAATACCAAATTATCAAAAAAGGGAAATAAACTAAATCTGCCCCTTGTTTAAAACGTTCGGCCGCTTCTACAATTGCTTTTGGGTGACGTCTATCATCAACATTCCAAAATCCTACAGCCTCACCTTTAGCCATTTCAACCCCTCTATTCCATGTGGCATAAAGTGTCTCTCTAGGAACACTCACAAAATTAAACCATTTTTCTTGTTTAAAACGCTCACCAAAGGCTTTTTCTGCTTCAGTAGGGTCATTTGCGATAGCAATCAATTCAAACTCAACATTGTGATCAAACAAATATTTAGCAACCTTCGCCAATCTTTTACTAAATTTATCCAAATAGCGATCTGTTCTATATAATGATGTAACTATGCTAATCATAATTATTATTTTAGTTCACTTAAAATTTTTATTTTTTCCTTTTGATAATTTATTTCGATACTGTCCAAAGTGATATCATTCTCCAATTCATACAATTTAACATATACCATAAATCTAAAAAAGGCATACTCAAGAGCAACAATTAGTCCTCTCATTCCGCATTTATAACTATATTTATAATAGATTACAAAATATCTAATCATCGCACCTAACATATATGGCAAACTAAATTTATCACCTGCTTCAAATTTTTGACGTGCTTCAATTTGTGCATAACGCCGATGATTTCCTACAAATTTATCTAAATTATAGAGACTAAAATGACGAATGGCATTCTCTTCATTATCATCCAAATAAACAATCTCAGTTTGTTTGCCTAAATATTTACCCATACCGTGAATACGGTTATTAGTAAAATCCACTACTTCTTTCTTAAAGAAATTAGGGTAAAAACATTTGTTCATCAACGTGTTTGTAACGCCCAATAGATACGTATAAATTGGAATAAATACATATTTTTTATTATTCTGAAATGATATTTCTACCATTTTTTCTAATAGCTGCTTAGGAAATATATAATCGGCAAAACCCCAAAGAATCCAATCATTTGCAGCGACTGATTTAATAAAATCAAAAGTCTCTTGGTTTTCTACATCTAATTTCCCCGTTTTTGGTCGGCCAAAATATTTTGCTCCTAATTCTTCTGATATCTTTTTGGTATTATCAGTACTACCATCATCCAATATTAAAACCTCGCCATAATTCAATAAATTCTCAATTACATATTTTATCCTTTTTTCCTCATTGTAAGTAAAAATGATAAAAGATATATTTCCTTTCATAAAATTGAAAAATTATTTAATAAATAGCATTATACTTGCGTCGCCGATAACTTTTTGAAATCTGGAATTCAAAATTTTTAGCACTTGAACATTATTGTATTCTTTAATAACAAAAACTTTTATTGGTTGGTCGCTATTGATATAATCTAACAGCCGATTAAATTGATATATAAAAAATAAATCAATAGCGGATGGCAAATCAATTGCACAAACAGTACCTGTTTCGTTGTAATACATTCCATCATATGCACCCGCCAAAATCAAAATACGCTCTCCGGGAATTGTATGTTGTTTAATAAAATTAATATTTTTAGCAACATCTAAATTATCCGGCAAAGTAAGATCCTGAACTGTTCTGTTCGTATTGTAGATAAAAAATTTTGTATTATAAACCATATCGAATACTGGTAGTACCAAAACATACGCTAGTGCAACAATAACAAAGTATAAACCAACGTTTATTTTGATTCCAAGAGCAGCGTAATTACGAAACGCGATAAGAAGATCGTCAAGAAACATTGGTAGAATTAAAAATACAATAAATGACGGAGCAACTAACGTCAAACTGTGAGAACGACCTTCAAAATAAGCAAACAATCCGAGACCAATTATCGATAAAATAAAATACAATGGCCCCTTTATATTTTCAGACTTCTTTACCAAAAATATTAGTGAAAACAAAAGAGAAACAAGATAAACTAAAATTACCAAATACCATATGTGTGGGAAAATTGGTAAAGGAATTAAGAAATAACCTGCATAAAACATTTTTGAATATTGAAAAAATAAATTAATATTTGGTAAACTACCAGAATAAAATATATAATAAAAAGAAATTAAAGACAAACCTAACAACAAAGAAGCAATACCGATTAAAATGTGTTTACAAATTGATTTATATATATCTACTAATTTTTTGTCTTCCCTTTTCCAAATTTCAAGATAAAGTAAGAATAGATTCCATGATATAAAAACGACTACACCGGAATCAAAGTTCCAAAATATTGCTAGAGTGGCAATAAAATGACCTAAAGCGCACAAATATCGATTTGGCATTTTTAAATATCGAACGGAAAGAAATAATATGATGGATGGAAATAGCATTCGAATTGGCAAATATTGAAGATATTGATTGTATATTCCATCTTTAAACATGTGTGAGAAATTTGAGTAACCCAACACACTTATGATACCTAACAAAGAAAAAATTTTCCTTTTAATACTACTATTTAAAAAATAAAATAAGCACAAATAACAAATCAATACTAAAATACACATCACGAATGTAAATTTAGTTACTCCAATACCTATTACATCAAAGATTGGTTTTAAAATAAGTGGAAATAAACCGTATAGACTAGGCACTTGTTGAATCAATATTTTACCATGAGCAATTTGAGTTTGAGGAAAATAGACTGGATCAAAATGATAGTAATCTAAATTTCCTGCTAAAGATGAAATATTAAAAAAAACAGTAAACACTAAAAGTATCACAAATTCAACAACCAACACTAAGGAAAGTATTTTTTGATACTTATCATTAATCATCAAATGAACAACTAAAGGAAAAATTACGAAGGAATATGCTACAAATCCAAAAACAGAACTCGTGAGCGAAAACTTCGTATAAAAAAAGTCGCTCATTGAGAAGCCGAGATAAATGAGAGAAGGCAACCCTAAAATAGTAACTAGAGCTAGAAAAGAATTAATTTTAGCTATTATTTTTTTGGATAAATTTTTCAATAATTTATTGGATAAATAATAACTAATTAACAAAAAAAACGGAGAAGCCAAAACACACAATAAATATTGAAATTGTTCTATCGGCTTAGGGATAAAAGCAATAATAATGGAATCTAAATATATTTCTTTAGCTTGTTTAATTATGTTCGAAATATCAGGTTGAAAAAAAATATTAACTATATATGCCAAAACAAATTCGGAAATAATTGTAAAAAATAAAGTAAGATATATTATCTGATAATCATAATGTTTTTCGTTCTTTTCTAAATTTACTTTAGCAATAGTATCAATACTAAAATAGAATAAATACAGTACATAAACAAAGAACAGCCAAATTGAAATAGCCAATGATGGCCAAATTGATAGCCCTAAAGTATTACTGGTCAGATAACTGTCCCCTTTCCAATTTATTAATGATTTAAAAAAAACGTTTTTTACTGGAATTTTACTTCTTTCCAGAGACAGTGTGAAAGGTGAAGCTAAAATTATATTATTTTCTCCAATTCCTACATATCCAAAAGTAGACGACGTGACGTCTGTCCACTTTTCCAACAAATCATTTCGTGTATATCGAAAATCTTTTTCCCCTATAGATACCACAACATCCTTAATTTTTGATAGATGAGAAGCGTCAATTACTAATGCCACTCTCTCAACAAAAACACCACCAATCTCCCACGTGCTTGTATTAACAAGATTCATTCCTGTATTATTGTGAGCTCTGGCCAATTTAGCAACAGGATTAAAATATCCTTTGTTCTCACCACTTGCATTGATTGTTACTTTAATATTTGCCAACGGTTCACGACTACTTACTATCATTATACCTTTACCAGCGGTGATAATTACTAGAAAGAAAAAAAATAATAATGGTGAAAAAATAAAATTTTTTTTAAAAATTTCAAACAAATTATTCATTTTAAAATCTTTCATAATATTATTAAAAATATTTTTACTACCTCAAAATTAGTTATAAAATAATATCATACCCGTATCGGTGACTTCTTTTTTAAATTTGGTATTTAAAATTTTTAAAATTTTTTCGTCATTGTAATCAGAATTAACAAAGATCTTTGATTTATTATCTGAGTTTAGATAATTTAACAACAAATCATATTGATATTTAAAATGCCAATCCACGGCAGATGGAAAATCAATTGCGCAGACAGTGTTTGTTTCACCATAATACGTAGCATCATAAGCAGCTTCTAGAGTAGCCAAAATTAAAATGCGTTCACCGGCAACAGTATGATTTTTAATAAACTCAATATTATTTTTAATATTCCAATTAACTGGGTAATACAATTCACTATATGATTTAAAGGAATTATTAATAAAGTATTTAAGATTTAAAATAATATTCACCGACGGTAAAAACAAGAAAAAAATAAGAACTAATGTTACAAAACATGAATATACCACAATGTAATTATCGGTTTTTTTAAAATCACTTACTTTTGGTAAATAATCATCTAACAAAAGGGTCAAAATTAAAATTGAAACAAAAGAAGAATCAAACAAAATAGCATTAAGCGCTCTACCCTGAAAATATATGAACGAACCAAACCCTACAAGAGACAAAATAAAATATAATGGTGCTTTGTTGTTATCTTTATTTTCAATTACACTAACAATAGACATCAATAACGACTGCGCATAGATAAAAATTATCAAATGCCACATGTTTGGAAAAATTGGCAATGGATTCATACTAAAACCATTGTAAAACTCTTTTGAATATTGAAAAAATATGCTGGCATCCGGCAAACCTCCAGACTGATATATATAATAAAAAGATAAAAGTATCAAACCAGTCAACAAGGAACCGAAACCATATAGCAGATGCTTACAAGCGGATTTTAATACATCCAGAGATCTTTTTTGTCCCCTTTTAAATATTTCTAAATAAATCAAAAATAAATTCCACGATATAAAAACGACCATACCGGAATCAAAGTTCCAAAATATTGCTAAAGTGGCGATAAAATGACCAAGACCATACAATCTACTATTTGGGTTTTTTAAAAATTTAGCAGAAATAAATAATATTAGACTAGGAAATATTATGCGAATAGGCAGATGCTGATAATTAATCTTGTAGTTAAGACCAGCAGTTAATTGTGGAAGATGAAAATAATTTATAATATTTAGGACACCTAATAAAGAAATAATTTTATTATTAGTGGAAATTTTTAAAAATAGCAGAATAAAAAGATAACAACTAAAGATAATTAGACTCATGACAATACTAAATTTAAAAACTCCCAAACCAATAATATCAAAAATCGGTTTTAAAATAAGCGGAAACAAACCATATAAACTAGGTACTTGTTGAATTATAGTTTTACCTTGAGCAATTTGTGTCTGGGGGAAATAGACAGCATCAAGATGATGAGCGTCATAAGTTCCAACTGGTGACGATATAGCAAAAATAACAACAGAAAACAAAACAAAGGCCAATAAAACGGACAATGTATTATAAATCCATATCTGATATTTGTTTTTTATAAGAAAATAAGAAAAAATTGGAAAAATTAAAAAAGCATAAACAGAAAATCCAAAAACAGAATTTAACAGAGAAGGCACATAAAGAAAGTTCCACATTGACAAAGACAAATATATGTAAGATGGTAAACCAAGAAAAACACTAACTACGAATAAAATATTTATTAAACGAAGTTTATTAAATAAAAATTTATTAACTATTTTAACGGATAAATAGTAATTTATAACTAAAAGAAATGGTAAAAATATGACGCCTAAGAAATATTGTAAATTTTCTGTTGGTTTAGGAGTAAAACTTAAAACTATTCTATCTATATAAATCTCTTTTGCTTTATTAATTATATTAAAAATATTCGGATTATAAGTTAGTTTAATTAAATACATTAATAAACTTTCGCTAATTAATGTAAACAATAAAGTAACATAATGCACAATAAAGTTAAATTGTTTTTGTTTGATAATTTGTTCTTCACTAGCTTGCGTTAATGTTTCTGCATATATTAAAACAATAATATAAAAAATATACAGTAAAACAGAAACAACAAAAGAAGGAATTATTGCTTGCAAAACAGTACTACTTGTTAAAAATTTATCACCACGCCAATTGATTATAGAATTAAAAAAATCTCTCCTTACAGGAATATTACTACGTTCTAAAGCAAGAGCATATGGTGATGCTAGCGTAATTGCACCATTATCCATGGTGACCGAACCAAATGATTCAGGAGTGACCATTTCCCATTGAGAAAGCAATTCTCTTTGATTATAAATAAAATTTATATTATCAATTGCAACGATAACTTCCTTTATTTCTGATAACTGAGATTGATTAAATGCTAAAGCGATTCGTTTTATAAAAACTGAGTTGACCTGCCAAGTGTTGGGACTAGTTTTAATCAACTTAATATTATTACTAGCCCTAACTAATTTTGCCACCACATCAAAATCAACTGGTTTGTTTGTATTAGTATTAATAATTACCTGTACATTTGCCAGCGGCTCACGACTGCTAACTATTTTTAGACATTTACCGACAGAAACTACCGACCAGAAAAAAATAAATAACAAAAAAAACCATTTTACATTTTTTTTTAAATATAACATTGTTTTATATAAAATATTTCTATCCATACCTATGGCCTTTTATTTACTAAAACGCAATTTAATTATTGTATATATATAAGATAAAATGAAAACAAATAAATTTCTTTTGGTTTTACCAAAAATTCTCTGCTTAAAACAGTATGGCAGTTCTAATATCTTTAAATCACTTTTATTTCTTTTTAGTTTTAAAAATATTTCTTCAACAATATCAAAATTATTACATTTCAAAACTATTTTTTTTAATTGATCAGTGTGATACAGTTTAAAGCTGTTTGAAACGTCTTTGCATTTTAAATTTAAGACTACGGAATAAATAACGTTTAACACCAAACTCATCATTATTAAAACCTTGTTGTTTTCAGTTTTTCCTCCAGTCACATAACGTGAAGCAACCACAACATCGTAATTAGACCGATTGGCAAATAAATCTACAATAAATTCTGGGGTATGAGAACCATCCGCATCCATAAATATAATATTTTTACCAAGTGCCAATTTAATGCCAGTTCTTATAGCATCACCATAATTATTACCTCCCTCTCTATTGATATATTTAACCACATTCTCTTTACAAACACTCTCAGTCTTATCCATAGGTCGCTGAGTATCTACAACAAGAATCTCGTAAGGTACAGACAGTTTTTCTACTGCAAGATGAATACGCGGTAATAATAGTTTTAAATTATCTTCTTCTTGATAAGCAGGAAGAATGACACTTAATATAATATTTTGGGTCATATCATTTCATTATTTCACCAGACCAATTTAACATTTTTTTAATACCGGTAACTTTGTCAATCTTTGGAACCCAAGCAATGTCATTTTGAATTTTAGCTAAATCCGCAATGAATATTTTTTGATCACTTATTCGTACTGGTAATTCAGTGTATTTTATTTTAACTTTTAGCTCTTTTTCTAACAAACCAAATAATTCTAAAATAGACAAACTATTTTCCATGCCACCGCCAATATTATAACATTGACCAGCTGTTTTATCAATGTTGACAACAGCCGCAAAATACAATCGAACCATATCATCAGCGAACAAAATATCTCTTACTTGTTTGCCATTTCCGGAAATTGTAAGTCCTGAATAATCTGGATCTTTAACAAATTTTAACGCTTCCTGACAAAACCAACCAACCCACCCTTGATCAGCGGTAGAGTACTGACGACCACCAAACATTGAAGAATGTCTGAACACAACGGTCCGTATACCAAAAACTTTATAATAATCCATCATATACTGGTCGGCGCATCCTTTTGAGCAACCATAGGGCGAAGAAAAACTTAAAGGAGTGTTTTCAGACAATCCATTTGGAAAATCAACGCTAATATAACGAGTACTATTTTCTTTATAATGAACCCACTCTAAATCTCCATAAACTTTATTGGTAGAAGAATATATTACGATTGTTTGAGGACTATAACGTCGAATGTTTTCTAATAAATTTATGGTTCCCTGGGCATTAACCGAAAAATCATATAATGGGTCTTGTAAAGACGTAGTCATCGCAACTTGACCGGCGAGATGAAATACTACATCTGGCAATTCTTCGTTTATTATTTTACCTAACTGTTCATAATTTCTAATATCACATTCATAAAAATTAAAATCTCCATTTTCCTTTAACCAATCGAGGTTAGTGCGAGAACCCATTCTAGACAAATTATCAACTATCACCAACTGATCTTTGGCGGTTGCAATTATGTAACTAGCTATATTTGAACCCAAAAAACCACATCCACCGGTTATCAAATATTTCATATTAATTTTTTTTATTAGTTTCAATTAATAATACCCTCTCTAAACCACGCTTAATGTCATAATTTGGCACCCAACCCAAATGCTTAATGGCATTAGTGTCTGATACTGATTCCATCACTTCATTCTCACGATAAGGCAAGACTCCAAAATTGAGCTCAGTCACATCATTGTTTGACAATTCTTTAATAGTTTCTACCAACCATCTAATGGATACTAAATTATTAGTACCAATCTCATAATGAAAAAAACCACTTACATTGTTGGTGAGATTATTTATTACCAACATAAATGCATCAACTACATCATCAATATAAACAAAGTCTCTCTTTTGTTCACCTTTAGTCAAATTTATGCTCTTTACTTTATTTAATAATGAGTCAAAAATATTAGAAACGAATTTAGTTTTATCATCACCGGGACCATAAAAATGCTCCAAAGCCATATTTATACAGACAATATTATCTTGATAGGTTTTAAGCCAATCGATAAACTGTGCTTTAGACAAAGAATAATGACTTACTCTTTTATCTAAAATTGTATCTGTATTAATAAAACACTTTACTTTGTTTTCTTTACCTAATTCTAATAATTTTAATGGTAAAATTAAATTAGCTTCAATAACTTGCAATGGTAGAGATTGTTTACGCCCATAATCAGTGGCACAATGCAAAACAATATCTATAGGATGATCTTTAAACACCACAGACAAATCCACTTGGTCGATGTTATAATATTTTACATTAGATAAAATATTATCGATACGATGAGTATTGGAGTAAGATCTTTTTAACAAAATAACTTTATATTTATTTAAAATCAGACGACGCAACAGATTACTACCTAAAAACCCTGTACCACCTGTTATAAGTATTGTCTTGGCTATAATTGGTTTTATATCCATAAAATTACCAATTAATATTTTTAAACAGAGCGTTCCCCATCAATTCTTTTCCTACTAAATCATCTTCTACAAGTTCAAAACCAAAATTACTCAAATATTTTTTAAGACAATTATAATCTTCAGCACCATCGTAAAACTCTTTTTTGGATACCTCCGTATAAATGAAATGTATACTTTTTATTTTATCTCCTAAAGATTTAAATATACGACATTCCATTCCTTGAGCATCAATCCAAAGTAAATCTATTTTATCCACATGGTTGGATGTTAACCAATCATCCAATAAAATTGCCGATACAAATACACTTCCTTGAAATTCTACTCCAGGAAAATATTTTAAATGTTCTTTTGGTCTTAATAGCGAACTTGAACACCCACTATTATTGCTAACAAACATCTCAACTTGATCAACATTTTTATCGTCAGTAACAGCATTTTGGATTACTTCAATATTTTTAAAATCTTTAGTTTTAAATTTTAATCGCGCAAAAGTATTTGGTAATGGTTCAAATGCATAAATTTTGCCATTTGGCCATAATGTGGCCATTTCTACAGTATCACTACCAACATGAGCACCTATTTCTACAATCACAGGACTAGTGCCTATATAACTCAAAATCTTTTTCTTGGAAATAAGGGAATTTCGATCCTGAAATAATTTAATTTTAAGATATAATTTATATAAATTGTTGTTATTAATAATGAAATTTTTAAAGCTAAATTCTGACTTTAAATTTATATTATTAATAATATAAAAATACCACATTAACACAACAACCGTTAACATATATATAGGCCGAAGAGCAAAAACAGTCATAAACGGTTGTTGATCGAACACAGGAAACAACAAAGGTTGAGACAATGACAAAAATAATAATAATTGGATAAATAAGTCACAATAAAAACCAATTTTGGGTCTCAGGCTCCAATAAGTAGTAAAAATGAATAGATAATACAAACTATTATGTAACCACGACACGGTCGGTAAGAATGAAACCAAAAACATCAAGGTTCCAAATTCAAGCAACACCAAATCTTTGTCTTGTTTTTCTATTTTATTTACTTTATAAAATAAAGCAAAAAAAATAGCTGATACTATTAATCCAACAATTGCCGTAATTAATTGTGCTTGTTGTAAGTTTAAAATACCATAAGTAAACCGATTATATATTATACCTCCTAGCCCCGTGCTCAAACCACCAGCAACTATTCCACTGGTTGCAAAATTAGACACAACACCCCAAAAATCAAAAAATGAATTTATGCCAAAAATTAAAACAAAAAATAACAGAGAAATGATACTATAGATAAATACCTTTATATTTTTAATCAAAAAGTATGGAAGAAAAATTATTGGCATCAACTTTAATACAATTGACGATGCTAATAAAAAACTAGAAAGCTTGTACTTCCCTTGCAAATAAAACAAAAGACATAGAGTTACTAATACTAAAACTTCTATATTTGTTTGTCCTCTATCGAGATGCAACAAGAAAGCTGGAGAAAATAAAAATACCAAAAAAGTAATAACAAAGTATGGCCATTTTTGCTGAACAAATTTAGTTAAAAAATAAACGGAGAGTATCAACAAAAAAATTGAGAATAAATTATAAACATAAAACGACAAATCAAGAGACAGCATGCTAAACGGAATAAAAAAATAAGCCATCAGTGGAGGATAATTAAATCTGGCATATTCAAAAGGATAGCTAGTTTCTCCAACGTATCGATCGTTTAGTGGAAAATAAAAATTCTTTCCTTGCGACGCTCGCATTCCGGCAAAATAAAAATAATTATAATCTATACCAGTATGATAATTAATTGTAGGTTTAAGAAATTTGGAATTATTTGCAAATGGTTGATAATTAAAATCAAAGATCAACACAAACAATGCTAAAATGCCAAACAAATAAATACCTACAAACAAATATTTACTAAGAAATAATTTGCATTTTTCAATTGATTCATTTTTTAAAAACATACTATTTATTTGTAGCTAAATTAATTTCTAAAAAATTCTCAAAACAATCCGATATATAATCTAGCATCTGCAAACTAATACCAGGAAAAACACCTATCCAAAAAGTATTGTTCATAATTGTATCAGTGTTATTCAACTCTCCAACAACGCGATAATCAATTTTATTATTAATAAAATATGGCTGTTTGGTTATGTTGCCAGCAAACAACAATCTAGTTCCAATTTTTTTGCTATTAAAATACTTTATTAGCGCTGTTCTATTGATTCCTGAATTTTCTTTTATAGTTAATAAAAAGCCAAACCAACTAGGATCCGCTTCAGACAAATATTGTGGCAAAATAAAATATTTATCAAATTTTTTGAATTTTTCTAATAAATAATAAAAATTTTCTTTCCTTCTAGCAACAAAGCTTGGTAACTTTTCAAATTGTGCCAATCCTAACGCTGCCTGTATATCAGTCATCTTTAAATTATAACCCAGTTCACTATAAATATATTTATGATCATACCCTTGCGGCAAACATCCCAACTTCCAACCAAAACGGTTGTGACAAGTATCATCTTTGCCGGTTGGACACCAACAATCCCTCCCCCAATCTCTGAGCGAACGAATGATTTTTGTTAGTAGCAAATCATTGGACAAAACCGCACCACCCTCAGCAGTGGTCATGTGGTGTGCAGGATAAAAACTTAATGTAGAAATGTGTCCAAAACTACCGGTTTTTTTACCTTTATAATCCGAACCAAGCGCGTCACAGTTATCTTCTATAAGCCATAAATTTTTTTCTTGACAAAATTCAGCAATTTTATCCACTTCATAGGGATTTCCAAGCGTATGCGCAATGATTATTGCCCTGGTTTTATCAGAATAAGCATTTTTTATAGAATTTAAACTTGGATTATAGTAACCAAGCTCAACATCAACAAACACTGGAACTAAACCATTAGTAATTATAGGATTGATGGTAGTTGGAAAACCTGCAGCAACAGTTATAACCTCGTCACCTGGTTTTAATCTTTTGTTTTCTGGCAATTTTTTTGAAGTTAACGCCGTAATAGCTATTAAATTAGCAGATGAACCAGAATTAACCAAAGAACAACTTTTTACGCCAATAAATGACGCAATTTTTTGCTCCAACTGCTGAGAATACTTTCCTTCCGTCCACCAACCTTCCAATACCGCTTCTGTAGCCATCAATATTTCATTCTCATCAAAAATTTTTCCAGAAACTGGAACAACTGATTCTCCTGGAATAAATATTTTTCCAGGAAAATTATTTTTATATTCATTTATTAATAGAGTTTTAAGATCGTTGTTCATAGGTTTTTTTAGAATATTCTTTAAAAATTATAAATAAAAATATCAATATATAAATTGGTCTAAATACGAAAAATAGCGATCCGGGTATTGTTTGAAACCATGAAATCAATAGCGGTTGTGAAAAAATTAGAAATATCAACATATCTAAAAAAAACTGTTTTTTTAAACTAAATATTTTACGCTCTCTCAACCACCACCAGGTTAACAACAAAAATAACAAGTGGACTCCGTTGTAAATTAGAGAAACACTAGGTATCAATATCATCAAGCTAGTAAAAATGGCGAACTCAGCTAATACAAAAAATTCATCAGTGGAAGTTTTGTTTATTTTTATTCGACGATATAACGCCAGGAAGAAAAAAATAACACTAAGCAATATTAATATTGAATAAACAGATCGACTGGTAGAAAAAGACATTATTGAACGTGTTAAACGATTATAAAATATTCCCATGAGGCCATTATTAAATATGGAAGAAGTTGCCCATGTACCAGAGAATGAAGATAAATTGTCTACAAATTTAAACAATCGATCGACACCTAACAATAATGATCCAAATATTAAAGTAAGCACAGAAATCCAAAATGCTTTTTTATTTTTAAGATATAAATATGGAATAAATATCACTGGTGTCAGTTTAAGTAACGCTGCAATACCAATAAAAAAACCAGCTGATTTTGAGTTGTATTTAGATAAAAAATAAAAAGCCAAAGCTAAACAAAATAACACCAATATATCGGTTTGTCCGTGTGCTAAATGCATCCAAATAATTGGGGATAATAAAAAGATTGCTCCAATAACTAAACGAGCCAAAATCTTATCTACTATAAAATGAGTGGCGAGAAAAATGGACGCTCCAAAAATTATCAAAATTAAATATGAATACCATGTAAAAGCTACATGCAAGGACAAGAAAGATAACGGAACAAAAATAAACGCTAATAAAGGAGGGTAAATAAAGCGTGAAATACCGCGCTCATGTTCTTCTGGTAAAAATTCATTATAATTCTTAACAACATAAAATTCATTTACGGTGCGTAATCTATATCCAGCAAAATAAAAGGTAGAAAAATCTCTACCACCACCTGCTAAACCTTCGCCATATATATGATGAAAATTTAATGGTGAAATATTAAACGCCGCTATTTCCACTATTAACACTGCGGCACACAAAGAATATAAAAACCAAATAAAATATGAATGGTAATTTGATAAATTCACAATTGTTTTCTTTAGCCATAAACCAAACACGCTTATTTCTTCATCAACATTAAAAACAAATTTTTTATTTAACATGTAAGATATAATGGCCATTGGTAGAATAAGTATTGCGCCTGCAATATAAACATTAATAAAAAACAGCTTAAATATATATAGACCAATCAAATTTAATAAATATATAATAACATAAACTCCTGCAAACTTAATAATCAACCAATTATTGCGAGAATTAAATACTACTGCACTAATCGTTCTAAAATTAAATAAAACACCTAAAATCGTACCAAACAAAGCAGCTAATGAATAATGCATCCCGACTAAAATAAAAAATGAAAAAATGCCATAACCAAAAATAGCGTTAACAAATCCAACTATTAAAAATTTAACAAATTGATTTCTTATAAAATTATTAAACATACTATCATTCAAAATTTATTCTTTCCTTCTCAATTACCATTGGCCGACGCTGAACCTGCGTATAAATTGCTCCAACATACTCTCCTAATATACCAATAAAAAATAATTGTACAGAAGAAAAAAAGAAAATTCCAATTATTAATGGAGCAAGACCTAACTGAAATTCTTTCCAATACAACAATTTATACGTTAAATAAACAGCGGATATAATAAAACTAATTACCGAAATTATAAAACCAATAAAACTAGCTAAACGCAAAGGAACTTTTGAATGGTTAACAAAACCCAGCATTGCTATGTCATACAAAGTATAGAAGTTATTCTTTGATTTACCTCTTTTTCTCTTGACTTGTGTATACAATAACTCAGCGCGTTCGAAACCAATCTCATTAATAAGACCACGAAAATATGGATAAGGATCGTTAATTAATCTTAACACTTCAATAAACTTACGATCGTACAATCCATAGCCAAAAAAATTATTAATCTGTTCAATTTCCGCAAATTTTTTAATTAAAACATAGTAAATTTTTCTAATTAAAAACATTAACGGATTTTCGAGGCTTTTATTTTTTATGCCGATTACAATTTTGTAACCATCCTCCCATTTCTTAATAAATTCTTTCATTAGAACAGGTGGATCTTGCAAATCACTAAGTAATAATATCACAGCATCGCCCTGCGCTTGTAGCAAACCATAGATAGGTGAACGAATGTGACCAAAGTTACGAGTATTTACAATAATTTTTATATTATTATCTAATAACGATATTTGTTTCAAAATTCTTACCGTACTATCAGTAGAAGCATTGTCAATAAAAATATGCTCATAATCATAATGTGGCAAGGAATCAAAAATAACCTTTACTTGTTCGTAAACTTCTTTAACATTTTCCTCCTCATTAAAACACGGAGTAACTATACTAATTTTTTTTCTATGATTTTCATTCATATACTTTAAGCATTATTCTAATAAAACATTATCCTTTTGGATAGTACCAATTTTTTGAGAATAAAATAAAAACATTTTACTAATTGCCTCGTCTATGTTAGTAAATTTTAAATTTTGAATTTCTTTCTTCAAACGAGAAATATCACAGGAATATTCATTGCTCATACCACCTTTTTTAATTTTTATTTCAATTTTATTCCCCGACTCCAATTTAATTTTTTTAGCAATATCAGACAAAAGAATTCTCTGCCCAGAACCGACGTTGTACACTTTTTCATTGCCTTGATTAACAATAAAATAATCAACAATTTTTACAAAATCATCCACAAAAATATAATCAAAATATACATCTTGATTAATTGAAATCGGTAAATTTAATAAAGTACGACAAATATTGTTTGAAATAAATCGAATTGTATAATCTTCATATTTTCCAAAAATTCCAAAAATTCGTAAATTCGTAATAAAATTTACCTGTTGAGTATATTGTGAACAAATATATTTATATAATCCATAACGATCGGTTGGCACTTTTTTATCAAAATCAGTTTCTTGCACCTGGGAAATATTATCTTGTTTTCCATATTCAGCACCAGAACCAAACATAATCATTCTGCCAAAATATTTCTTGCAACGAACAATATTAAAAAACATTCTCAAATTCATCTCCAACACATCATCTGAATCTTTTTTTCGACGAATACCACCCAAATTTGCACAATGAATTACTATGTCTGGAAGACATTTTTTTATATAATCTTGCACCGCCTCAGAATCACACAAATTCAACTCAGCACTACGCGGAGTAATAAAATCATATTTACCATCAAGTTGATCTAATATATTTTTTCCTATAAATCCCCCACTGCCTGTGAGCAAGATTTTTATTTTATTTTTCATATTAGAATATCAAAAATTTCTTGAGGAGATACAACAACATTTCGCGGTCCGGCGGCGGTTAATTTAACCATATCGTGAAATCCCCATGTTACAGCTAACACATTAACTCTAGCATTTTTACCATCAATAACATCACCGACGGTATCGGTAATAAAATAACAATCAGAAGGTTGAAGATTTAAATTCTCAACTAATGAAGTAATCACATCTGATTTACCATTTTTATTAATCCCTAATATTTCGAAAAATGGTGAACGCAAATCATTAATTTCTAATATTTTTTCAATTTGATTTTTCGGAGCGCTCGAAACTATGGCCATATTATTATAACCAGCTAATTTTAATTTATTTATCAACTCCTTGGCAAAATCAAAAAGCTTAGTTTGTGAATAATAATCATTGTAAACGGAATACTTTAATGTTTTAAATTCTTCTAATTTTCTTGGTTCTAATGCCAAGAACTTTTCTAAATTATTATGAAAATTTGCATCCAAAAAAAGATTAGAATAATCTAAGGCCGATATTTCTCTACCAAACTGAGAACAGCAAAAAACATGCATTTTAAACAATTCTTCAAAAGAATTATTTAATACACCATCAAAATCAAATATTATAATCTTACGCCTTTCAACCATATTAGAATCTTTTTAAGATTGCTTTCATAAAAGAACCGACGTCGCGAGGATGACGACAAGTAATAATATTACCATCTTCCACAACCGGCTGGTCCTCATAAACCGCACCACAATTTTTTAAATCATCCATTATTCCTACATAACAAGTTGCATGCTTGTTTTTTAATATATTCGCAGATATTAACACCCATGGACCGTGACAAAAAGCAGCGACTATTTTTTTTGCTTCATACATTTTTTTTACAAACTCCAATACTTCAGGTATCTGACGAACGCGATCAGGAGCTTCAAATCCACCAGGTATCAAAACAAGATCATAATCTTCGATATTCAATTTAGTTGAATCAACTAACTGACCATAATATCTGACCATTAATTCTAAAGGGAAATTTAAACGACCATTCACCATTCTTTTGTCTTTTGTTGCGATGTCTATTTTAAACCCTTCTTCATGCAAACGGATAACGGGATAAATCACCTCTTCATCCTCAAAACCTTCGGCAGTGATTATTACTACCCTTTTGATTAAGTTGCTCATATTATTAGAATTTTTTAATTAATTTAAAGATTATTTATATTTTTTAAATACTCTTCCCTGTTTAAAAATGGATACATATCTTCGATAGATTTACTGTCCATTGATCCATCAGATTTTTTCATGGAAAATACTTTGGGAATAAGCGGTTGAACAGCTGACATATTGATTTCACAGACAACCGGCCCCTTGCTTTTTAACACTTTATCTATTTTTTTTTCGATATTCTTGTGGTTATTTAATCTAGAATATTGAATATCAAATGCAGAAACTACTTTCTTAAAGTCTGGGAAACTTACTCCTGAAGAAGGGTCACTCGCTTCTAGGTCACCTTTAAAAAAAGAATTCTGAGTATTTCTAATAGCCAAATAACCCTGGTTGTTTAACAAAAATATTTTTATTGGAAGATTGTGGTGTTTGATGGTTTGCAATTCTTGAATATTCATCATAATACTACCATCGCCAGTGATGAGAATTACTCTTTTTTTGTCATTTGCAAAACACGCTCCAATAGCAGCCGGCAAATCATAACCCATGGCAGCACAACCAACATTACTGATTAATCTTTGATTTTTTTTGATTTTAAAACATTGTAAGGTAGCAGTGAAAGAAGTTCCAACACCAGTTAAAATAATGTCTCTCTCTTTTAATAAAGAGCCTAAAACTTGAGTAAAATAATATGAGTTGACAAAGTTCTTTTCATTTTTATATTCTGGTAAAACTACCGGATATTTTTTCTTCCACGAAACACAGTGATTGACCCAACCGTCTGAATCTTTCCATTCGCGATCCTTTATAGCGACAAGGACTTTATTCAAGAAAACCTTTGCATCAACATTGATAGGTAAATCAGCATGAATGGTTTTTTTTGATAATTCTAACTTATCAATATCAACAATTATTTTTTTGGCTTTTTTGGCAAAATCATTATAATTATAACCGACATTCCAAAGATGATGGCGAACTCCAACACTAATCAATAAATCACAATTCTGCACAGCAAAATTACCAGCCCTATCACCAAATACACCTGGCCGACCTACATATAAACCATGTTCACTCGGCATTAAATCATGCGCAGACATTGAAGTAATTACTGGAATTTGTAATTTTTCAATAACCCTCATTAAAACATCTTCGCCTTTTGCCAATCTAATGCCGTGACCAACAAATAATAAGGGGCGCTTTGCTGCACTAACCATTTTTTTAAAATCAGAAATTTTTTGAGACAATTCATTATTCACAAAAGCTTCATCCTCATCCGATTTATAACTAACTAGCTCATCTGTATCAACTACACATGATTGTATATCCGACGGAACATCAATTAGCACTGGACCTGGTCGGCCAGATTTAGCTAAATAAACTGCTTTTTCTAAATGATATCTTATGTCTTTTGGATCTAATACAGATATAGCATATTTGGTGATTGATTTTACCAAATTGGGAGCATCTACCTCTTGAACTCCTAGTTGTCTTAAGCCACTGCTCCCAATCATATTATCTCTTTTAACTTGACCAGATATATATAAAACTGGAATAGAATCAAGCCATGCGCCAGCAATACCTGTGATAGTATTTGTTAATCCTGGCCCAACCGTTACCATACAAACACCAATATTTCTATTTATGCGAGAATAACTTTCAGCGGCCATAGCCGATGCTTGTTCGTGATGATTGCAAATATATTTCAATTTGTTGTTTTTGGCTATAGAATCGATCATTTGTACATTGCAACCTCCAGAAATCAAAAAGACGTGTTTGACACCAAGATTTGATATAAATTTTGCTATATAATCAGATACTTTAACTTTCATAGATTATCGAATTATTAAGAATCTAATTGAATCGTGATGTAAACCTTCCTGCTCAAATTTGTCGCTATTATGCAAAGCTTCTCCCAATAAAGAAAAGCCATCATCTTCGTGAGCAACTGGACAAATTATATCACTTGGATGCAAAATAGTACATGCAAGATCTGCGGCACTTACCAAAGTTAAAACCCTGTTTTTAAAACATTTTTCAATATCAGAATTAGCAAATGCATGGTATTCAAAACCATTAACATCCCTGGTCGTTTCTGACGCACCTTCATAACCTTTATTTTCTCTTCCGTAAGCGTCCTTAAGACGTACGAGATCACCTTTATTTGGAGGGGTTTCTATTTCAATCAAATAAGCACCACCATCGGATATTGAAGCAGTGGAATGAAAAACTCCACTGTCAATAACTATCGCTTCTTTTTCTAATAGCTGAAAGGTGTCAGAAAGGGTTGAAGTTTCAATTTCTCCATATAAATTTATCAATGATGTTTTCTTATTAGGATGACAGTGCATTGATGTTCTGGCGCCATTTTTTATATACAAAAACCAAATTGCCACATGCTTATTTTCAAATAGCAAATATTCATATCCCCAAGGTTTACGCACTATTAAACCATTATAATCTGGATTTTCAATAGATGCCGGTACTGACTTTTGCAAAGACAGATTGGCCAAGTCAAATTGTGAACGAAATATTTTTTTAATCATACAAGCCAGGTGGTTAAATTTTTTTTACAAAGATCATTTAAAAATTCATACTCCCTGTCATTGTCCAAGCACTGCCAAAAACCATCATGATGATAAATCTTTAATTGTCCATTTGTAGATAATTTTTCAAAAACGCTGTTATTACTTTCGATTGAACATTCGTCAAAAGTAGTTAAATAATCAAATATATTTTGTCGTAAAACCATAAAACCACCATTTACAACGCCGGCTAAACTATTTAATTTGGAAATCGGACTGTAAGATATTGGAATATCGTTTTTTAAAACAAACTCACCATAACGAAAAGGAGGAAAAACCCCCGTAACAGTGGCGGCAACGTTGTGATTTTTGTGAAAATCTAGTAGTTTATTTAAATCTAGATTTGATAAACAATCTGCATAAGTAGCAAAAAAATCACCGTCATTTAAATATTTTTTACATCGATACAAGCGAGCGCCAGTACCAGCCGATTCACCTGTATCAACAAAGGTAATTTTCCAATCATTTTCTTGGTTGGATGTAAGAAAACTTGCCTCCTGATTGGAATTTTTTAAATCTAAAATAACATCGTTGGTATTGCGATTATAATTAAAAAAATAATCCCTAATTGATTCTCCCTCACTACCCAACGCCAGAACAAAATCTTTGTGCCCATATTTAGCAAAAATTTTCATGACGTGCCACAATATTGGTTTACCAGCAATTTTTATCATGGCTTTTGGCACAAAACTATTCATATTTTTTAAACGCATTCCTTGTCCACCGCAGAATATTACAGTTTTCATAAATTTTAAGATAACATTTGTTTAATTTTTATCATTTCTTTTTCTGATAAAAAAGGGAACATATCATCAATTGAGGTTGATACAAATTTACCATCTGCCAACTTTTTTGAAGACACGGTAGGAACAATTAACTGATTTGTTTCGCAAATAACTTCACAAATTTCCGAACTATTAGAATTTAAAACTTTTTTAAGTTTATTATCTATATTAACACTACTGTTAATTCTAGAAAATTTTATGCCATATGCATCAGCAATCTTCTTTGTAGAAGGAAAACTTACTCCACTAGATTTGCTTTCTCCTATGTGTCTTTTTTCTAAAAATAAAGTTTGAGTATTGCGAATTGAAAGATAGCCATTATTGTTTAATACAAAAATCTTTATTGGTAAATTATTGTGTACAATTGTTTGTAATTCGTGAATATTTGTTTGAAACGAACCATCACCAACGATACAAATCACTCTTCTTTTCTTATTCGCTAGGCATGCACCTGTACTCGCTGGCAAAGCAAAACCCATCGCTCCACTAGATCCAGGCAGTATCAATCGCTGCCCTTTCTTTATTTTTATCGCTTGCCTAACCACATAAAAAGCGGAACCAGCGTCAGTCGTTATAATGTCCTTACTATTTAAAACATCGGAAATTTTATCAACAAAATAATAAATATTTAGAGGGGATTTGTTAGAATATTCCGGCAAACAAACGGGATATAATTCCCGTAAATTACGACAAGTATTTGGCCACTTTGATTTAAAACTAAATGATAAATTATTTAGTCTAGCCAACAACTTATCAATAAAAACTTTGGCATCGGAAGTAATCAACAAATCAATCTTGATTGTTTTTTTCTTATGCTCACTATCATCAATGTCAACTACTATTTTTTTTGCATCAGGAGCAAATTTTTCATATTCATAACCAATCAGTGGTACACTTAGACGCGAACCAATACTTAGGATTAGATCAGAATTTTGAATCGCCATATTAGCTGCTCTCTCCCCTTTTGTGCCGATTCTGCCAATAAATAGAGGATGTGAATCATGGATTATATCTACTCCCATTATGCCAGAAACGACTGGAATATTAAGCTTTACTATCAAACGGTTAAATTCATCTACTGCATCGGCTATGCGAACACCATTACCTGCTATTATTACCGGTTTACGAGCTTTCTTAAGTAATTGTACAAATTTTTCTATTTTACTATCTAATTCACGACTATCACTACTTGTTTGTTCTAAACTAGGAGAAAAACCTGATAATTCTTTAACATCTACAAGTGATCCTTGAATATCTACTGGAATATCAAGCCAAACTGGACCTGGTCTACCATTTTTAGCGAGATAAATTGCTTTTTCTAAATGATATCTGATTTCTTTAGGATCGTCTACTACAGCGGCATATTTTGTCATACTCTTAACAACAGGCACAATATCAACAGCCAATGCACCAAACTGTCTTAAGCCAGAAATGCGTGCTTCGTGAACTGTTTCCTTTTTTTTGCATTGTCCGGAAATAATCAAACACGGTGTAGAGTCTTGCCATGCACACATTAAACCTGTGACAGCATTAGTGCCACCGGGGCCAGAAGTTACCATAGCAACGCCGATTTTGCCTGTTATTCTGGAGTAACTATCTGCAGCCATTACTGATGCCTGTTCGTGATGATTACATGTAAATTTAATTTTTTTATGACAAGCCACGGCATCATTTAAATACATTGCACCCCCGCCAGTAACTAAAAAAATACGATCAACTCCTAAATCATATAAAGTAGTAACAATGTAATCACTAACTCTTATCATAGATTATACTAATTTTTTTATTTTTAAAAATTCATCAAATATAACACTAGTATCTACTTTATAACACAAAAATTGAACGCCAATATTTTTATAAAATTCTAATTCGTGCTCTGAATGAAACATACAACCTGCGCTCTTTCCTGCAGCGCGAATAATTTTTACCATATTTTCTAGTTCGGTCAGGACCTTTTTGTTGTTTGTATCACCACTAACACCGAGAGCAACAGAAAGATCGTATGCACCAATATAAACCATATCCACACCATCATCACTAATAATTTCTTTTAAATCAACAATTCCATTTTTATCCTCAATCATGACAGCTGTCAATGTTTCATTATTTTGTTTATTTAAGTCAAACGGTTGCACACCATAGCCGCCAGCACGAGTAAACGGATTAAAACTCCGATTACCAATTGGAGCAAATTTTGCATAGCGAACAACATTTTCTCTATCAACCACAGAACTAATATGCGGTACCAATATTCCGGATGGACCAATTTCTAACGCTCTCAAAATATCCGATTCGTCATTCCTAGAAACTCGCACCAATGGACAGCACCTTTCTGCCTGAGCAGCCATTACCATCTGCCCTGCTCGTTCAAAATCCATTGACCCATGCTCCATATCTATTATAATAAAATCTAAACCGGCTTTTGACAGAACATTTACAACTTCTGGTGAAGGCAATTCGCACCATGTTCCTAAAATATTTTTCCCTTGAGACAATTTTTCTTTTAAAGAATGACGCATAAAGAATATTTCAACTATTTTTTAATTTTGAGAGTTGTAAAGCCACTTCAATTACCATATCCTCTTGCCCACCAACAATATTACGCTTACCCAATTCAGTATAAATATCTCTGACATCAACTTTGTATTTTTCAGCGGCACGTTTGATGGGTAGAGCGTAAAGAGAAAAAACTCCAGTCAAACCACCAATCAACCCTATCATATCAATCTCTTGTGGAATTTTCATAATCTTCGTAACCAACTGTTCACTAACATCCATTAATTTATACAGATTCAAACCACTTTCAATATTCATTTTTTTTAATAAAGTAGCCAAAGCTTCCAGCTGACAATTGCCAGAGCTTGCACCAAAACCTCTGACAGTACCATCAATAATGGTAGCGCCATTTTGCAAAGCAATCAAAGAGTTGGCCACGGCCATACCAAAATTATTATGAGCATGGAAACCAATAGGGATATCCAGATTTTTTACTAAATAGTTTATTGTCTCGATTACCAATGGTGGAGTTGAAGAACCGGCAGAATCCATAATAATTATGCCCTGTGCTCCATAGGAACGCATTTTGAGAGCTTCTTCAGCTAAACGCTCTTTAGTAGTCATATGATACATCATCAAAACTCCGTAGACTTCTTTGTTGTTATCGCGCAAATATCGAATATACTGCTGAGTGGTATCAGCCTCAGTACAATGAGAACCGACACAAAATACATCTACTCCTATATTTATAGCTGGTTGCAGATCATCTTTAATTGTAGCAAATCCAGGAATCAAGAATACTCCTAAACGGGTTTTTTTTAAAGCGTTTCTTGCAACCGCCAACATTTCCGCATCTTTAACAGCAGCAAAACCTACCTGATGAGAAGATGCTCCTAAACCATTGCCATGACCGACGATAACAGTATAAACTCCGGAATCATCAATTTTTTCACAATATTCGCGAATTTGATCAACGGTAATTTGGTGGGAAACAGCATGAGACCCATCGCGAAGAGTAGAATCAAAGAATTTTATATTGTTATTCATATTATAAGATTAATTTGTGTTGTGCGTATTTTTCGGCCACATGCACAGCAGCGCAAGTGATAATATCCAAATTACCGGCGTATGGTGGTAAAAAATCACCACTACCAACAACTTTTATCATTATCACTACTCGTCCCTTATCCAATATAGGACCTAATGTAAGTCTATAACCTGGAATATATTTTTTAATTTCTTCAACTTTTTCTAATATTTTTTTGGTCAGCAAATCAATATTTAAATTTGGCACGGTCGCATAAATAGTATTATGCATATCTACTGGTGGTTCAGCAGGGTTTAATACTAAAATTGCTTTGGCTTTTTTAACTCCAGAAAATTCTTCTAAAGCTACTTTAGTAGTTTGCATATATTCTTCAACATTAGCGCGAGTGCCAGCGCCGGCAGATTTGGATGCAATACTCCCGGCCAATTCAATATATTCTGTATCAGGATGAGTATCCATAATAACCTTGGCCAACGGCACGCATGCTTGTCCGCCACAGGTAACCATGTTTACATTACTAACGGTAAAAGCAATGTCAGAATTAATTGCCGGTATACACATTTGACCAATTTTTGAAGGTGTTAAATCAATCACAAACTTACCAAGTTTCTTCAAAATTGGAGCATGTTCCATGTGGTTTTTGGCAGAGGTAGCGTCAAAAACAATTTCACAAGATTCAGGGTTATCAATAATAGCTTGAATTGAACTAGAAGAAGTTGGGACTCCCATCTCTTTGGCTCTTTTTAAACCTTGAGAATCATCATTGCGTCCAGTAAATAAACCACAAGTTAAATACTTTGATTTTTGTACCTTTAACAACAAATCACTACCAATATTTCCTGTTCCAATAATTGCTACTTTAATTTTGTTCATAGTATGCTGTTTATTTCTCTACAAAAAAGGAAGTAATTTGGTTATTTGTCAAACCATCCATCTCTTTTGAACCAATATAAAATTGTCGATACCAATCAAATGTTAATTCTAAACCATCTATAAAATTTAATTGTGGTTTCCACCCTAATTCATTGATCGCTTTTTTAATATCTAACTTAAGAATATTTGCTTCATGTTTCGAATTGTCTGGAATTATTTTGTATTTTCCATGTTTTAAAATTGAAACACCTGTACGAACCAAATCTTCTACACATACAAAACTTTCCTCATATGGGCCAAAATTCCAAGCACCAGATATTTTTTTTTCACCATTATACAAACGTTCTGCCAACATCAAATACCCTCGAAGTGGCTCTAGAACATGTTGCCACGGTCTAATTGAGTTGGGATTTCTAATTACAACATCTTCTTGGCGCTCAAAAATTGCGCGTACCATATCTGGAATTAGACGGTCTTTTGCCCAATCCCCGCCACCAATTACATTGCCAGCCCGAGCAATGCCAACCAGAGTATTGTGTTTTACACCAAAATCAGACGGGTTAAAGAAAGAACGAATATATGAATAAGAAACAATATCAGCAGCGGCTTTACTAGCGCTATATGGATCATACCCACCCAACGAATCCGTCTCATTATACGGTTCAAGACGTTCTTTATTTTCATAAACTTTATCAGTCGTAATAATAACCACCGATTTAACACCACCAACTTCTTTGACTGCTTGCAATACATTGGCAGTACCAATTACATTAATATTATAAGTTGCCAAAGGGTCATTATAGCTATCGCGAACAAGTGGTTGGGCGGCCAAATGAAAAACTATTTCCGGCTTTGTCTCGTCTATTATTTCTTTTAATTTTTTATAATCACAAACATCAATAAAATAGTTGGCTTTTATTTTATTTGACAAATCCAATATACCAAATAAATTTGGTGTGGTATTGGGCGGAAGCGAAACTCCAGTAATTTCTGCACCCCAACTGCATAAAATTTTAGTTAACCAAGCGCCTTTAAAACCAGTATGGCCGGTAATCAAAACTTTTTTATGGTTATAAAAACTTCTCATAAATATTATCCTTTTTTCTGAACATAATAAACATTACTACCATCGTACAAAACCTTTTTATATCCATACTCTAGCAAAAACTTATCATAGTTCTCCCCCTCTATACACAAAACCGAAGCGCCATATTTAGACCAATCATTACCACTTAATATTTCATTTTCAAATCCTTCAACGTCCATATTGATAAAATCTACGCTCGTTAAATTGTTGTCACTAAATATTTTACTTAAAGTTGAAACTTTAATTTTTTTAGACTGCATATTATAATCTCTCTCATCATATACTTTTTTAGAAAATGTAAAACCAGTACTATCTATAAGAGAAGCATTTGGCTTATAATAATAATCCAATTCACCTTCTTGACTAGCTAGCCCAATATTTAAATTTATATCGCGAGGTCTATCTTTTAAAAATAATAAATAATTTTCAGAATTTGGTTCAATATTTATACCATTCCACCCTCTTTCATAAAATTTCTTCGTCACACTTATTTTATGCGGGTTGTTGGCTCCAATATCAATATAAAAACCCTTGTCCTTAAAGCCTGTAAGGATGTCGATTATTTGATCTTCTTTATTTTGAGCGTAAGTAATTTGATCCTTAGAAAATAATCTTACAAACAAGAAAGCAATTCGATGATAAAATTGATACTGAACTTTTTTGAATAGATTTTTTAATAAATTCATAAAATAAATAACTTATTTCCAAATTTTCCAAAATGGGTCACTACTCCACATTTTGTTTAACTCTTCGGCCTCCTTGACAGTATCCATACATTTCCATTGTCCAGAATGAGTATAGACTGAAAGCTGGTCTTGTTGTGAAAGCGGGGCAAAAACTGTTTCAACCATACTATCGTGTGCAAGCATATTAAGCATCTCCTTTTCAAACACCATAAAACCGCCGTTAATATAGTCACTAGATCGATCAACATTATCAGTAATATTATGTTGGAAAAAATCAACAGCTTTTTTGGTTTCTGGATGAATATTCAATAACCCAAAACGACTAGACGGCCGAACGCCCGTAATAGTACCGATAGTTTTTTGACTTTTATGAAAATCTACCAACTCTTTAATGTTTACATCACTAACACCATCACCATAAGTAACCATAAAAGGACCATCGTCTAAATATTTGGCCGCTCGTAAAACACGTTCACCAGTTAATGAATCAGAACCGGTTTCGGCAAAAGTAATTTTAAAATCATCACAGTCATTATTGTGAAAAGTCAATTCATTGGTACTGGTCGATAAAGTAAAATCATTTAACAACCCTCGCCAATTTAAAAAATATTCTTTAATCATATTCCCTTTATATCCAAGCGCCAACACAAATTCATTATATCCATAATGAGAATAAATTTTCATGATATGCCACAACATTGGTTTACCACCAATCTCAACCAATGGCTTTGGTTTAAATTCTGTTTCCTCTTTCATACGGGTGCCAGTGCCACCGCAAAGTATTATAGTTTTCATATTTATATAATTAAATATTTTTTAAATTAAATTAATATTAAAATTTGTATTAATATTTTTTCGCGATTCCCTAATTATTTTAATAAGATAATTAGGTACAAAAAATATAACTATTGCCAACATTAAATAGAATGGCGAATTACCAAATTCATTAATCATTATTTTTAAATTATGTATTTTGTAATTAAGACCATTAGCTTTAGAGCGAAGTAATATAATGATTAATTTTTTTGGAAATGGAATTAAAATTTGATTAATATAATCTATATTATAGCCAAAATTAGGTAATTTTTTAAGTATTTTCTTCCAATTAATAAAAACATAAAATTCTGTGCCTCCCTTAACCCAATCACACGATTGCATTGTAGAAACTAGGGACGTGCTATTGTGTACAAACGGTAAATTGGATTGAGCAATCATTTTTAACGCAATTTCGTAATATAACCATCCTGTAAAATATTCTGCCCTATCAACAGACAACCACATTTGTCTGTTAAAAATTATTGATGATAGTAAACCGATGCAATAATTTTTGGCAAAAAAATCGTTATGTGATTTTGGTAAAAATTGTTCAATATTATCTGGATAATTTTTCTTTTGGTACACAGCCTCCATATCAACGAATGTTTCGGTTTGAAGAGTATAGATTGATATTGTGTTAACTTTTAAATATTTTACTATATGTTCCAACGCACCATTTAGGATAAAATCGTCATCTCCAATTATCCAAGCATATTTACCAGTAGAATTGATAACAGAATTTATACAATTTTCATCAAATCCAAGATTTTCTTTGTTTACAAAATATTTAATATTTGCATATTTTTTGATATATTTATTAACCACCAAACTTGTGTCATCTATACTAGCATTATCAGAAACAATAATTTCTATATTTGATAATAGGTTTGGATTTGCAATAATCTGACCAAAAATTACACCTAAACACAGGTCAAGATTATTAGCACGACAACTGGTCGGAATACAAATACTTAATATCGGTTGATCTGGCATAATTTATTAACTAACTCCTATAAATAATTTTGTTATTTTAAAAACAATTCAATAATGATCTAAATAAATTTTATATTTGCCCAATAAACATTCGGTATTTTAATATAAACAGCTGCATTAAAAAGACATCTTAATTAACATGAATATAATCTCATATGCCACTTTGATTAAAATAACTATTAAATTTAATTCTAATTGGATTAAAGAAGAATATCAAATCCTCTTTGGTAAGAACACGCAAGCGTAATAGTAGCCAGATATTTATTAAACATGACAATGCCCCAATATAAAAATTGTTAAGCTGACCACTATATTTTAATCCAAAAAGCAACAAAACATTAATTAAACTGACACATATTATCTTTGTAATAAAAATTTTATCTTTTTCCCATACGGAAAAGTGTTGCAATAACAACAAATTGAACACTTCGGCAATTACAGTAGCCCATGCCGACCCATACAAAGAATATCTTGGAATTAATATAAAATTAAGAACAATATTTAATATCATACCAAAACTAACAATCGTTAAACTAAAATATTCTCTCTGCTGAATAATTAACAAATTATTAAAAAACAAACTAATTATTGCGATAATATGAACTAAAATTAAAATACGTAATGCAAGTACACTGGGCACAAATGACTCTGGGAAAAATATGTTTATTATAGGCGGTGCAAAAAAAATAAAAAATAATGTAATAATCAGACTGGAAGAAAATATAATACGAAATGCTTTATAAAAAAAATCAGTAAACTGCTGACGCTTGTCTTCCTCATTCCATAAAGACGAAAGAGTAGGAAAAATAGATGGCAAAAACAAAACCGCAGAAAATAGACTGGCTACTTCTAAAAATTTATAAGCAGTGCCATACCAACCGACTGCCTCAAAATTCCCCATGTAACGCAACATTACGATATCGATTCGAGCGTACAAACTAGTAAAAAGAGTAATAAATAAAAAAGGCAAACCCTTTTTTATCATAACTAATATTTTTTTACCATCAAAAATTATTTTAAATCTAAACGGCAGAGCAACATTGAAATAATAAAATAAAGAAAATATTTGACTAAGTAAAATTGCAAAAAATACTGTTTCTACCCGTGGCCAAAAAAACAACCCAATTGACCCAAAAATAATTACTATCACCTTCTCGACTACTTGTCTAATTGATGGAAATTTAAACAAATTAGCTGATTGAAAATAAGCATCCGCAAGATTAATATAAGTGGCTAGAAAAGTTGAAATAAAAAAAGTAATTAATGCAAACAAAATTCTAAAATTAGAAAAATAATTAACCAAAAAAAACGGAATAAATAAAATTAAAACCGTAAGAAGACGAAGTGTAAAAATCAAGAAAAAATCATCCTCAATCTGAATAAATGTTTTAGGCTTTTTTGACCATTCTCTATACAAATGCCCACTGGCACCAAAATCCAAAAAAATAAACCACATTATCACGAACGAAGTAATAAAATTATATTGACCCATTCCCGTATCCCCCAATAGATGAGACATCAAAACAAAAAAAGCGAGCCCTAAGATTCGCAAAAAAAATTGTGAAAATAATGACCAAGCAAAATTTTTACCAGCTTGTAATTCGTTATCCATAAAATCAAATCACATTTTACCAATTTTTAGTTTTTTCAATTGTCTTAATTTTTATCTTCTGATAAACATCGGTAGCTTTTTCGTCAACAATCGGAGATAGCATCCTAAGCAACTCATGTCCTAAAATCCTGTATTGTTTACCAATTTTATTAGCTCTTAGTAGACCGCTCTTAAATAGACGTTTCAAGGTGCTATTGCTGATTTTGAGAAGCAATTCAACTTCAGCAGTGGTATAAACTTCGTTTGGATTAATTTCAGCCATATTTAATGTTATAATAACTCTTTTGTTATTATACTCTTAGGTGTCATTAGGTGTCAATATCACTTTTAATTGACATTTACGGTTGCTGTAGGTTGAGATAATTGTGAAATTATGTTTTTGTCTTGATCTGATAAAACTGCACTATTCTTAATAACCAAGTCCAAAACTTCTTTCATCTTTTTTTCGTTACCTATCATTTTGTATGCATATGCCAACCTCCAATAGCTTTCACCAATTTTATTGTTATCAGCAATCGCTTGTTCCAATATTTTTATTGCATCCGGTGTCTTATTAAGTTGTATTTTTATTCCAGATAAACTATAAATAATTTGCTGCCTCTTGGTGGATTTTTTCAGAGCATCTTCAAGCACATTTTCCGCCTTAATTAAATACATTCCATTGTTATTTATAGTTGCTCCCAATTGATACATCTGTGCTAAAGTCATCTGATTGCGAATATCTAATGGATGTAAGGATAAATTTTTTTCCAGATTATCTATAACTAAATTCAGTAATTCGTTAGATTTTTCTTTACCAATTTTTTGCCAACCACTTGACAAGGATTGAGAAACTGAACGACCGATATCACTACGGATATCATCTATATGAGGAGAGGTAAATTCCAAAGCTTCCTTAACTACTGGAATACCCGTGACCAAATCAGTCATTAATGCGCGAATGGCACCTAGGGTTTTTTGATTTGCACGAGCTGGTTGAACATTAAAAATAAATATAACAAAAGTGCCAATAATCGTCACACCAACAATAAGTCCATTACCAATTTTTTTATCAGGGATTGTTGCTAAAGTTGCTATTTTTTTAATCGATTCAACTGCATTTTTATTGGTATCAAACGATAAGACATTAATCAAAGCTAACCAAAAGAATAAATATATATAAGATGTTGGATCTTCGAAAACTGTAATTACACCTATGAAATGCGCAACAACAAATGCTCCACCAATTATCATAAAATGATAATCAACAATTTTTTTGCGATATGCTGATATAAGACCGAATATAGCTACAACAAATACCCCTATGTATACTAAAATTCCAAAAGTACCTTGAACGGCCATCGTATTTACTACAATATTATGAGCATTATCAAACCATGTTTCTCCATAGCCAAAATCAAGAGATTTTGCCTGATAATGCTCATTAAAGGCATAAAAATAATTATTTGGACCCCAACCAAAAACCGGTCTTTCTTTCCAACTTTGTATAGCAATCTCCCAAGCGACCCATCTCGGACTTGCTTGTACATCACTTAATGATGTATTAACCGCTCTTCCGATTGCAGGAATATTTTTTACAAAATCAGTTTGTTTAAAAGAATACAACAAAGAAATGCCTACAATTCCTAACAGAGACAAGACTAATAGGCTATAACGTATTTTAGGATAATTCTTCAACACTATAATATACCCAACCATAGCAAAAGCTACTCCAGCCACTAAACCTAACATAGTTCCTCTATTTGCACTCCAAAACATTCCCATAAATCCAAAAAAACCAATTACTCCATAAAACCATTTCCACAGAATATTTTTTTCACGAGAAAAAAATAAAATCGACAAAAACATCAAAAATAATCCATAGCCACCGACATAAATTGGATTACCAAGCGTACTACTTACACGTGTTGGACTTTGGTTCAGTAGTAAATTTGGTATTTGTGTTTGCAACCAAGCGATAAACATCACCAAAAAGCCACCAATCAAAAATACCCTGCTTGCCCATTTCCAATCATTCCAATCTTTCAGGACACCGCTACAAATAAAATAAAAGGCAATATAGTGCAATAAAGTAAACAACCCCAACATACGTTCATGATTGTCCCAAAAACTATGATACGCGTCCGTACCAACAAAAGTAGAAGTTGCAAAACTTAATAGAAATAAAAAGACCGCTAAATTTAAATAATTAAATTTTGGCTTATACTGTTGCCAATTAATAACCAGCAAAAATATATACAATACCAACATCACTTCCACCAAGGTACGAAAAAAAATAATTTTTGGCACAATAAATGGAAAAATATAAGAACCGGGAAAAACAAGTAATGGGACAAAAAATACTGCGTAAATTAACCATTTTATTAACTTTTCAATGTTTAGTTTCATAATTGCAATAATTGAATTAGGTAAGAAATACCAATAAAGTATACTATTCCCAGTCTAAAACGTCAATAAAAAGTAAACAAAAACCCACCCCTTGATGGGGTGGGTTTTGTATCAATCAAACTGACTGACAACTATAATAAGTGAAAAATCACTCATTATGCAGAACGTGTCATTGTATCACCTACAACATCATAGGAATCAGAAGCACCATATGCAGTACCATTCTGACTTCCATTTACTGGAGTGTAGAAGTATAACAATTTACCAGCAGCCCAAGTGGTTTCAGTTTGACCAGTTGAATCGTTGGCAGTGTTATATCCAGTAGCGCCATCTAACATAGCGGATACTGATACAGTACCTTGTGTTTTACCATCCAATACATCAGTTGTATCAGCAGTAACAACAAAGGAGCGAGAACCGCCAGCTGGAACAGTGACAGTTTCACTGAAAGCTTGGAAGACAGTAGTAGTACTGTTAGCAACAGAACATGCAGAAGCACCGGCGCCACCTGCTAAACAATTTGCAGGATTTGCAGAAGCCAAGTTTGTTCCAATTTCACCAGTAGCACTTGAATTCCATAATTTGAATGAACTGATAGTACCAGTTGCACTAGCAGATGAAGTCAAACCACTAACACTTACATATACAGAAGTGGTAGCTAGAGTCAACTCACGATCACCATTGTTATAAACAGTGTATGAGAAGATTTTGGCCTGAGTGTTCAAATCCAAACTTGTACCAATATTGTTTTTAACAATTTTTGGAGAAGCGTTGTGGAATAAGTAGAAAGTAGAAGTTGGAGTAGTAACAGTTAAAGCAGAAGCTGAAACGTTAGAACCACCAGCAATTACGTCAAAGTTAGTAGTGTTTGCAGCTGCCAATGTCCATGCATTGTAACTAGCTACATCCATAGTACCTGAACCATTGACAGCACCTTTCAATACCAAATATTTAATAGAACCATTTAAAACGTTCCAATTCATTCCAGTGAACTCAACGTAACCATTGCCTGTACCAGATAGGTACGAACCAGTAGCTAGAGGAGTAGTTTCCTTGCCTTCTTCATAAAGAGACAATGAACCAAAGTTACCAGCAGAGGTATCGAATGAAGTTGAAGAATTTACCAAATAGAATCTAATCTTGTTGAAAGTAGTGTCTTGGTTGTTGACTGTTACTTTCCATTTGCCCAATTGAACTTCAGTAGCAGATGGTAACAATACTTTTGATACAGTAGTTGAATCAGAAGCAGCTGTAATAGTAACAGAAGCAGTGTTTACAGTGTTTGTTTGACCTTCGATTGCACTAGTATCGTTAGTTGTGTTGGTAGTTTTACCAATATAACTTAGAGTTGTAGTTGCATATAAAGTCTTGTTTGTTGGAGCTGTTCCTACGATAACACCTTTCAATGTCAATACTTTTGTTGTGTTCTTTGGAACATTCAAAGTAAATGTGAAAGAGTTTGAGGTAGAAGCAACAACACTAACAGTTGATCCGATTTGTGTATCACCACTGTAGAACATTAGATTTTGTAAGTCACTAGATACAGTTAAGCCTGAACTTCCAAAACCAATACTTGCAGCAGTAACATCAACATCCTCAGCTTCTGGGGCTTTTACTACCCAGCGACCAAGAACTTGAGCGTCGCCACCTGGAGAAATTGTCTTGTTTCCTAAAGAAGTATCTTTAGCAAAACTTGGGGTACTACCACCAAGAGACAAGTTGTTTGCGGAATAAAGACTAGAAGGAGTGTTGTCTACATAATCTAAAGTAGACAATCTCTTTACATAAGCTTTACCAATTTTAGCCTGATATTGAGAAGTGCCTACTGCTGTTGAAGCAATATCACCATACACTTCAAACACTTTAGTCTGACCAGATGCGATAGTCACATACTGAGACAAAGTATATTGAGTGGCTTCGGCGTATAAAGCATTTGCTGCAGCACTCTGAGTCAAAATAGTAGATCCATCTACTACAACTTTTACATTACCAGCCAAACGAGTTGAAACAGAAGAAGTGGCAATGGATACATAAAGTTTACGCATCTCAACAGCCTCACCTACAGCTTTTACATCGAATTTACCAAGTAATACATTTGTAGAACCAGCAGCCAAATTGGTCACTGGAGATGTAGCGCTTTTAGTAATAGTCAAAGTACCAGCTTTAATTCCGAAATAACCAAGAGTTGAACTTACAGCACTCCAAGTAGAAGCACCGTTATTTGTAGGTAATACATAGAAAGTGTTGCCACCATCTTTTACCATCAAATCAGATTCACTCTGCAATTGTACGCGGAACCAGTTTCCAGAACCATCCATCACAGTTGTTTTCAAAGTCAATGTGCGATTTGTTCCTTTCAACAATTTATAAGGAGTGTTGAATTTCATTGTCAAATAACGATCTGAAACGGATTCAGCAGAAGCTAAAAGACTGTTATCTGGAGCATAGAGTTCAAAATTCTTGAGATCTTTCTCTTTTACAGTACCTTCTACATAGAAAACCAATTTTTCGATGTAAGCATCATTTGTACCATTTTCAGTAAATTTGAATTTGGCAACTTCTTTTGTTTGACCAATTTCAACGTTACCAGCATCACCTGATGCTGAATTTCCACTAACAGATTGACCCAAAACTTGGACAACAGCCAAAGTGTCAACACCAGCTGTCAAACCAAAAGTGTTACCTGTAATTGGGAAAGTACCAGCTACAGTAGCCTTTGTGTCAAAATCAGTAGCAGCAGCGATCTGAGCAGCAACAGTACCACTACTGGCAGCTGAAGCTAGGTTCAATGCAATGGATACTAATTTGAATCCATTAGCTGGGATAACGATTGGAGTCTGTCCGAAACCAATAGATACTTTGTTGTCAGAGTTAAAAGAAGACATTACATCGCCTTTGCGATATCCGTCTACCCAAACACTAACACCAGAAATACTAGTATTTGCAACCAAACCAGCTTTCTTTACTGTCAAACCATTTACAGTAGCGGCTTCACTACCAGCAGCAAGCTTAATAGTCAAAACATTGTTGTAAAGAGTAGAGTTGGAAAGAGTGGTAGCAGCAGCTGTATCAGCAGACAAAGATACAGTCAAAGCACCTACTGGAGTAGTTGTTGTTGGTAAACCAACAGCACCTTTAGCACCCTGTGTGCGATCTGTCAAAACAGCAGATTGAGCTTCTAACTTAGTTGCACTAACAGTGTAACCTGTAGTAGCAGCCAAAGTTG
>Ga0208373_1000817_pt1 | contig 47962 bp, 28 predicted proteins | sample RifOxyC2_FD_184036 | JGI IMG/M metagenome (GOLD analysis project Ga0208373, IMG submission 184036) | Soil microbial communities from Rifle, Colorado - Rifle Oxygen_injection C2 (SPAdes) | ecosystem: Environmental > Terrestrial > Deep subsurface > Rock core/Sediment | place: Rifle, Colorado...
CAATTTTAACAGTATAAACACCGCTTGCGAGGCTTTGCGTATTGAGTGTGGCTGTTTGATTGATAAGGCTTGTTTCGCCAACTACTGAGCCTTGCATATTGAGCAATAATACCGTAGCCTCTGTTTGTGCGGTGCTGCTTATATGAATTTTGTCTTTAACAGGATTAGGATACACCTGAAATGCCAGCAGGTCGCTGTTTTGCATTGCAACCGATGTACTGCAATTTTTTACAAACATGCTGTACAGCCCTGTTTTAGTTGCTCCCCAGGGGTCGGTTACCGTTACGATAAAACTAAAGGTTGTGTTTGCCTGTTGTGGTAAAAAAGAAATAACACGAGTAATTGTATCATTTCCCGAATCGAAATAATAAATAGAATCTTCTGTAAAGCCTGTTGTACTATGCAAAGTATATGGCGCACTGCGACCGCCAAAGCCAAAAGTAAGATGCACAGAATCGCCAAAACAAACCGAATCGGGCAGGTTAAGAGAAGTTACAAACATTGTGGTATCATCGCAACTATGCACTCCATCGCAACCGAGGCTATCTGTTTTTACGAGCCACATTTGCTGGGCAGGTGTTATTTGGGTGTCATAAACATGACCTGTAAATGCAAAACCATTATCGGGTGTGGGGGCTACAGCATAAGCTCTGCTTCGCGAATTTACATTTTCTGTTGCATTAAAATTGCGCTTCCAAATAATATCACCATTGGGTGTTAGTTCCATAAGAAAACCAAGAATAGTTACACCGGATAAAATTTCTATTCCTGTTACTAAATAATTTTTATTATTTAGTTCTAATATAGAATTTGCACTAGTGTATGCACTATTATTTAAATATAATTTACTGTAAATTACATTTAAATTTTTATCTAATTTTACAAGTGAAACCCTTAAGTCCCAATTTTCAACAGCAAAATTTCCTGTAGCAATATAACAAGAGTCACTTGTATTTATTAAACTCCGAACCCAGCCATCGTCATAATCATTATTACCTAAATATGGATTTAACCATAACTGTGTGCCTGCTGTATCGGTTTTCATTAGCAACCAATTTCCATCTGTTTGAAAATAGCTAGTAGTATAACCACCTATGAGCAAATTACCATCATACGTGGGTACTATTTTAGAGCCGTAGTCAATTCCAGAACCACCAAATGTTTTATACCAAATTAATGTACCTGAACTATCTGTTTTTAATAATAAACCATTTGATAGTGTCCCATTCATCCCTTTTTGCCCTGTTATATAAATATTGCCATCTAAATCCTGCCAACAAGCCTGACCACTAATAAAAAGCGTATCAAAATTATAAGTCTTGCTCCAAAGCGTATCAAATTTATAATCAAATTTTAATAAATACACACTTCTATTGTTATTTGTTTGACCACTAAGACTACCAGCTAATAAATAATTTGAACCTGTTTTCATTAAAGTATTGCCCATCCCAGGATAAACGTGTACGTTTGATTTTGTTATTTTTTTTCTATAAATTAAATTTCCATTAGTATCTATAAATGCAGTTAAAATATACCAAGGAGAAGAACCACCAGCGCCCAATATCACATATCCAGTATCACTCACAACAATATTTATCATAGATGGTACTGTATCTGGATACATTCTGTTAAATGTAATTACTTGCGCACCTGAATTAACATAGGCAAATAATAGCAGCGAAAAAATTATCAATTTCATTATTGGATTAATTATTATTAACATTTCTCACTTCAAAATGTAGTGTTTTCAATAGGGTCATTAAATTTTGTGTTTTTTCATATTTTATCTACTCTCTTTTGAATATGGCAAAAAGTAATAAAAAATATCAATTTCGTAAAAAGCAAATTTCTCAAACTGTTATTAAATCAAGGGAGTTTGATATAACTTACCAAGTGAGAAATGTTATTTATTATAAAAAACAGGGGCAATGCCCCTGTTTTAAAATTTATTTAATAACTGAAATAGTTGTTGAGAAAACTTTCTCGTTACCTTTTCTTATAATCACAAAATAATTTCCGGCATCTAATTTTTTTGTATCAAATGATACAAGACCTATATAGTTATCAGAAGTTTTCGAGTCTAAAATTTTACCCTCTATGCTTAATACGTCTATAATAATTCTGCCACTGTTTTTCAATGTAAAACCCACTTTTAAGTAATCGTTTGCTGGGTTCGGATAAACTTTATAATAATCATCAAGTTTCAAATTATCAGCAATAGCAGTAGATTTATTTTTACTTTCATTAACATTGCTAAACCTGTAATTCATATTTAAGTCGGGCAGAATATATTTTTCAGGTGTATTATTCAAATTTGCTTGTTTTAATAAGGCAATAGCTTTAGCACTTACAAATACATTTTCATTTTCTGCTAACACATTCAAAGTTACTTCATAATTTGATATTACACTTATTTTATCTTGTGCAAGCTGAACATCTTTTGTTATCTGCTGTAATTGTATATATGCAGAAATATATACCTGCACATATTCTGTTAAACTCAAACTTTGTATTGCTAAATCAGAAAGGGCAAGGCTAACATCATTATATCTGTTTTCTCTTAACAGTAGTGGGATTAATGAGTATTTAGCCGTATAATCGCTGTCGTTTTGCAGCATTACAATTAAAGAATCAATAACACCGGGTATCGTGTCGTGCTGTAAGGCTTCATTTACTATACGGTTACGTAATATTTGCCTATCCCATAATGATAATGAATTTTGAACCGGTTGACCTGCTCCTGTTTTGTAATTATTTGTGTTACCCTTATTCATATATAATTCATTATTCGAAACATTAATAGATTTTTCAGGGTTGGGTATTACCGGATTTGTTATTTTTGAAGGACACTGCTCTTCTTCATCAAAATTAATAGGAAGACCTTCTGTCAAAATATAATCACTCACACAGCCACTGGGGTTTGTAATTATATCATTTTGGTTATAATAATAGATATAAGAAATCGGGTTGGGATCATTGATGTCTATTTCTCTATGAATTCTGTTCGAACCATTCGGGCAGCTACTAGGTACAAACATATTGCGTGCAGAAGTATTTTCGCTTCCCTGTATAGGATGAATTGTTCCACCATCGCACACTGCAATATCAAAAACATTCCCATCGAATTTATTACAAATGTATTGTAAGTTTGTATTATTTCCTAAGGCTACTGTAGCTGCCTGGTTATATTGGCTTTCGGGTGTTCCAATGGTATAGTTAAAATAATTTTTATAAATTTCTGCTGCAGTTTCTGTGCTTGCATTTACAAACATCCCGGCCTGCCCGTTGCTAAATTTATTTTCTTCAACAATATAGCCATCGCATCCGTACAGGTATAGGCCATAGCTTTCTTCTGTGGTTTCAAAGCCGTTAAAATGGTTTCGGGTTACGGTGGGGTTGTTGGTACTTAACAAATAGGTTCCTTTCAATGTATTGGTAAATTCAGCTTCGTCAATAAAAATACCTGTTCCCATATAAGCAGCTATGCCATACGTTAAGCCATCAAATTTATTTTTTTCATAGCACTCAACAGGGCATGGATTTCCCTCTGGAACAACACAACCACAAGAAGGTGTAACTTTGAAAGAAGAATTTATAGAAGCAATTCCGACACCCCTATGCAAATGATTAGTGCTTCTACTGCTTTTAAAATTATTATTATAAAACCGCACACCATTCACATTTTGCATACGTAATAGAAAATCTAACTGTGTTGTCCCTTGTGTAAAATTCGCATTATCATCAAAATTAAACATGCAGTTGCTAAATGCGCTTAAATGCTGTGCAGATGTATTTTGCGAACCCTCGAAAGAAACAGAAAGCTGGTTGTTGCTAAAAGTTGTGTTTTCGGCAATGATAAACCCTGAGTTAAAAAGATGCACCCCCGTTACTGCATTTTCAACCCGACTGTTTACTAATCGCACAGATGCCTGTCTGCCTAATGTTGATGAGTTAAAATCGTTGCTGCTGCTGTTTACGGTAATACCTTTCCACATTTCAGACTGTGTGCCGGTGTTTAGGTTGCAGCCCCCGTTTGTTAATGTTGTGTTTTCTAAATAAAGTTTGCCCCCGCTTAAACCATTCGGGTCGCTTTCAGCTTCTTCTAAAACAATCCCTTTGTCTTCTTCAAATAGAAGATTCATGTTATAAATATTTAACCTTTTCCCTTTTGGAACAATAATATCATTACTAATTAAAGCACTGCTTTGGTCGTTTATAAAGGGGTTGTTTTGTGGTGTCCAGGTAACATCGTAACTTACTGTTGAAAAATAATTTTGAGGCAGTGAGTATGCTGTTGCCGGTAAATAATCTTCGTAATTATAGCCGTCTATCTGGTCGGGAAAAACTTTAAATGAAAATTCTGGAATTAAATTACCCGAGATGATATTAGGCACAATAATGGGTATTTCATCTGAATTTTTAATTATTGAAAAATAAGAAACATTATCGTTTTCTTCTACGAAATATATATTGCCGTCTCTGGCTAATTCCAATTGCGAATTAACAAACCCGCTAGTTAGAAGGGAGCATAAAACGGGTGGGTTATCTAATGGCAGGGTATTAAAATAATAAATGTGCTTGTCATCTTTTAATGAGAAGAATAATCTATTCCCTGATTTTGAAAATTCCATACCTGTAGATTGCTTTGTAAATCCAAAATCAATATAAGGATGCGCAGAGCAATTACTCAAATAATAATTTGAAGAACAATCTCCTGAATTATTGCAAAACTCTATTGTGGTACAATCAGAAGTTCCTTCTTCAATACCCACATTAATTTGATTAAAATCACGGGGTATATTCAACAAACGGATTTGAGAAAAAGAATTTAGGAAAAGTGCCAACAAATAATTACCATCGTTTTTTTCTATTATTTCCATTTCAGAAAAAGCTTGTAATGAAGGGGCTCCAGCCCCACTTTCACCTAAAAAAATTCTTTTTTTGGTGTCCCAGTTAACACCATTTGCATTGAATTGAAATATATTTAAATACTGATAATGTCTTACAAATAAAAGATAATCATTTGTTTCTTCACGGTATTTGGTAGCAGCTAATTGCAGATTGTAGTTTTGCAAACAAAGCGAATAACTATAATCCCCGTTTTCGATAAATGGGCTAATTAAAATTGGTGGAGACATTCTAACATTGTTGTCATCAATATATTCTAATTTGCGGTAGAATACAAATGGATCTGCTGGATCTCCCGGACTAGAAAGACCTAAAAAAACCAATGAATAAACAATAATAAAAGAATTACACTCTCCATGTATTGGTAATACAATAATTTCTGGCATAATTCTTCCAGATAAAATTCCATCAATAGAATTATATCCTGCAAAGGGTATGGTTATTGAAGCAGGATGTTGTATGGTGCCGTTATGAATATATGCTGCCTGTTCAAATGCAATTGATTCATTCGGATAATTTACATCCATAAACTGCACACCATTTTTGTTGCAGATGAAATTATTTTTAATCATAAATAAAATATTTCCATTTTTATCATGAATAATATTTTGGCTACTATAAGCTTCATTTTGAATATTAATTACCCCAAGGTAATCAAATCCAAAAGGACATTCAACCAAATTAGCATCAGGCTGATTAAAATCAATATATTGCCCATTTGGTAAACTAAACAATTTTAGCTGTGAATTTATATGTGCAGAGTTGTTGTTCAACGATTTATACCGCGCAATACGGTAAAACCCGCTTGAATTTTCATGGGCAATAATTTTTAAATAATAGTTTGTTCCGGGTTCAAACTTGTCATATTTAAAATTAAGAATTAACGAATCTGAATCTATATGTTTAAGCAAATGTAAACTATCGCAACTGTTTCCTTCATAAACATAAAAATCTTTGATTATTACAGCAGGGTTGGTGTCGGTAAATAAAATACTAACCATCATATCTGAAGTGTCTGCCGTGAATTTTAACCACTGTGTATGGTGGTTAAGACGAAATCGTTCTACTTCATTTTGTTGGCTCATTTGTTTCATTTGTATAGCCGTAGAACAGCATGTGCCAGTAAAACAATCTATTTTATACATCAACTTATAACTCCCATAAGCCGAACTATTATACCCAGCCACCTGCAAGTAATACGTACCGGAAGTAGTGCAATTCCAACCATTAATAAAAGATTCATAATTTGCGCATCCCCCGCCATCATCGTTGCTTGCAGCTGTAGTACAAGAACCATCTGCACCATAAATTTTCAGGTAAGTGTCCCAACCTGCGCTTGTGCCACAACCAAGAGCAGTGGCGCAGGTGCTGAAATAATACGTTGCCCCTGCAACAGCATCAAATTTGTAGTAATTAGCGCCACCGGCTATTATAGAATGTATGACTGTTGCTGTACATTCTGAGCTTGGTGTAATTTCATAATCGGCTGTGGAACCTGTAAATTTTGGGTATAGGTATAAATTTCTTGTTTCGGAATTTATCTGTCCACAAGCATTTTCTGCTTTCACATACCACTGCGCATTGGTGCCACACCACGTGGCATTGTAGTATTCCTCAAAATCTAAGTCAATATATTTGTTGGTGTCGCAGGTATAGTTAAGCCACGAAGAACCATTCCAAACATAAAAAGTGTAAGTAAAAGGACCACTACCTGCCGGGCTTTCCCATGTAAAATGTACAAATTTTCCGGGTTGTGCGTTCGCATTGTTGGCTGGGCTTGTTAATGATAATGCTGTAGGCGCAGCGCAATGTTTGTAATTTAAGTTATAGTTCCCATAGTTAGAACTGCCATAGCCTGTTACCTGTAAATAATACGTCCCACTTGTGGAGCAAGTCCATCCATTAATATATGATTCGTAATTGCTGCACGAGCCGCCATCGTCGTTATACGTTGCCATGGTGCAACTGCTGTTTGTACCGTAAATTTTCAGGTAGGTATCCCATCCGGTATTTGTTCCACAGCCTAAATCGCCGCCACAGGTACTGAAATAATACTTGTTTCCTGCAATTGCTTCAAAAGAATAATAATCTGCTTTACCCTGCGCAAGAGAACGTGAACCTGTAGTCTGACATTCAGAGGCAGGGGTTAAGGCGTAGTCAGATGTGGAACCTGAATATTTCGGGTAAACATATAAATTTCTTGTTGCAGAGTTTGTATTACCGCATGAATTTGTTGCTTTTACATACCATTGCGTTGTTTTTCCGCACCACGAGTTGCTGCCGTATTCGCTTAACTGCAAATCGAAATAGGTGTTGCTGCCTGCGCTCCAATTTTGCCATGAAGAGCCGTTATAGAAATAAAAAGTATAAGTAAACGGCGTGTTTCCTGTTGTTGGCGCATCCCAAGTAAAATGAATGGTTTTACCGGGTTGTACCGTAGCATAATTTGCCGGAAATGTCAACGCTGCTACACTCGGAACAATGCAGGGCAGTGTATAGGTTACGGTTTCTGTCCATGTAGAATTTTGCACATAAAGATACGTTGTATTACATGTTCCGCTTGGGTAATCCCTAGCTACTTTTAATGTAAAGGGAACAATGCCGTTTGAGTATGTACCATTTGCAATGGTCAGGTCATCACCTGTAACTTCACAAGTTCCAGGACTGGAAACATTGCAATAGTAATACCCGTCATTATTACTGCCACTCTGGAAGCCAATCCAACCATCGGAACGCCAGGCGGGGGAAACAGCCACGTAAGTACACGATGAATTTGTTGCTGTAACTGTGCTTCCGGCGGGTATTTCAACATTCATGTTTTGCGTATAGAAAGACGAATAATAACACGAAGCAATATTGCCGAAGGAGTATGTATTGCTTGCTGTGGGGTCAATGGTTACAGGATAAACTCTTTCGACTGCCAGTAACCATTCTGTAGGTACAACAACAGAAATATAATACACATTGCCCGATTTTTCTATTGTGTATGCGCCCAAACTTGCGCCCCTGTTTGTTGGGTTTATATTGCTGTTTTTCGTTTCTCTGCCCGAGGCAGATTTTTTCTCAGCAATTGCAGTCTCATTATTGCTGTTTGTATTGGCTGTCATGTCGTAATAAACGGGCAAATGAAAGCGACCAACAACAATACCTTTTTCGTTTTTAATTTCCAAATCGCCCTGCCAGCCGCTTGTAGTTTCTGTGCCTTGACTTGATTTTACTATTTGCCAGCTTTCGGGCATTTCTACTTTTTCTTTAAAAACAAGAAATTTTTCAGTAGTAGTAAATGTTGGTTTTGTGTTCAGTATATAATCTATTTCTGTAAACCAATAATCGAATTTTTGTTTTTTGTCAATTGTATTCCAGAGATTATTAAAGCGTATTTCATTACTGTTTTTTGAATACAATCCCTGCAAATTATTGTTAGTATTTTTTGCAGAAATTTTACGAGTTTGATTAAGTTGTTTGTCAAGTACAATTAATTCTGTTTCATGCCCAAAACTGATGTATTGGTCTTTTTCAAGATACATATTTGTTTTTCCGGTTTCCATGTCAATAGAAACAGGCAGTTCGGTGTTTGTGATTTCATAGATTTTGTTATTCTCATTGCTGATTTGCAATTTTCCATCTATAGCAGACCATTCGCCTTTGTTGTTTTTATAATGTATGGGTTTGTTGCTTTGCTGTTTTGTGAAAGTACCATCGGGATTTTGAAAGGTTTTGGAATGAGCGTCCCGCAAAGAAATTAGTTCTTCTTTTGATGATGCTTTATTAACTTTGTTTATTACTGCGGAAGCATTAACAGGTTTAGCGTCTAATGTCTTCTGTCCTTCCTTATTTGTATTAACAATTTGTTTTTGGTTGATAGTTGTTACAATTGGTGTATTATCTTTTTTCTGACCAATGTTTTTTTTCCACAGGCTTTGGTTATTTATGCTTTTCTCGCTCACGGGATTGCCTTTACTTGTTTGCGCTGTGGCAGTATTAAAACAAACCAAAAATATAAAAATACTTGCTAGGCAAGTAGTCAAAATGGAGGATAAATTCTTTTTCATAAGTTTACATTTTATTTGTTAATACTTTGGTACAAAAGGAAATTCAAATATTAAAATTCAAAATGGATAAATCAAAATTCAGGAACAGAAGTTTTCAACACACCCAGATATTTCACGAAAAAAACTATTTATGCGAATTGTTGATAAATAGTTTGCCTGAATAAGCAATTTTATTATACATTTGCTTTGCTGTTTTTGCTAATATGCTAAATTTTAGATGTTTGCTTATTACTCGCTATTGATTTTGAGATAATTCTACATAAAATTATTATAAGCAAAGCAGCAGAATTTTAACTTTTTATTACTAGATTGAGCTTTTGTATGACTGTTAGAGACTGTTCAGATTTTACCGCATTGAATGATTTTGTCATGAAATTTGATTTTTTTTCAAATTTCCCGCCAAAATCAGACGGAATGCGTGTTATGCACCCCGAGTTGCACTCGGGGTTTCAATTATTCGACTCCTACAGAGTCGTTTTTTTTCTTTTTCTTTTTTTTCTTTTTTCCACTTCAATTTTTGCGCAAGGTAAAAGTAAAAACCTTGAACCTGATTTGACTCATAAGATTTCAAAACATTCAACAGACAGCATTCTTCCGGCAGTAAAATTTTTCAGTGATAAGGGTTTTAAAATGGATTCTGTTGTAGATATTGAATTGTATAAAACGGTTTATTCGTGGTTGGGAACGCGTTATCGCTATGCCGGTTTTTCAAGAAAAGGTATTGATTGTTCGGGTTTTGTGAGAAAAGTACTTGATTCTTTATACAATATTAAATTTATGGGTGGCTCTGCAAATATGGCCAAAGAAATAGAAAGAATAGAAAAGTCTGATTTAAAGGAAGGCGATCTTGTTTTTTTCTGGAACAGAAGAAAGGGATTGGTAAGCCATGTAAGCATATATCTCGGAAATAATAAAATTGCTCACTCTGCAACAGGAAAGGGTGTTATTATCAGCGATCTTGATGAGTCCTGGTATGTAAAGCATTATTTGTTTTCAGGTCGGGTTTCAAAATTGCAGGAGATTTATTCGACCCGATATGGCGGGAATAATCCACGAATTTTATTAAAACAATAAAAAAGGCGCATCAAAGCGCCTTTTTTATTGGATATTCTATCCCAAATACGATTTCAATAATTTGCTTCGCGAGGTATGTCTTAGCCTTCTGATAGCTTTTTCTTTAATTTGGCGTACACGTTCGCGTGTAAGTCCGAATTGTTCTCCGATTTCTTCGAGTGTCATTTCTGTGCGACCAATACCGAAGAAAAGTTTAATAATGTCTCTTTCTCTCTGAGTAAGTGTAGCCAGTGCTCTTTCGATTTCTCTGCAGAGTGATTCCGTCATAAGATTGTGGTCGGCAACCGGGGAATCATCATTTTCGAGGACATCAAGCAGACTGTTGTCTTCGCCCTGTACAAAAGGGGTGTCCATAGAAATGTGGCGGCCTGAAACTCTCAATGTGTCTGCAACCTTATCGGAAGGAAGGTCAAGAACGTCTGCCAGTTCGTCTGAAGTGGGGCGTCTTTCGTGTTGTTGTTCGAATTTCGAAAATGCTTTGTTTATTTTGTTTAAAGAACCTACCTGGTTCAAGGGTAAACGTACAATTCTCGATTGTTCGGCAAGTGCCTGTAAAATAGATTGTCTGATCCACCAAACGGCATAAGAAATAAATTTGAAACCTCTTGTTTCGTCAAATTTTTCTGCAGCTTTTATCAGTCCGAGATTTCCTTCGTTAATTAAATCGGGGAGGCTGAGTCCCTGGTTCTGGTACTGTTTTGCGACAGAAACAACAAATCTTAGGTTTGCGCGTGTGAGTTTTTCTAAAGCTGTCTGATCTCCTTTGCGGATGCGCTGAGCGAGTTCCACTTCTTCTTCTACTGTAATCAGTTCTTCTTTGCCAATTTCCTGCAGGTATTTGTCAAGAGAAGCACTTTCGCGGTTTGTAATTGATTTGGTAATCTTTAATTGTCTCATAATTAAGGATTGAATTAATACTAAAAGCTTTTTTTATACGAAGGGTTTTAGAAAAGGTTACATTTTTTTTGAAAGAATTTTAATATTTTTTTAAAATAAATCGTAATTTATTGAAAATAAATTATTTGAAGTAATGATTTTTTGCTCCTTGAGTCCGTCGCAGCAGATGTTCGGGATTATTTATTGTATGTAGTCCTTGCAAGAAAACGTCAATTTCAGCGTTACGCTCAACCTGAAAAATTAGTCGTTTCGGCTTAGCTCAACGCATCGCATGTACATTAGTACACCTGTCTGCCGACAAGGCAGGCTCCTAATTTTCAGGTTTTCGCAAGCATTTCGGCAAGCTCAATGTATCACCTTGAACTTGACATTTTCTTATCAAGCACTGACATTGTCAAGCAAAAAACACGAGTTTTCTTGCTGATACTAGTTAGGTGTTTTGAAAATAGAATTTAATTTCTTCAAAAAACGCATATTCTCACAAAAATAAATGCTTTGCAAATAAATTATTTCGCCTTTGTAGTCGGTAATTGTTTCATCATGTCTGCAAACACTATTTATAAATCAAACACGATAATTTTTCAGGGATTAAAATTTCTTTTGCAATTTCCAAAAGTTGAGAATTTGTAATTACATCTATTTTCCGGAAAACGTCTTCAATTGTATCTACTTTATTGAAAAGCAAAATACTTTTTGCCATCGTAAGCATAAGGCTGGCATTGCTTTCTGAAGAAATAGCGATTTGCCCTTTAATTTGTTTTTTTGCTTTTTCAACTTGTTCTTTTGTTAGTTTTTTTTCGGTTAAATCACGCAGTTCTTTATGAATAAGTTCAAGGCTGAGCTCCAGATGTTTTTTTTCTGTTCCGAAATAAATTAAAAACAGGCCGGTATCTGCAAACGGATTGTAAGAGGATTCAATCGTGTAAACAAGTCCGTGCTTTTCTCTTAAAGAAAGGTTCAGCCTTGAGTTCATGTTTTGCCCTGCAAGAATGTTGTTAAGTAAAACCATTCCAAGCCGTTTTTCGTCGAAAACACTGTAAGCGGTATTGCCCAACACGCAATGTATCTGATGTGTGTTTTTTCTGATTTTTTTCTGAAAAGGGTTTGTTCCTGTTGCTATAATCCTTTTGTCTTTTCTTAAATTTTCAGGAATGTTTCCAACGCAATGCTCTGCTATGGATACAAAGCTTTGAAATGAAATATTTCCAACAAGTGAAAGCACCATTTCATTCGTGTGGTAATTTTCTGTTATAAAATTTTTCAGGTCTTTTTTTGAAAACTTTTTTACATGTTCGGGAGTTCCAAGAATGTTTCTTCCAATCGGATGTTCGGGAAACATCATTTCTTCAAAATCGTCGAAAATTTTCTCAGAAGGATTGTCCTCATACGATAATATTTCATCCAGCACTACTCCTTTTTCTTTTTCTATTTCTTTGGTCGGGAAAGTGGAATGAAAAAAAATATCACTAAAAAGATCCATAGCTTTTTCAAAATCTTCTGAAAGAAAAGAGGCATGAATACAGGTTTCTTCTTTGGTCGTGTATGCGTCGAGATCACCTCCGTTTTCTTCAAGGCAGCGGATGATATCAAGCGAGCTTCGTGTTTTAGTGCCTTTGAACAACACATGTTCTATAAAATGTGCGATGCCCTGTTCCTGATCTTTTTCATCGCGTGAACCGGCATTGATAAGAAAGCCGAGGTGAGAAACCTTGGAATTGCTACGCATGTAAACTAGGCGAATTCCGTTAGAAAGTGTATATGTTTGAAATCGTTCCATATAAATATTTGAGGCAAATTTCACAAACAAAACCGAATTCTAAAATTTATTTTTTACTTTTGTACGTTTTGGCTCCGTAGTTCAGTTGAATAGAACGTCAGATTCCGGTTCTGAAGGTCGGGGGTTTGAATCCCTTCGGAGTCACATTGAAAATAAGAAATCCCGTGTAAACACTAAGTTTGCACGGGATTTTATTTTGATGGGTAAAACATAGGTGAAACAATTTCGGAAACCCTTGATTTTACAGGGCTTTAGAATTGTTTCACCTTTTTATGTTTCCGTAACTCATTATTCAATAGGTGAATACGTGATGTTAAGTAAATTTGACTTTTGAACTAAAAAACCTACCTATTAACAATTAATGTTACTTTACATTGTTTGAAAGATCAGCACCAGCTTTATAAGCTTTTACCTGATTCGGGTCAATTTGTTTTTTGGAACTTTCATGTGTGGATTCAATAAAAGCATCCAAAGCATGTCTGGTTTTTCTCTTTTTTGAAAAGCTTTTATCATGCGTAGAATGAATAAAAGCATCAAGGGCGCGCCGTGTGCCTGTTCTCCTGTTCCAATGATACAAATTAGCTTTATCAATCTGCGGTTTGATTATTTCAGCTATCGCCTGTGGCAATATTTCATAATCTTTGTTGTAGAACAAATGACCGGTTGAAAGATAAACCACTTTACCATCAGTAGGACAGTTGAAAGAAATGCAATCAACAAACATTTCATCATAGGTAAAAACAAGAAAATACTTTTGCCCCGGCACCAGTTCCGGACAGTAAAATTCATGTTTCTGATTAAATACAGCTTCTTTCACAAAGACGCCATCAGGGCTGAAAACCTGACACCTGAATTTTGTGTAATCTGTTTTTTTTGAAGTTTCCATATTGGTAACGATTTTTAAAAGTTAAACATTAAACTAATACTTTGAAAACAGGCGACAGGCTACGGTCTTTGATCATTGGCAACTCATAAGAGTCCGCCTTTGTAGCAATAACATCACCAGAATCTACGCCAACCCAGGCAGAAAAAACATAACCCGGATTCGGTTTTGGAACAAACACAGCGTTTGTTTTTTCGGTATAATAATAAATGTCTCCTTCCTCATGAACAAAACCAGAGATTTCAATTTTACCGTTTGGGTCGTCGCCCATGCGCAATATGTATTCTGTGGGTGGTTCCGGTTCGCCTCCGTTATGAATTACACCCTGCTCATATAACTGTATGAAATCAGAAAACAATTCATCAACAGAACCACAGAAACCGCACTGGCGGCCATTTAAAACAAATGATGAAGGGTTTGCATACCAACAGGTAAAAAGCTGCCAGAAGTAAGGAAATTCTTTGCTTTCGATGTTTTTATCTATGTAAAACCGATTGAAGCAGGCGACCTGCTCGCCGGATTTTTTGTACACTGAATAAAGGACAATAGAAGCCCTTCTGGCAACAGAATCAATTAATTCTGCCTTAAAACTTTTCAATGATAAATCCCAATCTACAGCGTCAAATTGTTGTGTAGTACCATCACCAATTGAAACTTTCCAAAAGCGAATAAAATAATCCTTCGGATTTTTGATTTGTGTTTTCTTGTAATCAATATTGAAAACAAGAAAATTCTTTTTTTCAATGGTTTGATATTCCCATGTGATTGCATCTTTAGGAACAGGATTTTCTTTTACCAGCGTGTTAAAGCCTTCAATCATTGATGTTGGTTTGAAGTACACGGGTTTTGTGAGGCCATTGTTTGGGTTGCAGTGACGATCCATATCGTAAGTATCATAGAACATCATCCAGAACATACCACCACCCCACCAGTTATCAAAGGCCCATTCTGCGGTTTCGGTATAGATAGAGCAGAAAAAATGACCCGGAGGCAAAAAGCATAATACATGTCTTGTATCAAATTCATGTGTGCCGTCCAGTGTTTTGTATTTACCCAAAACAGAAACACCAATGTAAGGGAACGGAACACTTTTAGGAATGATGCTTTTAGCATTGTAGCTGAATGAAGTCTGGTCAATAAATGGATTGTAAACCACTTTTGAAATTTCCAGTTCAGGACATTCAGGATCGCCCAGCTCCAATTCTTCAAGCTCAATGCAGCCTTCATCAGAAACACACTTCATATTGTTTTTGATAGCCACAGCCCAGGGCGTTGAGCCCTTGGCGATATTAGAATTAAAGAATTTGATAAAATTCTTATTCAGCGGTTTTAAGAATTGCAGCAGTGCATACATCCGGTTCCGCTGCTTTAATTGCGCCGGTGTTTTTGCGTCGTGAACATCGGGTTGATATTGACGGGCGGTGTGCTGATCACGCCATTTTGAAAAGACAACATTGCCGAGCTTCCCGGATGCGTTGCCTAAAAAACCTTGTTTTATACGTGCCATAAAATTTTAATTTAAGAATTAAGAAATACGATTTTAAAATTTTGATACTGTTTTGATAGGCTACTAAAAAAGGCAGTTGCAGGACTTTTCCGACAACTGCCTTTGACAAATAACCACCAAACTGAAAAAAAATTTAAGCCAAAACGGTTACTGTTGCCAGAAAAACACTGTCAGCGACTTTGTCGCCTGCAGGCGTTTTGAATGACAAGTAAGCATGAACCTGGTCGCCTACCCATGAAGCAGGGACAATAAACTGACTTGTCAAATCAACACGGGTTTTGTTTATCATGTCCTGAACAATTGCCTTTTTGGTGTTGTTAATAATAAGCATCATTGCTTTGTCTGTAGTTTGAGCATCGCCATTACCGGAATTGTCGAGCCATGAAATTGTAACCTTTTTACCTGCTGCTGCAACAGCAGAGCCACTATCGGCACCAGTGAGCGTACCTTTGGAAATGATAAGGTTTGGAAAATTCACCGTGTAATTTGGATAAGCGCCAGTGATGGCGGTTGATATGTTAGACTTTACAAAAACATTGAAAGCAGACATGCTAGTAGCAGCCTGTTTGAAGCTGACACGGATAAAACCCATTATCAGCCTTGCAAGGGCTACCATTAAAGAAAATTTTGTCCGTTGCTGTTTTTGAGGGACTGTTTTAGGATTGCGCACTTCAACGGGTTTGGTGCGCATTGTGTTTTTCCCAAACTGTTTGGAAAAAACGGCAGAACCGAATTTTTTGCGGGTTCTGCCTGTTACTGGATTTTGAACAATTGCCATAAGAAAAAAAATTAAAGGGTTAATAAAAAAAAACTGAAATTTTGAGGGCCATTTTTAAAACCGTTTTAGTGGGCTTGATATGGACTTAATACGGACTTGATATGGCGAAAAATCATTGTGAAATATTTTTCTGTTTGCTGAACCACTCAGGAAATTTTTTCTTTAAGAGGTTAATGATTAAGGTGGCAAGCAAACCACCAACAATGCTGATAATGTACTTTATCAGTTCATCTAATGAACCGAAAGAACCGGAATCAATGCTGTCTAAGCCAAAAGCCGCACCTGCTGTGGCTGCTGTCCCTAAGATGAAATTTAAAAAAGGATGTACCATAATTTTACGTTTTAAAGTTTAATACAAAGGTACTGTACGAAACAAGTAAAACCTTCTACAGTGTCCATAAATACAGGGTTTATGATGAATTATTCACTTTGCTGCTTTGGGTTGCCGAAATGAAAAAAGGGACTTTCGTCCCTCTGCTCAATTTTGCAACTCAAATTTTTGTGATTTGAGGTTTATGGTATCGCTTCCATATTTCGCCCGGATGGCTTCAATTGATTTCGGGCTTTTATTGATGCTCTTGTATTCAGGCGGCCTGTAATACCACATGACCTTTTTAGGGGCAAAATAAAAGCCTATCTGCTTTAATTCTGCCCTGTGCGGGTAGGTGTTGCCACTGAGCCAAATCCAATTGCCGATAAGCTCAATAATAAGGCCATGCAACCCGATCAGACGGTTTATGATTTCAGGATATTTTATAAATTCCTGCTGATCTTCTTCGGATTGTTCTGAAAAAGCAAATACCGGATTTTTTAGGATGGCTTCATACTGTGCGTTTATTTCCTGCATGGTTGCAGTATCTCCGCCCCTGTCAGGGTGATGCAATAACGCTAATTCTTTGTATCTGCGCTTCACTTCTTCGAGTGTGCGACAGTCTGAAAAATACAGTGTTTTCATAGGCTCTGTTGATATTTATTAGTAACTATTTTTCGCTGAAAGGCTCGCTGTACGCTCGCCGCCACATAAAAAGAATATATCATTAATGAAACCTTAAGCATCCAAAAAGCAGTGCGGTTGCTGAATTGCAAGGTTTTTGCGAAAAAAATACTACCCGTAGGGTTGGAGATTTTTTTTGCAAAACTCTGTATAACCTTGCAAGGGGGCTGGGGGCTTATCTTTGCATAAGGTTTTATTAATGATTCCACAGACCATTTTTTAATTTTCTTTTTGTTTTCTTGTCTTTAAGGGTGGTTGGGTGGGGGTTGGTGGCTGTAGGCGTTTTGGCGTGTGTTTTTGACTGAGGGTAGGCAAAAATCATTGAGTTGATGAAGGATTGAGGCAACTGAATGATGTGTGGTTTGAACAATTGTGAGATGAACGAACGAAACGAAATGAGGGATTCACCGGAACGGTGGCTCCTGAATGTAGTGAAGTGGAGAGAATTGAACATTTGTGAGAACATTAGCTCTCAAAAACCATGACAAAACAAGGTGTGATGGAACTCCGGTGGCACTCATCAACGAAAGCGGTGGCATAGATTGGGGGGCTGGCGTGAGTTTTTGTTTTTGTTTCAAAAACCATGACAGCCCAGAAGACGGGCAGGGTGGCTCTTAACTCACGTGCGAAAAGCGGTGGCTGCGGGGCTATTTAACATAACTGACTTATGGGACGGCTTTGGTCGTGGGAAGGTATCGTGTGGCAGTTCCATAAGAAGCTGTTATGTTAAATAGCTTTGGGTTGTTTTATCGCTGGCGCAAAGGATGCCGGTGGAGGCGGTTGGAGGCAGCCTGTTTTTTTGCTTGTGTGATAGGGCAATGACTTACCGCCTGCAACACCTCTGAAAATCGGTGTAAACTCCGTGAAGCCGGATAAGTGATTGCAGAAGTGTTGGCTTGCAAAAAATGTGACAGCGAAAAACAACAGAAGGGATGGCGTGGGGAATGCAGCAAAAAGACCGTGCAAGCCCTGCACTTCGTATTCTAGGATTAAAACAAGTAAAAAACACTAAAGTTATTAACAATTTATGCTACAAAATTACACAATTCAGCATAAGGTGTTCCTCTTTTTACTACTGCAAAAATCCTTGATAACAGTTTATTTCTAATGCGAATTAAGGGTTGATATTACTTAAACCAAAATAGTTATAAACATCATATTGTCAATAACTTATGTGAATTTATATTGCATAAGGCATTGATAATCAGTATATTAAATGCGTAAATCAAAACGCGTTAATATCATGATTACCAATGCCAAAAAACTCGATTTAGTGGCCATATACCTGTTTATATGCGACCTGTATGAAAAAGAACTTAAATATGTTTGCCAAAGATTTAGCAATAATTGCAATCCTGATTTTACGGATCAGGAAATTATAACAATTTATTTGTTTGTAATGCTCACTGAACGCAAATTCGAAATAAAACAAATACATAAATATACCGATGAATATCTTCGGTCATGGTTTCCATTGTTACCATCCTACGTGGCTTTTAATACTCGATTAAATCGCTTGAGTGAACCATTTAAAATCTTAATCGAAATTATACTCAACAATTTTGTGCCAAGTGATTGCTCCAAAGAAATAAGCTTGCTTGATTCTTTACCCATAATAACATGTTCCGGAAAACGTAAAGCAAAAGTTGCCAGAGAAATTACTGATAAGAGTTATTGTTCTACAAAGAGTATGTGGTACTATGGTTTAAAACTTCATATATTAGCCTCTCGTAGACCCGGAACTCTCCCTTTTCCTGAGCAAATATTATTTACTCCAGCTTCTGAAAATGATCTAAATTTATATAAACAGGCATGGAGTGAAATACAAAATCGAAATTTCTTCGGAGATAAAATTTATATTGATGCCACCTTCTTTGATGCCGTCTTTAAAAATTTTAACTCTATTATGTTCACACCTGTTAAAGAAATCAAAAACCAATCAGATGCAATCAAGAAAAGAGATAAAGCAGCAAATGATTTATTCTCTAAAGCTGTATCAAAGATACGACAACCGATCGAATCATTATTCAATTGGCTCATTACAAAAACAGATATTCAAAGAGCGTCACGCGTTCGTTCTACAAAAGGCTTAATGGTTCATGCCTTCGGTAGGATAGCCGCCGCGTTTATTTATTTAATCTTTAACTCTTAATTCGCATTAATAAATATTTTTACAAATCTAAAGGACAGGCTCAGTGAACGGCAGTAAAGGGCGGGGATTTTTGCTGCATGAGGGGTTTTATACCAAATATCTAATTTATTCCTCATACAATAATGTATTCAAATCTTCTAACAGAGTTGATACAAGTAAATCCAAATGTGTTTGAAGAGCAATAAAACCATCAGGTGAAAGAATAGACAAATCAAATGAAGCATTATTTTTTAAGAATAGCTGGACTTCCTTAATAACAATTTCATAACCAGATTTCATAAAATGAGCAAAGCTCTGTGTGTTTTCGGTCATTTCATTTGCAAGTTCAACTATTTCCTTTGCTTTTTTTTGATCTTCTGTTAAGTCAATTGGATTGCTGTCTTCTAAAAAGGTATCTTCTTCCTCTTCTTCTTTAAAATCACGATCAAACCAATTTTCAATTACAGGCCAATTAATCGGTATATTATCAGGAACAAAATTGTCTAAGGCTTCATCAAATTTATCTTCATCTGTAATGGTTCTGTTACGGTATAAAATATCAGGTATTTCACTAGCAAATAAAAGAATATCATCTTCAATTAAGGTTTCAATTTCCAGATAAGTTTCGGATTTCAGGTTATGAAAATTATCTCCATAATATTCTACTAAAAATTGTTTGATTTTTGGAGATATCGCCGTATAAAGCTGTTCACTAAATGAAATTTCATCTTCAAATTCATCGTCTAATTCTTCAGAAATATTATCATTAGTATTCATGAGCAAAAATTTATTTCGGACATTTATCGGACATATCGGACATTTATAAATCGTAAGCTTTATTCTGTCTTTAGAGAGTTTTTTCTCACTTGGTTAATCTCTTTTTTAATTTTTCTGTTAGAAAATAACCACCAGTTTTAGGCGCTCCATTGAATTCAATGAATTTTATTTTCTTTAAAATGGTTACATGCCTTTCTGCCGTAGCTTCTGAAATACCAATTTTTTCAGCAATAACATTTACTCTTGCACCTTCATTACTATGAACATATTCAATAAAACGAACCAAACCCTGTTTAACAATATCAGATACTCCCTCAAATACTCCTTCATTTACTCCCTCATTTACTCCCTCATTTACTCCCTCAATAATTCTTTCAATGATTCCACCTGATTTATCTTTAATTACTCCTTTATTTACTCCCTCAATTACTCCTTCATTTGCTCCCTCATGAAATTTCTTAATAACTTCTTTGGTAAGAGGAACAATAGTTGTAAATACAGTACCTTCTGTAAATACTGCTTTAACATTACCTGCATACTGTGCCAGATACTTATCTACATTATAAATACCGGAACCAATTTCTTCACCTCTACCAATAGCACGGTAAAATCTTGCAATGTTCGGATTTTTCTGGTATGGCTCAAATGAACCTAAAGCTAAAGGACGGTGATCTTTTGGATTGTTGGCGTTTTTTATTTCAACTTTGTCTTTATAAATAATAAAAGATGCAGGCATTGCATTTGTATATTCACGATGGACAATAAGGTTTGCAACTACTTCACGGAATATTTTTTCACGTAGATTTACGTTTAAATCACCTTCCATAAAAAATTTATCATCGAGATGTTTTGCCACAAACCCCATAAGCTGCTCGTAGGCTTCAATCAGATTTGTCTGAATAGGAGGTAACCTGTCGTCGTAACGTGCCATATTAACGATGCGAACCATTGCATCAATTGAATATTGAGGTAATAATTGCCGGATTACCTGATCGGTGCCAAACAGCAAAGCACATGCAAGGGTATAACCGCTTTCGCCAGTTTTATGGTCTGTTGAATGGAAACCAGATGTTACAAGTAATTCATCATCATTTAAGCTTAACCAAGGGTGATCGGGATTGTGGCTTTTCAGAAGATTGCGTGCTTTACGGAATAAATCATCACGCAAATGCTCTCTTTTTAAAAAGGGATAGATTTCGTTTTCGGTGAAATAGTTGCGTTTTTTTTGATAAATTTCATCAATCTGCTGGCTTTGATTTACCCTAAGATCAGAATCATGGCTACGAATAAAAATATTGTTGTTGCAGCGATGCACTTGTGAACTGACAGGGATGCGAACTGCAATAACCTGTAAATTCTTAATTGTGAATTCTTCTGGGTAAACAATAAATGGAGGGTTTAATTTTTGCCAGTTATTTGATGTTGTAATGATTTCTTTTTTTATATCTTCTATTTTTGACTTTTCAACTCCAACAACAGTTCCATCGTTTTTTACTCCCAAAAACAGGACACCCCCTTTATGGTTTAAAAAAGCACAAATAGTTTCAAATGAACTTTGGTCAAGGGTGCGCTTGCTTTCTTTAAATTCGAGGAACTCACTTTCTTTCTGACTTAAATAATATTTTACGTCTTCTATAATCATAGTAATAGTATTTATCCTGATTTTAATTTTTAAAATTAATTTGGTCTATGCTGCAAATTCTGGCTATTTGTGTTAATTCATCGGGATTGCCTGATTTTATCACCACCTCAACTTCATTTAATAATTTATGATCGTTGATGTTTACCAATAAAACCGGAAAAACGGGTACTGCATTTTGGGGTTCAGCCTCTTTAAGTCTTACAATGTTTGAAATAAGTTTTCCTAAATGTTCTTTCATTTTACTTTTAAGTTTTGCTTTGGGGGTATCAATTTTATACATTTTACATTCAACGATGGAATAACTTTCATTCACTTTATATACACAATCAAACTCAATGTCATTTAAAACTGTTTGGTTAACCTTATGTTCAACAGAATTTTTATTCAGCAAATCGCAAAGAGCATCAAGCAACAGGCCATCTTTTGCTTTGACAATTTCGTAAATTTCTTTATTTAATTCGTAAGGTACATAATAGCTAACATGGCCAGAGCAAACAGGACATTTCAATTCTTTTAATTTAAGTGGGTTCAGTTTAAGTTGAAAGACACCCCTATAAGTACCCGGCTGGCAATTTGTGCATTCAATAAAGGCATCTTCGTTGCTTGAAGATATAATTCCACTATCAAATAATAAATTGAATAATTGAAGCCTGGAAATAAAGTCATCTTTGTCGTGCAGCGCATTAACCAAGACCTGATTTGATGTGTAAAGGCTCTTGTAAGATTCAAATACATAAATATCTTTTGCTGCTTTCAGAAATTCTAGAAAATTCCAGATGTTGTTTTCGGATAAGACTGATTTGAAATTTTTTGTAATCGCTTCTTTCTGAAAGTATTTTTCCAACTCAGAAAAACTATTAATTTGTTTTCCAATAAAGCCATATTCCTGAAGAAATTCAATAATTGTTTTTTCAAAATTTTCTCCACTATCAATAAAAAGCAAAGCAGCTTTACCTAAAAGTTTCCAAGGGTCGTTCTGAAAATCTTTAACAACACGCTCTAAAGATTTACCAAATTTATTTTCAAGAAAATTAGTAATAATTGGTTTGTAAAGTTCAATTTTTGATTCTATCAGGCTTTCATTTTTTATGTTTTGATTTTCGGTTCTTAGCTTTATAGTTTCATGAGGGAAATCAGCCTTGTTTTCAATGTTTGAAATAATAATCCGGGGCATAGATACACTTGTGAAATTCTCTTCATGAGTAAGTGTTTTTGTATCTAATAATTCTTCTTTTGATAAAAGGAAAAGGTTCTGGCATGCTTTATTTTGCCAAAAAAGGTTATAAAATATTTTTTTAATTTCACTCATTTTAAATTTATTATACTTTTCTAAAAAAAACTTATTTTTTTTTGTTGATTTTTTTTCAGATTGTTTTTAGAATTATTCATTATCAAAGTTTTTTAATTATTGCTATTTGATGACTTATTGAATATAAATCCATTTTATAACCGTATTTATTTTGTTCAGGTGTGCCATAACAGTAAATCAATTTATTTTCAATATCCTGAATGTTTCCCTGATTTTTGCTTACGTAAGATGCAGGAATAAATAAATCAAACTTATTGCTATTATTATAATTAACACCGGTAGTCAATGGAATTTTATAATTTATCCCAACTTTTAATGCTTTTTTCGTAAAACCTTTAAGGATGCATATAAATGGTTCTTTATTGTTATCAACCCTAGCAATGATTTCATCTTGTCTCAAAATAATATCTTCAATTTTTACTATTTTTTTGTCTTCAGTTCTCAATAATAAATCTTTGTGTACTTTTAAATCAAGGGAAATTAAAGAACTTAAAAATTGCTTGTTTCGTTCATTAAAAAATAACCTCGTAATATAGTTTCTCTTTTCAATTGGTTGTAATCCTACTAATCTTTCGGCTCTTGGCAAAATTGTAGAAATAATAAAATTTATATGCTTGTTATTGCTATTTCTATTAGAGTAGTCTTTTTGTAAAATGTCACAGGTTGGCAGATGTTCAATTTGAGGCCAATTTTTAAAATGTGGATTATTATGGTCAATGCCTCTATTAAATTGAATTTTGGCATTACAACTTAAACATTTAAACATATTTTTCTGATATGCTTCGTAGTTGTCATCAACCATTGATGCTTTTATTTCCTCTTCAAAATATTTTGCTGAGCTGGTTCTTGCCATTTTATTTTATACCTTTTGAGTTTGTTTGCATGACTTATAATAGAAAAAACATACACCAAGCTTAGATTGTATTTCAATAATTCAAAAATAAAAGAAAATTGAAGAAAGCAATCAAAAAAAAAAATTTATTTCTAAAATGGTAAATGCTTACAAAGCAATACACCATACAATAGTGCAAAAAAAAGCAATAATAGAATGAGCAAGCAAATGACACATTTAAAAAAATATAATATTTATTCAAAAACGGGTTTTAATCTTACCATCTTACCCCTTGCCCAATTTTACAGGTGTTGTAATATGATGTAGGATGTTTTTTGAAGTTACATCTTACCCCGGTTTTGGATGTTTTTTTGGGGTAAGATGTAAGATTGGGGTAAGATGAAAAAAATGATCTTACCCCTCCTGTAAGCTTCGACTACGCTCAGTTACCGGAGATGTGGGGTAAGATGGTAAGATGTTTTGGAGTTTTACAATATTTTCTTAAAAACGAAATAACCGTAGTTTTTATCAGGGTAGTTTTTATCTCTGGCAAATGAAAGCATTTTAAGTGCACGGCCTACATTGATGTTATTCAGTTTTACTTTTCCATTGGTTTGTTCAGCCAAATATAAAAGTATATCAGTAGCAGTCATAAAACAATCGTTGTGTTCACGGGTTCCCGGTGAAAGGTATTTATGAATTAGCTCATATTCTGTAGTTGTAATATTAAATTGTCGGTTGTATTCTTCGTTTTCTTTTATTTCTTCGGGTGTTAAATCGCAGTGAAAACCTGATTTGTAAAGGGTGTATGCCTGAGACCAAACATTATCAATATTTACCTTTTCTTTATATGACCAGTCTATTGAGCGGATTTCAAAACATAACCAACGAACTGATCCTGATTCATCGTTTAAAAATTCTGCCTGATTTGTTGAGCCTATAAATGAAGCCCTGCGTGGAATGATTGAATTTTTTCTGTCGTAGGGCAAACGGTCATTTATCTTATCCTTTGAAAACAAAGATTTCAGTGAATTGATCTCGACTTTTGACAGTGTTGAAAGTTCGTCAAGGTTGATTAAAAGGTTTGTTGTTAGTAAAATGCGGGAATCTTTGTCTATACTGAGGTTTTCGGCAATATAATTTTTCAGTGTGGGTGGACAAAGAAAGCGGCAGAAAGTGGATTTACCAGAATTCTGTTTGTCGTGTACCAAAATAAAAGCCTGTTTGTTAAAATATGAATCTGCCAAAGCACATTTTACAACTCGAACTAACCATTTTTTAAAGTGTTTATCAAACCTGTCGCATAATTCCGGCTTTAAATTTACAAAAGAAACTAACTCCTGAATAAAATCAGTTTTGCCATCCCATGGTGGCAGGGATTCAAAATATTGTGTAAAAGGGTTGTATTTAGACACCATTGAGGATTTAAGAAATGCCACCAGATTTGAAAGCGAAAAGCTTAAACCGTCGAGTTGCATTTTTATAAAAATGTCGTTTTCATTCATTGGTTCGTATATTTCCTGATCTTTTTCTTTGTATTCAAAATTTGTGGATACACTGTTATAACGGATATCGAAGTTTTCAAAAAGATAATCACGGACTAAATGAAATTTGTTTGTTGCCTTTCGACTTCGCACAGAGTGATGGTTTGATTGTTTGCCAGCGATTGGGTCGGTTTGTTCTTGGTTTTCTTTTTTACTTTCGAGACGTGCCAGTGGCACGTCTTTACAATTATCAAGCTGCTGTGGAGGCTGAATTGACCCTTCGGCTTCGCTCAGGGTGACGCTTGCGTGGACTGGTGTAAAGGTTGTGTTTGTGGGCTGTAAAGGCTGTGTATCTCCCTTGTTGGAAGTGAGACGTGCTGGTGGCACGTCTTTACATAGGATGCCTTGTTGTTTGGCAAAATGGAAAAATGATTTTACGGTGATGCCGGAATTGTTTGAATTTAAACATTTGTCGAATTGCTTATTGCATTCTTCGGAATTGTATTTGTGATAAAATCGGCTAATGCGGTGAAATGGTTGCCGGGCACCTGCGCCTAGCGCATCAATGAGGGCAAAGCAGATGCTGAGCCAGTCTTTATACTCGCTGGTAATATCAATTTGATGCTGCTCGATTTGCTGAATGATGTATTCTATTTGTTCGGTAATAGTCCAAGAAAGATGCGCCAATGGCGCGTCTTTACATTGATCGGTGATTTCATAAGCCGGAGCATCAGGATTGATGTAAATTTCTGGATCCCATGAAAAAAAACACAAACGGGTAATGTCTTTACCTGACGGGTCAATGGGAACATTTAGGATGGATTCGTAATGTTGTTTGATTTGATTGAAGGCAGTTAGATGATTTGATTGGGTTTGTGAGACGTGCCAATGGCACGTCTTTACATGTGTTAGGATTTTGCAGCCGTTGCCGGAAGGGCTGGTAAATACACAATATGTAAAAACGATTCCCTGAGCTGTTTGTTTGATTTGTGCAAGCTGATCAGGCGGCAGCTTATCAATATCAAGGATGATTAGTCCGGAATATTCTTTGAGAAATTCCATTTTGCGGCCACCTTCAAATAAACCGCATGGTGTGAATGCCGGAAGGGATTTTTTTTTGTTGTTGTATTCACTTTCATTCCCAGCAACAAGCAAATTGCGAAGTTGCAGGATGCGGTTTTTGTATTTGTCGCTTTTAAGTTGTTCCAGAATTACCGTGATTTCGAGGTTATCTGAAACTTTGTTGAAATTATTGAAAACTGAAACTTTCATAGGCTGGTGATTTTAAAACACCCCTACTGTAAACTTGCGAAGCAAGAAAACAGAGGGGTGCAGATAATAAAAACAATATAGCAAAACAAAATAGCAACCGGGTCAGATTGAAATTTTTGGTTTTTTAAAAGCCTTGCGTGTGTGGTTTCGCAGGTGTTCTTCGATGGCAGAAGCACTGACATAGATTTTACCGCTAACCTGCGAATAAGTAATAATACCCTGATCGCGGTAGCCCTGTAGGGTGCGTTTGGAGATTTTGAGCAACTGACATGTTTCCTCTATATCGAGCCACTGCTCGGATAGAGGTTGTTGCTTCACTACATGCTTAAAATATGATTCCAGATTATTAAGCTTTTCTACAAGCTGCTCGAAAGCGTCGGATTGAATTGTTATGACTTCCATTTTACATTTTTTTAAGTTAAACAATGACACCGGAACAAAACGACGTACCATGGTACGTCGCTACATACAAGGTGCATAATGGCAATTCGTTGCAACAGAAAACCAGTAGCAAAAGAATATAAAGAGTTTGGGTGACCGATGAAAAAAAAAGTTCCCTGACATGTTCGGGAACTTTTTTTATTTGGAAATCAAGCGGGGAAATATCTATTTGTCTGAAAATATTGTAGTTGCAAAAATATCAGCAAACATTGTGCCATGAGGGGTTCCCAGAGAGTAAAAAAAGTTCCCGGGAACCTTTTTTATTTTACGAGATTGAAAAACAGATTATTGAGGTAAAAGCAAAAAATGTGAGTATGCGAGTTCCCATGAAGTTCCCAGATAAGTTCCCGAAAAATCAGGGAACTTTTGAAAGGGAAAAATGAAGAAAAGGAATTAAATTATATAATTTTATAAGGGGCGTTGCCCCAAACCCCAGTTACTCTTTTGCCTGCCACGCAAAAGACTAACGAGAAAAAGTCACCACGCAGGAAGAATCCAAATTTTCTTTTCACACAAATCAACGCTGACTATTGCTGAAAATTTGTCTTCCACACCCTGCGTGGACTTGCCTACGCACAGGGGGCGGTGGTAACGCAAGCGGGGCATACCTTGTTTTGGCTGTCGTAATAGAATTTATTTTTTGACTAACCTGATAAAATCAGACAAGATTGATTTTGTTCTTATCGTCTTTATGGGGACGCTTTTTAAAATTAGAGGGTTTTAGCATGGTGCAAACAGAATTTGGATTTAAAGGCTCGTTGTTTTTATCTATAACAAAAAATGAAAGCAGTTTGCTTATTGCAGCAGAATTGCTATCCATGTAAGGCAAGCCATTCTCAATATTTTTATTCTGCATTTGAAAAAATGCATCAACAATAACATTGGTGTTACCGTTTAGCTTTATAGAGTTTTTGAGATGAACTATTTCAAGGATTTCTTTAAGCAATGGTTCCGGAATTTTAAGAGAATTTAAGCTATTGGGTTTTTGAAATTCCGGATTGATTTCACAACCCGATGAACAAATTTTACTATCTGTCATGATTTCGTATAATAATGGATGTTCAACAAACAGCCAGGGATGTTTTAATATCCAGGGAATTTTTTTCTTGAATGCTGTGCGAAGCCCATCTTCAGATATTGTTTTTTCGCTGAGAAAAGGTTTAAAAAACTTTGAATAAAAAACGATACAACGTATAATAAAAAGATTCAGAACATAGATTATAAATAAATCTGATGAAGAAACTTGTAAGTTAGTGCGTGAGCAAAGATAATTAAAATGTACACGAGAATCGTGATTGAGCTTTCGTAAAAGCTGCAAATTGCGAGATGCTATAAATGAAGTTTCTTTTTTGGTTGAAGTTGTGGCAAGGATTTTTTCAGCCCTAATCTTAATGCGCTCGAACTCATCAGCAAAAAAATCAAGATAAAATTTTGTTTTATCGTCGGGTGGTTCCGGAAGTGATATATCTTCGGTTAATGGATAGATCACACGAGGACTAATAATCGCCTGATGTAATTTTTGTTCAGTATTGAACGAAAATGATATTTCAACATCATTGTGCGAATGATAACCAAAATGAGTTAAATCGAGTTTTGTTACTGAATTGAAAACTTCATCTTTAGTTTGAGCGGAACAAACAACACAGGTATTAGCGGCACGAATCAGATTAAGAGTAGATTTAGCAACAATTTTTGAAACAAATACGGGATTTAAAGCTCCCTTGACGACCTGCTTAAACACGACAAAATCAACAGCCTTAAGGACTTCAAAGGATACCATAATTTAAAAAGTAAACAAATTAATATATGAGAGGGACGGTTAAGCATACAGAAACACCAGATAAAATATAATGAGATTAAACAAACAAAGAATCCTTACAGCAAACTATTCCCTTTTTTCCTATAATTAAACGGGCTTGGGGTTGTATAACGGAGAGTTATTTCCATACCTCCGTCTTTGCCTGTTGCAAGTTTAAGGTCTGAGGTATTGATGTCATAACTAAACCCAATTGCAAAGTTTTTAGATTCAAATAATATTGAGGCAATGAAAGAATCATTAAATCTGTAATAACCCCCAATAGACAAGGCACCCTGCTTAAAATATCCATTTACAGACGAAGTTTCTTTTGTCATTAATCTTATTGATGTACCCAAAATTAATTCTGATGATTCGCCTTGGTTCATATACACAAAAGAAGGGACTATGGCAAAAACAGTATTAATACCAATAAAAGCATTTCCATGAGTAACAAACCGAATGTTGATATTATCTTTTGTTGAATTATAAAAACTGTATTCCGGCTTGTTCACATGAAAAACAGCCAACCCCAATTCAGACTTAAACGCTTCGTTTGCCGCATGCTCTTTAACCCCTTTTGACCAGTAATTCCAAACACCACCCAGAGAAAAGTCAGGTACAATGTAACTGTTTTTAGCGATGTTCTCATTTGAAGCAAGGGTGGGATTGTAATTATAACCATCGTACTGACTGTCCCACTGAAAGTAGGAATCATTGAGTTTTTGTTGCAGAATACCACCTTGTAAACCTACCGTAAATAAATTTTCCCTATTTAATTTCAGGTGATATGCAATTGAAATATTTGCCAGCGTTGTTGCCAAGCCTGAGGCACCTGCCATATCATAAAAAAAAGAAATGCCACCTCCAAGAAAGCCAGAGCCAGTTTTGGGGCTTAATAATTTTGCATCGCAATTTAAGGCATAGGTTTTATAGGCATTGTCTAATTTACTCCATTGATCGCGATAGGTTAAAATACCGCGCAGATCGCCGTTAAAAGTACCAGCCAAAGCAGGGTTCATACTTAACGGACTGGCACCGTATTGGGAAAAATGAATGTCCTGGGCGAATGCTTGGTTCGACAGGCTCATCAACACGACTCCGCTTAACATGACAAAGGCAGTAGGCAGTAGCAGTAGGCAGTAAATGAAAAGTGAAAAAATGCACTTCGACATTTCGACAAGCTTCGTAGTGACAGGTTGCACACTTCGACGTGGCTCAGTGCAGGTGTTGCAGGTTGCAAGTATCAAGATTATTAAATTTTTCGATTTCATAATATTTAATTTACAGTATTATTAATAAATTTAATTAATTGGGATTTATTAAATTGTTTATTATGGTGGCAACATGTATGAGAAAACATAAATGATCTGACATCATCATCAGACATTTTCTTTATAAACTCATATCTTTCTCTAAGTGGCAATTTTCGGATTGCATGAAAAGGACAATTTATATCATTTATTTGTGCTGGACAGTCAACTGCAAAACCAAATATCCATTCTGTTTTTAGTTCTGATTGATTTTTTTCCATTGACATTTTTAATAATTGTTTTCAATACTACCTGAAATATCCCAGAAACGGGACAGGCTCTACGACACTATTTTAATAATGTTATGTTTCCCTGTTGTTCGGTGATGTTACCATTTTGCAACTCAGCTTTGAGGTAGTAAACAAAAACACCAGCATTGAGAGGGGTTCCGTTGTAAGTACCATCCCAACCATTGTTTTGATTATCTGTTTCAAATATCTTATTCCCCCATCTGTCGTAAATTACAAGAGATAATGATTTTATATTACCGCCTCTGACATACAGCATATCGTTTTTGCTGTCTCCATTTGGAGAAAACACATTGGGAATAAACAGGCAACCGCTGCCTTCAGGTGAAATAAAAATTGATGTATCCACACTACAAGATTTATTATCTGTGACTGTTACATTGTAAGTGCCGGAATGCAGATTAGCTGCTGTAACAGTAGCATTCACAGAAGAATTTCCCCAATGAACAGAATATGGCGGCGTACCCTGAGTAATATTCAGATTTATAGAGGCATCACCTGCACCGTGACAACTCTCTGCCTGTTGCATTGCAGATAAAACAGGTAAAGGATTGAACATTACAGATAGTGTGTTTGATTGCGCACTGCTGCTTGAAGTACATGCCAGAGTGGAAGTGAGTACACAATATATCTGGTCGTTATTAGAAATATTTGTTGGTGAAAAATTGGCTCCGCTGACAATATAGTTATTGTTTACAAACCATTGTATAGTGGGATTTGTACCACCATTTACAGGTGTTGCATGGAAGGTTACAGATGTGCCAAAACACACTTCGACTACGCTCAGTGCACTGGTCACAGGGTTTGATGAGATATTTACTGAAGGGGTTACTGTAGGAGTTACCTGTATATTTACTGTATTTGATGTTGCGGGGTTGCCGGTGGCACATGTTTCGCCTGATGTGAGAATACAGGAAATTACATTGTTATTTGAAAGGTTGTTAGATGAATATACAGCACTGTTTGTACCTGCTAAACTACCATTCAGATACCATTGATACGTTGGCGCTGTTCCACCGTTTATGGCCGTTGCAGTGAATGTAACATTTGTGCCGGAACATATAGTAGTGTCGCTTGCGCCAATTGATATACTGACCGGCAGATTCGTGGTTACTGTAATAACAACTGTGCCAGACGTAGCAGGGTTACCCGTAGTGCATAATGCAGATGATGTGACAACACAATAAACTGCATCGTTGTTTATTAAATTGCTGTTTGAATATGTTGTATTATTTGAGCCAACAGGGTTGCCATTCAAATACCATTGGTATAACGGGCTTGTACCACCATTACTTGTAGTTGCTGTGAATATTACATTTGTTCCGGCGCAAACAGTTGTATCGTTTGATGTGATTGAAATGCTTACAGAGTAAACAGGATTTACGGTAAGCTGAGTAACAACTATGCTGTCGCAACCATTTACTGTTGTTAATATATCGTTATAATTCCCTGCTGCGGTATAAGTATTGCCGTTGAATACATAGCTGCTGCCACTACAGATAGTCTGCGGATTGTTGACAAGATAAACAGGATTTACAGAAAGTTGGGTTACAATGATGCTGTCGCAACCATTTACTGTTGTTAAGGTGTCGTTATAATTTCCGGCTATAGTGTAAGTATTTCCATTGAAAACATAAGAATTCCCATTGCACACTTCGACTACGCTCAGTGTGACAAAAACAGGATTTACGGTAAGCTGAGTAACAACTATGCTGTCGCAACCATTTACTGTTGTTAATGTGTCATTGTAATTTCCAGTTGTCGTGTAAGTATTACCATTAAAAATATAGCTGCTTCCATTGCACACTTCGACTGCGCTCAGTGTGACAAAAACAGGATTAACTGTAAGTTGCGTTGTAATGATGCTGTCGCAACCATTTACTGTTGTTAATGTGTCATTGTAATTTCCAGTTGTCGTGTAAGTATTTCCATTGAAAACATAAAGCTCGCCATTGCATATTGTCTGCGGATTATTGGCAGAGTAAATAGGATTCACCGTAAGTTGAGTTATAATAATGCTGTCGCAACCATTCACGGTTGTTAGTGTATCATTATAATTTCCGGCTGTGGTGTAAGTATTTCCATTGAAAATATAGCTGCTTCCATTGCACACTTCGACTGCGCTCAGTGTGACGGAAACGGGATTCACTGTAAGCTGCGTTACAATAATACTGTCGCAGCCATTTACTGTTGTTAATGTGTCGTTATAATTCCCTGCTACGTTATAAGTATTTCCATTGAAAACATAGCTGCTTCCATTGCACACTTCGACTGCGCTCAGTGTGACGGAAACGGGATTTACATTCAGCGTGAGAGTTACCAATGAATCGCAACCTGAAATTGATGTAAAGGTATGTGGATAGGTTCCGGCGGTGGTGTAGTTTGTGCCTCCAAAAGTATAAGACTGTCCGTTACATATTGTGGCTGTGGCAGTGTTGTTGAAAATCGGGTTTACTGTTGCCGAAGTAATAGTTGAAGTAACCGAACCACCTGCATTGCTCACTATACATTGATACTGGCACCCATTATTCAATACCGGAATATTTGATATAAAAAGGTTATTGCTTGTTGCGCCTGAATAAGTTGCATTATTTATCAGATTGCTCCACCCGCTTCCGCAGTTTTCCTGCCACTGATAAATTAATGTTCCCATTCCGGATGCAGTTAAACTAAAGGTCGTGTTGTTCCCTGCACATGCAGTTTGATTTGTAGGCTGTGTTGTTATTAAAGGAGGAGGAAAGGTTTTTAAAATAAACCTGCTTGCTGTTGAGGAAAAGTTGGTAATGCCCGTGGTTACGTGATACCAATCGGTGGCAGGTACATTGGTTATTGAACCGGAAATACCAGTGATTGATGCCCATGTTCCACTGTTATTTTGCCAAATAAGGGCTAAGGAATCAACAAAAGATGTGCCTTCGTCGAGAGTGTTCCATCCTAGACTTAAAGAAGCGGTGGTGCCTCCCGAATTGCTTTCTTTGATAATCCAGGTATTTTGAACACAGGTTTGATCTGCCCCTGTTGTGGGATTTACCCCTGGTTCTACTCTCACTGCAAAGCTGTCTATTACTCCTGTATAATTTAATATTACAGGTTTGTAACTGTTTAATGTGTCGCCCACAGGGAATAAAAAATCTGTCGAAAGGGGCAGCGATTTTTTTATAACACTGCCTGTGCCATTGGTAACAATAAACCTTTGATTATTTGCATTTACAACTGTTGCATTTGGTAGCAGGTACAGATTGTTGTTTGCAAGCAATATTTTATTGGCATTAAACACAAGCGAATCGGCCACAGAACTATTCACCGAAATAGTTTTATTGTCGGTTCCATCAATAATCAGGTTGTTGAATGTAGTGGAGCTTGTGCCTCCAATGTCCTGAATTGCACCATCAAGTTTTATATTACTGATATTGCCGGAATTAAAAGCGGAATTATTTACGAAATTACCACCGACATATATATTACCATCGTTTTGAACATTGCCGCTTATATCGTTTTTGAAATCTGAAGGGCACACGATGTAAATACTAGCATCGTTTTTTATATTAGCGGTATTGATTATTTGTCCGAATGCAATATTACAGAGGACAAAAAGACTAAAAATGATTATTAATTTTCGCATAATATTTAACTTATTTTTTAATGATTGTAAATTCAACTCTTCTGTTTTTTGCCTTCCCCTCTTCTGTGCTATTATCGGCAACAGTCCTGTTCTTCCCATAGCCAACAGCAGTAATCCTTGAAGCATCAATGCCACTGTTGATAAGATAGTCAGCCACTGCCTGCGCCCTGTTTTTTGAAAGTTTGTCATTTGTGGCATCGGAGCCTGAATTATCGGTATGTCCACCAATTTCAATTTTAATACCGGAATTACTTTTTAAAAATTCAGCTACCCGATTTAATTCGGAAAATGACTCCGGTTTCAAATTGGCATTCGCATAATCGAAAAATATATTATTCAGGGTAACAATTGTTCCTATCTCAATAGGAGCTAATCGCAAAGAACGTTGCTCGAATTCTGCATATTCCGTTACTTCCGTTAAATTAAGATTTTGAGCAACCCCGATAAAATCGTCGGCAATCGCACGGAATGAATAATTATATCCGGCAGGTAAGACAATGGTGTATTCTCCGGTATTGGGATCTGTTCTGGCTCTCCCCACTTCTTTCCCATCGGGTAAAGTTTCATAAATGATCTCTGCGGAAACAGGTTGGTTATTTTTGTCATTCCACACGGTTCCTTTAACCAGAACAACAGGTTTTAGTTTCACTATTTCAGGAAGTTTAATTCTGAAAATATCGTGCAACCCCAACGAATTTGCCGTTGATGTGAAGTAAGCGAACTCACCTGAAGCGGGAACGGAGTATTTTGTATCGGACCCGGCTGTGTTCACAACTGGTCCAAGGTTGAGGGGCTCACTCCAATTTGTCCATGTGTCGTCGAAGCGGCGGCTCATAAAAAAATCTTCTTTCCCATACCCGCTCCAACCAGAAGTGGAGTAATAAAGAGTGATACCATCAGCTGCGAGGAAAGGGCTGAAATCGTTGGCTGCCGTATTAATCTGCCTGCCTATATTCTTCGGTTTCGACCAATGATTTTCACCGGTTTTAAAGCTTACATATAAATCGAGGCCCCCATTACTACTATCTGTTTCAACAGCCATTAAAAGGAATTTTCCGCAACCGGATAAATAATAATTTACATATTGGTTCAGGTTGATAAAACTGTCTATTTCCTGCGCCAGTGGAACCGACCAGCCATCGTTTGTTTTATGGGTCAAAGAACAACCCGGCAGCATCTGTCCCTTTTTAGAATATACATTGCCAAGCAAAAGAGATTTTCCGTCGAAGGAAACAGACTGAACGAAGTTATTCTCTTTTGTATTTAGAGGCGAGCCGAGGTTTACTGCAAGAGACCAGTTACCGTCTTTGACTTGCTGTGAATACCAGATATCGTCTTCGTCTTTGCTTCCTCCCATATTTTCCGGTGCAAATTTCCGGACGAAATACAGCTCTTTACCCCCCGGAGAAACTACTGGGCCAGCTTCATCTGATTTTGTATTGATATATTTACCAAGGTTTTCTTTCTGAAAAGAGTACTGCACAGTACGAATTATGTTGATTTCCGCTTTCACCGTATCGTGCGAAGCGGAAATACCGAAAGCGTCAATTTCGCACCCGGGAACAACACCGGGATTTAGAAATAACGCTCCTTCGGTAACCTCGAAGGGAAGCTGTTCAAAAAACACATTCAGTATTCCCGGCTTCGCAAGGCTTTTTGAGGCTGTATTTTGATAAATAACTTTTTCTTCGTTACGGGCACCATACAAAATTATTTTTTCAACAGCGCCGGGGTTGAAATTTACTGCCACAGCCACTTGTTGCGCCTTAACAGGTTTTTCAAAAGCCACGCGGATAAACGCCAGCTTCCCTGTACCCAGCATACCAGCCTTAGACGCCCATGCGCAGGGCGATGAACCGCCAGTTGGTAACACATTGGGTTTGCCCAGAATCTGGTGAGCCGCCTTCACCGTATTACTGTATTGCGATGAAAAGCCAGTTACTTTATAGGCCCATTGCACATTCACTTTAACTGCTTTATATTTTATTTCGCCTGTATCTGTTTCTGAAATTTTATCAGAAGGGTAGCAGGATCGAATAAAGGAACCCGCTATCAGACCGGTAGCGGTACTGTCCTCCCATTTTATCTGAGCGGAACAAAAAGAAGACACCATTTTTAAAAATAATGCAGCCATGATTAAAACCATTTGAGGCGTTGAAAAGATCAAATTCATCGCGTTTTTTTTAAAATACCCTTTAAAAGTTCGATGTTAGTGTTATTATCATCCGCAATTAAAATGTTTTTCTTATCCATAAGTTATTAGTTTGCCGGTTCAATTATTATGCGCTGTAATAAACATTGTTTCATGTTCTTTTTTGTTTTTCACTGAAACGAATAACTTGCAAAGAGAAAGTTCTATCGCAGGGATTTCGGATATAAAATTATTAATACCTTTTTCCATGAAAAAACATTTAGATTGAATAAAACAGCCCGTTTCAGAATCGAAAAAATCGAATTTGATATAAGATGGTTCAGAAACTTTCGTATGGATATCTACCCTGCCGTAAAGACCTGATTTTACTTTAACCATTTCAATGATTTCTTTACTACATTCCGGTATTATGATTTGTTTGAATTCCATAAAAACAATTAATATTTTTTCACTTATTATATTTTCTTGACACTAACTGCCTCTGACTACGAATTTTGCAGCCGGGAAAATTATTACTCAGGGGCAATTAACTTCTTCAGCACCTGCACTACCAAAAGCCGGTTCGGGAGATGTGTATTTTCCAACAGCCACAAAATTCCATTTTCTATTTGGCGATGCCTGCCAATCTTCTGCCATAAAACGAATTATTTCACCACCGGTGTAACTGGAAGCGCTTGTTCCGGTTACGGTAGAAGTAGCTGAATTGTCCCTGCGGACCGCCGTCTGCTTAAAACTATTATTATCTTTAAGCGTCTCAAAAAAATACCAGACATTAAATGTCCCTGATAAATTGTGAGAAACAGAACCATCGGTATAGCCTAGCCGAGGTTCACTTCCTCCATAATATGTAGATAAAATAGAATAAAAAGAAGTACCACTTGCAGGATACGAAACGTCTATAGCAGCATCATAGTTGCCCGGTATTTGCATCTCAGATAACAGCCTTAATTTACTCATCGCAGGTATGGTTGCATTTGACTGTATTTTATTACCCCCAGCAGAAAAAGAGTATGCATAATGATTTGAGAGGTCAACATCACCATTCAAAAAGCTCCATTTTGTTGTGTTTTTTGTAAAAAAATCGTCGCCGAAAACGAAGGTGGAATCAATATTACTCCCGTTAGGAGGAGAAAATGAATTTCCGTAATAAATATAAATATCCTGGTTAGAATCGAGATTGTCCCTGACTTTTACCCATACCGAAGCAACAGCACTGCCACCGCTGCCATCCACACGCTGAACCCAAAAGGGCAAAACGGTAATACCATCACTTGCCATAAACAGGAGATCGCCCCCTGTATTTTTGCCTGAGGGGAAACTTGCAGAATGACCGTTAAGATTGAAATCGCCCCCGCTTGCATTGCCAATTTTAAGAAGCACCTGGTAATTTGTACCGGCGCCATTCTGGCCGATAATAGTAATCTTATTTCTATAATGCCATACAGAATTTGTAGTAAATAACAACACATCGTCGAAAGAAGCGGTACAGGGCGCATTGGAAATTGACCAGCGCAGTGTGGTTGTGGCAGGTACAGCCAAGCCTGTAACACCCGATGTTGAAGAATTTGGGGTAGTAATAGAGGCTGTTCCAGAAACCACAGACCAAGAGCCAGTGCCTGACGTTGGTGTATTTCCTGCTAATGTTGCGGTGGTCCCGCCGCATGTCACATTTATATCAGAACCAGCATTGGCTGTTGTGGGGGGTGCATTAACAACAATGGCATAATTGGCCGAAGCCGTACCGTTGCCACAGCTATTGGAACCATAAATGCTAAGATTTCCAGAAGTTGCAGAACCTGAAAAATTAGCGATTATCGAATTTGTACCACTGCCTGATGCTATTGCAAACCCGGTGCCTGAATAACTCCATGTGTAACTTGTGGCATCGGCTATAGCCGGTACAGAGTAGGCTATGCCGTTCTGACCCTGACATACAGTGGCAGTACCGGTGATTGTACCTGCTACTGCCGGATTGTTTATGGTAATTGCCGTGATGGTATTTGAATTAATGCTGGCACAAGCTGTTGCTGCCCGCACACGGTAATAATAGGTGGTTCCGGGGGAAAGAGAAGCAATGTATTGCGTCTGTACATTCCCAACATTAAGATTGTTGTACCCAGAGATAAAAGAGGTGAAACCTGCATCGGTGGCCACATCGAGATAGTAAGAAGTAGCACCTGCGGAGGCAGACCAATTGGCTGTGAATGAAGAACAACTTAAACTTGAAGCTGCATTAGCAACAGGCGCAGCAGGGGGTGTACATGCGGCAGGACACGAAACCGTGTTCCATGCCCCATTTACATAGGCTTCGAAACAGTTGGTGGTAGTATTAAAAATGAGAAGCCCGATAGCAGGTGAATTAATAGCATCGCGCTGAACCGTGGTCATACGCGGTATAAGAAATCCCTTGTTGATGCTACTTGCATCGAAAATAGCCGAAGGGTCGGCGGCATTGCCGTTTGCGTTGACAGCAACGCCTTGGGGGAAAGCATGCTTCGACAGGCTCAGCATGACAAGCAACAGCAGCGGCAGGAGGCACTTCGACCACCGCAGTAGCGGGGCAGGTAAGCTCAGCAACCGGTGCTTCGACAAGCTCAGCAACCGAAAATTTGTAATCGGTAAACGGAAAACAGTAGGTTGTAATCTGTGAAAAAATAATAATTTCGGATTCATAATTTTGGATTTTATGTTTGCTTTAATAATTTATTTCAGTTCCCAAAGATGCCGGAGGTTCGTTGCTTATAAATTTTGCAACAGCAATATAGTCAACATCCATATAGTGCCCGGTCCACCAGCCATAGGGATCAAACTCCAGATAAAAACTATTTGAACTAAATGTTGGTGCCGTATAGGTGTTAATATCCTGAAAAGTAGTACCATCAAAACGAGACAAATAGTAATTGTTTGAAGAAGCGGCGCCATCCCAGGTCATTTCCTCACGAAACCATGTATTCTGCCAGAAAGAGCTAATTTTCTTTCCCGTACTACAGGGTATAGGAATAAAAGCATCCCTGTTAGTATATTGACAACCATCGCCACTATAATTATCAAAATCGTACATAACGCCAACATCTAATGTCGCACTACGCAATACCATCATGCCCATAAAATATGTATTTGAACGAAACACCCGTTTTTTTGAAATAAGCCTGATCTGGTAAGGCAATGTGTTAAGAGCACTGAAAATCTTAACCCGCGCATCGGTAACATCTTCGACAATATGAACATAACCACCCGAAACCCCGGAGTTAGACGGATTGGTATTTGCCGCGCGGATCCACTTTGTCAAATCCAGACTGCTGCCATTGAAGTCGTCGAAAAGAATAAAGGTACTATCGCCATTGCTATAAGCCGCAGCCGTGTTATTGCCATAGAATAAATAAATGTTGGTAATAGAAGACGGGGCTATAGAAGGAACCTTTACCCACACCTGACAGGAGTTGGAATTCACACCCCGTTCGATCCAATAATTTAAGAGATTGCAGTCGTTGTCGGTAAAACGAATGTCTGAGGCATCGTCCTTAGATTTACCAGCGGAAACCAGCGCAGCATGATTAAAAACAATGCTTATCTGGTAATCGGATAGATAATTGGAATTTGTTGAATTATTTATTGCAACAGGTACTTTGTATTGCCAACCCGATAAGAAACAACAGGTGGTAACAACCACATCATCGGTAGAAGTGTTGCACGGGGGATTAGAAATTGTCCAGCGTAAGGTAGCTGTATCTGACACGGCCAAGCTTGTTACTCCCGAAGTGGGAGAGCCCGGGTTAGTAATGGTAGCAGTACCTGAAACCACAGACCACGAGCCAGTACCTACAACGGGCGAATTACCGGCTAAAGTAGCCGAAGTAGTTCCACAAATTACATTTATGTCAGAACCTGCATTTGCCATAGTAGGTAGAAGATTAACCGTTACAGTATAAGCAGGAGAAGCAGCACCATTGGCACAGGTATTGGTTCCATATACCGTTAGGTCGCCAGAAGTTGCACCTGCCGAGAAATTGGCAGTTATTGAACTGGTTCCTGAACCGCTTGCAATATTAAACCCGCTGCCTGAATAACTCCATGTGTAACTTGTGGCATCGGCTATGGCCGGTACAGAGTAGACTATGCCGTTCTGACCCTGACATACAGCGGCAGTACCGGTGATTGTACCTGCTACTGCAGGATTGTTTATGGTAATTGCCGCGACGGTATTCGAGTTAGCGCTGACACAAGCTGTTGCTGCCCGCACACGGTAGTAATATGTTGTGCCGGGGGAAAGAGACGCAATGTATTGCGTCTGTACATTGCCTACATTAAGATTGTGATAGCCGGAGACGAAGCTAGTAAAACTGCTATCGGTAGCAACATCGAAAATATATGAAGTAGCTCCTGATGAAGCAGACCAGTTGGCAGTGAATACAGTACAGCTAATTCCACTAGCAGAGTTGGCAGTTGGAGGAGCAGGAGGAACACAAGCAGCCGGGCAGGAAAAGGTATTCCACGCACTATTGACCCAAGCCTCGAAACAGTTTGTGGTAGTATTAAATATGAGAAGCCCTGTAGCTGGAGAAACAATTGCATCGCGTTGGGTTGTAGTCATGCGGGGTATTAATAAGCCCCTGTTGGTGCTGCTTGCATCGAAAACAGCCGAAGGGTCGGCGGCACTTCCGGTTGTGTTAACGGCTACGCCTTGTGTGTAAGCAGCAGGAGGCAGTAGCAGGAGGAGCAGAATGAGGTAGAAAATGTTGATTGGGTACATAATTTTTAGATTTTATTTAATATTAATTGTCATTCAATGGTCATTCAATTGTCATTCAATGGTCATTCAATTGTCATTCAATTGTCATTCAATTGTCATTCACTGACGGTCATTAGTCAATATTTATTTATGGTAATTCATTGTTTCTCCGTTTAAATTACTTTTCAGCTTTTATTAAAGAGGAACAGGCCTTTTCTATATTTTCCATCCGGTTTTTTAATTGCGAATTTTCATTTTGTAATTTTTCAATCTCTTTTTGTTGTTCTTTAATCGCTTCGGTGAGTATTGCCGTGAGATTAGCATAGTCCAGAGAGTAGAATCCATTCTTGTTTTTCTTTATCACTTCCGGAACCACGCTTAATGCCTGTTGAGCTATAAAACCCATCTTGACGCCTGAACCATTATAAGAAGTGTCTTTGAATTCAAAATTGTAGCCATTGAGTTTTAAAACCCGTTCAAGAGAATTTGTTAAGGGTTTGATATTTTTTTTCAACCTTTCGTCGGAAACATTATCATCCTGCCACGATATGTTTCCAGAACCATCAGTTTTTAACACCTGCCCGTTTGTACCATCGGCGGAGGGAAAGGTATAAACTCCGTTAATATTCAGGTTGCTGTTTATCCGCACAGTGTTTGTGCTGAAATCGCCATAAATTAAGGGAGTAGCGGTATTGCTATTGGCAATGTATAATTTATTGGAACCAGTTTCGTTATATCCGGCCTGATAGCCAAGGAAAAGATTTTGGGAACCTGTGCTGTTGGAGTACCCTGCATTTGAACCCAACGCTGTATTGTTTACACCGGTTGTATTTTGTAAACATGATTTATAACCAACGGCAGTATTATTTCCGTTATTCCCGCTTCCAATACTAGACATAAGAGCATTATAACCAATGGCAGTATTATACTGACTTACCAAGTTTGAAACCAATGCATAATCACCAATGGCAACATTATAATACGCCGTGGTATTACTATACAATGCCGAACGTCCAATGCCAATATTATAACACCCACTACTGTTTTTATACAGCGCCTCTAGCCCGACAGCAGTATTTGGATAACCACCTGTATTAGTGTACATAGCCTTATAACCAATAGCAATGTTTTCATGAGCATTTGTATTGTTATAAAGGGACTGATAACCTATCGCTATCTTACTTGACCCTGTTGTATTCTTATTAAGGGCCTGATCACCGATTGCTATATTGTTATTGCCCGAAGTATTGGTGCGAAGCGCATCAGGGCCAACTGCTATATTACCATTAGCGTCTTTGTTGCCGAGCAGGGCTTCATAACCTATAGCAATATTATTGTTTCCAGTATTATCTGAAGGAGTAGTAGTCCCTTTTAGTGCCTGATAACCGATGGCGATATTTTTATTGAAAAAACCGGCAGCTATATCTCTGGCATAATACATAGCGTTATATCCGATAGCTATTCCGTTTTGACCACCCACATTATTATACATGGAACCCCAACCGACAGCCACATTCCCATAACCAATGGTAGAATTTTTGAGGGCATTATACCCCATTGCCATATTCCCATAACCGGTTGTATTGGCATAAAGAGCCTGATAACCGGTAGCAGTATTATAGTATCCTGTTGTATTAGCAGCGCCGGAAGATTTACCCACATATACATTTTGGTTGTCAGACAAATCGTCGTTAGCCCCGGCTCCTTCGCCTATAAAAACCGAGTTTCCCGTGTTATAGGTTTCTATCTGGCCTTTGGTGGTTATGCGAACTTTTTCGGTGTTACTGGTTCGGATGGTAAAATATTTACTGTCGGTAGTGCCTATAAAATTTGTGCCTTCTACAATTCCGGCATTTCCGGTAAGGGACCATCCACTGGCAACTGAAAACAATTGTACCCAGGAAGGAGAAGCAGGGGTTCCTGCATTGTAGTAATAGCCGGGGATGCCATCGGTTTGATAAATAAGCAGGCTGGCAGCCGGTGAGGCAATGGCATTACGCTCGGACTGCAACATACGAGGAATGAGCAAGCCCATAGTTGTACTTTTCACATCGAGAATGGCAGAGAGGTCAGCTTCCGCACCATCGGTGTTGATGGCCGCACCCTGTGTAAAAGCGACGGTAGGCAGTAGCAAGAAGCAGACGACGAGAGTAAGCAGTAGGCAGCGGCAGTAGGCAGCGGCAGTTATCAGTACCGTTTTTAAAATAAATTTTAGTTTCATAATATCGGGTTTTTGATTTTGTTTATCAACATTGGTAATTGAATAATAATCGTTTTACTGTAATTTCATTTTAGTCCTTAACGCACCTAACACTAAAGCCGAGCATCTTATAGTTGCGGTCCCTGTCCACGGTGGCGGCGGTGCAATTCAAGTACCGACTCCACGCATACGTGCCATCGTACTCCGTAGCACTCCACCAGAAGCCGTAGATGCCAACATTGCCGAACGAACCAGACCACGAGTAGCCGCCTGGAAGGGCAGCGAAATTGCTGCTATTGGTTGCGCCAGTGTTTGGCGTTGTCCAATGCAATGTTCCGGTTTCTTTGAGATTACCACCTTCGTCTGTGCCAAGCCAACCTGTGGTTGTTATATCGTAAGGGAATGCGCCCGGGTTAGTACCAACGTTTTTTTCTAAGGTAGTCCACTCATAGTGAGAAGGTATATGCCAGCCTGTGGGGCAAATGCCCTGAACATTTGTTGCGCACTTATCATTAGGCGGCGCACCTGTTCCATTGCAACTGACAGAACCATTCATCATTTCTGCCCATTCATATAAACCGCCATAAGTGGTGCAGTTGGCGGCATTATCTCCATAACAATATTTTTGTGTTCCTGCTGCTCCCTGTCCTGTTGCTATTGGGGTTATAGCACCACTGGTGCTATAATCTAAGTTTTGCGACATCCAGCACTGGCTGCCTATGAGAATAGCGCCATAAGTTTTGCTATCTCGGGCGTCAACAAAGCTACCACAACATGAGGTAGTAGTAATCACAACATCGTCTGTAGAAGGCGTGCAAGGCGAATTGGAAATTGTCCATCGCAGTGTTGCTACACCGGGAACGGCTAATGCTGTTACTCCAGAATTGAAAAGAGTTGAGTTGGTTATGGTGGCAGTGCCGGAAACAACAGACCATGCGCCTGTGCCAACTCCGGGGTTATTACCTGCTAAAGTAGCGGTTGTTACGCCACAAGCAGGGTTTATGTCGGAGCCAGCAGCGGAGGCGGTGGGGGTGGCAGAAACAACAATTGCAAAGGTTCTTGCTGTGCCATTGCCGCAGGCATTGCTTGGCGTAACAGTGAGTGTGCCGGAAGTGGCAGCAGCAGAGAAATTGGCAGTAATGGAGTTGGTGGTTCCGCCGGAAGCCTGTGTATAACCTGTGCCTGAATATGTCCAAGTGTAAGTAACCCCGCCAACATTGGTAACAGAATAGGCTACTCCATTATTACCCTGACACACAGGAGTAGTACCTGTAATTACACTTGGTTGAGCCGGAGTGGTAGTCAGTACTATGGCAGAACAACTCGCGTTGCTCGAACCGCAGGCATTATACGCAGTGACACAAACACTGCCGTTGGTTGCGTCAAAGTTAACGGTGATGGAATTTGTGCCCTGCCCCGTGGCTATGGTTGCGCCGGAGGGGACTGTCCAGTTATATCCGGTGGCTCCGGTAACGGCAGTAATGCTGTAAGGTACGCCTGTTGCATTCTGGCATGGTGTGGTACTTCCGGTAATGGCGCCGGGCGTGGCAACACTGCCGATATTGCCAAGGGTAATCCATGCAGCCCCGTTGAAATAATTGATAGCCTGACAATCGGTGTTATAGATTATAAGCCCCGTGGCAGTTGCATCGGGGTTAATGGCATCACGCTGCGCCGTGGTCATGCGTGGAATCAACAGGCCTTTGTTGGTACTTGTAATATCAAGTATTGAAAAGGTGTTGGCAGCATTGCCTGTGGTGTTGATGGAGGTGCCCTGTGCGGATGCTTGGTTCGACAGGCTCACCAACACGACTCCGCTCAGCATGACAAAAACAAAGGTTAAAAGGAATAAATATTTTTTCATAATTATTTTAATTTTGTATTCAATGGATGTTATTTTAACCACAAAGTGCGCAAAGGTTTACACAAAGTGCACTAAGGAATTTTTTACTGCGGTTACTCGTCACAGACGAGCGCCAACAGGTGCTAATATTTTTCATATTTTCATATTTTTTATTTTTTACTAATTTCATCCAAAGCATGTTTTAATTCTTCTGTATTTCCCGGGATTGCGCAAATTTTATTTGTTTTAGTATCTATTAAAATCATTACAGGAGCTGAGAGTATAAAATAAGCATTGGCTTCAGTGCTATTTATGCCGCCTTCGCATCGAATGTGTTTCCATCCCTGCAGTTGTGTTATGGTATTTTGCCAAATTGGAATTTCGGTTATGGTATTGTCGAGGCTAAGGGCAAAAACATCCACTATGGGATACACCCCATGGGGCGTATTTACATGTTGTTGATTATACCAGGTGTAAAGTTTACTGACTAAGTCTTTACAATGGCCGCAATCGGCGCTCCAAAACAGGAGCAATTTGTAGCGGCTATTGGTTTTGTATTGGTGAAATGTTGTTCCTGTTTTAAAACTTAGCGGGTTCTCAAAACCTGTTAGGTTGGACGACGTATTAATAATAAAATCGGGAGCCAAAGTACCAATGGTTAGTGTTTTTATTCCTTTAAGCCTTTTTTCAATAGCCTGTCTTTTTGTGGTTAGGCAGGTGGTATCATTAATATAGGGTTCCAGCATTTTTATACCTGCCGGCATATTCGTACTTTCGTAGCCCTTGTAAAAATAGTCCACGAGCCAGCCATAAACTTTCGGATTTCCAAGACGGGCTTTTTCTATGGCTGTTTTACCAATAAGAGGATATAAAGAATCTAAACCTGCCTGTGTTTTGGCGAGAGAAGCATACATATTAACATACGTAGTAATAAATAAATTTAGCTGTTGAGTATGAAGCAGGAGTGTATCTTTAAAATCTATTCCATCAAAATAATGGGCTATTACACTTTGTAACCTGTCGGTTTCGCTGCCCTTCGACATGCATTTCGACAGGCTCAATGTGGCACTCAGGGCATCGCCTTTAAATGAGACGTTGCATGCAACGTCTCTACAAAATTGAAAGGTGTGGCTTATAAACAGGTCTTTGTGCAGGGTTGATTGTTCTTTGAGCCATTGATTGTAACTGCCGCACCTTTTTTCATATTCTTCAATACCCTGTTTATAAAATTGTGATTGCGTATCATCATAATTCATTAAGAAATTTTGTAACAAGCTCAGCTTTTCTTTTTGTTTGCCATTTTCTTTGGTAAACTTTTCTGACACTGTATTTTCTTTTTCATTTTTTTGAAACCAAGTACTATCATTATTGTTACAGTATGGCGGGTTTACCCACAATTCCAAATCCTGATTGGATATAATAATGCGTTTTTCAGAAGGGTATGGAGTGCTGGTTTCTTTTTCTTTGTAATCGAAGCGTAATATAAATTCGGCGGGTAACATATCAGCAACGGGTACGGGTAATAGATGCGTCCCATGGGACGCATTTACAGATATTATAGGTTTTAAAGCATTAGTACCAGTTAGGGATAGCAGTGTTATTTTGCTTTCATAAACGCCACGGAGATGAATTTTGATGGTTATATCCTGAGTAAAGCCCCTCCCTACCACCCCAAATGTGAGGAGAAAAAACGTACAAGCCATAAGTGGCCGCATTAGCGAGTTAGTTTTCTTCAACACAAATTTAGCTATTCCACCTGATAAGTAAACATAATTCCACCACCACCCTGATAACTTTTTAAATAACATTCCCTTTCTCAATTTATAGGTTTTATAATGTTTCATTACGCCAAGATACGAGTTCATGCTGCTGATAAATTCAGTTTGCTCTTCTTCTGTTGGCTTGCGTTCTTTTACTATGCTGTTCTGTTTTTCTTTTTTTATATATTGCTTAACAGGCTTGTATGCTTTAATGAGCATACAAAATTGCCACGCAGAATCTTCATAGGCTTTGCAAAATAAAGCTTGTTTAAATAACACAATCTCATTGGGAGCGTGTAAATAGCTGATGATTTTCTCTATTTCCATTTTTCAAAAAAAATCGAATTGTCAGTCTCGCAAACAACGCAGGCTGAACCCATACGCCTTGTCGTTGCTGTTGTCTATGAAGCAGTTGCTACTGTCGAAGTACAAGGAAGAACCATTGGCTGAACCGCCCTGTGTACTGCTCCAGTAGTAGCCGTCGTTACCGCGATTGTAGAGCGAACCATTGCTGTCGTCCAAGTACCCTGCAGCATGGAGTTTTAATACCGAATTGTAAGTGTTGGTGTAATTAACCCAACCCTCGCCATCGGCATTAGCCCATTCATTATAAGTAGGAATACGCCAACCCGCGCCAAGTTCTATAGTGCAAGGGTCTTGCGCTGCAACCCAATCGCTTGCTTCAGAAATAGAAGTTATAGTCCAAGCCGGAGTTGGTCCTACTTTATATCCCTTCTTGCGGTTAAACTGCCAATACCAACCTGCTGAAGCATCGGTAGCATCGGTAGCGGAACTTGCCTGTTGGGAAGATCCTAAATTTTGGGTGAGCCAGCATTTAGCGCCGGTTCCTCCAAGTGTACTTGATACAGTTCCATAGTTTACACTCTTTGTTTCTGGAGCTACAACGCCGATAGTGTGGTTAATAGCTATGGTTCCGCCACAGCAAGAGGTTGTAGTAATCACAACATCGTCGGTTGAAGCGGCACAAGGGGCATTGGAAATTGTCCATCGCAGGGTGGCTGTGCCGGGCACAGCTAAGGCTGTTACTCCCGAATTGTAAAGAGTGGAGTTGGTTATTGTGGCAGTGCCGGAAACTACTGACCAAGCACCTGTGCCAACTCCGGGATTATTGCCTGCTAAAGTAGCAGTGGTAACTCCACATGCAGGGTTGATATCAGAGCCTGCGGTGGCTGTGGTGGGTGTGGCAGAAACAACAATAGCATAAGTTCTTGCTGTACCATTGCCGCAGGCATTGCTTGGCGTAACAGTGAGTGTGCCGGAAGTGGCAGCAGCAGAAAAATTGGCTGTGATGGCGTTGGTAGTTCCGCCGGAAGCTTGTGTATAACCTGTGCCGGAATATGCCCAAGTGTAAGTAACCCCGCCAACATTGGTAACTGAATAGGCTACTCCATTATTACCCTGACACACGGGAGTAGTACCTGTAATTACGCTGGGTTGAGCCGGAGTGGTAGTCAGTACTATGGCAGAACAACTCGCGTTGCTCGAACCGCAGGCATTATACGCAGTGACACAAACACTGCC